>Ga0196958_10000061_pt1 | contig 47107 bp, 46 predicted proteins | sample S1v_10metaG_FD_148654 | JGI IMG/M metagenome (GOLD analysis project Ga0196958, IMG submission 148654) | Soil microbial communities from Anza Borrego desert, Southern California, United States - S1+v_10 | ecosystem: Environmental > Terrestrial > Soil > Desert | place: USA: California | collected... | reverse complement strand
GAGTACGGCATCACCACCGGCCCCGCACTGCGGGAGCTGCACGAGACGATGCTGCGCTCCTGACCCCTCCCCATACGCAGAACACCTATTCTTACGCTTGCGGCTTGCGGCTTGCGGCTTGCGGCTTGCGGCTTGCGGCTTCGCCTTTGGGCTGCACGCCCCGTGCAGCCCGGTGCTCTCGTGTTCTCCCCGTATGGCCTGCCCGGAGGGCTACCATGCTTTCTTGGGGGGTGCAAGCACGCTTTTCGCTTGCACCCCCCAAGAAAGCATGGTTGTCTTTGACAGGTCATGCGGGGAGAACACGACCGCTGTTTCTTTTCATTCTCCTTGGCGGCCTGCCCGTCCGGCGAGGACTCTTTCAAGCTCTTCAACTTCGGGCTGTACGGCCCCAAATCTCACCTGGATCCGTGCGTAACCCAAGTAAGAAGAGCGGCCGAGAGGCCCCCAAGGAGAAGGGAAGTGCGTCGTGTTCTCCCCGCACGGCCTGCCGGAGGCAATCATGTTTTCCGGGGGGCGTCAAGCGAAGAGCGTGCTTGACGCCCCCCGGAAAACATGATTGGGCTGCGCCCAGGCCGTACGGGGAGAACACGAGGCACACGGCTGCGCTGAAGCGCCGCCGCGCGAGGCGCGGCTTTACGCGCAAAGCCTCGCGGGGCGCGGTCCTCGGGCAAGGACTGTGGCCCCTAAGCCACCCCGATGGCGAACACGTGGAACGTGCCGCCCGAAACGGAAGAGGGCAGTGTCACCGAGCGCACCGGTTTGGGCTGCAAGGCGATGGGCGCGGTGGCGAAGACGAACACCTTGATCTGCTGCGGGGTTCCGCTGGGGCTGTTGCGGTACGGGGTGGTGGCCACGATGCGGTTGTCGAACGACGGCGGGGCGGAGGGGTTGCCGCCCAGCGCCCAGTCCGACAGGCCGACGTCGGCCGTCTGCGTGGTCCCGTCCTCGTAGGTGACGGTGAGCGTGCCGGACGCCCGGCCGCTCGCCCCGCTGCCCAGCAGGCCGAGCCTGGTGCCCGTGGCGTTCACCGTGACGGTCTGCCCGGACGCCGTGACGTTGTCCGCCTCGCCCACCGGGGAAGTCGGCCAGGTGTAGGCGATGCCGTCCCGGGTGACCGTGGCGCCGGGGCTCAACCCCTGCTCCCCCAACGCCTTGCGCGAGTAGCTCCACCCCTGGCCGTCGAAGTTGCCGACGGCCTGGTCGTCGTCCGGTGACGTGCCGATGTTGTCGAACGCCGCCCGCAGGCTGCCCGGGTCGGCCACCAGCACCGAGATCGTGCTGCGCTGCCCGTTGGAGAACGCGACCGGGATGCGGTGGGTCCGCTCGGCGGCGTCGGCGGCGACCGCGATCGTCACCGGTTGGCCCGCCTTGTCCCCCGGCGGGAGGGCGACCTCGCCGCGGGCCGGGGTGACCGCGATCCCCGCGGGCGGCTCGGCGCTCCAGGACACCTTGCCGCCCTTGCCGGAGAAGTCCTGCGCGCCGACGGTCACCGCGCCGGAGCCGCCGGCGGGCAGCACCAGCCGGCCGGGCTCGACGAAGCCCTGCTGGGCGGTCTCGCCGTCGCGGAACGACGGCGGCGCGTCGGCCGGGCCGGTGCCCCAGGCCGTCGGCTCCGCGGTCAGCCCGAACTCGACCGTGCCGCCGCCCGTCGCGAACGACTCCGGCAGCCACGTGCGGGTCTGCGCGCGGCCGTTGAGCTTCAGGGACGCGACGTGCTCGCCCGTGCCGGAGGTCTTGATGACGATGGGTCCGCCGTTGGGCCGGGTGATGGTGACCTCCTCGAACAGCGGGCTGTTGACCACGAGTTCGGCGCGGCCGGGGATCGCCGGGTACATGCCGAGCGCGGCCCACACGTACCAGGACGACATCTGGCCCAGGTCGTCGTTGCCCATCAGGCCGTCCGGCCCGGGGCCGAACAGCTCGTCCACCGCCTGGCGCACCACGGCCTGCGCCCGGCTCGGCGCGCCGGCCCAGTTGTACAGCCACGGCGTGTGCATGACCGGCTCGTTGCCGAGGAACGCGTACGGCTCGTCGGGGCCGGCGTTGAGCTTGGTGAAGAAGTGGTCCAGCCGGTCGCGGACCTTCGCGTCGCCGCCCATCGCGGTGAACAGCCCGCGCGCGTTGTAGGGCACCATCCACGTGTACTGGGCGGCGTTGCCCTCCACCCAGTTGTCCGGGTTGCCGGGCGTGAACGGCTCCACGTACGACCCGTCCCGGTTGCGCGGTTGGGTGTAGGAGGTGGCCGGGTTGAACACGTTCTGCCAGTACTGGGCGCGTTCCATGAACGCCCGCCAGGTCGCGCCGTCGCCGAGGCGGCGGGCCAGCTCGGCGATGGCGAAGTCCGCGGTGGTGTACTCCAGCGTGGTCGCGGGCGCTCCCCACACCCCCCGCGCGCCGACCGGGACGTAGCCCAGCTCCTGGTACTCCTCGAGACCCGGCCGCTCCTGGTAGCCCTGGGTCGGCTGGGTCGCGCCGCGCAGCATCAGCAGCAGGGCCCTGCCCGCGTCGAAGTCCTTGGCCCCGAAGGCGTACGCGCTGGAGACCATCACGTGGTACGGGTCGCCGACCATCACGCCCGTGTAGCCGTTGGCCACCGTCCACCGGTCCCACGAGCCGCCCTGCTCGGCGAAGGCCATCATGGAGCGGACCATGTCCGCCGATTCCGCCGGGGCCAGCAGGGACAGCAGCTGCATCTCCGAGCGGTAGACGTCCCAGCCGGAGAAGTTCGTGTAGACCGCGTGGCCCCGGTCGGCCGTGTGGACGCGGCCGTCGAAGCCGGGGTAGCGGCCGTCGGCGTCGGAGAAGACGTTGGGCTGCAACAGGGAGTGGTACAGGGCGGTGTAGAACGTGGTGCGCTGCGCGTCGGCGCCCCCGGTGACCCGGACCTGGCCGAGCCGGTCGTTCCACGCCGCGCGCGCCGCCGCGCGGACCGCGTCGAACGACCTGCCGGTGTTCTCCGCCCGGAGGTTCCCGCGGGCGCCGTCGACCGAGACGAACGACAGGCCCACGCGCACCGTCACGTCCGGGTCGTCGAAGGTGACCCAGCCGCCGCTGCCGGGACCGGACACCGTGGTGTCGCGGGCGGCGACCTCGCGCGGCGCGGTCTGCGCGGCGAGGGTCTTGGGCGCGTCACCGGTCCCCCGGCGGGGCGAGCCGCCGCGCTCGCTGGTCCGGCCGGGCGTGACCGCGCCGTCCTTCCACGTGCCGACGGACGCGAACGGCTGGTCGAAGTGCGCGTGGAAGTAGACGCGGTAGCGGTGGTCCGCGCCGCAGAACCGGCCGCTGGTGGCCCAGCCGCTGATGGTGTCGGCGCCGATGGTCACCTCGGCGTCGTCGGTGCCCGACACCGAGCCGGAGGTGTTGACCAGCAGCGTGGAGGTGGCCCCGCCGGGGTAGGCGAAGCGGCCGATGCCGGTCCGCTGGGTCACGCTCAGCTCGACGTGCGCGCCGTTGTCCAGCTCGACCCCGTAGTAGCCGGGCGAGGCGGACTCGGCGGAGTGCGCGAAGGTCGACACGTAGCGGCTCGGGTCGGCGGCGGGCGAGGTGGTCACCTCGCCGACGAACGGCATGATCGGGATGTCCTGGTAGGTCGAGCAGCCCGCGCCGGACAGGTGCGTGAGGCTGAAGCCCTTGATGCGGTTGTCGTCGTAGGAGTAGCCGCCGTGCTGGCGGGTCACCGTGTCCGGGCTCCACTGCACCATGCCGAACGGCACGTCCGCGCCCGGGAAGGTGTTGCCCGCGCCGCCGCCGGTGCCGTGGTCGGGGCCACCCGGCCGGGTGCCGACGAACGGGTTGACCCACCGCGCGAGGTCCTCCACCTGCGCCTGGGCGACCACCGGTTGGACCGACGCGGACGCGACGACCGCCGCGACCACCAGTGCTGTCCTCACGAGCCCTCCTCGGGTGACAACGCTGTCCACCACTTCTGGTGATTGCATACTTGCGGAGAGTGCTCGGGGCACGTCAAGGCCGTGTCCGGGTGTTGTCCGGTTCGGGACAGGCCGGATCATTGACATCACCGGGGAGCGGGTGTGTGATTCGGCGACTATGACAACGTTGTCCCCGAACGGCGCCACCGGCGTCCGCAAGGTGCGACGCGCCACGATGAACGACGTGGCGCGGTTGGCGGGTGTCAGCATCAAGACCGTCTCGCGCGTGGTGAACGACGAGGCGGGGGTGCACCCGGCGACCGCCGAGCGGGTGCTCTCGGCGATCGACCAGCTCGGCTTCCGGCGCAACCTCAGCGCGCGCAACCTGCGCCGCGGGTCGTCCACCGGCGCGGTCGGGCTGGTGCTGGAGGACGTGGCCAACCCGTTCTACTCCGGCGTGACGCGCGCGGTGGAGGAGGTCTCCCGGCCGCGCGGCAGGCTGGTGATCACCGGCTCGTCGGACGAGGACCCGGCCAGGGAGCGGGAGCTGGCGCTGGAGTTCTGCTCGCGGCGGGTCGACGGGCTGCTCATCGTGCCCGCCGGGCTCCAGCACGGCTACCTGCTGCCGGAGATGCGCGCGGGCACGCCGGTCGTGTTCCTGGACCGCCCGGCGGGTGACGTCGTGGCGGACACCGTGCTGGTGGACGACATCGGTGGCACGATCGAGGCCGTGCTGCACCTGGCGTCGTTCGGGCACCGCCGGATCGCGTTCCTCGGCGACGCGCCGGGCATCTTCACCGCCAACGAGCGCCTGCGCGGCTACCGCGAGGGCTGCGCCCGGGCGGGCCTGGGGTTCGACGGGTCGCTGGTCGCCATGGGCCCGCACGACGGGGCCTCGGTGCGGGCGGCGCTGCGCCGGCTGGCCGACGCGCCCGATCCGGCGACGGCGGTGGTCACCGGCAACAACCGGATCACCGTGCACGCCCTGCGCGCCCTGGCCGGCTCGGCGACCAGGCCGGCGCTGGTGGGCTTCGACGACTTCGAGCTGGCCGACCTGCTCTCGCCGCCGGTCAGCGTGATCGCGCACGACGCGAGCGCGCTCGGGAAGGCCGCGGCGGACCTGCTGTACGCCCGGCTGGACGGCGACGGCTCGCCGCCGCGCCGCGTGGTGCTGCCGGTGCGGCTGGTGGCCCGCGGGTCGGGGGAGGTCCGCGCATGAGCACCCCGCCGGTCGCGCTGGCGGCCAACCAGCCCGAGCAGTTCTACCGGGGCGGCGCGGCGATCGCGGCGCTGCGCGGCGACCCCGCGGCGGACGCGGGGCCGGAGGACTGGGTGGCGTCGACCACCACCCTGTTCGGGCAGGACCGGGCGGGCCTGACCAGGCTGCCCGACGGGCGGTGGCTGCGGGACGCGGTGCGCGCGGACCCGGTGGCGTGGCTGGGGCCCGAGCACGTGGCGGCGTTCGGCGCGGACACCGCGCTGCTGGTGAAGCTGCTCGACGCGGGCCGGCGGCTGCCGGTGCACTGCCACCCGTCGAACGCGTTCGCCGCCGAGCACCTGGCCTGCCGGCACGGCAAGACCGAGGCGTGGGTGGTGATCGGCGCGAACGGCCCGCAACCGCTGGTGCACCTCGGTTTCCGCCGGGACGTGCCCGCCTCGGCGCTGGCCGGCTGGGTGGCCGCGCAGGACTCCCGGGCCATGCTCGACGCGCTCAACCCGGTGGCGGTCGGACCCGGCGACACCGTCCTGGTGCCCGCCGGCGTGCCGCACTCGATCGGCGAGGGCGTGTTCGTCGTCGAGGTGCAGCAGCCCACCGACTTCTCCGTCACGCTGGAGTGGCGCGGTTTCCTGGCCGACCCGGACGCGTGGCACCTCGGCCTGGGCGACGCGGCGCTGGGGTGCGTCGACCGGCGGGCCCCGCGCGTCGAGGACCTGGTGTCCCGCACCGGTTCGCGTGTGGCCCCGTCGGTGGACCTGTTGCCCCCCGAGGCCGATCCGTTCTTCCGCGCGGACCGCCTGCACGTGTCGGGCAGGGCCGTGCTGGAGCCGTCGTTCGCGGTGCTGGTGGTGCTGGGGGGCTCCGGCGCGCTGGGTCCCCTGCCGCTGCGCGGGGGCAGCACGGTCGTCGTGCCGCACGCGGCGGGCGAGGCCGTGCTGACCGGCGACCTGGTCGTGGTCCGGTGCCGCCCGCCGCTGCCGCCCCACCCCGGGAGCTGACGTGGCCGACCCCCTGCTGGACGCCCGCGACCTGGTCAAGCGCTACGGCGGCGTGGAAGCGCTGCGGGGCGCCTCGTTCACCGCGCACGCGGGCGAGGTGGTGGCGCTGATCGGGGACAACGGCGCGGGCAAGTCGACGCTGGTGAAGTGCCTGTCCGGCGCGGAGCAGCCGGACTCGGGCACGATCGCCCTCGACGGCCGGGAGATCACCCTGCCCTCGCCCACCGCGGCGCGGTCGCTGGGCATCGAGACGGTGTACCAGGACCTGGCCGTCGCACCGGACCTCGGCCCGGCGGCGAACCTGTTCCTGGGCCGCGAGCTGCGCAAGCCGGGCCTGCTGGGGTGGCTCGGCGTGCTGGACGAGAAGGAGATGCGCCGCCGGGCCGCCGAGTCGTTCCGCGAGCTGGGTGTCGCGCTGCAGAGCGTGGACGTGCCGATCGGCTCGCTGTCGGGCGGGCAGCGGCAGAGCGTCGCAGTGGCGCGCAGCGTGGTGTGGGCGGGCAGGCTGGTCTTCATGGACGAGCCGACCGCCGCGCTCGGCGTGGTGCAGCGGGGCCGGGTCCTCGACGTGGTCCGGCGGGTGCGGGACCGGGGCGTGGCGGTCGTGCTGATCAGCCACAACATGCCCGAGGTGCTGGCCGTGTCGGACCGGGTGGAGGTGCTGCGCCTGGGCAGGCGGGTGGCGCGGTTCCGGGCCGCCGGCACGACGGTGGAGGAGTTGGTCGGCGCGATGACCGGCGCCCTGTCGCAGGAGGACGCATGAGCCCCGACGGCGGCCGGCGCACGTGGGCGCAGCGCCTGCTCGGCGCGAACACGCTGTGGATCGGGCTGGCCCTGCTGGTGATCGTCGCGGTGTTCGGCGCGCTGCGGCCGGACGCGGTGCTGACGGTGTTCACCCTCCAGTCGCTGCTGGTGGAGACCTCGGTGCTGCTGGTGCTGTCGGTGGGCATGACCTACGTGGTCGTCACCTCCGGCATCGACCTGTCGGTGGGCTCGGTGCTGGTGTTCTCCAGCGTCACGTCGGCGACGGCCATGAACGCGCTCAACGCCGGCGACGCGACCCGCGCGGGCTGGGGCACCGTGCTGGTGGGCCTGGCGGTGGCGCTGGCCGGCGGCGCGGCGTGGGGCCTGCTCAACGGCCTGCTGGTGGCGCGGGCGGGCCTGCCGCCGCTGATCGTGACCCTCGGCTCGTTCGGCGCGGCGCTGGGCGCGGGGCAGCTGATCTCCAACGGCTCCAACGTCAGCCGGGTGCCCGACGCGCTGACCGACGGCCTGGGCTCGGGGACCTGGTTCGACCTGCCCAACATGGTGATCCTGGCGGGCGCGGTCACGGCGCTGGGCGCGCTGGTGCTGGCCACCACGCGGTTCGGCCGCCACACCTACGCGATCGGCTCCGACGAGGAGGCCGCGCGCCGGGCGGGCATCCCGGTGACCCGGCACCTGGCGGGGGTCTACCTGCTGGCGGGCGTGCTGGCCGGGCTGGCGGGGTTCATGTCGCTGGCCTACTTCCGGGTCGCGTCGATCACCGGGCACGAGACGGACAACCTCGACGCCATCGCGGCCGTGGTGCTCGGCGGCACCAGCCTGTTCGGCGGCTCGGGCTCGGTCGTCGGCACGGTGCTGGGGGTGTTCATCCCCGCCGTGCTCCAGAAGGGGTTCGTGATCGTCGGGGTGAACGTCTACTGGCAGCCCGTCGCGGTGGGGGCGGTGCTGGTCGCGGCGGTGTGGTTCGACCAATCACGGCGAAGGGCGCGCAACCGGCGCTAGGGGAGAGGTGCGGGAGACATGTCGACGAGGACAGCGGCCCTGCTCGGGGCGGCCCTGCTGCTGACGGCGTGCGGTGGGGGCGGGCGGATCGGGGACGCCGGCGACGCCGGCGACGGCAAGAGGATGGTGCTGATCCCGGGCGTCTCGGCGGAGCCGTTCTACATCTCGATGGAGTGCGCCTTCCGCGAGGCGGCGCAGGCCCGGGGCTACGCGGTGGACGTGCAGGCGCCCGCCAAGTTCGACTCCACCCTCCAGACGCCGATCGTGAGCGGGGTGCTGGCGAACCGGCCGGGCGCGGTGCTCATCGCGCCGACCGACGACAAGGCCATGGCCGGGCCGATGAGGCAGCTCAAGGACGCCGGCGTCAAGGTCGTGGAGGTGGACACCAGGCTGGAGGACACCTCGATCGCGGTGTCCACCGTCTCGTCGGACAACGAGCAGGGCGGGCAGCTGGCCGCCCGGACGATGGCGAAGCTGGTCGGCGACAAGCCGGGGTCGGTGCTGGTGCTCAACACCAAGGCCGGCACGTCCACCACCGACGCCCGCGCCAAGGGCTTCGAGGACGAGATCGGGAAGTACCCGAACCTGCGGTACGTCGGCCAGCAGTACACCGACAACGAGCCGGACCAGGCGGTGTCCAAGCTCACCGCGACGCTGGCCGCCCACCCCGACCTGGTCGGCGTGTTCGCCACGAACCTGAACACCGGCGAGGGCGCGTCGACCGGCCTGCGCAACACGGGCAGGACCGGCGTGGTCAACCTCGTCGGCTTCGACGCGAGCCCCAAGCAGGTGGAGGACCTGAGGGCGGGCGCGGTGCAGGCCCTGATCGCCCAGGACCCGGCGACCATCGGCCGGACCGGCGTCGAGCAGGCGGTCGCGGCGCTGGAGGGCGGCGAGGTCCGGCGCGAGGTCGAGACCGACCTCGTCGCGCTCACCCGGGCCGACATGGACGCCAACGAGGAGTACTTCTACAAGCAGGGGTGCTGACCCGGCCGGGCGCCCGGACCGGGCGCCCGGCTCAGGCGTCCAGGTACTTGTTGGCCAGCTCGGAGTACTCCTTCTCCAGGTCGTCGGCCAGGTACGCGACGTAGGCCCACGGCACGTCGTGCACGTGGTCGCGCATCCCGAGCAGGTGCCGGCGGGCCCGGGGCGCGTCGTCGGCCAGCGCGAAGGCCGCCGCGAACAGGTTGTGCGCCTGGAGCGACCTGGGGTGCGGGCGCGACGGCGCGGCGGCCCACTTGTCCGCCGCCGGCGCGATCTCCTCGCGCACGCGGCCGAAGTAGCGCAGCTTGAGCGTGGCGATCTTCAGCGCGCTGCGCGCCTGCACGGCGTCCTCGAACTGCTCCAGGAAGACCTCGAAGTGCGCCAGGGGCAGCATCGCCACCACCGGGTCGCCCGGCGGGGCCGCGTCCACGCTGCCGTGCGCGAAGGCCATCATCTCCTCGGCGGAGCCGCCCCACTTGGCGGCGAGGATCTGCAACCGCGTCCAGTGCGCGGGGTACAGCGTCGGGCAGCGGGCCGCGATCTCCCGCCACACCTCGTCCTTCTGGTCCCGGTCGACCTGCAGGCCCAGGCCCGCGGTCTGCAGCTGCGCCCACGGCACCGCGTCGCCGGGCAGCAGCTTCGCGGCCTCGTGCAGCGGCCCGACGGCCTTGCGCAACGTGGCGAAGAACACCTTGAACCGGTCCTTGCCGACGCTGTCCGCCCGGCCCGACCCGCGGATCGCCCAAGCCTCCCGGATGAACGCCGTGCCCGCCAGCAGCCACAGGTCCGGGTCGGTGTTGTTCTTCGCCAGCTCCAGCAGCTCGTCCGCGTGGCCGATGGCGTGCTCGCCGAGCACCTCGACCCGCAGCGCGCGCACCTCGGGCTCGTCGCGGCACTCGGCCAGCACGGTCGTCGCCGCCCGCAGGTGCCCGGCGTCCATCTCCTCCGCCGCGATGTCCAGGATCGCGTCGTCGTAGGTGTGGTCGCGCACCACCTCACGGGCCACCGCGGCAGGCCGCTTCCTCCGGAAAATCCCCACCCCGTCGACCTTACTTTCCCGGCCCCCCGACCGGCGTAGTGCTTTCGTAGACCCGAACACCACTCTTTGTGCGGTTGTCCCCCACCCCGCGTCACCGATGAGGTGGTGGCACGACTGGAGGGGGAATCCATGCGAACACTGGCAGCAGCCGTGACCGCCGCCCTGCTGGCGGCGACGCTCCCGGCGACCGCGCAGGCACAGGACCGGGTCGGGGCGCCGGCGAGCCCGCACTTCGCGCAGACGATCACGTGGGGCCCGTGCACGGACATCGACGCGCCCGCCCTGGAGTGCGGCACGTACACCGCGCCCCAGGACTGGCGCGCGCCGCGCAACGGCAAGGACATCACCATCGCCGTCAGCCGCCTCAAGCCCAGGAGCGGCCAGGCCAGGGGCAGCGTCCTGACCAACCCGGGCGGTCCCGGCGGCCCCGGCAGGCTCCTGCCGACCGCCTACCTGGGCCGCTCGAAGCTGGTGGACAACTTCGAGATCATCGGCGTCGACCCGCGCGGCACCGGGGCCAGCACCAACGTCACCTGCGCGAACTTCGACTTCCTGACCGTCGCGGACCCGCGCGACCGCAGCCGCGCCAACGTCGGGCTGCTCTACGACGCCGCCGAGTTCCAGGCGTCGGCCTGCCAGCGGCGCAGCGGCGAGTTCGGCCGGGTGGTCAACACCGAGCAGACGGTCAAGGACTTCGACCTGCTGCGCCACCTGCTGGGCCGCGAGAAGGTCAGCTGGATCGGCTACTCCGGCGGCACGTGGCTGGGCGCCTACTACGCCACCTACTTCCCGAACCGGGTCGACAAGTTCGTGCTCGACTCCAACGCCGAGTTCACCACGACGTTCCAGGACGTCTTCGACGAGTTCGGCCGCGGCTTCGAGCGCCGCTTCCGGGTCGACTTCCTGCCCTGGGTCGCGAAGTACGACAGCGTCTACCACCTGGGCACCACGGCCGAGCAGGTGCGGCAGCGCTACGAGCAGGCCCGCGCCGCGCTGGCGAAGAACCCGATCGCGCTGCCGGACGGCACGCTCTTCGACGGCGTGCTGCTGGACCTGGTCCTGATGCAGGGGCAGTACAGCAAGCAGCTGTTCCCGACGGTCGCGCAGACCTTCTCGCAGGTCGCGCAGACCACCTCGGGCGCGGTCGCGGCGGCGGCCCTCGACGTGCGCTACCCGGACGCGCCCACCGCGACCCTGTACTCGATCACGTGCAACGACACGCAGTTCCGGGGCGGTCGCGAGCGGCTGGCCCGGGAGGCCGAGCGGCTGGGCCGGCAGTACCCGCTGATGGGCTACTACCAGCTCCTGGCCCCGTGCGCGTTCTGGGACCGCCCGCCGCTGCACCTGAAGACCCCGACCGGCAAGGGCGTCCCGCCGGTGCTGATGGTGCAGTCGGTCCGCGACCCGGCCACCCCGGTGGAGGGCGCGCGGCGGGCCCACGAGCAGTTCGCCGGCTCCCGCCTGCTCACCGTCACCGACGAGGGCGACCACGGCATCTACGGCTTCGGCAACGCCTGCGTGGACGACCTGGTGGAGTCCTTCATCGTCGACGGCGTGGTCCCGGCCCGGGACGTCACCTGCCCCGGCACGCCGCTGCCCGACCCGACGGCCGCGCCGCCCGCGCGGCCGTCCCTGGTCCAGGGCTGGTTCTGACCCGCCCCGCGGCCCGGCTCCCGCCCCCCTGGGGGCGGGAGCCGGGCCGCGGGCTAGCCGCCGAACGCGCCGCTCTGGCGGCGGCGGGCCGCGTACACCCCCGCCTCGGTCCGGCGGCCGAAGCCCAGCTTGTGCAGCAGCGACGAGACGTAGTTCTTCACCGTCTTCTCCGCCAGGAACAGGCGCTGGGCGATCTGCCGGTTGGTCAGCCCCTCGGCGATCAGGTCCAGGATCCGCCGCTCCTGCGGGCTCAGCGCCGCGTAGCGGGGGTCCTCGACCGGCCCGCCGCGCAGGCGCTGCAGCACGGTCGCGGTGACGCCCGAGTGCAGCAGCGAACCGCCCGCCGCCAGGGTCCGGATCGCCGAGACGAGGTCGATGCCGGAGACCTGCTTGAGCATGTACCCGGCCGCGCCCGCCATGATCGCGCCGAACAGCGCCTCGTCGTCCGAGTACGACGTCAGCATCAGGCAGGCGGGCGGCGGTTGGGCGGTGGAGCGGATCTCCCGGCAGACCGTCACGCCGTCGCCGTCGGGCAGGCGCACGTCGATCACGGCCACGTCGGGCCGGTGCTCGGCCGCCGCCGCCACGGCCGCCGCCGCGCTCTCCGCCTCGCCGACGACCTCGATGTCCGGTTCCACCGCGAGCAGTTGGTTCAGGCCGCGCCGCACGATCTCGTGATCGTCGACGAGCAGCACCGAGATGGCCATCGTCCTCTCCCTACCCCGACACCAGCGGGACGGACCACGTCACCGTGACGCCCTTGCCCGCTTCCGAGCGCACGTCGCAGGCGCCGCCCCACCGGGCGGCGCGCGCGGCCATGTTCACCAGCCCGCCGGTGTGCCGCACGCGCCCGTCGGGCAGGCCGTCGCCGTCGTCGGACACCACCAGCGCCACCTCGCCCGCCTCCACGTCCAGCGCCACCCGCACCCGCACCGTCCGCGCCGAGGCGTGCCGGGCCGCGTTGGCCAGGGCCTCGCGCAGCGTGGCCAGCAGGTCGGGGCGCACGTGGTCGGGCACCAGCGAGTCCACCGGGCCGTCGGTGCTCAGCGCGGGCTCGAAGCCGAGCAGGCGGCTGGAGTCCTGCACGACCCGCAGCAGCTGGGCGCGCAGGCTCGCCGAGCCCGCCGCCGGCTCCTGGAGGGAGAAGATCGTCCGGCGGATCTCGTGGATCGTCTGGTCGACCTCGTGCACGAAGCCCGCCAGCCGCTGCACCACCACGGGCTGCTCCACCAGGGCGTTGAGGCTCTGCAGCTCCAGCCCCAGGCCGAACAGCCGCTGCACCACCAGGTCGTGCAGGTCGCGGGCGATCCGGTCGCGGTCCTCCAGCACGGCCAGCCGGCGGCCCGCCCCGGTGGCGCGGGTGAACTCCAGGATCAGCGCCGCCTGCCGGGCGAAGGACTCCACCAGCGCCACGTCGGAGGCGTCGAACGGGTGGTGGTCGCGCGCGCGGGCGACCACCAGCACGCCCAGGACCCGCTCGCCGGCCGCCAGCGGCACGACCACCACCGGCCCGATGCGGTCGAAGTGGCCGGGCAGCCCGTCGAGCACCTTCGTCCGGCCGGTGGCGTAGACCTCGCGGCTCGCGTTGCCCTCGCGCGAGACGGTGAACCCGCGCAGCTCGCCGTCCATCACGCGGACCGCCAGCTCGCCCTGCGCGTCGGGCAGCGCCACCACCGCGTTCACGCCGTCGGCCGCCAGCCGCGCCCGCACCGCCACCAGCCGCAGCGCGTCCCGGTCGGGGGTGCCGGTCAGCAGCGCGTTCGTCACCTCGTTGGACGCGCGCAGCCACACCTCGCGCTGCCGCGACTGCTCGTAGAGGCGGGCGTTCTCGATCGCGATGCCGGCCGCCGCCGCCACGGCGGTCACCACCTCGCGGTCGGCGGGGGTGAAGTCCTCGCCGTCGTCCTTGTCGGTGAGGTAGAGGTTGCCGAACACCTCGCCCCGCACGTGCACCGGCACGCCCAGGAAGCCCGGCGCGGACGGGTCGAACGCGGCGCCGGTGAAGTCGGTGTGGCTGCGCTCGTCGCCGTAGGTGAACTCCAGCAGCTGCCGGTTGGGCCCCACCACGGCCAGCGCCCCGTACCGCGCGCCGACCAGGGTGCAGGAGGACTCCACGATGCGGCGCAGCACGTCGGGCAGCGACAGGTCGCTGGCCAGCGACACGACCGCGCCCAGCAGCCGGTGCATCCGCTCCTGGAAGCCGATCGCCTCGGCGGTCCGGTCGGTGAGCTGGCGCAGCAGGCCGTCCAGGCGCGCCGCGCTCGAGTCCGGGGAACCTGGCAACCGCCCCACCCCTCCGCCGCGGGAGTCCCCGAGGGTATCGCCTCCGGTCACGGGATGCGACGGCCCGTCAGCACCTCCAGCGCGACGACCAGGTAGCGGTCCTGCCCGCGGACGCCGCGCGTGGGCAGCGGCAGGTCCCGCAGCCGGGACAGCCCGGCCTCGTCGTCGACCTCGGTGACGTGCCCGACGGCCATCACCGACCAGCCGGTGGACAGGTCGGGCCGGATGTCGTCGATCTGGAAGGCCACGATCGTGTCCCGCGCGACGAGCGTCAGGCTGCCGTCGGGCACCCTGAGCACGACCGACTCGCCGTCCAGCGCGTACACGACCGGGTGAACGACCGGCAGCGCCCGGTCGGTGAAGACCAGCCGGCCGACCGCCGTCGCGCCCAGCAGTCCCAGGCACTCCTCGCGGGAGAGGACTTGGAGCCCAACCGAGTCGTACATCGCACCTCTTATCCCCCGATCGCCGGACCAAATCGTTCTGCCGGGGCGATCGCCCTGCCTAGAGGCGGAAGTCCCGGCTTCGGTGACTCACCTGGACGGGGGATTTCCGTGCACCGCGCCCGGACCTCCGGGGCCCGCGCCGGGGTGGGGCGGCCGGCGCGGTGGAGGGCCGATCGACGCGCTCGGCCGCCGGGTCCGACCGCGGCGCCGCCCGCGACGTGGCCCGCGGGACGTCCCACCGCGCGCCGGGCGGCTCGGGCACGAGCGCGCGGGCCGGGGCTTTCCCCCGGGTCACCGCCGCGAGCGCCCGACACCGGTGGGCACCGCGCCGATGACCGGCACGATCACCACGCCGACCGGTTCGCCGACCGCGTGCGCCGGGACCGCGCCGCGCGGGGCCGCCGTCCCGGGGCGGCGGCCACCGCGCCGCCGGGCGGCGCCCGCCGGGCGGCGCGGGTCCCGGGGTCGACCGCCACCGGTGTCACGCGCCCACCCCCTCGACCAACCGGTCGGCCGCGGCGTAGGGGTCCAGCTCGCCCGCCACGACCCGCTCGGCCAGGGCGGCCACCGCGCCGCCGCCCCGCGGGCCGCCCATCCGGGCGCGCAGCCGCTCCAGGGCGATGGCCTCGACCTCGCCCGCCGCGCGCCGCACCCGCCGCCGCGCCAGCTCACCGCCCTCGCGCAGCCACGCCCGGTGCGCGTCGAGCGCGGCGACGACGCCCGCGACGCCCCCGCCGCGCGTCGCCACGGCCTTCACCACCGGGGGCCGCCACGACGCGTCGGCGCGCCCCCGCCGCCCGAGCGAGATCACGTGCCCGAGGTCGCGCGCGGTGGCGTCCGCGCCGTCCCGGTCGGCCTTGTTCACCACGAACACGTCGCCGACCTCCAGGACGCCCGCCTTGGCGGCCTGGACGCCGTCGCCCGCGCCGGGCGCGAGCAGCACCGCGGTGGTGTCGGCCAGCGACACGACCTCCACCTCGGACTGGCCGACGCCGACCGTCTCGACCAGCACCACGTCGCAGCCCGCCGCGTCCAGCACGCGCAGCGCCTGCGGCGTCGCCCGCGCCAGGCCGCCCAGCCGGCCGCGGGTGGCCATGGACCGGATGAACACGCCGGGGTCGGTGGCGTGCTCGCCCATCCGCACCCGGTCGCCCAGCAGCGCGCCGCCGGAGAACGGCGACGACGGGTCGACCGCCAGCACGCCGACCCGCTCGCCGCGCTCCCGGTAGGCGCCCACCAGGGCCGAGGTGGTCGTCGACTTGCCCACGCCGGGGGCGCCGGTCAGGCCGACGACCCGGGCGCGCCCGGTGAACGGCGCGAGCGCCCGCGCGACGGCGCGCAGGTGCGGGCCGTCGTCCTCGACCAGCGAGATCAGCCGGGCCACCGCGCGCGGCTGCCCGTCCCGCGCGCGGCCGACCAGGTCCGCGACGTCCACGGTGCGGGTCACACGATCAGACCCGGGGCACCCGCAGGACCAGGGCGTCGCCCTGGCCGCCGCCGCCGCACAGGGCGGCGGCGCCCACGCCGCCGCCGCGGCGCTTGAGCTCCAGGGCGAGGTGCAGCGCGAGCCGCGCGCCCGACATGCCGATCGGGTGGCCCAGCGCGATGGCGCCGCCGTTGACGTTGACCCGGTCCTCGGGGATGCCCAGCTGCCGGGTGGAGACCAGCCCGACCGCGGCGAACGCCTCGTTGATCTCGACCAGGTCCAGGTCGGCCGGGTCGATGCCCTCCTTGGCGCAGGCGGCCCTGATCGCGTTCGCCGGCTGCTCGTGCAGGCTCGCGTCGGGGCCGGCGACCACGCCGTGCGCCCCGATCTCGGCCAGCCAGGTCAGGCCCAGCTCCTCGGCCTTGGCCTTGCTCATCACGACCACGGCCGCCGCGCCGTCGGAGATCTGCGAGGCCGAGCCCGCCGTGATGGTGCCGTCGGCGGCGAAGGCCGGGCGCAGCTTGGCCAGCGCCTCGACGGTGGTGTCGGGGCGCACGCCCTCGTCGGTGGCGAACAGCACCGGGTCGCCCTTGCGCTGGGGGATCTCGACCGGGGTGATCTCCTCGGCGAACACGCCGTTCTCGGCGGCCCGCGCGGCGAGCCGGTGGGAGCGGGCGGAGAACGCGTCCTGCTCCTCGCGGGTGACGCCGTGGCGGGAGTTGTGCTTCTCGGTCGACGCGCCCATGGCCACCTGGTCGAACGCGCAGAACAGGCCGTCCAGGGACATGTGGTCCTGGAGGGTCACGTCGCCGAACTTGTGGCCGCTGCGCGTCTTGGGCAGCAGGTGCGGGGCCTGGGTCATCGACTCCTGGCCGCCCGCGACCACGACGTCGAACTCGCCGGCGCGGATGAGCTGGTCGGCCAGCGCGATCGCGTCGATGCCCGACAGGCACACCTTGTTGACGGTCAGGGCGGGCACGGTCATCGGGATGCCCGCGTGCACCGCGGCCTGGCGGGCGGGGATCTGGCCCGCGCCGGCGGTGAGGACCTGGCCCATGATCACGTACTGGACCTGCTCGGGCGCCACGCCGGCCCGCTCCAGCGCCGCCTTGATCGCGACGCCGCCGAGCTGGGCGCCGGAGAAGTCCTTCAACGACCCGAGCAGTCGCCCCATCGGGGTGCGGGCCCCGGCGACGATGACGGAACCGGACACATCGGCCTCCACGAGCGTGTGTAAGCGGTTGTTAACTGGCTACGATACCCAGGGTTACCCGGCGGTAGCCGTGTGAGGCGCCGCACAGCCGCGCCTGCACCGATCCGGCGGCTACCGTGCCTGCCATGCAGGCAGAACTGGACGCCCTCGTCATCGCCGTCGACCACGTCGGGATCGCCGTGCCCGACCTCGACGCCGCCATCGCCTTCCACCGCGAGCACTTCGGGCTGGTGCTCGCGCACGAGGAGGTCAACGAGGAGCAGGGCGTCCGCGAGGCGATGCTGCGGGCGCCGGGCGACACCGGCGCCGGCACGGCCGTGCAGCTGCTGGCGCCGCTCACGCCGGAGTCGGCCATCGCGAAGTTCATCGGCCGCTCCGGGCCGGGGCTCCAGCAGCTGGCCTACCGGGTGTCCGATGTGGACGCCGCCGCCGCCGCGCTGCGCGCCAAGGGCCTGCGGCTGCTCTACGCCGCGGCGAAGCGCGGTACCTCCGGCAGCCGGGTGAACTTCGTGCACCCGAAAGACGCCGGCGGCGTGCTGGTCGAACTGGTGGAACCCGCCGCGGGCGGTCGCTGAGCGCTGCCGGCAGGGGCTCCCGGGCCCGCCGGCGGGGCGGATCCGCAATCGGGCGAACCGCCAGTGCGTTGGCTCACAGGTCGGGAACTGAATCGGTTACCGGTGGGTAACGTCCGGCACCCCGCGGGGACGAGCGCCCGCCGCCGTCAGCCGAGCAACCCCCGACCCTGGAGGGAACGCCGTGCAGGAGATCCTCGACGCCATCCTCGCCGAAGAACCGGACGCCCTCGCCTCGCTCGCCGTGCCCCAGTCCTACCGGGGCGTCGCGGTGCACGCCGACGAGGTCGGGATGTTCGAGGGCCTGGCGACCGCGGACAAGGACCCGCGCCGGTCGCTGCACGTGGACGAGGTGCCGACGCCGGACCTCGGCCCCGGCGAGGCGCTGGTCGCCGTGATGGCCTCGGCGATCAACTACAACACGGTGTGGACGTCGATCTTCGAGCCGATGTCGACGTTCGGGTTCCTCCGGCGGTACGGCCGCAGCGCGCCGGAGGCCGCCAAGCACGACCTGCCCTACCACGTGGTGGGCTCCGACCTGGCGGGCGTGGTGCTGCGGACGGGTCCGGGCGTCAACGCCTGGAAGCCCGGTGACCGGGTCGTCGCGCACTGCCTGGACGTGCAGCTGGAGCACCCCGACGGGCACGGCGACACCATGCTCGACCCGGAGCAGCGGATCTGGGGCTTCGAGACCAACTTCGGCGGCCTCGCGGAGCTCGCGCTGGTCAAGGCCAACCAGCTGATGCCCATGCCGAAGCACCTCACGTGGGAGGAGGCGGCGTCACCCGGTCTGGTGAACTCCACCGCCTACCGGCAGCTGGTGTCGACCAACGGGGCGAGCATGAAGCAGGGCGACACCGTCCTGATCTGGGGCGCCTCCGGCGGCCTGGGCTCGTACGCCACGCAGTTCGCGCTCAACGGCGGCGCGACGCCGATCTGCGTCGTGTCCTCGCCGGCGAAGGCGGAGCTGTGCCGCGCCATGGGCGCGGAGCTGGTGATCGACCGGTCCGCCGAGGGCTTCCGGTTCTGGAAGGACGAGCACGAGCAGGACCCGAAGGAGTGGAAGCGGTTCGGGGCGCGGATCCGGGAGCTGACCGGCGGCGAGGACCCGGACATCGTGTTCGAGCACCCCGGCCGGGAGACCTTCGGCGCGTCGGTGTTCGTGGCCAGGCGCGGCGGCACGATCGTGACCTGCGCGTCCACCAGCGGGTACCTGCACCAGTACGACAACCGGTACCTGTGGATGAACCTCAAGCGGGTCATCGGGTCGCACTTCGCGAACTACCGCGAGGCGTGGGAGGCCAACCGGTTGGTCGCCAAGGGGCGGATCCACCCGACACTGTCCAAGGTGTACTCACTGGCGGACACCGGCCAGGCCGCCCACGACGTGCACCGCAACGCGCACCAGGGCAAGGTCGGCGTGCTGTGCCTCGCGCCCGAGGAGGGCCTCGGCGTGCTCGACCACGAGCTGCGCGCGGCGCACCTGACCGGGATCAACCGTTTTCGGGGCGTGTAAGGGAGAACCCCTGTCCGCGCGGGTGGCGCGGTCCCACCCGCGCGCCCGGAACGGGTAGCGTGACCCCCATGGGCCTCGCTGACGACCGTGACCTCGTCCCCCTGGGATCCGGCTTCGACATCGTCAAACGCGGCTACGACCGCGCGCAGGTCGAGGACCACCTGGAGCGCCTCGACTCGGACCTCCGGCTGCTCGCGGCCGACCGGGACGCGGCGGTCTCGCAGACCAACGACCTCGCCCGCCAGCTGGAGGCCGCGCGCTCGGAGATCGCGGAGCTGCGCGGCCAGGTCGAGCGGCTGTCGCTGCCGCCCACCACGCTGGAGGGCCTGAGCGAGCGGCTCCAGCGGATGCTGCGCCTGGCCCAGGACGAGGCCAACGAGATCAAGGCCCGCGCCGAGGCCGAGGGCGGGCACATCCGCGCCAAGGCGGAGTCCGACGCGGCGGCGCTGCGCACCCGCTACGAGAAGCTGCTCGCCGAGCTGGACCAGCGCCGCACCGACATGGAGGCCGAGCACCGCGGCGTGCTGGAGACGGCGCGCGCCGAGGCGGAGCGCATCGTCGGAGAGGCGCGCGAGGCTGCGGCGAGGCTCGACGAGGAGTCGCTCCAGCGGCGGACGACCGTCGAGGAGGACTTCGAGATCGCGATGGCCGCCCGGCGCGTGGAGTCGATGAAGCTGCTGGCCGAGCAGGAGGCCGCCAGCAAGGCCGAGGCCGACCGGCGGGTCCGCGAGGCGGCCGAGGAGGCGGCGCGGGTGCGCGCGCAGATCGCGCAGGAGCAGGCGGCGTCGAACGCGGAGGCCCAGCGCCTGGTCCGCGAGGCCACCGAGGAGGCCAACCGCCGCCGCCACGACTCGATCAGCGAGGCGACCGCGCGCGTGCAGGAGGCGACCGACGAGGCGAACCGCCGCGTCCGCGAGGCCACCGAGGAGTCCAACCGGCGGGTCACGCAGGCGGCGCACAAGGTCGACGCGCTCAAGCAGCTGCGCCACCGCCTGTCCCAGCAGCTGCACGCGGTGCGCACCGCCCTGCACGAGGTCACGCCCCTGCTGGACCCGCTGGAGGAGGAGCGCGCGCAGAACCGCCCCGCGCCGACCCCGCCCGCCCAGAACCCCGGCACGCAGAACCCCGCTGCCCAGAACCCCGGCGCGCAGAGCACGGGCGCTCAGAGCACGGGCGCTCAGCCCGCCGCCGCCCAGAACGCCGGTCCTCAGAACCCCGGCGCGCAGCCCGCGGGCGCTCACGTAGCCCCGGCCGGGCCCCAGGCAGCCGCGGGCCAGGCCGCGCCGACCGAGGGCGCGTCGGGCGGCAAGGCGACCGCGACCCCGGCGGGCCTGCAGGCGGCGACCGACGGCAAGCCCCAGCCCGCCGTCGACGGCAAGCCCCAGGCCGCGCCGGACGGGCCGACCCAGAAGATGGCCCGCCCGAACCCGGCGAAGGCGCGGTCCGGCAAGCGCTGACCCGCGACGGGTCCCGGTTCGGCGGCGGGTCTGCCGCCGCCGGCCCGGCACCACCGCGAACGCCCCCGGCGCCTCCTGCGGCGGGAGGGCTCCGCCCGGGACCGTCGGTCCCGCGCGCTACCTTGCGCGGCATGACCGCGTACCCGGAGGAGATCCGCACCGACCGGCTCCTGCTCAGGCGGGTCGGTCCGGGCGACCTGCGCGCCGCGGTCGAGGTGCTGACCGACCCGGAGGCCGGCCGCCACGACGCGGCGGGCGTGCCCACGCCGGAGGAGGCGCGGGAGCTGCTGGCCGAGTGGCGGGAGCACTGGGCGCGCGAGGGCATCGGGTACTGGGCGGTGGTGCTGCCGGGGACCGGCGAGGTCATCGGGTTCGGCGGCCTGCGCCACCACCGGCTGGGCGGCGAGCCGACGCTCAATCTGTTCTACCGCTTCAGCCCCCGGCACCGGGGTCGGGGCTACGCCCCCGAGATGGCGCGCGCGGCCGTCGAGTGGGCGGGCCGGGCGCTGCCCGACCGGCCGGTGGTGATCATCGTCGACCACGGCAACGCGCCCTCCCGGCGCGTCGCGGAGAAGCTGGGCTTCGCGCACGTGGGCGAGAGCACCACCATCGACGGCCCGGTGCTGGTCTACCGGCGGCAGGGGGCGACGGCGGGCTGACATCCGTCGCCGCACTCGGCGCGGGCCGGCGGGGCCGCGGGCACGACCGCGGCGAGCGCGCCGGCGGGCCTGCCGGGCAGGCCCGCCCGACAGGTCTGCTCCGCGGGTCCTGCCCGGTGGGTCCTGCCCGGCGGGTCCTGCCCGGCGGGTCCTGCCCGGCGGGTCCTGCCCGGCGGGTCCTCCCGACAGGTCTGCTCCGCAGGGCGGTCACTCCCCCGGCAGCCGCCGCGCGCGGAGCGGACCCGCAGGGTTGCGGGTCGGTTCGCCGGCGCGATGCGGAATGCCTATGCGTCCGCCGGCCGCGCCGGGGTCACCGGCGGCGGGGGGTGGGGCCCCGACGGCCGCGCGAGGTCCAGCAGTGCCGGTGCCAGTGGCGCCGGTCCTCCGCCGAGCCGTACTCGGCGGCGGGCCACGCCACGACGTGCGGCGTGCCCGGTCTGATCTCGTGGTCGCAGCCCGGGCAGCGGTAGGTCTTCGTGGTGCCCGCCCCCGAGACGTTCCGGACCAGCCACTCGCCGTCGGGCGCGCTCTCCGACCGCGCCCAGCCGTGGCCGCCCGGGGGCGGGGGTTCGGCGGGGCGGCGCGGGCGGTTGCGGCGGGGCACGAGGGACCAGGGTATCCCGATCGCGTTCGTTGATCGCCTACGGTCCGTGGGGTGAACACCTGGCAGCGGGCTGTGGTCGGAGTGCTGTTGTTGCTGGAGATGGCCGTGCTGGCGCAGCCCGCGCTGCGGGCCGGGCTGGGCGACGTGGCCCCGCTCAACCGGGGCGGCCACCAGGGGATGCTGCTGGCCTCCGGCACCATCCTGCTCGTCACCGCCGGGACGGGGTTGGTGACCATGCTGCTGAGCCCGTCCTCGCGCACGTGGTTGGCCACGTTCGCGGGCGCGCACGCCGCCGCCGCGGGGCTCGGCTGGGCGCACGGGATGCCGCTGCTGACGCTGGTCGCGGCGGTCGCCGCGGCGGCGGTGCCCGCGCTGGTGCTGCTGCCGCGGCAGCGGCCACAATAGGCGCGTGCCCACCTACGAGTTCCGTTGCAAGGCGTGCGGTTCGACGTTCGACGTCAAGCGGCCGATGAGCGAAGCCTCCGCGCCCGCCACCTGCCCGCACGGCCACGACGACACGGTCAAGCTGCTGTCCGTGGTCGGCCTGGGCGGCGCAGGCGCCGGCGTCGGCCTCGACGCGCCCGCTTCCGGCGGCGGGTGCTGCGGCGGCGGCTGCTGCGGCTAGCGGGCCGGGGTCAGCCGGTCGGCTCCTTGGCCAGCAGCACTTCGGCGACCTTCCTGCCCTGCTCGCAGATCGCGCCGAACCTGGCCGAGCCGTCGATCACGATGATGCCGATGCCGCCGCCCGCGTAGTCCATGACCATCACGCACGAGGGCTGCACGGAGGTGTCCGTGGTGCGGTCGAAGTACCGGACCTTGCGGTCGCCGAGGTCGAACTCCCCGTTGCTCTCCTCCAGCGTGATGGGCCGCCCGGCGCGGAAGCGCAGGGTCACGCCGACGTCGAACTCGTCCACCGAGGTCTGCCACTTGCAGGACTGGTCGAACTTCGGGTCGTAGCCGGTGTCGGTCGGCGGGGCCGACCTGTCCCGCACGTCGTAGGGCAGGTCCTTCCAGGTCAGCAGCCCGCAGATGTCGCCGGCCGGATCGGCGCCGGGCGTCCCGGTGGTGGACGGGTCCGGTTCCCCGGTCGTCGACGGCGAGCCGGACGAGAACGGCGGTTCGACGTCGAGCACGCCCGCCGAGACCGGCGTGCCGTTGACCGAGTACGCGCAGCCGGACACCAGGCCGAGCGCCGCCACCAGGACCGAGAGAACCGCACGCCGCCGCATGGGGTCCACCATGCCAAACGGGAGCGGCCCGCCGGCACTCAGGTGTGGTCGCGGAAGCCCTGACCGGTCTTGCGGCCGAGCCTGCCCGCCGTGACCAGGTGCTCCAGCAGCGGCGCCGGCGCGAAGCCCTCCTCGCGGAACTCCAGGTGCAGCGCGCGCTCGATGGCCAGCGAGACGTCCAGGCCCACGACGTCGAGCAGCTCGAACGGCCCCATGGGCAGCGAGCAGCCCACCTTCATGGCGTTGTCGATGTCGTCGGCCGAGGCGTAGTGCGCCTCCAGCATCTTCACCGCGTCGTTGAGGTACGGGAACAGCAGCGCGTTGACGATGAACCCGGCGCGGTCGCCGCAGTGCACCGGCAGCTTGCCCAGGTCCAGGCACACCTCCCGGGCGGTGGCGACGACCTCGGCGGACGTGGCGATGGTCCCCACGACCTCCACCAGCTTCATCACCTGCGCCGGGTTGAAGAAGTGCAGGCCCACCACGTCGCCGGGGCGCGAGGTGGCCGCCGCGCACTCGACGACCGGCAGCGAGGAGGTCGTGGTCGCCAGCACCGCGCCCGGCTTGCACACCCGGTCCAGCGCCGCGAACACGGCCTTCTTGACCGGCAGCTCCTCCGCGACGGCCTCCACCACGAGGTCGCGGTCGGCGAGCCGCTCGAACGGCACGGCGGGCGCGAGGCGGGCCAGCGCCGCGTCCCGGTCGGCCTCCGCCAGCCTGCCCCTGGCCACGGCCCGGTCCAGCGACGCGCGCACCCGGCGCAGCGCGGCGTCGGCCCCGTCCTGCGAGCGGGCCCGCAGCACCACGTCGTAGCCGCGCCTGGCGAACACCTCGGCGATGCCGGTCGCCATGGTCCCGGTGCCGACCACGCCGACCCGCCGGACCTCGCGGGCGGGCACGCCGTCACCGGCGGCGGCGGGGGTGAGCGCGTCCGGCACGACGGTCGGCGAGTCGGGGCCGTCGTAGGTGTGGAAGCCGCGCCCGCTCTTGCGGCCCAGCAGACCGGCCGTGACCATCTGCTTGAGCAGCGGGGCCGGGGCGTGCAGCCGGTCGCGCGACCGGTGGTGCATCGCGTCCAGGATCTCGTGGGCCGTGTCCAGGCCGATGAGGTCGAGCAGCGCCAGCGGGCCCATCGGGTAGCCGCAGCCGTGGCGCATCGCCGCGTCGAGGTCCTCCCGCGTGGCGTAGCGGGACTCGTACATCCGCACGGCGTGGTTGAGGTAGCCGAACAGCAGCGCGTTGGCGATGAACCCGGCCCGGTCGCCGATGACGACCGGCGTCTTGCCCAGCGATCGCGCGAACGCCACCACGTCGGCCACGACGTCCGGCTCGGTGACCACCGTGCGGACCACCTCGACCAGCTCCAGCACCGGGGCGGGGTTGAAGAAGTGCATCCCGACGACCTTGCCGGGCCGCCCGGTGCGGACGCCGATCCCGGTGATGGACAGCGACGAGGTGTTGGACGCGAACACCACGTCGGGCCGGCAGATCCGGTCGAGCGCGGCGAGCACGTCGGCCTTGAGCCCGATCCGCTCGGGCACGGCCTCCACGACCAGGTCGACGCCCGCGAGGGAGTCCAGCGAGGTGCGGTAGTCGATCCGGCCGAGCAGCTCGGCGCGGGCCCGCCCGGTCAGCTTGCCCCGGGCCACCGCGCGCCCGGTGGAGTGCTCGACGTGGCCGCGCCCGCGGGCGAGCCCCACCTCGTCCGCGTCGACCGCCACCACCGCGTGACCGGCGCGGGCGAGCACCTCCGCGATGCCGGCGCCCATGGTGCCCAGACCGACGACCCCGACCGCGTTGAACCGGCGCGTCACGCTGTACCTCCCGCTCCGCCGAGTGGCTACCGGACGGTAACTTGCGCCCGACTATTCCACGGCCCTCCCGGGCCGTTCACGTGAGCTTCGCCATCCGGATCGAGCAAGTCGCCGGTCGGGCCGGGACCGCCCGCTCACTCGTCGAAGTGCCGGGCGGCGAGCGCGCCCACCCGCCGCACCGCCTCGGCGGCGTCCGGCCCGGTCGCGACGACCTCCACCCGGCTGCCGCCCGGCGCGCCGAGCCCCATCAGGGCGAGCACGCTCGCGGCGTCGGCCTCCCGGCCGCCGTACCGCACGACGACCCGCGCGTCCAGGCCCGCCAGGGACCGCGCCAGCAGCGCGGCGGGCCGGGCGTGCAACCCGACCTCGTTTGCCAGCAGGACCTCCTCGCGCACACCGTCCTGCGTGGACGGATCGCCGGCAGCCCGGCCGGCCGCGCCGGCGCCCGCACCGGCGGCGGCATCGGCGGCAGCGGCGGCGCCGACCGCGGCGACACCCGCACCGGCGGCAGCGGCGGCATCCGCGCCGGCCGCAGCGGCGGTGCCGGCAGTGGCATCGGCGGCAGCAGCGGCGCCGACCGCGGCAACGCCCGCGCCGGCGGCAGCGGCGGCAGCAGCAGCGGCATCGGCACCCGGATCGGCGACCGGGGCGGCGGCGGCAGCGGCGGCGACCCCGTCCAACCCCGCACCGCCCTGGGCGGCGACGGCCGCCGCGACCGCGCCCTCGACCAGCGGCGCGTCCACGACCAGGACCTCGCCGGCGGCCTCCTCGGCCGCCATCTCCGCGACCATCCGGGCGCTGCCCAGGTCGAACAGCACCACGACGCCGGAGCCCGAGTCGGCCCGCGCGACGGCTTCGGCCACCGCGGGGTAGTCGGTGCCCAGCCCGCCCGCGCCGTCGCCGCCGGAGGGCACGACCGCCACGTCCGGGGCCATCTGCCCGGCCAGCTCCGCCACGCCGTCGGCCAGCGCCCGGCTGTGCGAGACCACCACCAGCCCGATCACCGCGCGCTCCCGGCCAGGGTCCGCAGCAGCAGCGCCGTCGACCGCGCGCCGGGGTCGAGGTGCCCGGCGGAGCGCTCCCCCAGGTACGACGCCCGCCCCTTGCGCGCCACCAGCGGCACGGTCGACTCCGCGCCCTGCTCGGCCGCCTGGGCGGCGGCGGACAGCACCGCGGCGACGTCGCCGCCGGTCGCGGCGACCGATTCCGCCGCCGCCACCGCCGGGGTCAGCGCGTCGACCATGGTCTTGTCCCCCACGGCGGCCTTCCCGCGCGCCACCACGCCCTCCAGCGCCGCCTGCAGCGCCGCGGCCACCGCCCGCGCGTCCAGCTCCGCGACGCCCCCCACGGCCACCGCCGCCCGCCGGAAGGCCGTGCCGAACAGCGGGCCGGCCGCGCCGCCGACCTGGGAGACCAGCGTGGTCGCGGTCAGCTCCAGCACCTCACCGGGCGTGCCCGGCGCCTCCTCGGCCAGCCGGGGCGCCAGGGCCGCGAACCCCCGGTTGAGGTTCTCGCCGTGGTCGCCGTCGCCGATCTCGCGGTCCAGCCGGACCAGCTCCTCCCGGTGCTCGGCGACCACCCGCGCCACCGCCCGCACCGCGTCCGCGACCCGCTCCGCCGTGCACCCCATCAGACGCCCCACCGCAGCGCGGGCGTGCGCACGGGCGCGTCCCACAGCTCGACCAGCTCGTCGTCCAGCTCCAACAGCGTCAAGCTCATGCCCTGCATCTCCAGACTGGTGGTGTACGAGCCGACCAGCCGCCGCTCCACGGTGATCCCGCGCTCGGCCAGCAGCCGCTCGGCGATGCCGTGCGCCAGGTACAGCTCCAGCAGCGGTGTCCCGCCCATGCCGTTGGTGAGCAGCAGCACCCGGTCGCCCCCGGTGAAGGGCAGGTCCGCCAGGACCGGGTCCAGCAGCGCGGGCACGAGGGAGTCCGCCGGGCCCGCCGGCGCCCGCTGCCGGCCCGGCTCGCCGTGGATGCCGATGCCGAGCTCCACCTCGTCCTCGCCCAGCTCGAAGCTGGGCCGGCCGGCGTGCGGCACGGTGCACGGCGACAGCGCGAGCCCCATCGAGCGGACCCGCCCGACCACCCGGCGCGCCAGCGCCTCGCAGCCGGCCAGGTCCACGCCCCGTTCGGCGGCGGCGCCCACCAGCTTCTCCACCAGCACGGTCCCGGCCACGCCGCGGCGGCCGGCGGTGAACAGCGAGTCCTGCACCGCCACGTCGTCGTCGACCACCACCGACCGCACCTCGACGCCGTCGTCGGCGGCCATCTCGGCGGCCATCTCGAAGTTCATCACGTCGCCGGTGTAGTTCTTCACGATCAGCAGCGCGCCCGCGCCGGCGTCGGTGCGCGCCACCGCGGCCCGCACCTGGTCGGGCGTCGGCGAGGTGAACACCGCGCCCGGGCAGGCCGCGTCGAGCATCCCGCGCCCGACGAACCCGGCGTGCAGCGGCTCGTGGCCGGACCCGCCGCCGGAGATCACCGCGACCTTGCGCGGCACGGGCGCGTCGGCCCGCACCACCACCGCCGGGTCGTGGTGGACCTCGATCAGGTCGGCGTGCGCGAGCGCCATGCCCCGCAGGGCATCCGCCACCGCGGTCGCCGGATCGTTCACGATCTTCTTCACGGTGACCTCCATCGCCGATGGCCACCACCTTCCTACCCGCTCAGCGCCCGTGGAGCACCCGCACGAGCCGCAGCACGCGCTTGATGGTGCGCGACCCGCGCTCGTAGGTCATCGGGTCGAGCAACGCCTTGAAGCGCTTGCGCGCGACGGCGTGCGCGTAGGTGAACTCGCGCAGGCCGTCCTCGCCGTGGACGCGCCCGAACCCCGAGTCGCCGACGCCGCCGAAGGGCAGGCCGGGCACGGACGCGTACGCCAGCACGGAGTTCACCGACACCATCCCGCAGCGCAGCCGCGCCGCCAGCTCCTCGCCCCGGTCGCGCGAGAACACCGCGGCGCCCAGCCCGTAGGGCAGCGCGTTGGCCCGCCGCACCGCCTCGTCCGCGTCGGCCACCCGGGTCACCACCAGGACCGGCCCGAACGTCTCCTCGGTCGCGGCGGCGGCGTCCTCGGGCACGTCCACCAGCACCACGGGCCCGACGTACGGCGGGCGGACCGACTCCGCGCCGCCCACCACCGCGCGCCCGCCCCGCTCCAGCGCGTCGGCCACGTGCGACCGGATGACCTCCACCTGCTCGGGCGTGGTGATCGGCCCGAAGTCGGCGTCCGGGTCGCCGCCGGGCCGCAGCGCGCGGGCCTTGTCCGCCACCAGCCGGACGAACTCGTCGTACACCGCGTCCGCGGCGTACACCCGCTCGACGCCCGCGCAGGTCTGCCCGGCGTTGAACAGCCCGCCCCACACCGCGGCGCGGGCGGCGGCGGCGACGTCCGCGTCCTCGGCCACGATCAGCGCGTCCTTGCCGCCGCACTCCAGCAGCACGGGCGTGAGCGTCGCCGCGCACGCCGCCATGACCGCGCGACCGGTCGCGGTGGACCCGGTGAACGCCAGCTTGTCCACCCCGGCCGCGCACAGCGCCGCGCCGGTCTCGCCGAACCCGGTCACCGCCTGGAGCACCGGGTGCTCGGGCACGACCTCGGCGAACGTCCCGGCCAGGAACACCCCGACGCCCGGCGTGTGCTCGCTCGGCTTGAACACCACGGTGTTGCCGGCGGCCAGCGCGTGGGCGATCGACCCCATCGGCGTGAACGCCGGGTAGTTCCACGGCCCGATCACGCCCACCACGCCCAGCGGCCGGTACTCCAGCGACGCCGCGTGGTTGTACATCAGCAGGCCGGAGCGGACCCTGCGCCTGCCCAGCACCCTGGGCGCCTGCCGGGCGGCCCAGCGCAGGTGGTCGACCACCAGCGCCAGCTCGGTGCGCGCGTCGTCGGCGGACTTGCCGGTCTCCGCGCTGATCAGGGCCTGGAACTCGGGCAGCCGGCGGACCAGCAGCCGCCGCCACGCGTCCAGCCGCCGGCGCCTGCCGTCGAACCCCAGCCCCGCCCAGAAGGCCGCCGCCGCCCGGCCGGCCGCCACCGCCGCGCGCACCTCGGCCGCGCCGTGCACCGGGTGGTGCGCGACGACCTCACCCGTGCGCGGGTCCAGCGAGGCGAACCGCCGCTGCCCGTCGTCGGCCCGCGGCGGCGTGCCGGGAGCGGTCTGCGTCATGGGTGGCCCTCCGAGGCGCGCGAGGTGTTACTCGACAGTAACGGGTAGCGCCCGGCGGTGTCAGCCCCGTCAGCCCTTCGGGATCTTGGGCAGCACGGCCTTGGCGAACCCGACGGCCGCCGCGCACCGGTCGAACTCGTTCTTCTTCGGCCCCGCCGACTTGACCTCCACCAGCTCGCCCTTGTCGCCGGGGTTGAGCCGCTGGACCCACTTCACCGAGCACGACGGGTAGGCGCCGGCGTTGGCCAGCTGGTAGCCGGTGGTCCCGCCGCCGAGGTCCACCTCGGTCTGCTCGGTGTCGAACTTGCGGTCGGGCGGGATGAACGACCAGCGCAGGTCGAGCGTGACCTCCCGGCCGTCGCTGACCCACGAGCAGTTGTGCAGGCCGTAGGGGAACACCCGGTTCACCGAGCCGACCGCCGCGGTCACCGCGGCCTGGTCGGCCAGCACGCACGGGTCGAGCGTGACCAGCGAGTCCCGCGGCGGCGTCTGCGCGCCCACCCTCTTCTTGATCAGCTCCACCACCGACTGGGCGACGACCCGGCCGATGCCGCACGAGTCACCGTCCTTGTAGCCGATCTGGACGGTGAGGCCCAGCGCGGGCTTCTCCTGGGTGATCACCGAGACGAAGCAGGCGCTGGTGTCGAGGGTCTGCTCGTAGCTCTTGAGGCCCGCGAGCTGCTTGTCGGCGTTCTTCAGCTCGGTGGTCATCGTCTGACCGGTCTCGACGGTGACCGCGAGGTCCTTGCCGCCCTTGTCCTCCATGAAGTTCGAGCACCGGCTGAACCCGCTGGGCGAGGGCTCCCCGGGGGCGCCGAACTGCGCGAGCACGTCGGGGTCGAGCAGCTTGCACGGGTCGATCACCCGGAGCTTCTCCGGCGCGAACGCCGGGTCCACCGGCCCGCCGTCGGCGGAGTCCGTCGGCGTCGGGGCGGAGGACTCGGTCTCCTTGCCCGCGTTCGCCTGGATGGTGCTGCGCGGGTAGGGCTTGTGCTTGGCGAGGTCCGCTCCGGCGCAGCCGGACAGGACGAGGAGCGCGCAGAGGGCGACGGCGAGGCGGGGCACGGGAGCACGGTAGCGAGCGATTCGCCCATTCGTGGCCTTAACCCTGTGTCGGGCCTCACCACGGGGTTCGGGAACGATTCAGAACATCGACGCGCTGTACCCGGTGACCCCCTATGAGAGGAGCACTGAGTGCGCGACCGAATCCGCCGCGCTGTCCGCTGGCTCGACGCCTGGACCGTCGAGGCTTTCAACCCCGTCTACCCGCGCCGCTAGGCGCCTTCCCGCGCGTCCGCGTCGTCGGGGACCACGACGGGTCGCAGGAGCGCCCAGGCGGCGAACAGCGCCGCCAGGGCGACCATCCCGACGCCGGACCACAGGTTGATGTTGAGCCCGTCGGCCTTGGCCAGGTCGGACTCGTCGGTGAAGCCGAGCCCGACCACCGCCAGGACCACGCCGTAGATCCCGAACAGGACCGCGATCACCAGTCGCAGGTCGAACAGACCGGCCTTGTGCGCCACGACGACCTCCCTCAGCCGAAGACGATGTTGAGCACGACGGTCAGCGCCAGGACGCCCACGCCCAGCACCAGCGGCGAGCGGTACCAGCCGGCGTCCTCACCGGTCGTGGAGTGCCGGCGGGACTCCTTCGGCGTCAGGCTGTAGACCAGCCCCACCAGCCGCTCCTCCGGCACCGGCCGGGTCACCGCCGTGACCGCCACGCTGACCACGATGTCCACCACGAACGCCGCGCCCGCGCCCACGAAGCTCGCGCCCTGGCCGGGCAGGTCCACCACGCCGGTCTCGGCGAGCACGAACACCAGCACCGCCGCCAGCGTGCCCGCCACCAGGCCGATCCAGCCCGCCGCCGCCGACATCCGCTTCCAGAACATCGCCAGGATGAACGTGGCGAACAGCGGCGCGTTGAAGAACGAGAACAGCGCCTGGATGTAGTCCATGATGTTGCCGTAGCCGGCGGCGAGGAACGCCGTGCCGATGGCGACCACCGTGCCGCCGACCGTGGCCAGCCGGCCGATCCGCAGGTAGTACTCGTCGGGCCGGTCCTTGCGGATGTAGTCCTGCCACAGGTCGTAGGTGAACACCGTGTTGAACGAGGACACGTTCGCCGCCACGCCGGCCATGAACGACGCCAGCAGGCCCGTGATGGCGATGCCGAGCATCCCGTTGGGCAGCAGCTCGCCGATCAGCGCGGGCAGCGCGTTGTTGTAGACGATGCCGGAGCTGCCGTCACCCGCCTTCAGCGCCGCCAGCTCGGGCACCACCAGCGCCGCGATGATGCCGGGGATGATCACCACGAACGGGATCAGCGCCTTCGGGTAGGCGCCGATGATCGGCGTGCGCCGGGCCGCGGACATGCTCTTGGCCGACAGCGCGCGCTGCACCTCGGCGAAGTTCGTGGTCCAGTAGCCGAACGAGAGCACGAAGCCCAGGCCGAACACGATGCCGAGCACGCTGAGCACGGGGTTCTGGACGCCGGTCAGCTCGGTCGCGGGCCACGCGGACAGCTGCTCGGAGCCGCCGGGCCCGGCCGTCACCCGGTCCACCAGGCCCTGCCAGCCGCCGACCTTGTGCAGGCCGACGAGGGTCAGCGGCAGCAGCGCGGCGACGATCACGAAGAACTGCAGCACCTCGTTGTAGATCGCCGCGGACAGGCCGCCGAGCGTGGTGTAGGCGAGCACGATCAGGGCGGCGATGACGACCGACAGCGGGATCGGCCAGCCGAGCATGAGGTTGAGCAGGAACGCCAGGGCGTAGAGGTTCACGCCCGCGATCAGCACCTGGGCGACGGCGAAGCTGATGGCGTTGACCAGGTGCGCGCCCTTGCCGAAGCGGCGGCGCAGGAACTCGGGGACGCTGCGCACCTTGGAGCCGTAGTAGAAGGGCATCATCACCAGGCCGAGGAAGACCATGGCCGGGATCGCGCCGATCCAGTAGTAGTGCACGGTCGCCATGCCGTACTGGGCGCCGTTGGCGGCCATGCCCAGCAGCTCGATGGCGCCGAGGTTGGCGGAGATGAACGCGAGGCCGGTGACCCAGGCGGGCAGCGAGCGGCCGGAGAGCAGGAAGTCCAGGCTCGACGAGACCGAGCGGCGGGCCAGGAAGCCGATACCCAGGACGAACGCGAAGTAGATCGCGAGCAGCGCGTAGTCCAGCGGCCCGGCGTCCAGCCGGAGATCCGCCTGCGCCTCGGCGAGCACGGGCACCGTCGCCCACCTCCCTATTCAACAATGTCCAACAGCACCGGACACTAACGCACACCGATCAAGCAGACGGTAGTGCAACCGGGGCCGCTCCGCCGATCTGGACTACCCGCGGTCAAACCCCGGGCCGGGGCGGTCCCCGACGCCGGAGCGGGAGGTGGCGGGCGGTGCGGGCGCGCCGCGGGCCGGTGGCCGGCCCGTCGGCGTCAGCGCACTATCGGGTGAGGACGAACGGGGTCTCGGCGTAGAACGGGCCGGCGGTCGCCCCGAGGACGAACTGCGTGCCCGGCGCGACGTCCTCGAACGAGTCGGGCACCCGCACCGGCACCCCGGCGAACCGGCCGGCGGCGTCCGTGGTGGCGTCCCCGACCCGCTCGCCGTGGAACGTGAAGACGACCCGCGCGTTGGCCGGGTAACCGCCACCGCTGAGCCGGATCTCGTCACCGGCCCGGCCCGCCTGCGGCTGGGCGGCGAGCAGGGCGGCGGGCGCCCGGGCCGCGGAACCCGCGACCGGTGTCACCGGCGACGGCGACGGCGCGGCGGCCTCGGCGGCGCAGCCGGTGAGCGCGGCGAGGGAGATCAGGGCTACCGTCAGGCGGGGTCTTCGGCAACGCACGACGCCTCCATTTTCCGGGACGTCAGCGTATATCGCGGGTTCGGCCCTGCCACGCGACCGAACGGCGTACACCGCGACCGTTGCCGGGCCTTTCCCGAACCATTCGCCCGACCGACCGCCACCGGGCCGCCGCGGACGGCATCACCGCAGTTGAGCGCCCGTCGACTCGCAGGCGCGCACCCCGCCGCGAAGGAGCCCGGCAGCACTCGCCCACCACCGCTGACCGCACTTGTCGGGATTTCCGGCATTACCTCCGCGCCGAGGCCGTGGAATGCCGATCGACGCCGACCTGCCGCTCATGGCCGTTTTCCCCCAGGCGACCACGGCGCCGCCACCGACCCGACTCGCTCCGCCCACCTGGCAGCCGGCCCCGCGACCGCTCCGACCCGCCTCCTCGAATCACGAGGCGCGCGGTTGGCGAGGGGTCACCGCACCGGCCGCGACACCAACCGCACGTCGCTCCCCGACCGAGCCACGTCGACCAGCTCCAAGCGCAGGATGCCGGACATGCCGCGGATGCCGGCGTCCTCCAGGCCGCTCCTGCCCGAGCCCAGCAGCGCGGGGGCCACGTAGTTCACCACCCGGTCCACCAAGCCCTGGGCGACGAAGCTGCCCGCCAGGGTCGGCCCACCCTCGAGGAAGACCGCTCGCACACCCCGCGCCAGGAGGCCGGCCAGAGCGGCCCGCAAGTCGAGCCCGCGACCGGCCCGCTCGACCCTCAGCACCTCTGCCACGCCGTCGAGGTGTGCGGCGTCGGCGTCTTCGGCCACCACGATGAGCGTTGGCGCGGCGTCGTTGCAGACGTTGGCATCGCGCGGTGTCCTGGCGTTGCTGTCGATCACCACTCGTAGTGGCTGCCGCTCCGGGTCGTTCACGACCGACAGGTCGAGCCTCGGGTCGTCGTTGCCCCGCACGGCGAGGTTGGGGTTGTCCGCCTGCTGAGTGCCCGAGCCGACGACCGTCGCACCACATCCCGCGCGCAGCAGGTGGACCTCCGCGCGGCTCTCGGCACTGGTGATCCACTGGCTGGTGCCGTCCTCGGCGGCGATCCGACCGTCCAGGGTGGCCGCGAACTTGTAGACCACGAAGGGACGCTGCTCCGTCCCGATGACCGCGTCCCACTCGTCCCGACCGACCAGTTCGTCAACGCTGAGCGCTGCCACTCGAGGTCCCTTCGCCCGTCACCGCACGGATGAACTCGTCGACGCCCGGAAGCGCCCGCCACCGGAGCATGAGCCTGGTGCTGGTCTTCAACTCCCGGATCGTCCGGTGCGACCGGGTGCCCCGGTCCGCCGCGCGACCACCGGCGCCGGAGCCCTAGCCTGCCGCCCATGACCGATTTCCTCCAGGTGACCACGACGGCCGCCGACCGCGACACCGCCGCGGACCTGGCCCGCTCCGCCGTTGCCGCCCGCCTGGCGGCCGGCGCGCAGGTGACCGGTCCGGTGCTGTCGTTCTTCTGGCACCTGGACGAACAGGGCGAAGGCGAGGAGTGGCAGGTGACGCTCAAGACCACGGCCGAGCGCTACCCGGAACTGGAGGCGCACCTGCGGCGCGAACACCCGTGGGACAACCCCGAGGTGACCGCCCTGCCACTGGCCGCGGCCTCCGCGGACTACCTCGCCTGGCTGCGCCGGGCGGTCAGCCCCGAGCGGTAGTCGGTGGACCCGCGGCCTCGATCGCGCTGGACACCACCGGCAACGAGCGGTGCGGTCCCAACCGCCGCACCACCTCCCGGATCTTCCCGGCAGGCCGCACCGACCCCACTTCGCCTGCCAGTCGCGCGGCGCGCTCGGTGATCGCCGCAGCCTGTTCCACCTCCCCCGCGTCGAGGTAGGCATGGGCGAGCGACGTCAGGTACATCGCCTTGTCCCGAGCGTGGGTGTCGTCGTAGCGGCTGAGCACGTCCTCCAAGACGGGCACGGCGCGGAGCGGGCGCCGGAGTTGCGTCCAGCACCGGCCGGCCATGATCTTGCTCTCGTCCTCGCCGACCCAGTAGACCCAGTCGGGTTCAGGTCGGTCATCCCGCCGGCGGACGACCTCGGCAGCTTCGGCCAGGGCGCGGTCGGCAGCACCGGCCTGGCCCGCGACGGCGTGCGTCCACGCCATCCGCTCCAGCAGCAGCGCTCGGACCTTCGGCGTGGCCTGCCGCTCCGCGGTGGCGTACGCGGCGGTGGCCATCCCGACGTCCGGCTTGCCCGCGGACACCTGCTGGTAGGCGAGGAACGCGAGGGCGTTGCCGGCCAGCGCCGCGTCCTCGGCTTCCTCGGCAGCCGCGAAGCTGGTGGTGTAGTGCTGCTTCGCCACGTCGTGCATCCCGGCGTCGAAGGCCGCCCACCCGGCGAGCTGCGCTTGCTCGGCGATCACCGCCGTGCACGCCTTGCGGACCGCAGCCGTGCAGCCGGCTTCGCGCACCAGCCTCGTGGTCGCCGCCAATTCCTTGGCGTAGAGGTGAACGGTGTGGGCACCACCGAGGTAATCGTCCAGACGGCGAAGCCTGGCAGTGCGCGTGAGCATCATCCGCACGTCGCCCATGCCCAGCCGAGAATTCGCTGCCGATTGCATGACACCCGGCAAGGTCACTGCCAACCCCGCCACCGCTCCGAGAAATTTTCGCCGCTGCACGTCATCTCCTCCGTGGCGCTCTCGCTGATCGAGCCGACGCTTGGCCTTGGCAGCCGCGACCGCTCGCTTCACAATGCTCACGGGAACACCGAAGCTGTCGGCGTAGTGCTGCTGCCAGTACGGCGTCAACATGCGCTTCTCGGTCTCCCAGCGGGACACCTCATTGCGGGTGACCGCACGACCGGCACGTTCGGACAACACATCGGCCTGCCCGCTCTGCGAGCGGCCGGCCTCGGCGCGGAGCCCGCGCAGCAGTTCCCCGATGCTCGTCGACTCGTGCACAGGATCATCCTGACGGGTGAGTAGGCGGGACGTCACCATTGTGGCCCCCGCCTCCGGCCACTCCACACCACATGGCCCCCTTTCACGGCGACTCCGCCCGAACGGTCTAACGCCCACCCTTGTCCCGGGCACCAACACCGGAGAGCAACCAGGGCAGACCGCCACCCGGCGTCGATCTCTTTCCCGGGTAGCGGCCACACCTGAATTCCGGCACCGGTTGCTTTTACGCAACGCGGCACAGAGCGAGGAGTCAACGATGGCGGAAAGTTCCCCGGCTCCACCGAGCGAACCACCGGCACGGTGGCGGGCCGACGTCGAATTCGCCGACCACATGCGCGCGATCGCCGAGGAATGCGCTCCGAGGCTGTTCGCCATCGTCGAGGAGCGCGGAGAGCGCGCGGGCGGCAGGGTGGCGGGCTACGGCCTGGCCCACCCCGGCCGCGCCGACGTCAACTCCGTGGAAGGCGACTTCCCCCTGGTCTCGCAGAGCGCGGAGCGCGCCCGGCAGGTCTTCGAGGTCTCCGCCGGTTCACGCGGGGTGCGCGCCCACCTGGTGTGGCTCGACGCGGAGGGGACCGGGGAGGCCGGCGGAACCCCGAAGCGGCCGGCTCAGAACAGCCGGAACTCGTCGGGCTCGATGCCGCGCAGCGCGTCGTAGTCCAGGACCACGCAGCGGATGCCCCGGTCCTCCGCCAGCGTCCGCGCCTGCGGCTTGATCTGCTGCGCGGCGAACACCCCCCGCACGGGGGCCAGCAGCGGGTCGCGGTTGAGCAGTTCCAGGTAGCGGGTCAGCTGCTCCACGCCGTCGATCTCGCCGCGCCGCTTGATCTCCACCGCCACCGACCCGCCGGCCGCGTCCCGGCACATCAGGTCGACCGGGCCGATCGGCGTCGGGAACTCGCGGCGGACCAGGGTCCAGCCCTCGCCCAGCGTCGTCACGTGCTCGGCCAGCAGCTTCTGCAGGTCGGCCTCCACGCCGTCCTTGACCAGGCCCGGCTCCGGGCCCAGCTCGTGCTTCGAGTCGTGCAGCACCTCGGCCATCGTGATGACGAGCTTCTCGCCCGCCTTGTTCTGCACCACCCACAGGTCCGGCTCCTCGATCAGCCAGCACGGCGGGCTCATCCAGTTCAGCGGCTTGTACGCCCGGTCGTCGGAGTGGACCGACACCGAGCCGTCTGCCTTGATCAGCAGCAGCCGCTGGGCCATCGGCAGGTGGGCGGTGAGGCGTCCGACGTAGTCGACCTGGCAGCGAGCGATGACTAGGCGCACGGCCGACAGGCTACGGGGTTCAAGGGCCGGGGGGCCGACAGGTACCGTCGGGCGACGTGTCACTCCTCCGCACGAAGCCGGTCGACCGGATCGCCGACGACGGCGAGCACACCTCGTTGCGCCGCACCCTCGGGCTGGTGCCGCTGATCGCGCTGTCGGTCGGCGCGACGCTGGGCACGGGCATCTTCGTGGTGCTCGGCCAGGCCGCGCCGGTGGCCGGGCCCGCGGTGGCGGTGTCGTTCGTCGTCGCCGCGCTGGCCGCGCTGTTCTCCGCCCTGTCCTACGCCGAGCTGGCGGGCGCGGTGCCGGTGTCCGGGTCCGCCTACTCCTACACCTACGCGACGCTGGGCGAGCTGGTCGCGTGGGTCTGCGGCTGGTGCCTGCTGCTGGAGTACGGGGTGTCGGTGGCGGCCGTCGCGGTCGGGTGGAGCGGCTACCTCAACGCCTTCCTGGACGCCACGCTGGGCGTGCAGCTGCCGGAGGCGCTCAGCGGCGGCGTGGTGAACCTCCCGGCGGCGGTCGTCGTGCTGCTGGCCACCGGGGTCCTGCTGGGCGGGGTCCGGGAGAGCGCCGCGGTCACCACCGTGACGACGGTCCTGAAGGTCCTGGTGCTGCTGTTCTTCGTCGTGGTGGCCGTGTTCGGCTTCCGGTCGCAGAACCTGGCGCCGTTCGCGCCCGCCGGCGTCGCCGGGATCACCGGGGCCGCGTCGCTGGTGTTCTTCTCGTTCATCGGCTTCGACGCCGCGTCCACGGCCGGCGAGGAGGCGAAGAACCCGCAGCGGGACCTGCCGCGCGCCATCGTGATCTCCCTGGCGATCGTCACCGTCGTGTACGTGCTGGTGGCGCTGACCGCGGTCGGCGCGGCCGGGGCGGACGCGCTGGCGGGGTCGGACGCCTCGCTCGCGGTGGTGCTCGGGCAGCTGACCGGCGCGGACTGGCCCGCGACGATCCTGTCGGCGGGCGCGGTGGTCGCGATCGCCTCCGTCGTGCTGACCGTCCTGTACGGGCAGACCCGGGTGCTGGTCGCGATGTCCCGCGACGGCCTGGTGCCCGGCGTCTTCGCCCGCGTCGGGCGCCGGCGGGTCCCCGCGGTGAACACGGTGATCGTCGGCGTCGTGGTCGCGGCGCCGGCCGCGCTGGTGCCGCTCGGCCAGCTCGCCGAGGCCACCAGCATCGGGACCCTGGTGGCGTTCGGGCTGGTCAACATCGGGGTGATCGTGCTGCGCCGGACCCGGCCGGACCTGCCGCGCGGGTTCCGCACGCCGTGGGTGCCGGTGGTGCCGCTGCTCGGGCTGGGGCTGTGCGCGCTGCTGGTGGTCGGGCTCGCGCCCGCCACCTGGTTGGCCTTCGCCGTCTGGTCCGCGGTGGGGCTGGTGGTGTACTTCGCGTACGGACGGCGCCACTCGGAGTTGGCCCGAGCGGACCAGGCGCAGGGAAGGTGAACGTGGAGACCCTTGGATCGCGCGAGGTGTACGCGAACCCGTGGATGACGGTGCGGGAGGACCCGATCCGGCGGGCCGACGGCACGACCGGGATCTACGGCGTGGTGGACAAGCCCGACTACGCGCTGGTCATCCCGCTGGACGGGGAGCGGCTGCGGCTGGTCGAGCAGTTCCGGTACCCGCTGGGGATGCGGCGCTGGGAGTTCCCCCAGGGCACCGCCCCGGAGCGGGCCGCGGAGGACCCGCGCGCCCTGGCCGAGCGGGAGCTGCGCGAGGAGACCGGGCTGCGCGCCCGCGAGCTGGTGGAGCTGGGCCTGCTCGACGTCGCGCCGGGCATGTCCAGCCAGCGCGGCCGGGTGTTCCTGGCGACCGGGCTCACCGAGGGCTTCCACGAGCGGGAGCACGAGGAGCAGGACATGCGCTCGGCGTGGTTCCCCCGCGCGGAGTTCGAGGCGATGATCGCGCGCGGCGACATCACCGACGCCCAGTCGATCGCCGCCTACACGTTGCTGCTGCTGCACGAGCACGCGCAGCCCTGACCGGGGCCGCCGTGCCGCGCCGGGCGCGCGGCACGGCGGGCGGCGCTGGTCAGTCGGCCCAGTCCGCCGCCCGCTTCTCCAGGAACGACGCCATGCCCTCCTTCGCGGCGGGCGTCTGGGAGGCGGCGGCCATCACCTCCACGGCGATCGCGTAGGCGTCCGCCTCGGGCCGGTCGAGCTGGGCGTACAGGGTCTGCTTGCCCAGCGCCTTGCTGGCCCGGCTGCCCCGCGTGGCCCGGCGCAGCAGGTCGTCCACGGCCTCGTCCAGCTCCTCGGCGGGCACGACGCGGTTGACCATGCCCCAGCGCTCGGCGGTGTGCGCGTCGATCACGTCCCCGGTCAGCGCCAGCTCCATCAGCCGCTTGCGGCCCACGGCCCGCGCCACCGGCACCGCCGGGGTGTGGCAGAACCAGCCGCCCTTGCCGCCGGGCAGGGCGAACCCGGCCTCCTCGGAGGCCACCGCCAGGTCGCAGGACGCGACGAGCTGGCAGCCCGCCGCCGTGGCCAGCCCGTGCACCCGCGCGATCACCACCTGCGGCACGGACTCGATGGTGCGCATCAGGTCCGTGCACAGGGTGAGCAGCTCCCGCACGCCCTCCAGGTCGCGCGCCGCCACGTCGCCGAAGTCGTGGCCGGCGGAGAACACCGGGCCCTCCCCGGCCAGGACCACGCCCGCGGCGTCGGTGGCGGCGATCGCGCGGAACGCCGCCAGCAGCTCGGCGAGGTGGTCCGCGGACAGCGAGTTGCGCTTCTTCGCCCGGTCCATGGTGACGCGCACCACGTCATCCGCCCGTTCGACGCGGATGTGCTGGTATTCGGCCATGTCCCGACCGTAGTCGGCGGTGCAACCGCCCGCCCCCCGTCCCCGGCACACGGGGTGGGGTTCACGTTCGACCTGGAGGGCCTGTCGGCCGACCAGCTCGCGCAGGCCACCGCCACCGACCTGGGCGGCGGCGGCTTCGCCACCGTGGTGTCCACAAAGGACTTCCTCGACCGTCAGCCCCCCAACCGGGGACCGGGCGGTCCGGCACGACGACCGACCTGTGATCGTCACCACACCGCCTCCGCACGGGGAGGAACCGCGCGCGTACGCCGTCGACTGCCGCCAGGTTGCCTCGCCGCAGAGGCAACACGAGCACCCCTCTGAAGCCTTTTCACTGTGTGAGGAGCACGCGAGCGGGATTGGTGGCGATGAGCGTGGGCGCGGTGGCCGCGATGGCCGTGACCGCGGCGACGACGGTGGGGCGAGCGGACCGGCAGCAGCCGCCCGCGGCCGCGGCGACGATCGTGACGGCGGCGTCCGTCGCGGTGACGCCCACGACGGAGGTGGAGCTGAAGGCCGCGCCGGCCGCGCAGGAGCCGACGGCCTCCGCCCCTCCCGACGAGCCGCTCTCCGAACCCGGACCCCCGGTGGCGGTCGACCTGGCGGACGTCGCGCCGGGCGTGCGGCGCGGGATCGCCGTGTTCGACCGGCGCACCGGCCGCGAGGTGTTCGCCGAGGACCCGGACCAGCCGTTCCCGGCGGCCTCCGTGATCAAGCTGCTGATCGCGCTCGACGCGCTGGAGCGGGGCACGGCCTCGCCGAAGGCGGTGGCGGAGATGCTGTCCACCAGCAACGACGACATCGCCAACCGCCTGTGGCGGCTGTCGATCCCGCGGGACTGGTCGAGGCGCATCGGGCTCACCGGCCTGGTCCCCGCACCGGACCCGAACAAGTGGGGCGACACGCTGATGACCGCGCACGACGTCATCGCCATCTACCACCACGTCCTCGACTCGCCGCACGCCGACGTCGTCGTCCGCGCGCTGGAGGCGGCCGCCCCCTTCGGCGCGGACGGCATCGACCAGACCTTCGGCATCCCCGACGCCGCGGGCGAGCACCGGTGGGCCGTCAAGCAGGGCTGGGCGTGCTGCTACAACGGCCTGCGCGCGCTGAACACCACCGGCGTCGTCGACAACCGCTACGTGGTGGCCGTGCTGACCAAGCAGCCCCGCGCGGCCGGGTACGACGAGGCGGGCAAAGGGGTGACCCTCCTCGTCTCGGCACTCACCCCCCTGTTCACCGAGGAATGACCGCCCCCGGCTCTCTGCACGCCCCGTGCAGCCCGATGCCCTCGTGTTCTCCCCGTATGGCCTGCCCGGAGGGCTACCATGCTTTTCCTGGGGGTGCAAGCACGCTTTTCGCTTGCACCCCCAGGAAAAGCATGGTCGTCTTTAGACAGGCCATGCGGGGAGAACACGACCGCTGTTTCTTTTCCTCCTCCTTGGCGGCCTGCCCGCCCGGCGAGGGCTCTTTCATCTTTTCCACCAAGCCCCGCACCGCACCGATCAGCACGAACGCAACACCGCGCACCTAGCCCCTAAATCCCGCGCGCCTCGCGGACCACCGCCACGATCTCGTCCATGATCTGCGTCAACTCGTAGTCCTTGGGCGTGAAGACCCGGGCGACACCGCCCTCCCGCAACCTGTCCGCGTCCTCCGGCGGCACGATGCCCCCGACGACGACCGGCACGTCCCCGGCCCCGGCCGCCCGCAGCCCGGCCACCACCGCGGGCACGACCTCCAGGTGCGAGCCGGACAGGACGGACAGGCCGACCACGTGCACGTCCTCCTGCACCGCGGCCGAGACGATCTGCGCCGGGGTCAGCCGGATCCCCTGGTACACCACCTCGAACCCGACGTCGCGCGCCCGCACCGCCACCTGCTCGGCCCCGTTGGAGTGCCCGTCCAGCCCCGGCTTGCCGACCAGGATGCGCAGCCGCTCGCCGATCTCCTCACCGGTCGCCCGCACCCGCTCCCGCACCCGCGTGACCTCCGCGCCCGCCTCGCCCGGACCGGCGGCGGCGGCGGAGATCCCGGTCGGGGCCCGGTACTCGCCGAACGCGCCGCGCAGCGCGGCGGCCCACTCCCCCGTGGTCACGCCCGCGCGCGCACACGCGATGGTCACCTCCACCAGGTTCCGGTCGGTCCCCGCCGCCGCCCGCAGGGCCTCCAGGGCGGACCGGACCAGGCCGTCGTCCCGCTCGGCGCGCCACGCGCGGATCGCCTCGACGGCGTGCCGCTCCACGGCCGGGTCGACGGTCTCGATCGCCTGCGCGCCCCCGGCCTGCAGCGGCGACGGCTCGGTGGTGGTGAACCTGTTCACGCCCACCACCACGTCCTCACCGGACTCCACCCGCCGCCGCCGCTCGGCCAGCGACGACACCAGCGCCGACTTCATGTACCCGGACTCCACGGCCGCCACCGCGCCGCCCATCGCCTGCACCCGGTCGATCTCGGCGCGCGCGCCGGCCGCGATCTCCTCGACCTTGGCCTCGACGACCCGCGAGCCCTCGAAGATGTCCTCGTACTCCAGCAGGTCCGTCTCGTAGGCCAGCACCTGCTGCATCCGCAGCGCCCACTGCTGGTCCCACGGGCGCGGCAGGCCCAGCGCCTCGTTCCACGCGGGCAGCTGGACGGCGCGGGCGCGGGCGTCGCGGGACAGGGAGACCGCCAGCATCTCCAGCACGATCCGCTGGACGTTGTTCTCCGGCTGCGCCTCGGTCAGCCCCAGCGAGTTCACCTGCACCCCGTACCGGAAGCGGCGGTGCCGGGCGTCCTCGACGCCGTACCGGTCGCGGGTGATCTCGTCCCACAGCCGGACGAACGCCCGCATCTTGCACATCTCCTCGACGAACCGCACGCCGGCGTTCACGAAGAACGACATGCGCGCGACCACCTCGCCGCGCCGCTCCTCGGGCACCTGCCCGGAGTCGAACACCGAGTCCAGCACGGCGATCGCGGTCGACATCGAGTACGCGATCTCCTGCGCCGGCGTCGCCCCGACCTCCTGCAGGTGGTACGAGCAGATGTTGATCGGGTTCCACTTCGGCGCGTTCGCCACGGTCCACGCGACCATGTCCGTGATCAGCCGCAGGCTGGGGCCGGGCGGGAACACGTACGTGCCGCGCGACAGGTACTCCTTGATGATGTCGTTCTGCGTCGTGCCGGCCAGGGCGGCGCGGTCCGCGCCCTGCTCCTCGGCGACGCTGACGTAGAGCGCGAACAGCCACATGGCCGTCGCGTTGATCGTCATGGACGTGTTCGCCCCGCCCAGCGGGATCCCGTCGAACAGCTGCCGCATGTCGCCGATGTGGCCGACCGGCACGCCGACCTTGCCCACCTCTCCCCTGGCCGGCTCGTCGTCCGGGTCGTAGCCGGTCTGCGTGGGCAGGTCGAACGCCACGGACAGGCCGGTCTGCCCCTTGGCGAGGTTGCGCCGGTAGAGCGCGTTCGAGGCGGTGGCGCTGGAGTGCCCCGCGTAGGTGCGCATCACCCACGGGCGGTCGCGTTCTCGGTCGGCCGGGTAAGGCACGGCAACCTCCTACGGCGTCGTTCCCCGCAGCGTACTGACGAGTAACACGGCCGCCGGCGTGCCGTTGCTCACTGAATCGGTGCCGGAGGACGATGGTGCCGTGACCGCGCTCACCCAGACCCTGCTCCTGGCCGTGGTCCTGGCCGCCCTCGCGCTCCTGCTGCGCTGGGCGTTCGGCAACGACCGGCGTGGCGTGCCCGACCACACCGGGGACGACTTCGGGTTGCTCAGCGAAGTCGCCGCGGTGCCGACGCCCGAGGCGGCGGACGTCCTGGCCCGGCGCCTGCGCTCGGCCGGCATCAGGACCACCGTGGCACGGCGGGGCGAGGTCCACCGCCTGCTGGTGTTCCCCCGCGACGCGGCCGACGCCAAGCTGCTGCTGCGCTGACGCCGACAGGATGTCGTACCCCGCTGCGATGCTGTGCCCATGACCGCGGCGAAGGCGAAGTCCGACCTCCACCACTACCTCCGACTGGCCCGCGAAGCCCTGCTGTGGAAGCTCGACGGCCTCTCGGAGTACGACGTCCGCCGCCCGCTCACCCCGACCGGCACGAACCTGCTGGGTCTGGTGAAGCACCTGGCGGGCATCGAGCTGGACTACTTCGGCGACGTGTTCGGCAGGCCCTACCCGCAGCGGCTGCCGTGGATGGGCGAGGACGCGGAGCCCAACGCCGACATGTGGGCGACCCCGGAGGAGTCCCGCGCGGAGCTGATCGCCTCCTACCGCGCCGCCCAGGCCCACGCGGACGAGACCATCGACGCGCTGGACCTGGACAGCACGGGCGCCGTGCCGTGGTGGCCGGCCGAGCGCCGGGAGGTCACCCTGCACCTCGTGCTGGTCCACCTGGTCGCGGAGACCAACCGGCACGGCGGTCAGGCCGACATCGTCCGGGAGCTGCTCGACGGCGCGGTCGGCCACCGGCCGGGCACCGACAACATGGCCCCCGGCGACCGGGAGTGGTGGCAGCGGCACCACGCCCGCGTGGAAGCGGCGGCCCGCGCCGCCGCCGAGGGCTGACCGGCTCGGGGCCGGCCCCCGGCGGAGGGGGTGACCGGGGTCAGGAGGCGGCGCTCCGCCTTCGAGGAGCGACGCGCTCCGACCTCACGAAGTGATGCGCTCCGACCTCACGAAGTGGTGCGCCTTGACCTCACGAAGCGACGCGCGCCGACCTCACGCGCTTCGATCTCACGCGCTTCGATCTCACGAAGCGACGCGGTCCACCGTCGCGCCGAGCTTGCGCAGGTTCTCCACGAAGCCCGGGTAGCCGCGCTCGATGTGGAAGATCTCGTAGACCTCGGTCACCCCGTCCGCGCACAGGCCGGCCAGCACGAGCCCGGCGCCCGCCCGGATGTCCGACGCCCAGACCGGCGCGCTGGACAGCCGGTCCACCCCGCGCACGACCGCGTGGTGGCCGTCGGTGCGCGCGTCCGCACCCAGCCGCACCATCTCCTCGATGAACCGGAACCGCGCCTCGAACAGGTTCTCGGTGATCATCGACGTGCCCTCGGACACGCTCGACAGCGCGATCGCGAACGGCTGGAGGTCGGTGGCGAAACCGGGGTAGGGCAGGGTCACGAAGTCCACCGACTGCGGGCGGCCCTCCTGCACCACGCGGAAGCCGTCGTCGTCGAACGTGGTGACGTCCGCGCCCGCCATCCGCAGCTTCTCCAGCACCAGGTCCAGGTGGTGCGGGTTCACACCGCGCACGGTGATGTCGCCCCGCGTCATGGCGGCGGCGAACGCCCACGTCGCGCCGACGATGCGGTCGCCGATGACGCGGTGCTGCGTCGGGCGCAGCGATTCCACGCCGTGCACGGTGAGCGTCGAGGTCCCGGCGCCCTCGATGCGCGCGCCCATCTCCTGGAGCATCACGCAGATGTCCACGATCTCCGGCTCGCGCGCGGCGTTGTCGATCACCGTGGTGCCCTTGGCCAGCACGGCGGCCATCAGGATGTTCTCGGTGGCGCCGACGCTCGGGAAGTCCAGCCAGACCTGGGCGCCGTGCAGGCCCTCGGCCTCCGCGACCACGCAGCCGTGCTCGATCTCGCTGTGCGCGCCGAGCCTGCGCAGCCCGTTCTGGTGCATGTCCAGCGGTCGCGAGCCGATCGCGTCACCGCCCGGCAGCGCCACCACGGCCCGCTTGCACCGCCCGACCAGCGGCCCGAGCACGCACACCGAGGCCCGCAGCTTGCCCATCGCCTCGGAGTCGGCGCGGTGGTTCAGCTCGGCCGGCGTCGTGATCGTGACGACGTCGCCGTCCAGGTCCACCGAGCAGCCGAGGCTGCGCAGGACGTCGGCCATCAGGGGCACGTCCAGGATCTCCGGGCAGTTGGTGATGGTGGTCGTGCCCTCGGCCAGCAGCGCCGCCGCCATCAGCTTCAGCACGCTGTTCTTGGCCCCGACGACCTCGACCTCGCCGACCAGCCGCGCACCGCCCTGGACCCGGAAGTGCTCGCTCACCAAGGAAACTCCTCATGTCGGTTTGCGGGCAATCGTACGGAGGCACTGAATCAAGCCAGTGCCCGGAGCCCCCTACAGTGCTTGGCATGGCGGTTCACCTGACGAAGATCTACACCCGCGTGGGCGACGACGGCACCACGGGCCTGGGCGACTTCAGCCGCGTGCCCAAGACCTCCCCGCGCATCACGGCTTACGCGGACGTGGACGAGACCAACGCCGCCCTCGGCGTCGCCCTGGCCCTGGGCAGCCTGGCGGAGGACGTGGCCGGGGTCGTCCGCAAGGTCCAGAACGACCTGTTCGACGTGGGCGCGGACCTCTGCACCCCCGTGGTCGAGAACCCCGAGTACCCGCCGCTGCGGGTGACCCAGGGCTACGTCGACCGCCTGGAGGCGTGGTGCGACGAGTACAACGCGCGGGTCGGCAAGCTCGACTCGTTCATCCTCAACGGCGGCACCCCGGGCGCGGCCCTGCTCCACCAGGCCCGCACCATCGCCCGCCGGGCCGAGCGCGCGACCTGGGCGCTGGTCGAAGCGGAGCCGGAGCGGACCGGCACCCTGCCGGCCAAGTACCTCAACCGCCTGTCCGACCTGCTGTTCATCCTGGCCAGGGTGGCGAACCCGGAGGGCGACGTGCTGTGGAAGCCGGGCGGGAACGCCTGATCGGAGTCGGGTGCGGAGCGCGGTCGGTGCCCGGGGCTGCCGGGGTGCCACCCTGCTGTCGAGGGAGTCACCCCTGCTGCTGCCGAAGCCTCCACTTCCTCCGCAAGTACGCCCGGATGCCCAGCAGCACGCCGCCGTAGACGAGCAGCGCGCCGGTCAGCGGCACGTACCAGGGCGCGTCGGGTAAGAGGTGCCGCAGGCTCGTGCGGGTCGCGAACAGCACCGCGAACCCGAAGACGTAGAAGACGAAGTGCAGTGGCGGTGGTTTCTCATCGGAAGCCATCCCGGTCCATCCCCCTTTGTGCCGCGCACGCCGGACGGTGTGTTCGGCGTGGGTGGCAGCGGCCCCAGGCTAGCGACGGGGAAGGTTCGGGGAGGCGGTATCGGCGGGGGCACGGCCGGGCAACGGTGCGCGGTGGCTCGTTCGGCCGATCGCGCGTTGCGCTCTTCAGAGAGGGGGCGGTGCTCGTTGCGCTTTTCGGAGAGGGCGGTGCTCGTTGCGTTCTTCGGAGAGGGCGGCAGAGCGCTTGGTGGAAAAGATGAAAGAGTCCTCGCCGGACGGGCAGGCCGCCAAGGAGGAGAAGAGCGGTCGTGTTCTCCCCGCATGGCCTGTCAAAGACGACCATGCTTTCTTGGGGGGTGCAAGCGAAAAGCGTGCTTGCACCCCCCAAGAAAGCATGGTAGCCCTCCGGGCAGGCCATACGGGGAGAA
>Ga0196958_10000060_pt1 | contig 47485 bp, 52 predicted proteins | sample S1v_10metaG_FD_148654 | JGI IMG/M metagenome (GOLD analysis project Ga0196958, IMG submission 148654) | Soil microbial communities from Anza Borrego desert, Southern California, United States - S1+v_10 | ecosystem: Environmental > Terrestrial > Soil > Desert | place: USA: California | collected... | reverse complement strand
GCGGCGAGGCCCGAGAGGGTGTCGCCCGGCTTCACGGTGTACGTGCCGGCGGCTGGCGGCGCCGGGGGCGCGGGCGGGGCCGGGGGCGCCGGGGTGCCGGCGGGGTTGGTGCCCAGCAGCGCGGCGAGCTGCTCGCGGGTGCCGCGGTAGGCGTTGCTGTCGACCGGGGTGTGTCCGGCGACGGTGGCCGAGCTGGTGAACTGCAAGACCTCGACGCCGACGCCGCCGTAGCCGTCCCAGTAGTTCGCGGGCACGCGCTGGTAAATCTGGGAGGCGTAGCCGCCGTTCATGTCCGGGTACCGGCTCGACCACAGCGGCGGCAGGCCGACGAGGGACGGCGAGCCGAGGGTGTCTCGCCAGTACCAGCGCGGGACGTAGGCGAGCGGGACGGTGTAGCCGGCGCCGCGCAGGCGGCCGACGATGTCGCGGGTGAGCGCGAGGTTTCCGCCGTCCTTCTCGACGTCCGGGATCACGGGCACGTCGCGCGGGACGGTGCGGGTGATGGTGTCGACCTGTGCCGCGGCCGAGGCGTTGCCGCGCTGGTAGTGGTAGGCGGCGACGAGCAGGCCGGCGCCGCGGGCCTCGCCGAGGTTGCGGCCGAACTGCGGGTCGACCCATCCGGCGCCGTCGGTGGCCTTGAGAAACGCGAAGTCGAATCCCTCGGCGCGGGTGCGGCGCAGGTCGAACCCGCCGCCCTGGTGGTGGCTGATGTCGATTCCGTAGAGCATGAGTACCTCTCGAAGGGTTATGTATCAACGGTTCTTGCGGTTGATGGGCGGCTCGGCAGGCTCGGCGACGGCGTTCTCGACGCGGTCGATTGCGTCGCGCAGGCTCGCGCCGGAGTTGGGTCGCAGTTCGTGCTCGACGCGCTCGACGCGCTCGACCAGGCCGCGCACGTCGTCGCGGGTGGCTGCGCCGTCGGTTTCGATGGCGGCAATGCGTTCGATCACGCCAGGGCGGGCCGGTGCGCCGTTGCGCTCGGGTTCGCCGAACCAGTCGTCGGCGAAGTGGCCGAGTCGACGTAGGCCGCGCGCGGCGTTGCGGACTGCTGTCCACACGCGACGGATGATCAGATAGGCGGCCACGGCGACACCCGCCGTCCCGGCGATGTCGAGCGCCGTCAGGTCGGCGAGGTTCACGGGGGCGGTTTCCTTGCTGTGTTAGGGCATGACGAGATGGCCGCGTGTCGCGGCAGACGAGCGGGCGGGGTTAGAGGAAGTAGCAGCCGAGGACTTGACAGGCCACGACGCCGGAACCGGTCGCCGAGGCGGTCACCTCGACCTTGACCCAATCGCGGCCGACGAACTCGGCGACGCTGTAGCGGCCTTGCCGGGCGATGACGGCGCCGGCGTTGACGTTCCACGCGCCGACTTCGGTTCCGTCGAGCTTGAGTCGGTAGGTGACGTTCGGTTGGTCCACGGCCCAGCCCCAGACGCCCTCGATGCTCATCCACGCGTGCGAGACCGACGCGCGGCCTTCCCACAAGGTGGTTTCGCCGGTGAGTCGTTGGGTGGAAATGCTCCAGTAGCCGGTTTCGCCGATGTCGGGGTCGGATGAAAAGGTGTGTGGGATGAACTGCGCGTAGAGCGGAACGGGCAGCCACGGCCGGGCGAGGCCGACGCCGGTTTCGGCGCTGTCGGAGACGATGATGCGGCCCGAGGAGTCGGTCATCGCCCAGTAGTCGCGGCCGTACTGCGACGCGCCCGCGGTGTACATGAGGGTTGCGCCGCCTTCCCGACGGAGCACAAACCGTTGCTTGCCTTCGGAATCCGGGCCGACATAGAGGATTTCGACGCCGTCGGAGTCGGTCATCTTGATGTAGCTGTCGTCGGCGAGAGTCAAGCCGCCGCGGGTGATGATTGCGGAGGACAAGCCGACTTTTTTGCGGACGGCGGCTAGTTCGCGTTCCAGGGCGATGACGCGGTCGATGATGTTGGAAGGCTGGTTGACCTGCATTAGGCGGCGTCCTCAATGAGCGGGCTCATGGTGATGGTGACGCTTTCGGCGGCTTCGCTCGGCGCGTACTGCGCGTCGACAATCCGCATGGCGGTGTCCAGGCCGCGGCGGACGAACTCGTCGCGGATGACGACACGGACGTCGTCGCCGGTGTCCCACTCCCCCACGTAAGGCGCGGTGTTCCCGCGGACGGTCAGGGTGGGCAGGGCGACGGGCAGCCGGGCGACGAGTTGGTCGGCGTCGGCGTGGCCTTGCAGCGTGTCGGCGTCGGAAACGCTGGTGTAGCCCTGTTCGGACTCGAGCAACGGCCAGTGCTGCGCGTACTTGTCGACGTCCTCGGCGACGGCGATCGGGGTTCCTTCGGCCATGCCGTCGCCGCTGGCGAACGTGCGGGTAGCCATGCGGGTCGCGTCCGAGGGCCACGTGTAGTTGACGATGTTGCCGCCGGTCTCCCACACGTGCGCGGTCCCGGTCTGGCCGAGCCGCGGCGTGCCTACGCGCATGACGCGCCGGATGCGGCCGCCGGTGCCGGGGGTGACGCCGAACATGATGTCGGGGCCGTTGATCACCGCGGCGAGCTGGCGCAGGGCTTCGCCGACCGAGGACAGCTCGTGTCCGGTGTAGGTGCGGTCGCGGTAGATGAACGAGCGCGAGTCGTCGAACTCGATGCCGATATCGCCGCCGGCGTGCGTCTGCGCGAGCTGCACCAGGCCGCGGGCGAGGTCGTTTTGCTCGACGTCGTTCGCCGTCATCTTCAAGCCGGCGACGTGGTCCAGCGGGAGCGGTGCGGCCGGCAGGACCGGGAGCACCTTGCGGTGATCGAAGTAACTCCACCAGTCGGCGCCGGCCACCTCGACCTTGTGTGAGCTGCTGTCGTACTTGCGGGTCCAGATGATCCCGCCCCACATCGGCCGGTCGTCGCGCATCACGTAGAGCGCGCGGCGGGCCGGCATGGTCAGCTCGTACGGGTCGCGGCGCGTGCTCGACGGGTGCCGGGTGAGATCCCAGGTGCCGGAGAACTTCCCGGAGTCGTTCAACGGCTTGTTGTACTTGACGCCGGTGAGCGGTAATTCGTCGAGCACACGGCCGCTGCGCAGATCGGCGACCAAGTAGGCGTAGGTGGGCAGCCGCATCACGGACCCCGCCACACCGCGGTAAAGCCGCTGATCAGGTCGCCGGTCGCTTCCTTGGTGACCGCGCTCGGCGCGCCCGAGTAGCCGTAGCACCGGACTTGCGCGCCCTTGTCGAGCCACCTCGACGTGTTTGCCGAGATGTTGTTGCCACCGCCGGCAACGCTGTCCTTGGCGAACAGGTTGCCCGAGGACGACCCGCCGATCATGGCGTACTTGTCAGTGTTGACGATGGTGTACCGCAGGTTCAGCGAGAGATCCCACCACCCGGGTTCGCCGATGGTGAAGACCCCGCCGGCGAGCGTGATGCCGACCGGGGGCCGGTTGACCTGCGGGAAGGTGAGCAAGGTCGGCGAATTCGAGGTCGGCTGGTTGGTGGTGATGGTCCAATCGCCGCCCGGGGTCGCGCCGCTCATGAGTGCGGCGTACAGCCACTTCTCACCGTTCCAGCGGTAGAGCCCGCCGGTGCTGGCGAGCACGACGAGTTGCCCCGGGTACGGGTCGGTGATGTCGGCGAGCGCGGCCGCGGTCACCTGCCCGCGCACCCGCCATGCGGCACCGTCGTAAACCTCGGTCCACCCCTTGTCGAGCCTGTAGACCTCCTGGCCGGCGTAGGCGGCGACCGCGTTGCGCTGGGTGAGGCTGCCCACGGGCAACAGGCCGCCGAGGGCGACTGTCCACCCGGGCGGTAGCGGGTCGATCATGGCGTCGGTGATCTTGTCCGCGCCGGCGGTGACCCGGACCCGGGCGAGGGTGAACCAGTCGCGCGAGCCGTCGACGACGGGATCGCTCGGCGTCGCCGAGGCTGTCCCGCGCACGAGCCGAACCTCGAACTTCGTCGCGGTGTCGAGGTAGAACTCGTCGGACTGCTGCGCGATCACGAGGTCGTGACGATCGTTGGCCGGGTCGGCAGGGACGGCGAGCACGTCGAGGGTCTTCGGGCTGTCCAGCGACACCAGGTACGACCCGATGCCGCGCGAGGCGCGGATGCTGCCTTGGAACGGCTCGACCACGATCGAGCCGCTTGCCGTGCCGGCCGCGTGCACGCGGCCCGGGGTACCGGGGCCGGGCCGAATACCGTCGCGCGCGGTGACCCCGCTCGGCCCCGGGATGAGCAGCGCGGACACGGCGAGTCGGGCATCTTCTGTGGTGATCAGTGGCGCGGTGTCGGAACCGACGGCCCACGAATTCCTTTCAGGCATGGGAAAACCTCCGTCTCACATCGCGGTGTTGTGCACGGTTACCGACAGGCGCGAGTCGGAACTCGTTGCGGCAGAGGCGAAAACGGCCTGTACTTCGCGGCCGGGTGGGAAGCTGAACCATCCGCGGGTGAACAGGCGGTCGGAGGCCGAGACGTTGCTGCCGACGAACAACACGGTTCGGGCGAGCGTGTCGACCTCGACGACTTGGCCGGCCGGGATGATCCAGTCGGGATCGAATTCGAGGGCCTGCCCGGTGTCGCGCCGGGTGATCGAGGGGCCGCGGACCGGGCCGGCGATGCGCCAGACCGGCCATGCCTCGGCTGTGCCGGTGTTGGTCCAGGTGATGACTCCGCCGCGGGCGGCCGCGCCGAATGGCATCGGGAACCGCACCGGGAAGGCCAGTCCGCCGGAGCCGACCGCGCCGAGCGTGGTCGAGGCGGTGTAGCCGGGCAGTTCGAGCAACCGCGGATCGGTGGCGACCCATTGCAGCGCGCCGGCGACGTAGCCGGCGTCGTAGGCGAGCCCGGTCGGCACCGACCGGCGCGTGCACCGGGCGAGCGCCTGCCAGGTCCGGCCGGCGAGCCGGATCACGAGCGGTTCCTCGTCGGGATTCTCGCCCGGAGTGGTGACCATCCGCAGCCGGTCGACGGCGGCCGCGTACTGCTCGCGCGTGGCGCGCCGCGCCGAGATCACGAACGAGTAGGTGATCGTGCGCGACTGGGCGAGCAACTGCCCGGGGAACGCGCCGTGTTGTCCGGGCCGGTCGACGTCGCCGCCGCGCATCTGCGGCAGGTCGAGCCAGCCCTCGAGGGCGCGCCACCCGTACGCCGTACCAGCGCCGAGCAGGGTGCCGCGCCACTCGAGTTGTCCATCGCGGGTGATCAGGTCTCCGGCAGCCACTACCCACCCCCGCGGCTCAACCAGTCCAGCTCGCCGGCGATGTCGGCCGGCGACTGGGCCGGCGTCGCGTGGAACTGGTCAATGTGCACGGTGGGCCGGCTCGCGGTTGCCGTGTAGGCGCCGGCCGCGCCGCCGATACCGGCGTTCGACGCGCCGGCGATCGAGAGCGCGGGCGTGGTCAAGCCGGCCGCCATCGTGTCCGACACGCGCGTCGCGAGATCGGACGCCGAGCGCAACGCGACGCCGGCCGCCTTGTCGATGCCGCCGGCCAGACCGGGCGGAATCCACCGGCCGATGCCGGCGAAAACGGTCGATGGCGAGTTGATCCCGAGAATGTCTTTCGCCCACCCCGGGAGCAAGTTTCCGAAGAAGCCGATCACCTTGTTTTTGAGCCAGCTCGCCGCATTCTGAATCCCGTTCCACAAGCCGGTCAGCAAATCGCGTCCGGCGTTCAGGAGAAGCGAGCCGAAATTGCCGAGCCCATCGAGCACGCGCCCCGGTAAGCCGCGTAGCCAGTTGACCAGCTCGGCCGCCTTGCCTATCGCGGCCCGCGTCAGATCCCCGAACCAGGCGGCCACCTTGCCCGGCAGGGAGCCGAGCCAGGCGACCGCGTCAAGGACCCAGTTCACCGCGGTACGGACGCCGGCAACGATGGTGTCCCAATGCTTGATGATCAGCCCGGGAAGTGACCAGTTCACGAACAGATTGACGATGAAGTCGACTGCTCCGGAAATGAAATTTCCGATCCAATCGAGCGCTGCGCCAATCGCGGACTTGATCGTGTCCCAATTCGAGATGATCAACACGGCGAGAAGCGCGACCGCCGTTGCGATCAAAATAAACGGGTTGGTCATCATCGCGACCCGCAAGGCGTTAAAAACCGTCGTCGCCGTGCGAAACGCGGTCGAGAGGCCACCTATCAACGTCGTGAGCGGACCGGCGGCCACGGCGACGGTCGCAAACCCGATCGCCAGAGGGCCGAGCCACGTCATGTTGTCGGACAGGAAACCGGCCAGCAGCGCCAGAAGCGGGCCGGCCACCTGGAGAGCCGCGGCGAGAACGGTGCCGATCTGGCTCGCGAGCGTGGCCAGACCGGGAGCCAGGGCGACGACGGCGGGCTCGAGCGACGTCACGGCCGAGGCCAGTCCGCCGGCCAAGCTCTGCGCGACCGCGGCGACCACCGGGGCCAGGGCGGCGAGCACGCTGCCCAGCGGGGCGACGGCAGGTGCCAGGGACGCGAGCGCGGCGCCCAGCTGCGGGCCGAGGGTGGCTATCGCCGGGCCGACGTCGGAGACCAGAACGCGCCCGATCTCGGCGAACACCGGGGCCAGGCCGCGGCCGGCTGCGGCGATGCCGCCGAACACCTGTTGTAGCAGGGTGGCGCCCTGCGCGGAGGTCAGGAAGTCCCGCACGGCGCCGGTGGCTTGCACGAGCACGTCGAGGGTCGACGTGCCGTTCGTCGACATCGCCGAGAAGACGGCCGAGATGATGCCGCCGACGTTGCCGGCGAGCTGGCCGAGCTGCTGTAGCGCGTTGAGCCCGTTGCGCATCCACGCCTCGAGCTGCCCGGACTCACGGGCCGCGGAGATGAACGCGGCGAACCGCTCGGCGGCCGAGCCGGCGCCGGTGGTGAGGTCGGCGAACACGGTCGAGCCGACGGTCGCGACGTCGCGGAAGACCTGCGCGAGTGGCTGCGTGACCTCGGCCAGGTTCGACACCGCGGTCGAGCTGTTGTCGAAGATCGTCGCCACGTCGCGCCCGGTCTGCGCTTCGCGCAGGAACGCGGCCAGACCGGCGGCGCCGACGCCGAAACTCGAGGCCACGTCGGTCATACCGCGCTTGAGAATCGGGAGGTACTGCGCGCCGAGCTGGCGCACCACCGACCCCATCTCGGAGAAAAGCTCTTGCTGTACCGAGCGCTTGACCGCGTCCCACGCCGGCGCCAAGTCGCGCACGGCCTTCGCCGTGTCGCGCGCGGCCGGGGCGAGTTTCGCGGTGGCCTCGGCGAACTTCGCCGGGTCGTCGATCGCCTTCAAGGCGTCGCCGAACCCGGACAACCCGACCTTGAGCGAGGCCAGCGCGGCACCGCCGGCGACCGCGGCACCGGGCAGGATCAGCAGCGCGCCCGATGCGGTGACGATGCCGCCGCCGAGCGCGCCGAGTGCGCCTCCGGCGAGGTTGGCCGCGCCGGCGAGCGCGCCGACCCGGAGTGCGCTCGCGCCCGCGGAGAGCGCCATGTCGCGGGCAGACCTGCCCGCGCGCATGAGCGCGTTGTCGTAGACGTCGGTGTCTTTCGCCGCGGCGGCGAACCGGGCGCGGGCCTGCGCGAGCTTGCCGGCGACGCCCTTGTCGTCGATGCGCAGATACCCGACAAGCTCGCCGATGGTGAGCGCCACGCGACCACCCCCGCCCGCTGCTCGTCAGGGGCGGGGGCGGTCAGCCTCCGGGTACAGCGCGCGGCGTAGTCGGCTCGCGTCGGTGGAGAACAAGCCGGCGATGCGGATGCGCAGCCAGCGCCACGAGCGGGCGCGCAGCAGGCCGGGCGCCTCGAGGTCGAGCCCGTAGAACTCGTGCAGGTCTAGCTCGACGAGCGACCAGCGCGCGAAGATGTCCGACCAGCGCGGGCCGTCGCCGGCGCCGCCTTCCGTGTCCGGGTCGTACCACTCCCGGATGCCCGTTGCGGGGTCGATCGGGCCGCCGCGCGACGGCTCGCCCGATTCCCCGCCGAGGCTTCCGGGCGGCCGCCGGCGTTCCAGTACGCCTCGGCGGCCTCCGGGCTCTGCGTGTGGTGCAGAAACGCGGTCATGCCGGCGACCTTGAACCGCGGCCAGGCGACCCCGTCGTCGAGCATCTCGTCGTAGGCCGTGCCGAGCGACTTGCGGTACATGTCGATTTCCTGCGCGTCCGATAGCAGCTCGCCGCCCGGTTCCGGCACCGATAGCTCGCCGGCGTCGGGGTTGTCCTCGTGTGCCTTGACCGCGGCCGCTACGCCGAACATCCAGTCGTGAAGCCGCTGCAACCGCAGACCGGTCTCGGCGTCGACCGGCGGTACGGCGTAGACCTTGCCGCCGATGGGCAGCTCGAGCCCGCCGTCGAGCAGGTCGTCGAGATCCCGATACGCCATCACTTGCCCCCGCTCGTCGTCGCGGCCGCGGTGCCCCCGGCGGGCGGCGTGGTTACGGGGTTGGCGATCTCGAGCGGCTCGCCCTGGCCCAGCAATGTGAAGTTGAACGGCTCGAGGTCGGTCGTTTCGCCGCCCTTGGTGAACTCGGATACCTGCGCGTAGCCCTCGGACGCGTCCGGCGAACCGTCTCGGCGGTACCACCGCACATGCACGTCGGCCGAGAAACCGACCTTGCGTGCGGCCTTGCGGATGAACTCCTGTCCGGGATCGGGGGTGTAGGCGGTCGCCGCGGTGTCGCGCTTGCGCTTGCCCTCGGCCTCGACCTTCCATTTCCGCTGCGTGATGACGTCCGCGCCCCAACCGGGCGCGTCGTTGGTCGAGTCGTCCTCGGTGTTGTCGTCGGTGCTCTCGGAGAAGTTCGACAGGCCGCGAACCGGCGTCCACTGCGGAGTGGTGGCGCCGCTGGCGGCCGTGTCGACCTCGAGTGCCCAATCGCTGGCGAGCATGGAACGTAGGGCCATTGCGGCGCCTCCTATTGGCGGTAGCGGGTCGGGTGGTGTGCCCGAATCCGGTAGGTGTCGGTGTGCACGTAGCGGCCGTTCTGGTCGATGCCACTGGGGTTTGAGGTCTCGCGCGTGACCAGGTGGACGCCGAGGCCGAGTTGCTGCTCGCCGGCGCCGGCGAGCGCGTCGAACGCGGCGTCGACGAGGTCGAACAGGTCGCGCGGGTCCTGGCCGACGGAGCGGAAGCGGATGCGCAGGCCGTACTCGGCGTCGGCGTCGGTGTCGTGGGCGAGCGGGTAGAGCAGCAGAGCGAGCGCGCGCGAAGGATCGGCAGGCAGGCCGCCGAACACGATGCCGGTCTCGGCGGCCGTGTAGCCGGCGTCGGGCCGGTAGGTTCCGACGCCGGCCGCGGCGAGGTGTCGCGCGATGAGGTCGCCCAGCTCGACGACGAACCTCATGAGCGGGTGGCCTTCCGGATCTGCGCGGCGATGATCTGCCGGGCGACGTCGACCTCGTCGTCGAGCGCGGTCTCGAGGTACTTCGCTTCGCCGTCTTCGTGGTGCCAGGTGGTCTCTTCGTGCTGGCGCACGGCGTACTCGGTGTCGAACGAGACGGCGCCGGTGAGTCCGTCGGTGGTTGCCGTGCCGGTGTTGCGGAGCGCGCCGGTGTCCTTGGGCGCCCGGTTGACGGCGACGCTGCGGACGTGCTCGGCGGCGAGCTTGACGCCCTTCTCGGCGCCGCGGGTGAAGTCCTCGAGGATGTGATCGCCTTGCCAGTGAAACTCGGTCTTGAGCCGCACGGCGGGTACCTCCCTTACGTGAGGGTGATCTCGAGGTGCGCGGGCGCGCTGGGATGGTCGAAGGTGCTCGCGGTGATCACAGTCGCCGTGCGCTCGGCCGGCGTGCCGGGCCACACGGTGACCTCGGAGCCGGCCGGTACCGCGGGGCCGGGCCTGGTGATCACGGTCGTTTCGCTGATGGTCTCGGCGCCATCGGTCGCGCGGACCAGGCGCCGCCGGTCCTCGACGTAGGCGCGGCGGACGGTGAACGGCCGGCCGAAGGTCGGCCCGTAGGCGCCGGTGCCGGCGTAGGGCTTGACGGTCACGGTGTGCGGAAGCAGGAACGCGGGCATGGTCAGCGCCACCGGGCGACCTCCTGCTCGACCGGGCCGTCGCCGAGCAAGCCGGCCGCGGTGAGTATCTGCATGGCCTCGGGCGAAAGCCGCGCAGCCTGCGCGCCGCTCGGTGTGCCGGCGGCCGCGGTGCTCGCCCGGGTGAGGTTCACGGACCCGATGCCGGCGGAGGTGAACCGGGCGGCCGCGCCGGAGTCGTCGCCGGTGTCTTCCCACCACGCGACGGTTGCGCACGTGGCGTCGCGTACCGCGGCGCGCACGTCCGGGTCGGCCGGGTAGCCGGCCGGGTCGGTGAGGTAGACCGCGGTGACGAGCAACCAGTCGACGAGCTGTGACGCGCGGGCGAGCTGCCGGGCGATGCACTCGGGCGGGGTGGTGATGTCGAGCCAGTTCGCGTAGTCCTCGGCGGTCGCGTACGCGCGTGCCACGGCGCCCCCTCTCGTTGGTGGAAGCCACGGCCGGCGCCCGGTCGGGGGCACGGGCGCCGGCCGCGGCGGTTACTTCGCCGGTGTGCGACGGCTGGTGCGCTTCGTCCCCTCCGGCTCGTCCGCCGGGTTCTCGGCCGGTGTCTCGTCGACGGGCGCGGTACTGCCCGGCGGGTCGTCGACGACGGGCTCGACGGGCTCGACGTCGTCCTCGACCGGGGTCACGGTGTAGCCGTGCCGCTGGAAGTAGGCGAGGGCGTTCTCGTTGTCGGTCTCGCCGCGGCCGGCGGTGAACCGGACGCCGGCGACGGTGCCGGTGTAGTCGGTGACCGGGGTTTCGATGTTGTGTCGTGGCATCACTGCACCTTGATGTTGCGGAAGACGGCGGCGGACTTCGTGGCCTTGAGCGCGACGGCGACCGGGCCGAGTTCCACCTCGCCCTTCTTGACGGCGCCGGCAACGGTGAAGTCGGGCAGCCAGCTCTCGACGAGCTGTGTGCCGACGGTCGCGACACCGTGGAAGCCGTCGAGCCCCACGCGGTAGGCGTACAGGTCGGTGAGCCCGGTTGCCGCGGTGCCGCCGACGGTCCGGCCGAGAATCGGCACGATCGGGTTGTTGGTGCCGGCCTTGGCGCCGGCGTCGACGAGCAGTACCCCGCCGTAGGTCTCGCGGACTACCGGCCGGCCGTTGACGCCGATCAGTCCCTCGACCGGGTCGCGGGTGTACATGCTCGCGCGGCGCGCGGCCGCCCGGACCCGGGCGAGCGACTTCGAGTTACCGATGACCACCGACGGCGCGCCGTCGAGCAGCGAGAGGAACTCGTCGATGGCGTCGAGCGCCTTGTGCTCGGCGCGCGCGTTGGTGTCGAAGTCGGTCCAGTCGGTGACCTGGCCGGCGCGGAACTCCGTGGTGGAGCCCACGAGCGCCTTGTCGAGTCCGTCGAATCCGTTGGTGTCGACCGCGGTGTCGCCGTTGATCACCGCGTCCTGAAACCGGGTGTTCGCGGCCTTGATCTTCTGCGACATGTTCAGCGACACCGCGGCGGACGCGGCCGGGCCGACCTTCGCGATAACCCGGTCGACCTCGAACGCCCCGCCGAGCACGGCCAGGTTGACCGAGAACGGGGCGGTGGTGACGTTCTGCGGCGCGTACTCGGAGTTCAGCGCGCGGAAATCCGCGGTCGGCTGCGTGATCAGCCGCCGGTACCCATAGGTGAGGGTCGCGCCCCCGCCGGAGGGATTGACGACGTCGTCGAAGATCAGCGAATCGAGTACCGCCGACTCTTTCCGGAACTCGTCGATCACGGCCGGGTCGTAGTCGGTCTGTGCGTTGTTCTTGGCCTCGGCCAAGGTCACGGGCATGGGTTCTCCTAGATGCTCAGTTGCCGTAGTGGCGGGAAATGGCGTCCGTGAGCGACTTCGCGGCGGGCTTCTCGCCGGACCCGCCGGCGTGCTGCCCGCTGCTGCGCGGCGGCACCTGGCCGGCGGCGCGCAACTTCGGGTTGTCGGTCACGGCCTTGGTGATCGCTGCGCCGACCTTGTCGGCGAAGTCGGCCGCGGTGGGGTCGAGCTGCTCGACCGCCGAGACGAACGCGCGCGAGTCGACCAGCGCGGCCGGGTCGGCGCCGAGCGGACCGGCGGACTTGAACACGGCCAGCTCGACCGCGGCGGCGCGGGCGCGCTGCTGCTCGGCGGTGACCTGCTCGGCGAGCTTGGCCGGGTCCGCCTTGTCGTCGTCGCCGGCGACCAGGCCGAGGGCCTTGCCGATGTCCTGCGCGAGCTGCTGCCGCGCCTCGTCGGCCGCCTTCGCCTTCGCGCTCGTGCGGTCCGCGGCGTTCTCGGTGCGCAGCTCGCGCACCATCTTCGCCAGCGTCGCCGGGTCCAGGGCGGCGAGTTCGTCCGCGGCCGCGCCCTGATCGGCAGGTGCCGCTGCCGGCGCGCTCGGCTGACCGGCCGCCGGCGGCTGCTGACCGGTGGCGGCCGGATCGCCGGTTGTCCCGGACGGTTCGCCGGCGGGGCTGGCCGGGGTGATGGGTGCAGACACGGTTGCCTCCTGGGCGGTCGTGGGATGGGTTCTCAGCGCGTGGCCGAAGAAGAAACGTTGTCTCGATCGTTGACAAGGTTTACGTGCACCTCTAACCTGGTCTCAAATCGAGACAAGGTTTTGAGGGGTGAAGAGATGGACGCGCTTTTCGAGGTCAAGCCGCTGCTTGAGGCAGAGGCCATGCGCAAGCACATCGCCGACCAGATCCCGGGTCAGGTGGACATCTGGGAGGCGTGCGCCGAGGTTGCGGCCGAACACGTGGCCGCGGAGCCGACACCGTTCGCGTGGCCGGAACCTGTCGGCCCCATGACGCTCTATGTCCGCGACGAGCTGTTCGGCGGGGCGGTGCTCTCGTGAGCACCGTTCGCTACCTCGGCGTAAACGGTCTGGCCGAGCGTTTCGGCGTCACCCGGCACGCGGTCGACAAGTGGCTCAAGCGTTACCCCGCCGACTCGTCGCACCCGTTCCCTGCGCCAGACGTCGAAATCGACGGTGGCATCCCTGGTTGGCTGCCGGAGCGCGTGTCAGAGATCGAGCAATGGCGCGCCGGAATGCCAGGGCGCGGCGTGGGTGGCGGTCGGCCGCCTGCGCCGAAGGTTGAGCCGGAACTGAGGGACTGGGAACGCGAGCTACTCGACGGCGGCTCGTCTGAACCGGCCTAGCTGTCTCCGGCTGAACGCTCGCGCGCGTAGGCGGCTTGCCCGTCTTGGTAGCCCTGGCGCCACACGCGCGCTAGCGCGAGCGGTCCGCGCTCGGCATTCGCGTGGTGGGCGCGCTCGGCGGGCGTTCGCGGGCCGAGCCACTCGGGCACGTGGGCCGGTGTGTACGGGTTCGGCGTTGGTGGCGCGAGCCCGTAGCCGGCCGCGTAGCCCTGGTCGCGGGCGGCGCGGACGTGCTCGGCGGTTATTGCAGCCACGACTCACCCCCGGTGCGGAACCGTTCGCCGTTGCCGCCGCCGAGCTGCTCGGCGACGAATTGGTCGAACGTCACCCTACCGTTTTCGTCCCACCACTGCTTCAGTTCCTCGGATGCCCAGCGGCGGGCGTAGGTTTCGTTCTGCCGCCACAGGTTCCGCGGGTCCAGCCCGGCGCGTTGGCCTTCCGGAGTGAGTAGGAATCCGTTGGTTGCGGCCTCGGCGGCGAAGTAGTCCCGTTCGACGCGGTCGGCGTAGGCGGCGCGGGCGAGTTCGTCGAACCCGCGACCGCGGTAGCCCTCGCGCCGAAGTCGGGCGATGGCGTCCTCGCGGCGCATCTTCTCGACGTCCTTGTCGAACACCTCGGCGTATGCCTGTTCGTAGTCGAGTCCGTCCTCGACGAGCCGGTCGACCTCGGCCCACTTCTCGGCGTCCGGATCGTCGGCGACCGCGTCGGCGTACTGCTGTTCGGCGTCGCGCCGCTCCAGCTCGGCGATTACTGCCTCGACGGCGTCCTCGTCGTCTCCGACTTCGGCGAGCCGGTCGCCGAGTTGCTCGTCGGACAGCTCCCGCAGATCGACCGGCGCGGCCGGCGGCGCGGACCGGCGTTCGATCTCGTCGCGTACGGCCTGGTGCGTCTGGCTGACCTGTCCGGGCTTGCCGAGCAGTTCGGCGCGCTCGGCGAACACCCGGTCGGCGACGGCGAGTTCGTCGTCGCTCAACTCGGCCGGCGTTCGCTGTTGCGCGGCGAGCGCGTCGGCGACGGCGTTGTCGGCCGCGGCCTTCTCCGCGGCGAGCCGCTCGGCCTCACGCCGGCGGGCCTGTTCGGCGGCGATGGCGTCGAGCCGGTTCTGCTCGACGCTGCCCTCGGCGACCTGGTCGGCGAGCTGGTCGCGCCGGCGCTCGGCGGCCCGGAGGTCGCCGTGTCCGAGGTTGACTTGCTCGCGGTAGCGCTTGCGGTTGAGCCCGGTCCGCTTCACGTACTCGCGGATCTCGGCTTGCGTCTCGCGCACCCGGCGCTCGGCGGCCTGGCGCTCGTCGTCGGTGAGCGCGGCCGCGGCCTTGCGCTTGTTGCGGCGCACCTTGCGCTCGAGCGCGCGCAGGTCTTCGCGGTCCTGCTCGGCCTTGGCGTCGTGCTCGCGGATCTCGTCGAGTTTGGTCACCCCGGGCAGGTACGGCACGAACTGATGCCGACAGTTCGGGTGCATGAGCCCCTCGAGCCGCGCCTGCTCGACGGTGGCGGCGACGTCGACGGTGACCGTCTCGTCGGTGAGGGTGTGCTCGACCTGGCGCTCGCCGGCCGGGCCGGACAGCGCCAACACCCGCCCTTCCCAGCGGGTACACAGCCGGCAGGCATGGCGCGAGCGGGTGATCGTGACCAGCTCGACGCCGGCGGAGGCCATGCGGGCGAGGTGCCCGTCGTTCCACGCGCGCCCGGTCGCGGTGCGCACGGCCATCTCGACGTAGCTCGCGAGGTTCCAGTCGCGGCCGGCGCGGTCAACGAACCCGGTCACGCCTTGGGAGGCGAGCCGGTCCCACGCGGCACGCTGCGCCGAGTGGATCGTGCCGGTACCGAGCAACTGATCGGGCGCCGCGGCGGCGACCGCTGTTTGATAGGCGTCCTGCTGCCAGCGCAGGACGCGCAGCGGCAGCGCCTCGAGTCGGCTGGTGAGGTCGGCGGCGAGGATGGCGGCCGCCTGCATTCCGGGCACCACGCCGGCGAGCTGCTCGAGCTGCTCGGACGACAGCGCGCCGAGTTCGGCGAGCTGCGCGAGCCCTTGCTCGGCGCCGGCCTGCCAGGCGGCGAACACGGAATCGGCGGCCGCCTGGCCTGCCTGCCCGGTGACCTGCGTAGCGATCCGCTCGGCGGCGAGCCGAAGCTCACGCGCCGCGGTGGCCTTCTGCGCGGCCCACTCGGGCACGTCCTGACCGGCGCGGACACGGCGGGCGATGTCGCCGAGCAACCGCGCCTCGGCCTGCGTGTACAGGGCGAGGATGTCCGCGGCGAGCTGCTCGACGACGTCGGCTGGATCAACTCCGGGCGGGGGTTCCCACGGCATCGGCGGCCCCCTCGACCTTGTCGTCGCCGGACGTCGGCGGGTCGGGGAACTGGTCGAGCCCGCGGAACGTCGCCGGATCGGGCACGGTCCGGCCGGACTCGGCGAGGATGGCGGCGACCTCGTCGCGCACCTGGTCGTCGTCCCAATCGGGGTGAACCATCCGCACCCGCACGTCAGTCGAGGCGGCCTCGGCCGCGCCGAGGGCCTGCACCGTGCGCGCGAGCGCTTCGGGGTCGGGCTGCGTCCGGTCGGGAAACTCGACCTTCGGCAGGTCGGACACGGTCGCCGTGCCGCCGAAGACGGCCCGGTCGATCTCGACCAGCGCGGCGGAGACGTGCGCGAGCCCGGATGCCCAGTACCGGGCCTTCTTGTCGCGGGTCCGGTTCGACAGCTTCTCGCGGGCGGTGACCTCGGTCGCGGTGATCGAGGCGTCGCCGTCGTTGTCGCCGAGGGTGGCCAGCGAGTAGCCGGCGGCGCGTAGCGCGGTCCGGGTGATGTCCTCGGCGGTGTCGCGGTGCTCGGCTACCCGGATGGCGAATTGGTGCGCGGAGACGGTGAGGGTGTCCGAGCCGCCGCGCGACAGCGCGTTCAACTCGGTGTAGACCTCGCGGTCTTCGTCGAAGCTCGCGCCGCGACCGGTGCCGTTGTCCTGCAAGTACCCGGTGGGAACCAGTAGCCGGGCCTTGGCGATCCGGACGTCGCGCATCCAACTCGTGTACGTCTCGTCGAGCGCGTCGAAGAGTCCTTCGACTCCGTCGAAGTCCGACCGGCCCAGCGGAGCGAGTTGCGGCGTGCCGCGCCACACCCGGTTAGGGCGGACGTTGGGCACGTACGCGGCGGCGAGTCGGTCGGTGCCGGTGGCGATGCTGCCCTCGGCGTCGACCAGCGGCGCCGCCCACGCGGTCGCTGGGTCCTCGGTGAGCGGCACCGCTCGACCGAGTTCGGTGTCGGTGCCGACGTGCAACGCGTGCACGATCCGGCCCGGGGCGTAGCGCTCGAGGTGGCGCCACACGGCCGGCCCGTCGACGCGCACCCGCGTGTAGAAGGTGACCGCGGCCAGCTCGCCCCAGCGCCATTCGGGCACCGCGGCGTCGGCATGGACGGCGTCGAGCATGGCGTGCTTGGCCACGTCGGCATCCCAGACCACGCGCAGGTAGGCGCCGCCGAGCGCCGAGGCGATCTCGGCCGCCTCAAGCAACCGCGAGTGCATCGCCGGTGAGTTGAGCGCGAGGTCGAGCCGATCCTGCGCGGCGGTGTCGTCGACGACGATGCGGGGCGGTTCGGAGAACAGGAGGTCGGCCGACGCGGTCGCGATGTCCGCGGCGAGCGGCACATGCAACCGCTGTCGGGTCTGGCCCACTGGTACCGGTCGGCCCCAGAAGAACCGGGCGAGCCCGCCCACCAGGCCGCCGCGGTAGGTCGAGGGGCGGAGGCGAGGTGTAACAGCGCGCCGGCGTTCACCGGTGTAGATCTCGACGAGCCGCTCGGGATCACCGGTGTACCAGGCATCCCACTCGCGCATACGCGCGAGCGCGTCGTCGAACGGCGGGGGAGGCCACGAAGACGGCATGACGCACCCCCTTTCACCAGCGCAGGGAGAAACGTGGGATTCATCAAGAACGCCAAGGCGAACATGGTCGCCGAGGAAGCGGGCCGAGCGATCGCCGAAGGCCGGACCGTGTTCGTGCCGAGGCTGAACACGCCGGCGACGCAACACACGATGTCCGGCTCAATCGCCGGATGGGCCGAGATGATCGAATCGATTGAGGCGCAGGGCTGGCAGATGGTCGACTGGTCCGTCGTCCAGGACAAGAACGGCAAGCCGGAGGCGTACCCGCTGTTCAGGCGGCGGCAGCCAGCGCCGGCCGCCAGAGCGCCTCGGTAGTCGTCACGGCGTAGCGGCCGCCGTCGAGCGAGTGATCAGCGATCTTGATCGGCTTGTCCTCGCCGGCGGCGGTCGCTTTGTCGTCCCACGAGTAGCCGGGTACCTCGGCGATGAAGCCGCGGCACCGGTCGGCGACGCGCAACCGGTCCTCGGCGAGCAGGCTCGACACGGTCCGGATGCCGTAGGCGACGTCGTTGTCGGCGGCTTGGGTGAGCACGCCGTCGGACTGGAGTTGCACCCGGAACGACGCGGCGGCCGGATCGACGACCACGAACTCGGGCCGGCCCTGCTGGCGCGGGTGGTGGTCGAGGTCGAGCCACTCGCGCAGGCCGGCGGCGAGCTGGGAGTCGGTGAGCCGGGTCCGCGCGTGCGCGGGATCGTGGCGCCACTCGTCGACCAGGTAGAGCCGGTCGTCGGCACCTAGGCCGAGCAGCAGCGCCGCGGTTGCGTTGGTGGTGCCGTAGTCGACGCCGGCGGCGAGCAGGCGCCGCAGGTCGGGCAGCTCGCCCCACGGCACGACGTGCCGGTCTGGGTCCCACATGTCGAACACGGCGCCCTCGGCGGCGACCCATTCGCCGAGGATGAATCGACGGAACCACAAGCCGGTGTACTCGCGGCGAATGCTCGTGCGGTACTCGGCGGACAACGAGGGGTTGTCGTCGAGGGTGAACGCGAACGAACGCCAGTCGGGCAGCTCGGCGAGCCGGTCGAGGTAGTCGTGTTTCAGCCAATGCGCGGGGTTGTCCGGGTTGGTGGTGCCGAACAACTGCGCGCCCGGAACCGACATGCGGCCTAGTAGCTGCTTGAAGAACTCGCGGGCAACGACGGTGACCTCGTCGACGTACGCGCCGGCGCAGGTCAACCCGCGCAGCACCTTCTCGGCTTTGCTGTCGGAGGCGCCGAGCACGAACACTTGCCGACCGAGAATCCAGCCGGACGGCGCGCCGGCGGTGTAGCGGACGTGGTCGGCGACCGCGCCGAATAGGGTTGGGTCTTGCAGCGGTGCGAACACGTTGCGCGCGACCGAGTCGCGGGTGCGCCCGACAACGACGAGTTGCCCGCCGCGGGGCGCGTGCGCGACGTAGATCAACCAGCGCAACAGACTCGCGATTGTCTTGCCGGACCGGATAGCCCCCGACCAGATGTTCACCCGGGCACTCGCCTCGCGCATCGACTCGACCTGTGCCGGCGAGAGAGGAAGCTCGCCGGAGATCACGTCATGCACCACCCGGAGTCACATCCGCTGTCGTCAGTGAGCGGCAAGAGCTGCACACCGGCGTCGACGACGCGACGTAGCGGCCTGTTGAAACGAGTCAGGTAGACCGGATCTTTGCCCAGTGCGACTCGCCGGTCGTTGAGCAAGTCCTCGAGCTGGCATGAGCGCTCGAATAGTTCGGGCTCCTCCGCGCGCATCGCTTCCCACGTGCTGGGGCGATGAAACGGGCAGAAGAAGCACGACGACTTCGGCGGAATCGGCAGGCGAGTGAAGTTCGACGCGCGAAGCTGGCGAGCGATGTTCGTCGGCAGTTCGTCGACAATCTCGCGTAGCCGCTGAGCGTGCCGAACCGAGAGCCGTTGATCGCTGATGATGCGGCCGCAATCCGTACGACGTACGCCGAGGTCGAGCAGCGGGTACACGATTCGTTCGTGTGGTTCGACGCGGCGGGTGTTGGCGCGCTGGATCTCGTCGACGCTGATACCGATATGGACGGCGGCCGGCGTTGTCTTGGATGCGCCGTGCTGCTTGAGCCACTTACCAATGACCTTGATCTTGAAATCGGCCGTGCAACTGCGGGTGCCGGGCGCACCGTTGGACATGCGTACGGGAATCGGCAGCGACCTCGACCCTTCGCGGGTGAGGCGGCCCCAAAGCGTTTCGCGCGTGCCGTCGCGCTTGATCCGGTCGAGCACGTGCAGCGGTACGCCGTGCTCGACTGCCCACGGAATTGCGATTTCGCGGACGTAGGCGAGGGTGTCCGGGTGTTCGCTGTCGTCGCCTACGTTGGCGAACAGCGCTGCGTCGATGTCGAGGCGGCCAGTACCGGCGAGCACGAGAAGCGCCGTCGACTGCCAACCGCCCCCGTAGCTCAGGACACGTAGCGGCACGGTCGTCACCTCCCCCGAGTTGGGTTGGTGAGCCGTGCAGCAGCAGAACTCGACCTAGCTCGGCGCGGTGGTGACGCCGAGCGCGACGGCGAGCCCGCCGAGCATCGACCGAGCGCCCTCGGCGCCGGTGTCGGCGTCGACCTGCTCGAGCTTGGCCGCCGCGCCGAGATGCGTCGACATCGCCGAGGCGAGCGCCTTCTCGTCCGGCGCCGGCACGTGGTCGAGCACCTTGGACTCAATGCCGTTGATCGTGGTCGCGGTGAAGGTGTACCGGTCAGCCTCAAGCCGACCGAGGATGCGCTCGGCACGCCCGTAGAGCCGGCCGACGATGTCGGTACGGCGGGCGCGGTTGTCGACCTGGCGCGCGTGCGTCGCGGCGGCAGTGGCCGAGCGGTCGAAGGACAGGCCGAGCGCGCGAGCGATGCCGGTCACCGTGGACGGCGAGCGGTTGATCTCCCGGGCGATGTCGTTGCGGGTCTTGCCTTCGGCGTGCAGCTCGCGCACGCGCTCCCGGTCAACGTCGGTGATCAGATTGCGCGGCAAGGTGGTCACCTCGCCCCCGGGCAGCAGACAGCCCCGGACCGAGGGGGGAGGGTAGTCCGGGGCTGTCGGATCGTGGTGCGGGTACAGCTCACCCGCTGCTAATCGCCAGTTTAAGCACAACCGGCCGGTTCGCGGGTTACACGCCTTCGCGCGGGGGTGACGAGCGCAAGGTCGATGACGTCGCCGACGCGATACCGCGACCGCCCGTGTTCGTCGGGCTCGCGCTTGTCGAGCTTGCCGGCGCGCGCCCACGTGCGCAGCGTGTTCGCCGACAGTTCGCGGCCGAGCAGCTTCGGCAACGCGCGGGCGATCTCCGCCGCGGTCGCCTCGACGTCCCGGGCAGCGTCGAGCAAGGTCCCACGCCGGGCCTCGACGTCATGGCGCATTCCGCACTCGCGGCACGCGACGACGGCCCGCTCGGGTCGGGTGTAGAGGTCGGCCGAACAGTCCGGGCACGGTCCGCAGTACACGCGCGCCGGTGGGAGGTCGACGGCCCGGCGGACCTGCTCGACGGCGTCGCCGATCTCGTCGACCAGCTCGCCGCCGGCCGGGTGGTACTCGACCCACGACGGGTGTCGACGCAGCCACGCGGCCATCTCGGGCACGGTGTCGTCGAGGTCGAGCGGGTCCAGCTCGGCGACGGTGAGCGGCGAGCCGTCCGGCGCGGTCTCGCCGGTCGGTACCTGCCGGCGTAAGCCGTGCGTCTCCCACAAGTCCCGCACCCACGTCGAGAGCACGTTGTGCACGACGTCGCGTACCTCGGCGGCGCCGACGTTGAACGGCAGCCCGGTCTCGGCCGGCCGCGAGCCGACCCGCGGCGGCCCGGTGTTCGCGAGCCGGGCGACCGTGTCCTCGAGGTAGTCGACCAGCTCGGCGACGTCGACCAGGTCGGATCGGAGCCGGCCGAGACACGACGGGCACACCGTGCCGCCGGTGGTGGCGTTGGCGCAGAACGGGGCGGCGCACGTGTCGATCATGCACTGGAGCCTCGAGCCGGCCGTGTCACCGACCGGGCGCGACGGCTACGCAGCGCCGGCGGCCCGGGTGACGAGTACCCACCCGACGGCGGCGCACGGCGCGCACTCGGTGCCGTCGACCGAGCCGGCGCCGCGGCATTCGCGGCACACGGCGTCGAACCACTCGTCACCCTCGACCGAGCGGTGCGGTGCGGCGGCGCCGAGTCCGCCGTGCGCCTTTGCGAGCAGGCACACGCGGCCGGGCTTGTGCGGGTGTTCGTGTCGACAGTTCACCGGGTCACCGGCGATGAGCGTGCTTCGGGCGAATGCGCGTGCGCTCAACGAACCTTCCTTCGTGTCGAGTCGGGACAGCCTACGACCGGTGCCGTTCACGCGGCCGCGCCGAGCGGTTCGTCGGGTTCGGCCTCGACCGGGATCGGGAGACCAGGCAGCGCTAGCACGTACTGACCGGCGCCGGCCCACGTGCGACCGCATCGGACCGGCTCGGCGAGCACGTACGCGCGCGGCACCGTTCCGCGACGGCGAGCCCGCAGACGGGCGCGGCGCTCGCGCTCGTACTCGGCGTGCGCCGCGGTGCACGCCTCACAGCGGCACCGGTGTTTCGCGTACCGGGCGTTCGTTCCGTGCGCTGGCCGAACCGTCGGCGCGGGGTGTCCGTCCTGTTCGGCGACCGCCGCTCGCTCGTCGGCGTCGAGCCCTCCCCAGATCCCCCACGCCTCCCCGGCGGCGAGCGCGTCGGTGAGACACAGCTCGCGCACCGGGCACTCGGCGCACACGGCGCGGCACTGGTCGACCTGCTCGTCGGCCGGGTCGATGAAATCGAGGTCGAGGCGCCCGCGGCACGCTGCGCGCTCGCGCCACGACGGCCGGCGGGTCACTGTGGCGCCCTGCCGTCCACCGAGCCGGCGTCGACGCGCGCGTGCGCGCGGCGGCGCCGGCGACCGGTCGCCGCGGTGGTCTCGTCGTGGTTGTTCATTGGTTCCCCCTGGTGTTTAACGTGTGGACGCGAGCGCGTCGGCGAGCCGGGCATCGTGCGCGGGCTGCTTGGTGAGCGGCTTGCCACCGGGACCGGTGCACGGTGCGCCCGGTCGGGCTTTGCACCAGGTGCACGCCACGGCGAGGTAAGCGCGACGGGCCTCGACTTCGGCCTCGGCGTACTCGGGATCGACTCCGCGGGTGATCGCGAGTGCCGCGGTGACTCGGGCGACACCGTCGCGGATGGCGCGCAGGTCCGGCGGCCGCTCGATGGCACGGGCTCGCAAACGCGCGTTGTGCTCATGCTCGGCGGCGTCGCGACGGATCGTTCGCCAGTACTCGACGATGTCGGCCGGCATGACGGTCTCGCCGTTGTGCCGGTAGTGCGCGCGGACGGCGGCGCCGGCGACGTCTGCCGGGACGTCGTCGAGGATGCCGGCCCACATCGTGAGCACGTCCGGATCGGGTTGCGGCACCTTCGGGTCGACGGCCGAGGCGGCGCCGAGCAGGGTCGCGACTTCGGCCCGGTTCACGCGCGCACCCCGTCGGCGAGATGCTCGGCGTCGACGGGCGCGGGCTCGGCGGCGAGCGCGAGCCACCCGCGGACCTTCTCGCCTCGAGCACTGCGGACCGGTGGACGCGCGGCCGGCTGCTCGGCGAGCTGAGCAGCCTTGACCGCGTCGTCGTACAGGTGCGGCAACAGGCCAGGACGAGCACCGGCCCGGCGGTTCCACTCGTCGAGCGCGGCACGCAGCGGGACCAGCGCGCCACCGTCGCGCAAAATGCCGTCGGCCTGCTTGGCGAGGGCACGAATCGTCGTCGGTCGGTAGGCGGCGCCAGTCTGGTCACGCCATGCCGTGACCAGGCGGTACGCGTCGGGACGTGACGCGGTAGCGGCGAGTTCGGCCGCGGTGGTCGTGCCTCGCGCACGTGCGCGCCCACGCGCAGGGCTACTACCCCCGTTAGGGGGTAGTAGTTCTCCCTCTCCCTCTACCTCTGGCATCGGGTTGCTACCCGTTTGCTGTGGCTCGTGCGTGGCGTCGGCTATGGCATTTGCTATCGGCTCGGCTACCCGTTTGCCTCCGGGTTCGGTCTCGTCGACCTGGTCCTCGACGGCGTCGCGCTGCTTGGCCCATCGCTTGGCGGCGCCCTTGCTGCCGGCCTCGCGGCGAGCGTCGCGCAGGGCCTTCGCTTCGCCGGCGGAACGCTGGTGCTCGAGGTAGTCGTGCACGATGACGTGACCACGGCGCGGCTGCGGGCAGTCCGGGCAGTCGTGCCCGGGGCGGTGCCAGAGACCGACCTCGACGAGCCGGTCGGCGAGCCGCTTGTGCACGCCAGCGAGCCGGACGACAGCGGCCGGCGGGATCTCCCCGTCGGTGAGGTGTTGGCCGGCGTAACAGAGCCCGGTCACGTACAACCAGCCGGCGGCCGGGTCGTCGATCTCGACGAGCTTGGGGTGCAACGGCAGGTCGACGGAGAGCCGGATGTACTCGCGCCGGTCCTGTGCGCGAGCGTTCATCGCACCCCCGCCGCGGCTTCGTACTCGTCGGCGATCATGAAGAAATCCACGTCGAGCAGTTCGGCGACCTGGTCGAGGGTGTCGCCGCGGCGGCGAGCGATCCGGACGACCTCGAAGACCTCGCGCGGGTGCAGGTCGTCGTACGTGCGTCGGCCGTTGAGCGCGGCCTCGACGGTGAGTGCGTCGAGCTTGCGCACGGGCGCGGCCGCGGTCCTGGTGCTGGGAAATTCGATGATCACGGGTCCCCCTGGGGTGGTGCAGTGGCGGACGCGGGCGCACTTCACCGCGCCCGCCACTGGTCGGTGACGTGCTGCTGTTGCTGCGTTGACTCGAAACGCTAAGGAAGAAATGGGGCGTGAAGTGACAACAAAGTGACAGGAAATCGCTCTACGAGAGCGTTTCCACGAGTGGCTCGCGGGCGATCCACACCCGATTACGGCTCGCGCGACGGCTTCGCCGGCGGCTGCGGTACTCGCCGCACGGCACGATCAGCCGGCGCGCGGCCCACGTGCCGAGCACGGACGGAAGGACGTTCGGCGAGTGCGGCTCGACGTCCTTCGGGACGGCCTTGCGGACGTCCTCGGCAGTGAAGGGCCGGCCCTCGCGGACCAGTTCGGCGAGCGCAGCCTCGGCAGCGGCCCGGTAGTCGCGGTTCACAGCGACCCCGGCGGCGAGGTTGGCCTCTTGGCCGTCGTGCCGGTCGGCGAACCCTAGGGCGAGCTGGTCGGCCACGGCTTGGACCCCTCCCACGGACGCGACCGGATCTCGCGAGCCCACTCGGCCAGGTCGGCGAGTAGCTCGCGGTGTCCGGACATGTCGTAGACCCGCTGCCCTGGCGTTCGTCCGGCGACCGTCGGGCACGTCGGGCACTCCGGGCAGCACGGCGAGCAGTCGGTCGGGTCGCAGCAACCGGCGCCGAGGTGTTCGGCGCAGCAGACGACAACGCGGCCCGTCGGCACGAGCGCGGATGCGGTCACGCGGTCACCTCCCGCAGAGCCGAGCGCAGCATCGACAGGTGTTGCTCGGCCCGCACGGCGCGCGCCTTCCACTCGTCGGCGGCGGCGAGCTGCTGCCGGATCTCGCCGAGGGTGAGCCCGTCGAGCGGGTCGACCTCGACCTCGGCGGCCGGCGTGGTCCGATGCTTGTTCAGGTGCGGCCGGATCGAGTGCATGTTGTCCGAGGTGTAGTCACAATGGACGCACCCGTACGTCGTTGAGCCGTCGGCGAGAAGCAGCGTTCGCGTCTGCCGCCAGAGCACCGGCGCGCCGCCCTTGGCGCGCATCGGCGCCTCGGTCGGCTCGTCGGCGATCACCTCGAGCCCCTTCGCGCTGGTCGCCGTCATCGCTCACCGTCCGCGGTGTCCGCCGGCGCGGCTGGCCAGTCCTCGACGACTTCGGCGTCGACGACGTCCTCGGCGGTGGGCAAGGTGACCGGCGCGGCTGGCGGCGCCTCGGGTGGCGGCCCTTCGGGCTGCCAGACCCGCTCGGCGCTGGTCGGCACCCACTTCGCGAGCTGGTGCGCGGCCGACTTGAGCCACATCGCCTTGGGGTTCCACTGCCACGGCGAGAACGGCGAGTCGGCACCCTCGGCCTTGGACAGAATCACGGCGATGTCCTCGGCGGAGAGCACCGAGACGTTGCTCGTCGCCCCGTCGCGCATCTTCGCGTAGGCGTAGACGAGCACCAGGTCGCCGCGGTCGGCGCGCCAGTTGATCTCGTGCACCGGCCGGTCGTGCTCCCCCGGGTTGTAGGTGAACGTGTCGTGTTCGCGCACCACCTCGACCTTGACCGACGACACCGCGCCGGCCCGGTACATGAGTTCCACCTCGCCCTGATAGCCGGTGATGCCGAGCACCTCGGGACCGCGCTTGGTCTTGCGCGGCACTAGGTAGTACTGCTCGGTACCCGGCTCGAGCCCCTTGCGCGCGGCGTCGAGCAGCGCGACGAGCAACGACGTCGGGTTCTTCTCCGCGGCATTCGCAAGCTGCGGACTCCGGCGCAGGGCACCGGTAGCGATGCGCAGCCAGGTCTCGGGCTTGATGTGGCTGGGAAGCACGGTCGCGAAGTCTGTGCGGTACTTGCGTACGAGCGCGGCCGGCGAGTTGTCCCGCTGCTGCGCGACGGCCGACGTGACGGTCTGAGTGGTCATGCTGCGGCGCTCACCTTCTGCGGTGTCGAACGGATGGGAGACGGGCGCAGCGACGGCGGCGAGTCGCCAGTGCCCGGTACGCGGATGGCGATCGACTCGCCGGCGACCACGGCGCGCCGGCCGGAGCCGAGCGCGTCGAGCACCTCGACCGCCGCCCGCCGCTTGGCGTCCTCGGCGGCCTTGTGGTTGGCGACCGCGGCCCGGTAGCGCTCGGCCAGCGTCGGGGCGATCTCGACCTCGACGTCGTCAATGAGCGGGTGCAGCGCACGCACCGTGCGGTAGGTCGCGGTGTGCTCGTCGATGTCCGGGCGTTCGTCGCGCTCGAGGGTGTCGAGGAACTCGCGGGCGGCGTCGCGAAGCACGGAAACCTCGGCGATGTTCCAGTCGACGACGTACTCGCGGTAGTCCGAGCCGGAGATCAACACGGCGATGTGCGCGCGGGACAGGCCGAGCGTGTCGAGCTGCCACAGGGCTTGAGTCCGGTAGTAGATCGGCACCTCGTCGGTACCCGGCTCACCCCACTCGTCGGCGTTGTGCGCGGTCTTGACCTCGAGCAACGCGCGAGCGGTCAAGCTGGACAGCAGCCGATCGGGCGTCGCTATCTGCCACCGACGCGCCCGACTGGCCCAGGTGCCGGACCGGCGCACGCGGTACTCGGGGTGCGCCGCGGCGAACACGCGGGCGATCGGGTCCTCGAGCCAGCGACCCCACCGCATGACGTCGTTGTCATCGGCCGGCCTGGTGTTGCCCTTCTTCTTGTGCCAGAGCGAAAACCGGCTCTCCCACGGCGAGAGGCCGAGCACGGCGGCCACCTCGGAACCGCCGAGGGCGGACGCGCGCGCAGCGAGCCACTCGGCCGAGCCTGGCTCGAACGTGCCCACGCGAACAGCGGCGGCGCTCATCCGACCACCCCCGCGCACTCGGGCGTCGAGGCGACATCCCCGCCGATGACCTCGAAAACCGTGTCGAACGTGATGCCGAGGCCGTTGATGGTTGCGGCGATGAACTCGTTTCCGGGCCACTGCTCACCGTCGAGCACCCGCCCGACGGTGGACTGACTCACGCCGAGGCACTTCGCGAGCGCGTACCGCGATCGCAGCCCTTTCGCAGTGGCAATCTTGCTCAACGCATCCGGTCGGATGCGTACGTGCGATGTCACTAAACGTTCCCCTCCTGCTTCCGCGTGTAGAAGATCGCGAACCCCCTAGGGAGATCGACCATACGGGCAGGTGGAAGCGAGTTTCAACGCTTCCGTGTACGCAAGTAGCTAGATCGTCGACCATCGACGGGTGTTGCTACTTCCGTGCGCGGAAGTAGGATTCCGCTCATGGCTGACGGGCAGTGGTGGACGTACCTACAAGCGCAACTCGAACAACGCGGATGGAAACCAGCGCACCTCGCACGCGCCGCCGGCGTCTCGGAGAGCCGCATATCGGATTGGCGGAACCGCGGCTCACCGCCCACAATCCCGAACGCACGAGCCGTCGCGGAAGCGCTCGGCGAGCCACTCGTGCCGCTGCTCGTCGGCGCTGGCTTGCTCGCGCCGGGCGAGGCCCGGCAGAGCCTCGCGGCGTATTCGGTGCGCGAGCTGCTCGACGAGATCGAGACGCGATTTAGGGAGGTCACGACCCTTGTTCCCGATCTTGGCGTGAAACATCCCACGTCTAGCGGGGGTAACCCTCTACAGCTCGTCGCCGACAGCCCAAGTACGGAACCAACGAGAGTTCAACAAGAACGCGAGTGGCTCAGCGAGGCTGAACAGCCCGACGAACCCGGCCCGGACACCGGCGCCTGACTTCCCACCGCCCGCGTGTTGGGGAGGAACACGCATGAAATGGGGCCGTGCCTACGACCCGTATCGACACGCCGAGGTGCTCGGCGCTGAGGTGATCGTGTCGTCTGCCGTCACAGGATGGGGCGACTACCGCGGCGGCCGGATTCGGGTTCACCCGATCCTGAACCAGGCCGAAGCGCGGTGCACGGTCGCGCACGAGGTCGTCCATCACGAGCGACGCGACGACGTGCTCGGCTACTGCGGCGTGACGTGGCTCGACACTCGGCTCGAGCGACGCGTGCACGCAACCGCGGCTCGCCGGCTGATCATCATTTCTGAACTTGTCGACGCCCTGCTCTGGTCCGACGACGCCGGGGAGATCGCCGAACAACTCGTCGTCGATCCGCGGACGCTCTACGTCCGTTTGACCGACCTCTCCACCTTCGAGCACCGCGAGATCAGCAAGCAGATCCGCGGCCAGTCGACGCGTTCACTCGGCGACCTTCGGCGGTACGCCTCGCGACAGCTTCGTCGGCGAGCTGGTTAGGCGTCGGGCAATGACTTCAACGCTGCCGGAAGCTCGGTGATGCTCGACAGCACCGTGACTTGCTTGAGGACGTCGGGGTCAGGCGGAAAGTGCGGGTTGGGCACGGCGAACACCGTCATGCCCGCCGCTATCGCGGCTTTCAGGCCATTGGTGGAGTCTTCGACCGCCGCGCACTGTTTCGGATCGACTCCGAGCAGGTCAGCGGCATACAAGTACACATCTGGCGCCGGCTTGCCCTTGCCTTCGAGCTTTACTCCATTGGTGTGCATTTTCCGGGTTTTGGTGTTCCCCGCACCGACCTGCTCCGAAGACACCGCCGTCGGCACCGGCAGCCGTGTGATGTCGAGGAAGGCCTTGATCAGCAGCGGCGGTGACGAACTCGCGATGGCCACCGGCCAGTGCTTCGCGACTTCACGCACCACGCCCGGCGCGCCCGGGATGATCGGCGGTTTCTCCGCGTACCGCCGCGCCATCCGCTCGATCACCACCTGCGCCACGTCCGAGGGCCGGAGCCGCACGCCGAGGTCGTGCGCCAGGTAGGCGGCCCATTCGGGGGTGCTCATCCCTTGCATCGCCCTGGTCGATTCGTCCCGCCAGGTGCCGTGGAACTCGTGGACGACGGATCGCCGGACCTCGTCCCACAGCTTTTCCGAATCCACCAGGACACCGTCGAGATCGAAAATCACCGCTTCCACACCCCCAAGCCTAGGCCGTGGAGACCTGTGCGGCAGATTACTTAGCTATGCTCAGTAATTGTGGTTAGCCTGGCTAAGTGACCACGAAAGTCGCCGACCTCGCCCGTCGGCTGCGCCCGCTGGTGTTCCGGCTCTACTACCTCGTCCGCCGGGAGACGCCGCAGGTACGGCTCACCCTCACCCAGGGATCGGTGCTGTCGGAGCTGTTGACCGGCGGTCCGCGCCGGATGAGCACGCTCGCCGACCTGGAGCGGGTCCGGACGCCGACGATGACCGACGTCGTCCGCCGTCTCGACCGGCTCGGCCTGGTCAGCCGCCGTCGCGATCCCGCCGACGGCCGGGCGGTGCTCGTCGAGGTCACCGAGGAGGGGCGGCGCTTCCATCGGCAGCTGATCGTCGCCAGGGAGGAATTCCTCCGCGAGCGGCTCTTCGAGCTGGACGAGGCCGATCGCGCCGCGATCGAAGCCGCACTCCCCGCTCTCACCAGGTTGTTGCACGAAGAAAAGAAGGAGGAACTGATCCGCGATGAGCGCTGAGCACCACTCGAGCCTGTTGGACGCCGTCAAGGGGCAGCCCAAACAGGTATGGATCACCGCGTTCGCCGCGGTCATCGCGTTCATGGGCATCGGGCTGGTCGACCCGATCCTGCTGTCGATCGCCGAAGGCCTGCAAGCGACGCCGTCCGAAGTGACGCTGCTGTTCTCCAGCTACCTCGGTGTCCAGGCGGTCGCCATGCTGGTCACCGGCGCGATGAGTGCCCGGTTCGGGGCCAAACGGACCGTGGTCGTCGGGTTGACGCTGGTCGTCGTCGCCACCGCGCTCTGTGCCACCTCCGGGTCGATCGAGCAGCTCATCGGGCTGCGCGCGGTCTGGGGTCTCGGCAACGCCTTCTTCATCGCGACCGCGCTTTCGGTCATCGTCGGCGCCGCGACCGGCGGCCAGGCGGGCGCGATCCTGCTGTACGAAGCCGCGCTGGGGGTCGGCCTCGCGGTCGGCCCGCTGCTGGGCGCCCTGCTCGGCAGCATCTCCTGGCGTGGCCCGTTCTTCGGCACTTCGCTGCTGATGCTGTGCGGTCTCGTGCTGTGCTCGATCTTCCTGACCGCCGACGCGAAGGAAAAGCGGCCCGAGATCCGGCTGCTCGACCCGTTCCGCGCGCTGAAGCACGGCGGGCTGCTGCGCACCTCGATCGGTTCCGCGCTCTACACCGCCGCGTTCTTCGTGGTGCTGGCGTGGTCGCCGTTCGTGCTGGAGTGGAGCGCCGTCGCCGTCGGCCTGATCTTCTGCGGCTGGGGCCTTTCGGTCGCCGTCGCGGGGGTGGTGCTGGCGCCGAAGCTCGCCGCGAAGCTCGGTGAGCGGCACGCGACCGTGGTCGCCGTGTTCGGCTACGCCGTGCTGCTCCTGATCATGGCGATCCCGAGCAAGCCGGTGCTGGTGATCGGCATCGTCCTGTCCGGCCTGGTGTCCGGCCTGCTCAACACGCTCTTCACCGGCACGGCCATGTCGATCAGCGGCGCCCCGCGTCCCGTCGCGAGCGCCGGGTACAACTTCTGCCGCTGGCTCGGCGGCGCGGTCGCCGCGACCGTCGTCGGCCACCTTGCCGAGTGGTTCGGCGCCAAGCAGGCGCCGTTCGTCATCGCCGCGATCCTGTGCGTGCTCGCCGGTGCCCTGCTGACGATCCGCGAGAAGACCGCCGACCCGCACACGATCCCGGCCGAAGCGGCCCTCGTGGGCGAAGAGATGTGAATCGCAACAAAAGGTGAACGCCGGACCAACGAGGGGTTTCCTCTCGTTGGTCCGGTGCCTTAGCGTCGACCTCTCGAACCGCAGATGCGGAGGTCCGCGTGAAGTTCCTTCCGTTGCTGGCCGGCCACTCACCAAGCCGGGCGTCAGTGACCTGTACTTACCGCTGTGGCGACGCGTGCTTCCACGACGCGCCGAACACGTCGGACAACCCCACCTTCGCCGACGTGCTCGGCGCGGTGAGCCGCCGTGGCGCGTTGAAGGCGTCGGCCGTCGTCGCGCTGGCCGCCGGCACTCCGCTCGCGCTCGCCGGGCCTGCCTCGGCCGAGCCGGCAGGCCGGGGACGGCCGAAGCCGCCGCCCGGCACCGACTACAAGCGGGTCCAGCCGAACACTCTCGACGCCGTCGTGGTGCCCGAGGGCTACGAACAGGGCATCGTGATCCGCTGGGGCGACGCGGTGCTGCCCGGCGCGCCGAAGTTCGACTTCGACCACCAAACCGCCGAGGCGCAGGCGAAGCAGTTCGGCTACAACTGCGACTTCGCCGCGCTGCTGCCGCTCGATCGCTGGGGCCTCTCCTCGCTCCTGGTCACGAACCACGAGTACACCTCCGAAGAGTTCATGTTCCGCGGTTACGACCGGGACGACCCGACCGAGGAACAGGTCAAGATCGCATGGGCCGCCCACGGGCTCACCGTCGTCCAGGTGACGCGCGGGCGCGACACCGGGCATCTGCGGCCGAAGATGTCCCGCTACAACCGGCGGATCACCCTGCACACGCCGTTCGAGGTGACGGGCCCGGCGGCGGGCAGCGACCTGCTCAAGACCGCCGCGGACCCCACCGGAACGGTGGTGCTGGGCACGATGAACAACTGCGCGGGCGGGGTCACGCCGTGGGGCACGATCCTGTCCGGCGAGGAGAACATCAACCAGTACTTCGGCAACGCGGACACGGTGGCCGATCCGGTGAAGCGCAAGCGATACGCGCGCTACGGCATCAAGGGCACCGCGACCACCCGCAAGTGGGAGCGGTTCGACGCGCGCTGGGACATCGCCAGGGAACCGAACGAGGCCCACCGCTTCGGCTGGGTGATCGAACTGGACCCGAACGATCCGGACAGCACCCCGGTCAAGCACACGCATCTGGGCCGGTTCAAGCACGAGACGGCGAACATCCGCGTGGCCAAGGACGGCCGCGTGGTCGCCTACTCCGGTGACGACGAGCGCTTCGAGTACATCTACAAGTTCATCTCGAAGGGCCGCATGAAGCCGGGCGACAGCGCCCATGCCCGGCGGCATAACATGACCCTGCTCGACGACGGCACGCTCTACGTCGGCCGGTTCACCGGCGACAGCCCGGTCGCCGAGATCGACGGCTCCGGAAAACTGCCCGGCGACGGCGAATTCGATGGCAGCGGCGAGTGGATCCCGCTGGCTTCGGGCAAGAAGTCCTTCGTGGACGGAATGACCGCCGAAGAGGTGTACGTCTTCACCCGCGAGGCGGCCGACAAGGTGGGCGCCACGAAGATGGACCGCCCGGAGGACATCCAGGCGCATCCGCGCACCGGCCGGATCTACTGCGCGCTCAGCAACAACGTCGAGCGCGGCAATCCCGGCAAGGAAGGCGCCACCGAGCCCAACCCGCGGTTGAACAACAAGCACGGTCAGGTGCTGGAGTTCGAGGAACGGCGCGGGGACGCGCTCGCGCTGACCTTCAGCTGGCGGTTGTTCCTGGTGTGCGGTGATCCGGCGTCGCCGGACACCTACTTCGCCGGTTTCCCCAAGGACCAGGTCTCGCCGATCTCCAGCCCGGACAACGTGGCCTTCGACGATCACGGCAACCTGTGGATCTCCACCGACTCGGCGGGCGCGCTCGGCATCAACGACGGCCTCTACTCGGTACCGCTGGAGGGCCGCAACCGCGGGGAGCTGAAGCTGTTCCTCACCGTGCCCCGCGGCGCGGAGACCTGCGGGCCGATCGTCGAGCGGAAGATCGTCACGGTCTGTGTCCAGCATCCGGGTGAAGTGGACGGTGCGAACGCCGACAAACCGGCCTCCCATTGGCCGGACGGCGGGGAAACCCAGCCTCGTCCCTCGGTGGTGGCGGTGTGGAAACCCGGGAGGCACGGCCTGTCCGATATCGGCTCTTAGTCGGTAAGCAACGATCTAGCAGTACTTTTCGTCGATGGCGCGCGGCCGGTCCGGCAGCGCGCCATCGCTCGTTCGCGCGCTGTTCATCTGCTGGCCAGAGCTGGATCGTTTTGGTCGCTTAACGTCACGGCGTTCCCCCGACTGGACTACGTGTACCCACCGCGACCATGGAGGCCCTGTGTCCTTCGAGCCTCAGCGGCTGCTGCCGTTGATCACCTCCCACCCCGGTGGCCGCTCCGCGGTCACCTGCGAGTACCGCTGCGGCAACGCGTGCGCCCACCCCGAGCCCAACACGTCGGACAACGAATACTTCGGCGACGTCGTCAAGGACATGCTGTCCCGCCGTGGCGCGCTGAAGGCCGGCGCCGTGCTGGCCGCGGCCGCCGGTGGTTTCGCCGCGCTGTCCGGCACGGCCGCCGCCGAAACCCCCGTCGAGGCCGCGGGGCACGGCAAGCCGGGCCGCCCCGGACGCCCGGTGCCCGGCACCGACTTCGAAGCCGTGCCGCCGAACACGCTCGACGCGATCACCATCCCCGAGGGATACGAGCAGCGCGTCGTCATCCGCTGGGGCGACGCCGTCGAGTGGGGTGCGCCGAAGTTCGACTTCCGCAAGCAGACCGCGGCCGCGCAGGCGAAGCAGTTCGGCTACAACTGCGACTTCGTCGGCCTGATCCCGCAGGATCCGCTGGGCATCCGCAACCTGCTGGTGGTGAACCACGAATACACCACCGAGGTCCACATGTTCCCGGCCGACCAGTACGACCCGGCCAACCCGACCGAGGAGCAGGTCAAGATCGCGTGGGCCGCGCACGGCCTCTCGGTCGTCCAGGCCTTCCGCGACCCGATCGGCGGCGCGCTGCGCGTGACGCCGAGCCCGTTCAACCGCCGCATCACGCTGAACACCGCCTTCGAGGTGCGTGGCCCGGCCGCCGGTTCGAAGTACCTCAAGACCTCCGCGGACCCGACCGGCCGCAAGGTCTTCGGCACGCAGAACAACTGCGCCGGCGGCGTGACCCCTTGGGGCACCGTGCTTTCCGGTGAGGAGAACGTCAACCAGTACTTCGCCAACGCGGCGAGCGTCGCCGACCCGGTCGCCGCCGCGCGGCTGAAGCGGTACGGCTTCTCCGGCACCGCCAGCACCCGGAAGTGGGAGCGGTTCGACAAGCGCTGGGATCTCGCGCAGGAGCCCAACGAGGCCAACCGCTTCGGTTGGGTCGTCGAGATCGACCCGAACGACCCGAACTCGACGCCGATCAAGCACACGGCGCTCGGCCGCTTCAAGCACGAGGCCGCGAACGTCAAGATCACCAAGGACGGCCGCGTCGCCGTCTACTCCGGTGACGACGAGCGCTTCGAGTACATCTACAAGTTCGTCTCCAAGGGCAAGTACAAGCCGGGCAAGAGCGCGCACGCGCGTCGCCACAACTCGGCGCTGCTCGACGACGGCACCCTGTACGTCGCCCGCTTCACCGGCGACAGCCCGGCCGCCGAGATCGACGGCACCGGAAAGCTGCCCGCCGACGGCGAATTCGACGGCGTCGGCGAGTGGATCCCGCTGGCCGCCGGCAACAAGTCCTTTGTGGACGGTTTCACCGCCGAAGAGGTCTACGTCTTCACCCGTGAGGCCGCGGACAAGGTCCAGCCGACCAAGATGGACCGCCCCGAGGACATCGAGCCGAACCCGGTCAACGGCCGGATCTACGCGGCGCTGACCAACAACAGCCAGCGTGGCCCCGCCGGCAAGGCGAACGTCGACGAGGCGAACCCGCGGCCGAACAACCGCAACGGGCATGTCCTGGAGTGGGAGGAGGACCGCGGCGACGCCGCGTCCACGAAGTTCTCCTGGCGGCTGCTGCTCGTCTGCGGTGACCCGAAGACGGCGGACACCTACTTCGGCGGTTTCCCGAAGGAGCAGGTCAGCCCGATCTCCTGTCCGGACAACGTCGCGTTCGACCGGCACGGCAATCTGTGGATCTCCACCGACGGCAACGCGCTCGGCTCCCACGACGGCCTGTTCTCGGTGCCGGTCGACGGTCCGGAACGCGGGCACGTCAAGCAGTTCCTGTCGGTCCCGATCGGCGCGGAATGCTGTGGCCCGGTGGTGACCGACCACCTGGTGCTCGTCGCCGTGCAGCACCCCGGTGAGGACGCGGCCAGCTCCGCGAACCCGACGTCGCACTGGCCGGACGGCGGCACGACGCAGCCGCGGCCGTCGATCGTTTCGGTGTGGAAGAAGGGCCGCTGGGGCCAGGTCGGCCGCATCGGCGTCAAGTAGTGGCCTCCGGCGCCCCGATCACTCTCGGCAAGACTCTTCCGCCTGATCGGGGCGCCGGACGACACCGTTCGGTGATGACGCAACCCCGTCCCGCTCATTAGCTTCAGCCCTGTGAAAAGGGCACTGGTGTTCATGGCGGCAGGCGCACTCGTGATGGGCGTCGTTTCCGCGTCCGCGCAGGCCGCGACCGTCCCGTCCGGCTGCGCCGGCGGCGCGGCGCCGAATCCGAGTGTGGAGCAGGGCAGCCCGCCTGCCGGGTACACGTTCAACCCGGCCGCCCCGGTGCCCAACGGAACGCCGAGGAGCAAGCAGCCGCGGCTGTCGACGGCCGACGGTTACCAGTCCGACGGTGGCAAGTACGCCCTGATCTCGACGCCGGACAAGATGGTCAGCACCGCCTACGCGGCATTGAAGTTCGTGCCCGGCGCCGTCTACACGCTGACCGACTGGACCGGCACGAACGACGGCAACCTGCGGCGCGCGGAGGCCGTCCAGGAGACGGGGCTGCGGTTCTACAACGGGTCCGGCCAGGTCGTACTGGAGAACAAGCTCAAGGTCGTGCACGCCGTCGAGGCCGACGGCGCGCTGGCCCGGCAGGACTTCCCGCCGTCGACCGCCCCGCCGTCGGCGAGTTCGGTGAGGTTCTTCGCCGCCACCGACCGCAACTGGGTGATGTGGGACTGCGTTCACCTGCAGATCGCCTCGTTGTCGGCCAAGGCGGAGGTGCGGGATCCGGCGAGCGGGGCGTGGGGCGCCACGGCCACGCTGGAGGCGGGCACCACCGCGAACTACCGGTTCACCGTCACCAACGACGGCACCACGACCCTGACCGACATCAAGGTCGTGGACCCGTATTGCGACGTGACGCCCGCCCCGATCGCGACTCTCGAGGCAGGCCGAGCCGCGACCGTCACCTGCGACCACAAGAACGTCACCGAAGCGGACAACGGTCACGTGAGCACCGTGACCGTCTCCAGCGGCACGGTGCCGAAGAAGACCGCGACCACCACCATCAAGGTCACCCCGCCGCCCGCGATCGACGAGATCGGCGAGTTCGCCTGGAACGATCTCGACGGGAACGGGCTGCAGGACCCCGGGGAGCCGGGCGTTCAGGGCGTGAAGGTGACTTTGAAGGACGCGTCGGGCACGGCGCTCGGGACACTCACCACGGACGACGGCGGCAAGTACCGCTTCACCAACCTGAAAGACGGCATCTATCAGGTCTGCTTCGACACCAGCGGGCTTCCCTTCACGTACACGACGAAAGACGCGGGCGACGACGCGAAGGACTCGGACGCCGACCCGGTGAACGGCTGCACCGCGACCACCGCGGTCGGCCCTCGCAACCGTGTCGACCTGACGCTCGCGGCGGGATTGACCGCGCCGACGAGCGGGCTGGGTGACTTCGTGTGGCTGGACAAGGACAAGGACGGCCTCCAGAGCCGCGACGAACTCGGCGTCCCCGACGTGAAGGTGACGTTGAAGGACGCTTCGGGCAACGAGACGAGTTCGACCGTGACCGGGCCGGACGGGCGATACGCCTTCGACCGTGTGCCGCCGGGCTCGTACCAAGTGTGCTTCGACGTCGGCGCACGTCAGCTGACCCAGCCCGGCGCGGCGCGGTACGACGGCACCGATTCGGCGGCGGATCCCGCGACCGGCTGCACGCCGGTGGCCGAGCCGGGAGCACCGGAGGACCTGACCAGGGACGCCGGACTGCTCGAACCGTGAACTCGCGGCCCCGAACTCACGTGATCGGACACCGCACACGCGAGTTCGCCGCTCAATCACGCGAGTTACGTCTCCAATCACGTGAGTTCGCCGTCCAATCACGTGAGTTACGACCATCTCCTCACTGTTCACGAGCGAGAACTGTCGGTGGGTGCCGCTAACGTCGCCCACCGTGACCGAACCCTCGTTTTTGACCACCACCCGCGAGTCCTACGACACTGTCGCCGAGGACTACGTGGCGCGGGTCGGGCCGCTCTTCGAGCAGGAGCCGATCAGCCGCGCGATGCTCGCCGCGTTCGCCGAGCAGGTGCGCGGCCCGGTCGTCGACGTCGGTTGCGGCCCCGGCCATGTCACCGCCCATCTGGTGTCGCTCGGCCTCGACGTCACCGGGGTCGACTTGTCGCCGAAGATGATCGAGATCGCCCGCCGCCGGCATCCTGAGCTGCGGTTCTTCGTCGGCTCGATGACGGCCCTCGATCTCCCCGACGGTGAACTGGGCGGTCTCGTCGCCTGGTGGTCGATCTTCCACCTGCCGCCGGAGGTGCTCCCGGCGGTGTTCACGGAATTCCGCCGCGTGCTCGCGCCGGGTGGGCGCCTGCTGCTCGGGTTCCATGTCGGTGACGAGCGCCTGAGTCCGAAGACGGCGTACGGCCACCCGGTCACCTACGACGCGTACCTGCTGGAGCCCGGCAGGGTCGCCGATCTGCTGGAGCGGGCCGGCTTCGAGGTCTCCGCGCGGCTGGCCATGGAAGGGAGGAAGCTGCCCCAAGCCTGCCTCGCCGCCCGTGCGGTTTGACTGGCGGGCCGCGGACCTGATCTCCTGCGCACGCAACCGAGGCGGGTGGGGCCATGACGCAGACGAACACGACAACGGGCGAGCACACGCCCGACTGGCCTCCGCGTACCTGGTTCCGGCGGGCGTCGACCTGGACGTGGTCCGGGTTCGGCCTGGTGCTGGTGGTCTACGCCGAGCTGGCCTGGCGCCGTCGCTGGATGAGCGATGACGGGTTGATCGTGCTGCGGACGGTCCGCCAGATCCTGGCGGGCAACGGGCCGGTGTTCAACATCGGCGAGCGGGTCGAGGCCAACACCAGTCCGTTGTGGACAGCGGTGTTGAGCGTGTTCGGGCTGATACCCGGGGTTCCGCTGGAGTGGATCTCGGCGATCACCGGGCTGCTCTTCTCGGTCGCCGGGCTGTTCTTCGGCCTGGACGGCGCCCGACGGCTCTACCAGCCGCTGGCGTTCCACGGTCTCGCGCCCGGCGGCGCGCTGGTGGTGTGCGCTTTGCCGCCGTTCCGCGACTTCGCGACGTCCGGGCTCGAGACCGGCCTGATAACCTTGTGGCTGGGCGGTACCTGGTGGCTGCTCGTCCGTCGGGTGTCCACAATGGACGTTCTGCGGACCTGGCCGGTCGCGCTGGTCGCCGGGCTGGGACCGTTGGTGCGCCCTGATCTCGCGCTCTTCAGCATGGTCACCTTGACCGCGCTGTTCGTGCTCGCGCGGCCGGGACGGCACCGCGCGTCGGGTCTGCTGGCGGTGGCGGTCGCGCTCCCGTTGGCCTATCAGGTGTTCCGGATGGGTTACTACGGTCTGCTGACGCCGAACACCGCACTGGTCAAAGAGGCGTCCGAGGCGAACTGGGCTCGTGGCTGGGCGTACCTGACCGACCTCGTCCAGCCGTACTGGCTGTGGCTCCCGTTGCCGGCGCTCGCCGCCGCGGTGGTCACCGTCGCGTCCACGGTGGACAGGACGTTCGCGGTGCTCACGGCGGTCCCGGTGGTCGGCGCGGTGCTGCTCGCGCTGTACGTGATCCGGGTCGGCGGGGATTTCATGCACGGGCGCATGCTGCTCCCGGCGCTCTTCTGCCTGCTGTTGCCCGTGCTGGCCTTGCCGGTGACGAGGGTGACCGTGGTGCTCTTGGCCGTCGTAGGGATTTGGGCGGTCGTGGCCGCCGGATCGCTTCGCCCGCCGTATTCGGCCTCTCCGCGCGCTGTCGGCGTCACGGATGAGCGTTCCTTCTGGTCGCGGTCGACCGGGCACGAGCATCCGATCCTGGCGGAGGATTACGCCGACCATCCGTTGATGCCGTCGACGCTGGAAGCGATCCGCGGCGTGGACGGCCCCGCGGTGCTGATCCAGGACTACGCGACCAGACGCTGGTACGCGTACCCGACGGACCGGCCGTACGTGACCGTCGCCGCGGACAGCATGGGCGCACTCGGCCTGCTGATCCCGCTCGAAACGCGACTGCGTGACGGGTACGGCCTCGCCAACCCGTTCGCCGCGCACTCGACGGCGCTCGCCAACGGCAGGCCCGGCCACCAGAAGTGGCTGCCCCCGGTGTGGGAGCTGGCGAACTCGGCGCGGCTCCCGATCGCCGAGGACGGCCCGGCTCGCGGCGAGGACGTCGCCGCCGCGAGAGCGGCGCTCGACTGCCCGGACATCATGGAGATCGACGCGTCGGTGCGCGATCCGCTGACGGCCGGACGGTTCGCGGACAACCTCATCGGGTCGTTCACGCGCGGTTCCGTCCGGTTCCCCCGGGTGGCGAAGCCGCCGGTCGTGTGCGCCGTCTGATCACGCGTGTTCGCTCTCCGATCACGCGAGTGACGTCTCTGATCACGCGAGATCGCTTCCTGGACACGCGTAAGTCGTTCAACTCCGAACCACTACCGTGGCGGTATGGCTGACCTCCCCCTGGCTCTCGTCACCGGCGCCACCCGCGGTATCGGTGCCGCGGTCGCCCGCGCGCTCGCCCCGACCCACCGGTTGCTGCTCGGCGGACGCGACGCCGACGCGCTCGGCGCGCTGGCGGGCACGCTGCCCGACGCCCGGCCGTGGCCGATCGACCTGACCGACGCCGAGACGCTGGAGGGGGCGACCGCCGAATTCGGTGCGCTGGACGTGCTGGTGCACTCGGCGGGCGTCGCGCGGCTCGGCACGGTCGAGGCCGCGACCGACGCCGACTGGCGGGCGAACTTCGAGGTCAACGTGCTCGCGGTCGTCACGCTGACCAAGCAGTTGCTGCCCGCGTTGCGTGCCGCGAAGGGGCACGTCGTCGTGATCAACTCGGGTGCCGGGCAGAACGCGCGCCCTGGCTGGGGTCCATACGCGGCCAGCAAGTTCGCCGTCCGCGCCTTCGCCGACGCGCTGCGGGAGGAGGAGTCCGCGCTGCGGGTGACGTCGGTCTACCCCGGCCGCACGGACACCGAAATGCAGCAGGCGATCGTCGCCGACGAAGGCCGCGCGTACGAGCCGGAACGCTTCCTGCGCCCCGAATCCGTCGCGGCCGCCGTCCTCGCCGCGGTCTCCGCCACCGGTGACGCGCACCCCACCGACGTGACCCTCCGGCCGCGCGGCCTGGTTTAGCCGTCCCGCGGGTCGTGAGTGGCCATCCGCGGTCTAAGAGCGCAGCCGCGCCGAGGTTTCCGCGACTTCGGCCTGCACCTTCGCGCGGTCGACGCGCAGGGATTCGCCGTCGCCGACGACCTGCTCGCCCGCCACCCACACGTCGCGGACGCGTCGCGAGCCCGCGGCCCAGACCAGGTTCGAGAGCAGTTGCTCGTCCGGGACGTCGATACCTGCCGCGAACGCCGGGTCGTCGAGGTCGACGTGCACCATGTCCGCCCACCGGCCGGTTTCCAGCGCGCCGATGTCGGTCCGGCCCAGCGCGTCCGCGCCGCCGCGGGTGCCGAGCAGGAACGCGTCGGCCGCGGTCAGCACGGTCGACTCGCCGGTCGCGAGCCGCGCGAACATCGCCGAGAGCTGCAGTTCCTCCCACAGGTCGATGTCGTCGTTCGATGCCGGGCCGTCCGTGCCGAGCCCGACGGCGACGCCTGCCTTCCGCAGGTCCGTCACACGCGCGATGCCTGAAGCGAGCTTCGCGTTCGAGCCCGGGCAGTGCGCCATCCCGACGCCGCGCGCGGCGAACAGCGCGATGTCCTCGTCGGAGAGGTGGATGGCGTGCGCGGCGAGCGTCCGGCCCCGCAGCATCCCGACCTTCTCCAGCAACGCGGGCACCGAACCGTGCTCTTCACGCTGTTCGACGTCTTCGAGCGCCGCCTCGGCCACGTGGATCTGCACCAGTGCGCCACGTTCGGCCGCCGATTCCGCGGTCGCGCGCAGCGCTTCGGCGTTCAGCATGTACGCCGAGTGCGGCCCGTAGCCGACCTCGATCCGCTCGCCGGGCCCGAACCGGAGGCCGTCGGTGTCGATCCAGCGTTCGATGCCCTTCAGCATCGCGCGCCAATCCGTTCCCGGCAGTTCCATGATCGGCGGGCCCAGCACCACCCGGCCACCGGTGGTGAGCACCGCGTCGGCGAGCTGCTCGCCTTCGAAGTACATCTCCGCGCTGGTCGTGACGCCGTGCCGCAGCATTTCGACCGAGCCCAGCATCATGCCGGTGCGGATGTCGGCGGGCTTCAGCTTCGCCTCGGTCGGCCAGATGATCTCGGTCAGCCACCGCAGCAGCGGCAGATCGCCGCCCATCCCGCGCAGCAGCGTCATCGGGCTGTGCGCGTGCGCGTTCACCAGGCCGGGCAGGAGAAGACCGCTCAGCCGGGTCACGGGAGCGGACGCCTCGGGAGCCCCGGCCACGGGACCGACATGGGTGATACGCCCCGCTTCGTCCACGTCGACCACGGCGTCACGCAGCAACGAGCAAGCGGGGTCGGCGGGAAGAACGACGGGAGCGTGGAAACGGCGTTGCATGAACCGAGTTTAGGTCAGTCCACGACACCGCTCCGCCACGCCCAGGCCGCGATCTCCACCCGGTTCCGCGCACCGACCTTGCCCTGCACCGACGCCAGATGCGTCTTCACCGTGGACAGTGACAGGAACAGCTCGGCGCCGATCTCCGTGTTCGTCAGCCCCTTCGCGGCCGCCTTGACCACGTCGAGCTCCCGCGCGGTCAGCGGTTCCGAAGGTGGGCTGACGTCGCGTTTCACCGCTCCGCCGTCGAAATGCTTCAGCAGCCGGACGGTGATCTGCGGTGAGACCAGCGCGTCCCCGCGGGCGGCCGCGCGCACCGCCTCGATCAGCAGTGCGGGCCCGGCGTCCTTCAGCAGGAACCCGCTCGCGCCGTTCCGCAGCGCGGTGTGCACGTACTCGTCGAGATCGAACGTCGTGACCACCACCACCTTCAGCGGATCGGCGACGTCCGGCCCCGCCAGCTGCTTGGTGACCTCGAGCCCGTCGATCCCCGGCATGCGGATGTCCAGCAGGCAGACGTCCGGCCGCAGCTCGCGCGCCTTCGCGACCGCCGAGACGCCGTCCGCCACGTCGGCGACCACCTCGATGTCGTCTTGGGCGTCCAGGATCATCCGGAAGCCGATCCGCACCATGTCCTGGTCGTCGGCGATCAATACCCGGATCACTCTTCTCCTTCAAGTGGTAGCCACGCTTCGACGCGCCATCCGCCGCCCGCCGCCCGGCCGGCGGAGAGCCGGCCGTGGAGCAGGGCGACCCGTTCGCGCATGCCGATCAGACCGTAGCCGCCCGACCCGCCCGCCGGACGACGCTCCGGTTCGCGTCCGTCATCGGTCACCTGGAGGTGCAGTTCGTTTCCGGTCACCTCGGCGATGACCAGTGCCTCCTTCGCGCCGGACGCGTGCTTGCCGACGTTCGTCAGCGACTCCTGCACCAGCCGCAACGCCGATCGCCCGACCTCGTGCGGCACGTCCGGCGGCAGTTCGAGCTTCATCGACGTCCGCACGCCGTGATTCGACCGTTCGATCAGCGTCCGCAGGTCGGCGGCGAGATCGGTGGTGGCCTGTTCGCTGAATTCGCTGCTCCCGGCCGGGGCGTCGCCGCGCATGCTCCGCACGAGCCGCCGCATCGCCGCGAGCGCCTCCACCCCGGCGTCCTCGATCCGGCCCATCGCCTCGACCGCGACCTTCGGATTCTTCTCGCCCATCATCTTCGCCGCCTGCGCCTGCACGACGATCCCGGTGACGTGGTGGGCGACGACGTCGTGCAGTTCCCGCGCCAACGCCATCCGCTCCGAGGTCTGCGCGTCGGAGATCGCCGACTGGATGACCTGCGTGCGTTCCGAATCCCGTGAGCGCAGCGCCAGGCCGATCGCGACCGAAATGCCGAGCAGCAGCAGCGCGATGACGGCGAAACCGGCGATGTCGTCCGGGTCGGTCGTCAGATCGGGGGTCGGCCGTTTGGCGTTGAGGACGCAGGCCAGGGCGACCACCACGGAGAGTCCGGCGATCCGGGGCACGGCCTTGCTCAGCCCGGCCGCGCGGACCAGGGTGACGACCAGGCCCATCCCCGCGACGACCTGCGTTCCCGGCACTCCGCCAGGTGTCGGGTAGTCGTACTTCAACCGCAGGAACGGCGTCACCAACGCGGAAAGCAGCATGACCGCGGTGAGCGCGACCATCGCGTCGGCCGGTCGGCGCGGCGCGGCGACCGCGATGACCGCGGCCACGATCGAGCAGACCACGATGGGGAAGCCATGCGCCCCGCTGGCGTAGGTGAAGCCGAATTCCAGGACCAGCGCCACCCCCAGCATGCCGATGAGCGGCCATTGGCCCAGCACCAGCTTGTTGAGTTTCTGCAGCTTCTCGTAGCGGTTCGGGGTCACCGTGCGGTCCCGCCCGGGGATGGCGAAGACCAGCGTGCAACCCAGCAGGATCCCGCCGAACAGCATCGCCTGCGCCATGGTGCCGCTCGAGCTGTCGCCGTAGTAGTAGCGGCCGGACACCGCGGTCAGGGTGGCCAGCACCAGACCGGAGATCACGGCGAACGCGACCCCCGGCCGCGTCCGGCGAGCGGCGTAGAACAGGATTTCGACCCCCGCCACCACCTCGGTGATGGACAGATGGGCGAGCACACTCGAGTACGTCGGGATGTCGAGATACCGGATGACCAGCGTGTACGCCACCAGCACGACCGAGGCCGCGACGGCACCGACGGCGGCCCGCCGCTGTGCCCAGAGCGCGCAGAACACCATCGCGAAGATGCCGGGGAACAGCAGGAGATCGATACCGCGGGGGCCGGTGTCGTCGAAGGCGGCGTCGGTCACGAAGACCAGGTCGAAGGCGAGCGCGGCCAGCAGAACGACGGCGGGCACGCCGATCCGGCGCGCGAGCGCGCTCACCCGAGCGGCGAACCTGTTCTGGGAGGGGCCTGCGGTCACACCGTGACGGTAAAGGATCCGCTGCCGCCCGCACCTTGGCCGACCGGCCCGAGCCGCATCGGCCGATCGGCCGATGCGCGGGTGATCAGCACTGGCCGTCTGCCCGAAGTGGACACAGGTGGTTCGCGGCGAAGCTCTCCCCCGAAGCCGAACACAAGTGACTGATTAGGGAGACTCGCGGTGGTAGATCCACAGGGGACAGGGCAGCCGGTACTCGCCGGGCGTGGACTGGTGAAGCGATACGGCACGCAGCACGCGCTGGCCGGGATCGACATCGACATCCAGGCGGGGGACGCGGTCGCCATCGTCGGGCCCTCCGGGTCGGGCAAGACCTCCCTGCTGCACGTGCTCGCCGGGATCCTCCGCGCCGACTCCGGGCAGATCTTCCTCGCCGGGCAGCGGGTCGACCAGCTCAACGAGCGCAAGCGCAGCGAATTGCGGCGCACCGAGTTCGGGTTCGTGTTCCAGTCCGGGATGCTCGTCGCCGAACTGAGCGCCGAGGAGAACGTCGCGCTGCCGTCGCTGCTGGGTGGCAAGGGCCGCAAGGAATCCATCGAAGCCGGCCGCGAATGGCTGGCGAAGCTCGGCCTCGCGGGCAAGGAGAAGCGCCGCCCCGGCGAGCTTTCCGGCGGTGAGGCGCAACGCGTCGCGATCGCCCGCGCGCTGACGCACCGGCCGAAGGTGATCTTCGCCGACGAGCCGACCGGCGCGCTCGACACCCGCACCGGCCGGGCCACCATGGACGCGCTGCTCGCCGCGGCCGCCGACAGCGGTGCCGCGGTGATCGTGGTGACCCACGACCGCGAGCTCGCCGAAGCCATGCCGCGCACCGTCTCCATCCGGGACGGCCTGATCGCGACGAGGCTGGCCGCCTGATGAACAGCTTCCAGCTGGCCATGCGGGTGCTCCGGGTCGACCGCCGGACCCGCACGTCGGCCATCCTCACCGCGGTCGGGGTCGCCGTCGCGACCAGTCTGGTGCTCCTGCTCGCCTCTCTTCCCGGTGCCACGCAGGCCCGTTCCCAGCGCGCGATCTGGCAGGACACCTACAGCTACTCCTCCGAGTCCGATCAGCCCCAGCGCGCGGCGCCGCTGCTGATGGCCGCGACCAAGGACTACTCGGGTGACCGCGAGATCATCCGCGTCGACATCGCCCAGACCGGCAACGCGCCGATGCTCAGCCTGCCGCCGGGCATCCCGCGGCTGCCCGCCCCCGGCGAGGCGGTCGTCTCCCCCGCGCTCGGGAAACTGATCCAGTCCGCGCCGCAGGCCCAGCTCGGGGACCGGTTCGGCACACTCGTCGACTCGCTCGGCCCGGACTCGCTGATGTATCCGGAGCAACTGGTCGCCGTCGTCGGCCACACCCCGGACTCGATGCCGAAGACGGCGATGGCCGCGGACGGCTTCCCCGACAAGCAGGCCAAACCCGACCCGCTGCTCGAACTGCTCGCCTGGGTCGGCGTCATCGTCCTGCTCGTGCCGAGCCTGGTGCTCGTCGCGTCCTCCGCCCGGCTCACCGCGGCACGGCGCGAGGTGCGGATGGCGGCGCTGCGGCTGGCAGGCGCGACCCCTGGTCAGGTGACGAAGATCGTCGCCGCCGAGACGGCGTTGTCCGCCACGGTCGGCGCGCTGCTCGGCATCCTCGTGGCACCGGCGCTCCAGGGCCTCTCGACGTTCGTCCCCTGGGGTGGCGGGACCTGGCTCGCCTCGGACTTCGACCTTCCGCTCGGCTCGACCATCGCGGTCGCCATCGCGATCCCGCTGCTGGTCGTCTTCGCCGGCGTCCTCGGCATCCGCCGGGTGCTGAAGACTCCGCTGTTCGCGGCTTCGGCACACGCTCGCAAACCGCTGCACTGGTGGCGGCTGCTCACGGTCCCCGTGGCCGGTGCCTTCTTCCTCTTCGCGGTCACCCAGGACAACGCCAGCCTGCCGATGGTGATGCTCGGGCTGTTCCTGCTGGTCGGGTCGGCCGCGATCATCGGGCCGTGGGTCACCTCGGCGGTCGGGGGCACCTTCGTCCGGATCTGGCGCAAACCGGCATCATTGCTGGCCGGGCGCAGGCTCCGCGACGACCCGAAGAGCGCCTACCGCGCCACCGCGGGTGTCGTGCTCGCCGTCTTCACCGGCTCGATGGCGCTCACCCTGCTGCCCTCGTTCGAGTCGATGGCGGGCGGCGGCCGGACCTTCAAGGACAACGTCCTCTACGCCGAAGCCGACGCGACGCAGGCGCAGCAGATCGCCGGCCAGACCAACGCGTCGCTCACCCGCTACGGGATCACCGAGAAGGCCGTCTCGGTCGGGCAGGTCTACCTGGCCACCGGCGAGATGGGGACCCGCTCCGAGAGCTTGACCCGGGCTTTCGTGATGACCTGCGAGGACGCCACGAAACTGCTGCGGGTGAACATCGGCGGCTCCTGCGAGCAGGAGCCCGCGATCTACAGCAGGTCCGGGATCAACCCGGCGGAGTACCGCGTGACGGCGGAGTACGACAAGGCCGGTACGCCGCTGAATCCGAAGGCTCCCGTGCACCTCTTCCCGACGGGCGACGAGGACACCTCCAGCACGATCGTCATCGACCCGGCCCTGGTTCCCGCGGGCGTCACGCCGGAGCGGTTCGACGTGCTGGTGCCGACGACACCGGAGAACGGCGAGGTCGTGCGGACCGCGCTGGTCGGCGCGACACCCGGCCAGGAGGTCGGCAGCCGCGGCCTGCACCTGATCGGCCAGCAGCAGGAACTCGGCGACCTGCGCCGGGTCACCGTGATCGGCCTGATCGCCGCCGGCGTGCTCGCCGGGTGCAGCGCGGCCGTGGCGACCGCGGGCTCGGTGATGGACCGCCGCCGCACCTTCGGGGCGCTCATCGCGGCCGGGACCCCGGTCAGGGTGCTGGCGAGGGCGCTGCGGATGGAAGCGGCCCTGCCCGCGATGGTGGCCACCATCGGCGCGGGCGTGGTCGGGATCGGAGTCGGCATGGGGCTCTACAGCATGGTCGAGAAGGACACGGTCGTGCTGAGCCCGTGGCTGCTGGCACCCGTGGTGCTGGGCATCGGGGTGGCGTTGCTGGGGGCATCCGTCTCGACCCCGGCGCTCAAGCGGGTGCAGTCGGAGCCGCTGGCCGACGAGTGAGGAAGTTCGCCCGGATGGCGTCATGGCGCCCGGGCGGGCAGGTCTCGTGGGTGGAGTCGGTGGTGATCCACCCACGGGCCGGGGTGCCCCGTCGTCCCTCTGTCGGGGGAGGGACGCACGGGCATCGGGGATACGCAGGGGGTATCCCGAGGTGCGGGGGTGAGAAAGGGCCGGTCGGGACGTGGGGACGTCCTGACCGGCCCTTTCCGTCGCTGCTAGACCCGCTCGAAGATCAGGTCGTGCGAGATCCGGCCTTCGACGTCGGCGCGGTTCTCGAACTTCGTGACCGGCCGCCACGCCGGACGCGGGGCCCAGCCACCGGGCTCGTCGGCGTGGCGGTTGCGCAGGAGCGGCTCGGCCGAGCAGACCTCGAGCATCTGCTCGGCGTAGTTCTCCCAATCGGTTGCCAGGTGGAAGGTCCCGCCCGGCACGAGCCGCGAGGCGACCAGCGACACGAAGTCCGGCTGCACGATCCGCCGCTTGTGGTGCCGCTTCTTCGGCCACGGGTCCGGGAAGAACAGCCGGACACCGGACAACGAGCCCGGCTCGACGTGGGAGGTCAGCAGCACGACGGCGTCACCGTGCATCAGCCGCAGGTTCCGCACGCCGAGCTTCTCGGCGCGCAACATCAGCTGGCCGAGGCCCGGGTCGTACACCTCGACCGCGACGTAGTTGAGCTCCGGAGCGGCGGCCGCGAGCTGGGACGTGGTCTCGCCCATGCCCGAACCGATCTCCACCATGACCGGGGCCTGCCTGCCGAA
>Ga0196958_10000059_pt1 | contig 47842 bp, 41 predicted proteins | sample S1v_10metaG_FD_148654 | JGI IMG/M metagenome (GOLD analysis project Ga0196958, IMG submission 148654) | Soil microbial communities from Anza Borrego desert, Southern California, United States - S1+v_10 | ecosystem: Environmental > Terrestrial > Soil > Desert | place: USA: California | collected... | reverse complement strand
CCTTCCAGCCGATGCCGACCAACAGACGGCAGCTCCTCAAGCGCAGCCCGAAGCTCCTCCCGCGCCCAAACAGCCGCCGCAGCGCTCTCTACGCACTGACGCACATACCGCCGACCAAGGACGACGAGGTAGAGCGGAGGCAGCACCAACCAGACCAGGAACAACACGATCCCGCCCACGTCGACACTCAAAGCACCCCACACCTTCACCGCCTCCTCGCTCTAAGGGATACGTGTGCGTCTCAGCGTGGTGTCGTTATCGCGTTTGTTCAACGGCCTCTGTACGACATGAGGCGACCTAATGCGACCTCCGGGTTTTTGCCCCCGTGCGGGTGTTCGGCAACCAAGTGTCCATCGCCGATCGGAAGTTGGAAGCAGGAGGTTTGGCGGTGGCTCTATCAGATAAGTTGAAGCTGTTCAAGCCAGCGGAGTATGAGGGTGGCTTGATTCTGGGTGATACCTGGCGGCGACTCGCTCTTCAGTTTGGCTCGAATAGCTCCGATTTCATCGCTGTCCAAGCATATTGCTTGCAGCTCGCGGCCACCTTTTATTCGTTCTAGGAAGAGCGACTGGACGACCTTCAGTTCTGGTGCGGCTATCAGGCTTTTGCCATATTCTGTGAGTGCGAGGAATTTGTCTGTTCGCTCTACTAGTCCCAGCTTGAACAGGCAGGAAGCACGCCGTTTCGCTTCGCTGCGCAGAGAAATATTTGGAAAGTTGATTTGGAAGTCGTCAACAAAGTCTTCGAAGTCTTTTTCGTTCTCGTTGACGAGAATGCACATCCTGACGATAACGTCGAAGTAGCTCTCCGCTGCCTCTCCCTCCGGTAGCTGTTCAATGGCCACTCTTCCGTCGGATTGGTCGAGAAGGCTATTTAGTATCCCAAGCTCCTCCTGGCTCCAGCTGGGGGCTGATCTGCCTGACTGTTGATTCTCGACACGTTCGATATCGACTATCGTTCCCGCACTGACTCTTACGCCCAGCAGTTGCTCTGTCCATCTGAGGAAACCCTCCGGAGTGAGAAAAAAGAGTCGACTTTTTCCGTTTGTGCGCCCCATCAGTTCGCGGACAAGCTCGCCTCTCGGGCCAAGGATCTCTTTGCCTGACATCCGCCACCAGTCTGGCTTCTTGTCGCGAGTCAAAAAAAGGACATTTCCTCCACGCTTTTCGGCTTCGTCTAGAATTTGGGCCCAAACGAAGTAGTCCCCATGCGAATTCTGGTCCTTTTGTTTGTCCCCGAATCCAGGTGGAATTCTGTTCTCTTTGCGCTTTTCTGCCTCCGCAAGCTCCTCCTCGTAACGTTTTTCGTCAAATGAATCCCCTACACGTCCGTCCAGCCAGGGCTCTAGGATACGGAGAACCGGATCTTTGAATGTTTCCTCTGGTATTTCTGTTGCCTCTTGCTCGGAAATCTGGTCGAGCCGGTCGGAGATAGCACCAATGGCAGACTTAATGATCGATGTCAGTTCTTGCTTGATCTCCGGGTCGGCACCGCGAATATTTGCCCATTCGTTAATCTCGGATATCAATGGTTCGCTCTTCGTGCGCAGATTTTCGGCGGTCCTCCTGGCCGCTCTGCGCGAATCGCGAATGGTTGTTAGGCGGCCGCCCCAAAATTCATTTTTAACCTGATGGGGAATCCATACGGTGCTTAGGCGGGTTAGTGCATCCAGTAGGTCTTTGCGAGTTTGGGGCTGATATCTGTACAGGTCGAGAAGGACATTCGTGTCGGGTACCACGAGTCCATTTGACATGACTTCGAGGTAGTCGTCGGGTGAGACTGAGCGATACTCTTCGAAGCCGAAGTACAGATCTGATTGGGATCTCTCCACGGGAGGATCATATCGCTCAAGTCAACTCTATTTGTTCGCTCGTTTGAGTTGGTATATTCGGACATCCTAATTCATAGAAGGGATGTGTCCAACTGAGGCGAATCGATACGCTGTGTAACTTCGAGGTAGCTGTTCAGGTCGAGAAGTGTGGATAGTGTGCAAGTCGCTCCTCGGACACCAGCACTATTCACACAGCCCACCGGCTTGATCACCACATCAGCCGCGTGGGCTTCGTCTTTGTAGCGAACTTGCAGGTCAAGGCCCTGGTAGACCTTCAGCAGGCTGTCCGGCCGGGCCTCCTTCAGCGCCGCTCCGACGTCTCCCAGCGAGTCGATCATGGCGTGCACTTCGGCCGCTGTGAGGGTGTCCGGCGGGGGAGTGCCCGCCAACTCGGCCTTGGCCGCCGCTCTCGCCGCCTGTGCCTGGTTCATGGGCTCTACCAGCGCCAACGGGTCGATACCGGCCTTGATGGCTGCCTGATAGCGACTCAGCTCCTGTTCCGCTTTCGCGAGCCGTTTCCGTGCTGAATCGTGGTTCGTGGGGGTCACGGTCCCCTGCGAGGCGACCAGTGCGGCCACGGTGCGGTCGACGTTCTTCGGGGCGAACAGCCCGCCCAACCACTTGTTGACCGCTTCCGTCAGAACGTCTTCCCGGAGGTAGATCGTCGGCGGGTGAATGCCCAGCACGGGGGAGCCGTTCGGGAGAGTTCTCGCGGGGCACCGGTAGTACATCCCGCGTGCACGGGGGCTGGCTTCCATCTTCCGTTCGCAGACCGTGCACCGCAGCCGTCCCCGGAACAGGTAGGTCTGCTTCGTGGGTCGCTCGGCGCGTTCCGCCTTGCGGGCCGTCCTCAGCCCGCCGGCGGCCTTGGACTTGCGGAGCAACTGAGCTTGCGTGAACGTCTCGACGCTGACGATCTCCGGGTGGGCCGGCTTGCGGGATCGGACGATGCGGTCGGCGCTGGCGCGGCGGAACCGGATCACGTTCCCGGCCGCCACGTCGTCCGGGTCGAGCAGCATCTCCTGTCGCATCCACCGGCCGAAGAACGCGTACCCGGTGTACCGGGGGTTGTCGAGGATCGCCCGGACCGTGCCGCCCTGCCAGCCGTCACCGAGTCGGTGCGGGTTCTGGTCCGGCCGCCGCGCCGAGGGGCAGGGGATGCGGTCCCGGTTGAGGCCGGTGGCGATCGCTCGGTCACCGCGTCCGTTCAGGTACTCGGCGAAGATCCGCCGCACCACCCACGCCGACTCCTCGTCAATCGCCAGCACCCGCAAGCGGTAGCCCTCAACCGCCTTGCGCGGGTTCGGGTGCGGCCCACCGTCCACGGTCTCGTAGCCGTACGGCGCGCGCCCGCCCTGGTGTCGCCCTTCGTTGATCACCTGGGCATCCATCGCCGCTCGGACCCGTGCCTGGACGTGCTGGCGCTCGGACTCGCTCATGCCGCCGAGCACGCTCATCAGCATCTTGTGCGACGGGTTGCGCGGGTCGTACTTCCCGCCCAGCTCCGGCACCCACAGATCCACCCCGTACGCGGCGAAGCGGGGTGCGATCAGGGAGAACTGGTTGCCGAACCAGCACCGGGTTCCCTCACCCACGACCACGGCGTTCCACCCGCGATACGGGTTCTTCAACGCCGCCAGCAACCGCGATGCCTCCTCCCGCCGGTCCCAGGGCACGGACCGGGACTGCCCCACGTCGAAGAACTCCTCCGTGACCACTCCACCGAACGGCTCCACGAACTTCCTGGCGTTCCCGAACTGCCACCCGCGTGACGTCTCCGGGTCCTGGTTGTCCTCGGTCGAGCACCGGCCGTAGCCCGCTACCGGCCCGATGCCGTCGAACACGAACGCCACCCCTTCGGGGCGGCAGTCCTGCGGGCGCACGTAATCCACCATCAGCAACCGACCCGGCGGCCGGTCCCAGCCCAGCTCCTCGGCCAACTCGAGGGGTGGCCGCGGCCCACGGCGGCTCGTCGGTCTCGACGCCTGCGCCGCCGAAGACACCGACGAGGCGGTCCGCATCACGGCCCTGATCTGGCGGTACCTGGACGATCCGACTGCCCCCTGAACGCCGGGCGGCCGGATCGCCCTACTGGCGGGCGGTGCGCGCCGTCGAAGTAGTTCGGCCACCCGCCGAACCCCTCCGCCGCCCGTCCCTTGTTCCTGTTCCGCTGCCTGGCCTCACATCCCACCCGGCGGGCTCAATGGATCACCCCGTGGCCCGGGTGGTCAGCGCCGGTTGGCCCGGAAGAAGTTCAGCAGCACGGGGTTGACCACGTCCGACCGTTCCCAGTGGACGTTGTGCCCGCACTCGTTGGCCACCACCGTGCTCACCCTGCGGAAGTGCCCGGCCAGCAGGCGCTGCACCGGCGGTGAGGTGTGCGGGTCGGCGTCCCCCCACAGCAGCAGGGTGGGCACGGTGAGCCGTTCGATCACGGCCCAGCTCAGCGAGGTCGCCCTGGGCTGGACGATCCCGTCGGGCCCGGCCCGGTGGTGGATGTCCAGCCACCTGGCGACACCGTCCGGGTCGATCGCGCGGTAGGACGGGCCCAACTCCCGGAAGTGGATGGGCAGCGCGTCGACCTCGGGCGACCGCAACCGCTCCACCATGTCCTGGTAGTCCCGCTCCCGGACCTGGAGCACGCACGCGCCGATCACCAGGCTGTGCAGCCGGTCCGGGTGGTTGAGCGCGTAGTCCATCGCGTACCAGCCGCCACCGGCAACGCCGACGACGTGAAACTTCCCGACCCCCAGGAAATCCACGAGGTCGTGCAGATCCTCGATACCGGTCCTCGGGTCGTTCGGGTCCTGCACCGGCGAGTTGGTGTACCCCCGACGCGAGTAGCCGATGACCCGGTACCCCGCACGGGCGAGGTACCGCTGCTGGTACGGCCAGCTCTCGCCACTGCCGCTCAGAGCGTGCAGCAGGACCACCGGCTCACCGGGCCCGCCGGTGTCCCAGTACCACAGCCGCGCCCCGGGCACCTGGAACAAGCCCTGGGTGGCCGGAACCTGCTCGGGCACCGGGATCGGGCGCACCGGGCTGCCGGGGCCCGGGACCGGAACGCCCGGTGGGTGCGCGTCGGCGGTCCCGTTGACCAGGGCCGTGCCGCCGAGGGCGAGCCCGGTTCCCTGCAACAGGGTCCGGCGGGATATCGGGAGCGACGGGTTCGGGTTGGCCTCGGCGTTGCCCATGTGACCTCATCTCGGGTGACCGGTTCCCGCCGACGTGCCGGACGTGCCGAGGAGCCGAACCACTGGCGCATCGGTGATCACGTGCCGAGTCGGGCGGATGCGGCGGCCGTCCGGAGCGTAGCGAACGGTCCGCACCCGACTCCAGGCGTTCACCGTAAAGAACGCACCCTGGTGATTACCATTGCCTGTCGGCCGCTGCCGTGTCGATCTGGCCCCGGTGGGTAGGGAACGGGGACCGGTCCGCGTACCGTTGGCCTTGATAGGGAGCGACGTCGGGAGGGCGCCCCGCACACGAAGACGCCCCGAACGTGATCGGTCGGCGTGTGCGGGAGATCCGCAGTTGGTGGCGTATGAGCGTCAAGGTCACGGCTGAGCTTGCCGAGGCCGATGGTCCCGTCGGGTCGGCCGTCGTGTACGGAGCCGTGCCGGTGACCCTGTGCTTGCCGAGCCAGGCGCGGCACCGGGATTCGGATCGAGCGGGTGGTCCGTGGTCGGCCGGTCGCTTGGGATGGAATCCGGCCGCGTGGCGGCGTGCGGTGAGGTTGCGGTGCCGTCGCAGCACCGTCTCCGGACGCACCGGCGATCGGAGCCGACGAAGCGTGGCGGCCGGGAGTCGGTGCGGCAGTGCCGCGAGGAACGCCCGGTCGCCAGGGGAGAGGCGGACGGGTGTCACCGAGTCGCCGTTCCGGGACCGTGATCTGGTGGCGTAGCGCCAGGATCTCCACGTCCTTGTCCCGATCGCTCATGGGTAACAGGCGTAGCGGCGCGAACGCGTTGGTCACGCTCAGGTAGGCCAGTCGGGGCAGCACAGCCGGTCGTCATGCCCTGCTGGTCGACGTCACGGCAGATGACAGCCCATGCCCGCGATCGCTCGCCTCTCCTTGGGATTCGTACGCCCTCCACCTGCATGGACGAGGTTATCGGCAGGTACAGGGCCTGCGGTCAGGCCCGGGACCACCGGCCCGCCGAGCCGACCCTCGACCGGTTCACCCCGAGCTGCGCCGACGGCATGCGGGCCACGCCGGTGGTCGGACAGTGCCAACCTTGACCTATGAACGTTGAGCGCTCAGCGCGTCCTCGCCGCCTTGTCACACCACTCCCACCCAGGCCGGTCGTCCGACCTGCCGGCGTGCGTCGGCCGACCGCGGGCGGCAGACCTCGGTTACGCACCCGTCGGCAGGTGAACTGGACGGCGGTCGCCTCGCTGCTCGCGGCGCTGGCCGCAACGGCCGGCGTGGTGTTCACGGGCCTGTCGTTGCAGGCCACCCGCGCGCAGAACGCGGTGATCGAGCAGGGCCGGCTCACCGACCGGTACGGCAAGGCCGTCGACCAACTCGACCGCACCGGCCCGGAGCACCTCCAGTCCCGCCTCGGCGCGATCTACGCGCTCGAACGCCTGTCCCGCGACCACCCCCGCGACCAGTCCACCATCATCGAAGTCCTCTCCGCGTTCATCCGCACCACCACACCACAACCCGTCCCCGCTTCCTCCACGGGCACTTCGCCGACCACCACGACCTGCCCCGACCAGGCCGTCACCCCCGACGTCCAAGCCGCACTCACCGTCCTGAGCCGCCGCAACCCCACCCATGACCAGATCACCCGAATCGACCTGCACAACACCTGCCTGGCCAACGCGGACCTCGGCAACGCGCACCTCCACGGCGCGAACCTCGGCAACGCCCACCTCAGCCGCGCGAACCTTTCCGGCACAAATCTCGGCAACGCGAACCTCGGCGGCGCGAACCTCGGCACTGCCAACCTCCTCGCCGCGGATCTTCGCAGCGCGTACCTCGGCGGCGCAGACCTCCGCAGCGCGAACCTCTTCGGCGCGAACCTCGGCAACGCGCGCCTCAACGGCGCTCAACTCCACGGCGCCGACCTCAGCGGCGTGAACCTCTATGGCGCAATCCGCGACGAGCAGACCGTCGTCACCGATGTCGTGACCGACACGGGCACCACGGGTGTGTGGTGGTGATCGCCACCCGGCACCGGTGATCGGCATCGGGTGTCGACACAGCTTCCGAAGACCAGCCGGTTGCCGGCGGGACTGGCATCGGGTGTGACGGCCGTGGCCGTATGCGTTCCACGCCAGCGGCACCACGACGATCAGGGTCGATCGCGCCTACCGGATCGACAACGGCGTCTGCGACCCGGTGAGAATCCGCCGGGATCCACCAGCGGGGCCGACACCCCCGGTCAGGATCGCCGCATCCCGCCCGGCGCCGCCACCGCCGATCGGGCGTCCCGCCCCGGGCACGGTCCGCCGTGCCCGCACAGGATGCGTCCTCACCCCACGGCACTGGCCGGGGACGCGCCGACCGACGCCTGGGACACCCGGTTCGGAGCAACGCGGCACCCGCCCGGTCACCGGTCGGGGTGGGTGTTCTCCCAGTCGGCGGAGACCCGGGCGATGTGCCGGTGCCAGTCCAACTCGAAAGCCGTGATCGAGACGTAGGGGTCGCTGCGGTGGTGCAGCCGGACCGTGAACACCTGTGCGCTCCGACGTTCACACCGCTCACCACCCCGGCCCGGGATAGCGCTCGCCGCACGCCGCAGGTCATCATCACCGTGGGCACGGCGGGGTCGTCAGGGTCGACCCCGTCGCCGAGCACGCGCGGCGAGAACACGTTGCACAGCGGACACGGGTACTCCGGCGGCGGCAGCTCGCCCAGCGAGCCCTGTCGGCGTTCGCCGAACCGGGGCGCGACAATAGGGGATGTCACCCCCTGTGAGGTGGCAGAACCCGAGGTCGCGGGCGGCCTCATCCGCCCGTGCGGCGCTGCTGCAGAGGCAGATCGTCGGTCCCTGCTCGGCGGCCGCGGCACAGGGACGGGGTCGGTCGGTCCCGAGGTCCGAGGTCCGAGGTCCGAGCGATGAAGGACCAGTGCTCCGGCGCGGTCACCTGCCGCCACAGCGCGATCTGCGCCGTCGTGTCGCCCGCGGGCGCCGCCCTGACCACCACATCGAGGCGGTCCAGCCCGGCGGCTGCCTCTGGGGCGTTGTCCCCGGTCATCCGGTTCTCTTGTCTGGTCGGCTGTCCGCGGTGGCGGCCATGCGGTCGGGCCTGTCCCGTCGATCCTGTGCGACGGACAAGGCTGCCGCCGAAGTCGGCGACAGTCTTGCGCAGCACGGCGTAGTCGATGCACGAGCCGCACCACCACCTCGACATCGTCACCGGCCGGCACCTCGGCCCCGGACCGCTTCGGGTGCGGGTGTCCGCTCGCCGCCTACTTGAAGAACCTGGTGACCGAGCGCATCCTGTCGAACTGCTTGGCGGCGAGGTCTTCCAGGTCGATCAGGAAGCACCCGTAGTGGTTTTCGCTTCCGGTGGAGAACTGGGCGAGCGGCACCCACTCGCGGCTCAGCAGGTACTCCTCCACCTCGCCGGAGTGCAACCGCTCCGCTCCCGGCAAGGCCGCTCGGGTCTCCGGTCGGCTGGTGAAGCCGGCACCCGCCAGCTCGGCCAGCGGAGAATCGCCGTAACCGGCGTGCTCGCAGTACCCGCCGAGGTTGAACGTGCAGCACCGCCCCTCCGGCCAGAGTTCGTCGACCAGCTCGCACAGCTCGTCAACGTGCTCCAGCTCGTTGAACAACCGCTCCAGCACCTCCGAGTCGTCGAACTCGAACTCGTCGTGCTCCTCGATCCAGGGCGGCAGAACCGGCGCAACCGACGCCGAGAGCTCGAACTCGGGAGCGAGGAACGGGATGTCCTGGTGGAAGAACCCCTCCTCGTCGTGGCCGGGCGGCGGTGACGCGACCTCCGTCTCCGTGCCCGCCGGGACGTACACGACTCGCGCGTGCTCCGGGCCGTCCGCGCCGAGCGGAGCCGGCCAGTCCTCCTCGTGGTTCAGGAAGAAGAGCAGCGAGCCGTCCTCGGCAGGGGCAGCCCCTCGGCCCGCGGCAGGGCCGCGCAGTCGACGGAGGCGATGAACGGCAGCGGCCGTCCGCTCCGGCTGCTCGGCCACTCCGCGCCCACCGGTAACCGGGGAAGGCCGCCGCTCTGCCCGACGACCTCCTCGTCGGGCTCGGTGGAGCCCAGCAAGATCTCGAACCTGAGCTGATCGATGAACTTCTCGACCTCGTCGGCGGGGATGTCGCGATCGACCGCCGCGCGGCGGAATCGCTCGTAACTGTCCATAGAGGAATTGTTGCAGACGGCTGTGGGCGCCATTCGGAGTGTGTCCATACGAGATCGGTCTTCTGCGCGTTCGTCTCGACAGGTTGCCCGATCGGGCATGTTCCTCTTCGTGGTGCCCGAGGACGGCATCGCGGCGAGCACGGCTCCGTGGAGGCCGAAGGGCCCACCGCACCTGGCCCATGATCCGACCTCGACTGATGGGCGGGTCGCCCGCGGGTGGGCGGGAACGTGCCTCCCGCCCACCCGCGTCGGGTGTCACGCGTCGTACCCGCTGACGACGTCGACGACCCAGACGACGCCGAAACGGTCGCGCAGCATCCCGTAGGCGGGTGCCCAACCCGCCGGGCCGATCGGGATCACGACGGTCGCCCCGGCGGAAAGGCCCTCCCAGTAGCCGGTGGCCTCGGCGACGGTCTCGCCGCGCACGGAGACGAAGAACCCGTTCTCGCCCTGGTCGTAACCCATTTCCGAGGGGACGTCGTAGGCCATCACGTGGAAGCCGTTCTCGGCGAGCACTTGGCCCCACATCACCTGGTCGGCCTCGGACTCCTGCCGGACGTTGCCGGCGTCCTGGTAGGTGACAACGGCGAGGTGGCCGCCGAACACGGACTGGTAGAACTCCAGCGCCGCACGCGCGTCACCGCGGAAGTTCAGGTGGGTGGTGGTCGTGAGGGACAAGGTCGCTCCTAAGGTGAACTCGTTGCCTGAGCACGGCAAAGGTCGCAGGGGAAGCGGCCGGCCTGTGTCCTCTGCTGCGCGCGGGCCGAAAAAGCTCGGGTGGCGCCGAGCACACCCGCCGGGCAGCCCGCCTGCTACCGGCTCCGAACGCGGTGGGGGCGCCGGGCACCTCGGTCAGCAGGCCGGGGCCGCCGAGCGAGTGAACGGCGCCCGGCAGGTGTGGGAGCAGGTGCAGGCGGTCCACGAAGTCCTGCCCGTCCAGGAGCCGGCGGACCATGGCGGTGGGGCAAGGATCGGAGCGGGCGGTTGACATCGCTTACCTGGACGACCTCGGACGAGAAGCGAACCGCCTCGACCGTCCGCAGGTCCCGGTCCGGCAAGATCGTGGACGAGGCGTTGAACGGCGTTGTACGTGATCACGCGGTGGTCGCGGCTCGAACCGCTCGCCGTGGAGGAGTACCGGAAGCCTCTGGAGTTGCCCGGGATGAGGCCCCCGTACGGGCGGTACCTCTGCTTCTTCCAGAGCTACCGGATCGAGGGCACCGACGAGTTCGCCTCGTCGGTGAACGTGGAGCACTACCCGGCGCGGTAAGACCCGCCCGGGGCGCCACATCAGCCGTGCGCCGGTCCGGGTCCGAGCGCGTCGGCGGACCACCCAAGTCCACCCAGTCGGTCCACTGGCCGTTCCGACCACGCTGCGCGGTGGTCCACAGCGAGCCGTTCGTCCCAGTCGCGACGATGCGCAGGGAACCGTCGTATGCCTCGACCGGAACGCACCCGGCCATCCGAAGTGGCCGGCGCCTTGGGCGGGGCCGGAGGTGCCGGTGGAGTCCTGGGATCCGCTGTCGAACTGCCGACCGCTTCGATCATGTCCGCTGCCGGCACTGTCGTCACGGCGAGAAAGGCGACCGGCCGCCGTCGTGGCCGGACTCGGCGGGTGCGCGACGGAGTTCTTCTTGCACGGGAAAGCAAAGCAACCCCCTTACGGCACTCGGCCGTCCCGTCACCTCCGACCATCGGCTGTCGAATCGGAGAACCCACCACTCCACCGTCGGAGTTGGTGCAGGATGGCCGGCGTGGTCGCACCAGTAGTGGGCTCGTGGCGTGGAATCACGTCCTGGCTCGAAGTCCACGCCCCTGTGACATTCGCTGCCCTTGCACCGCCCGCTCGCATGGACGAGATACAGGCTGTGCGCGACGACGTCGGGCAGGACCTCCCGGACGACCTGGTCGCGTGGTGGCGGCTGTGCGGCGGCACCGAGTCCGGCGGTGGGACAGGCCAACTGCTGCCGCCGTTCTACGAGCCGTGCCCTCTGCGTGCTGTCCGTGCGATAAGGGGGTTCGCGGTCGGTTCCGGTTCAGCCGCCGCCATCCGCGACGCCGGGGCCGGTGAGGCGGGCAGCCTCGCCGGGGCGTTCCTCGCCTCGTTCGTCCCGATCGCTGCCGACGGCGGCGGCGACTACCTCTTCGTCGACCTCCGCACCGGGTCCTCACAGGGCTGCATCCAGCACTGGAGCGGCGACGACGGCGCTGCCGGTGTGGTGTGGTGGTCGGGTGTCGCCGAGATGCTCGCCGATGTGTCCGAAGCCCTGCGGTACGGATCCGAAGCACGTCGCGGCTACGCCGACGCAGCTACCCGACGGCACTTCCGGGTGTCCACGGACCGGGCATCGGTCAGCGACGGCCGGCTGATCTGGGAATCCACGCCGATCAGCCCTCCGCTGTCCGGCCGATGACCCGGCATCGCGATCAACCGCGGGCCGCGGCCGACACACGTCGTGCGGGCGCGCGGTGGGCCGCGATCGCGGCTGCGTCAACGCTTATCGCCACCACAGAGGATCCTGCTCCTCACGGCAGCCTGCTGTACGCGATCCAAGTCGACGACCGCACCTGTGTCATCGACTATCTGAACCGAGTGCCTCTCGGGATGAGCGGCCCGTCGACGTCGAGGAAGAGCAGCGGACGCTGCCCAGGTCCGGTCACGGCAACACCGTAGCGGCTCGTTCCGCCCCGCGGCCCGGAACCGGCGGCGGCGACCACTGCCTGGTGGCTGGCTGTGGCAGTGGTTGTAGTGGTCTGGCGTTGGCGATGACTAGGGGTGGGGCCGGTGGGCGTTGTGGAAGTGCTCGTACTCGTGCAGGGAGCGGAGCAGGCACGGGGTCCCGGGTCACCAGGTGACGGGGAGGCGGTCCAGGCCGCGCGCCATCCGCCCGTGCCGCCAGGGCAGCTCCTGCTCACCGACTGCCAGGCGCAGTCCCGGGAAGCGGCGCAGCAGGGACCCGATGGCCACGCGCAGCTCGGCCTTGGCGAGCTGCGCGGCGACGCAGTAGTGCGGGCCGAACCCGAACGCCAGGTGGGGGTTCGGCCCGCGGGTGACGTCCAGTTCGTCGGGGCGCTCGAAGACGCGCCCGTCGCGGTTGGCGGCGTCGAGGTGCACCATCACCGCGTCACCGGCGCGGACGAGCACGCCGCCCAGTTCGACGTCCTCCAGCGCGATGCGGGTGAACCCCGCCGAGGTCACCAGGGGGTTGAAGCGCAGCAGCTCGTCCACCGCCCGGTCGATCAGCGCCGGGTCGGCGCGCAGCGCGGCGAGCTGGTCGGGGTGGGTGAGCAGGGTGTGGATGCCGTTGCCCAGTTCGCTGGTCGTGGTCTCCAGGCCCGCGTAGAGCAGGGTCACGCCCAGCACGACCAACTCGTCCTCGCTGAGCCGGTCCTCCTTGTCCCGCGCTTCGACCAGGGCGCCGAGCAGGTCGTCGCCCGGTTCGCGTCGGCGGGCGGCGACCAGGCCCGCCACGTAGTCCTTCAGCCGCGCGAACGCGTCGTGGATCTCCTCGCTGGAGAACGCGGTGGTGGCCAGGGCGACGTCGATCCAGCCGGCGAACCGGTCGCGGTCGGCGACCGGCACGCCCAGCATCTGGCAGATGACGGCGACGGGCACCGGCACCGCGAAGCCGGCGATCAGGTCCGCGGGCGGCCCCTGCTCCTCGATGCGGTCGAGCAACGCGTCGGTGACGCGCTGGGCGTGCTCGGCCAGGTGCTCGACCCGCCGGGGGCTGAACGCGGCGGCGACCAGGCGGCGCAGCCGGGTGTGCTCGGGCGGGTCCACCGTGTGCAGCGTCGCGTCGGTGTGCCTGCGGGGCGAGGCGCGGGGCACGTCGCGGTCCAGCAGCGCGGCCCGGCTGAACCGGGGGTCGCCGAGCACCGCGCGCACGTCCTCGTGCCGCACCGCCAGCCACGCGTCGCCGCCGTGGGGCAGGGAGATGCGGCTGAGCGGTTCGTGCTCCCGAAGGTGGGCGTACTCCGGTTCCAGCACCAGTGCGGTCGGCTCGCGGAACGGGTAGGCGCGGGCTGCCTGCGCGGGTCGCATCGGTGTCCCCAATCCCGTGAGGTCCGGTCGTCACCACCAGTGGTCGTGCCGACGTGCCGGGGAGTTCCCCGACCCCGGCGGCGGTCCGCGTGCCGCGGGAACCGATCGGCGCCGGCCGACGACCAGTGGGGCGGGACGGGTGCTGATCCGCACGGGGACGACAGGGCTGGAGCGGCATGGGCTGGTACGAGGACGACGACCTCTGGACGGGGTTCGCCGAGGTGATGTTCCCGCCGCGCCGCGCGGCGGAGGCGGAGCAGGTGGTGACCACGTCGCCGCTGTTCGAGGTCGCCCCGGGCGATCGGGTGCTGGACCTGGCGTGCGGGCCGGCGACGCACCTGGTGCCGCTGGCCCGGCGCGGGGCGGCGGTCACCGGGGTGGACCTGAGCGGGGCCATGCTCGCGCGGGCGCGCGAGGCGTGCGAGCGGGCGGGGGTCGACGCGCGGCTGGTGCGGGCGGACATGCGCGCGCACGTCGAGCCGGGCGCCTACGACCTGGTGATCAACATGTACACGTCGTTCGGCTACTTCACCGACCCGGGGGAGAACCTGGCGGTGCTGCGCAACGCCCACGCCTGCCTCGCCCCGGGCGGTCGCCTGCTGGTCGACGTGATGGGCAAGGAGGTGTTCGCCGGCTGGGTGGGCCGCCCGCAGGCCGTGGACGTCGACGGTGGCACGGTCTTCATGCGCGACACGGTCCTGGACGACTGGACGCGCGTGCGCAGCGACTGGACCTGGGTGCGCGGTGACGAGGTGCGCCGCACCTCGCTCCACTCCACCCTCTACAGCGCCGCCGAGCTGCGCGGGCTGTTCGAGGCCGCCGGGTTCGGCGGTGTCGAGTGCTTCGGCGACTTCGACTGCTCGCCCTACGACAACCACGCCCGCCGGCTGATCGTGCGGGGCACCCGCGCCTGAGGCGCCGCGTCCCGGCCCGCCGGGTGACGGGCCGGCGGACCGGGACGGCCTGCCTCAGGAGGCTCGGGTGAAGCAGGCGCCCTTGGCGCCGGGGAACAACTCGGGCGCCAAGCCGATGGCGAAGTCGCGGATGAGCACATCCACGTCCAGGTAGGTCTTGGCGCGGCACTCCTCGAAGTTCTCGTCGACGCCCGCGATGAAGGCGTTGTCCCTGAAGGGCCGGAACCGGCTCGTGCGCGGGTCGGCGGCCAGGGCGTCGCGGGTCGCCCTCATGGGGTCGTAGACGATGAAGAAGTCCGCGTCGGCCGCGGTGCCGACGGCCTTCTCGAAGTCGTAGGGCCGGCCGTTGGGGGCGGGGTTGTCGGGTGCGAAGACGTTGCCCACCCCGAGCTGGGTGAGCAGGCGGCCGACGAGGGTCTCGGCGCCGTGGCCGTGGACGAACTCGCAGCCGCGTTCGGGCGCGATGCACAGGTAGCCCGCGTTGCGGGCGCCGACCCTGCCCGAGGCGGTGGCGACGACCTCGTCGTACTTCGCCTTGATGGCGTCGAACTCGGCGTTGGCGGCGGCTTCGGCGTTGTAGAACGCCGCGACCATCTTGATCCACTCGGCCGAGGCCAGGGCGTGGCGCTCCAGCCGGTTGGACACGCTCACCCCGGGCATCCCGGCGGCGCGGGCGTTGCTGATGTCGTCGAAACCCCGCCCGAACCCGGACATCAGGACGACCTGGTTCCCCAGCCCCAGGACGGCTTCCTTGTTCAGGTCGGTGTACTCGCCCACCGACATGGGGTTGCCCGCGGCCTCGACGACCCCGGCGTACCACCGGTCCTTCCCGGCGTTGCCCAGGAGTTGGCCGCTCAAGCCGGTGACGGTGCTGTTCTTGCCGAGCCGGTCGACCATGGCCAGGGCGTTGAACGAGGTGACCGAGACGTTGGTGACCGGCACCTGGACGACCAGCGCGCCCTCCAGGTCCCCGACGGCCTCGGGCCGGGGCGTGCCGCACTGGTAGAGCACGTACTTGAGCCGGGAGCCGTCGGCGTTCTCGGTGTCGGTGAGCGTGATGGTCTTGTAGGAGCCGTGGTAGTCGATGTCCCACAGCTCCGACTCGGTGACCGCGCTCTTGTCGGGGAAGTAGTCGCGCCCCTCGGCGTAGTCGGTGACGCAGCCCTCGGCATCACCCCGGCCGCCCGACGCGCCGGGGTCCGAACCCCCGCACCCGGCGAGGGCGAGGGGCAGCGCGAGCAGCGCGACGGCTGAGCGGATGAGTGCGTTCACAGTGGTGCTCTCCTGCGTGTGGGTGGGAGTCCGGTGGCGGCGGGGGTGGTCGTCGGCCGGCCGCGGTCACCCGGCCCGCGCGTCTTCGCGCAGCGGCGCGGCGCGACCGCGCAGGTGGGTGACGAGGGAGCCGAAGCCGACCCCGTGCGCGCGCTCCGCGCCCGGCGCCCGGACCCCGTCGACCCGCCAACGGCACGGTGCGCCGGGCTCGACGGTCAGGACGTGGTCGGTGGCGTCCGGGGTCGGGGTCCAGCCGGCCCGTCGGGCGGCGTGGTCGGCCCACTGCCGCAGCCGTCCCTCGCCGACCACCCGCACGGTGGCGCCGGGCACCTGGTCGTCGGCGACGACGATCGTGGCCGCCGCGTCGTCGAAGGACATGTTCCGGCCGGTGAAGGCGCGGGTGATCGCGTCGCCGCACGCGAGGTCCTCGGGCGCGCCGGCGGTCACCGCGCCGTCGCCGTCGACCAGCCACACCTGGTCGGCGCGGCGCAGCGCGAACGCCAAGTCGTGGGTGGACAGCACGATCGCCGCGCCGGTGGTCGCGCTCAGCCGGGTCAGCATCGCCGCGAACTCGATGCGGCGGGCCACGTCCAGGAACGCGGTGGGCTCGTCCAGCACCAGCACCGCCGGCTCCTGCGCCAGGGCGCGGGCCACCATCACCCGCTGCCGCTCGCCGTCGGACAGGTCGGTCAGCGGGCGGTCGCGCAGGTCGGCGACCCCGGCGTCGACCAGCGCCCGGTCCACCGCGGCGCGGTCCCGCGCGCTCGCCCGGCCGAGCCACGACCGGTGGGGGATCCGACCCAGCGCCACCACCGCCTCGACCCTCATCTGCCCCACGTCGACCGGCTCGGTCAGGGTGACCGCGAGCCGCCGGGCCCGCTGCCGTGCGGACAGGGCCGCCAGGTCCCGGCCGTCGAGCAGGACGTGGCCGGCCAACGCCGGCTGCGCCCCGACCAGGGTGCGCAGCAGGGTGGACTTGCCCGCGCCGTTGGGGCCGATCAGGGTGATCAGCTCGCCGGGCCGGGCGGCCAGGTGCACGTCGCGCAGCACGGTGACGGCGGGGTGGCGGCGGCGTCGCCGGTAGCCCGCGCTCACCGCGACGGCCTGCAGGGCCGGGCGGGGTTCGACGGTCATCGCGCCTGCCTCCTCGCCCGACCCGACAGCAGCACCCACAGGATCACCGGCGCGCCGACGAACGCGGTCACCGAGTTCAGCGGCAGCGAGGTCCTGGTCAACCCGTTGCCGCCCGCGACGTACTCGGCCACCAGCACGATCACCGCCCCGATCAGCGCGCTGGCCGGCAGCACCACCCGGTGGTCGGCGGTGCGCATCAGCCCCCGGGCCAGGTGCGGCGCGGCGAGGCCGACGAAGCCGATGGCGCCGCAGTAGGCGGTGATCACGCCCGACAGCACCGCGACGCCGGCCAGGGACAGGAAGTGGACCCGCCGGACGTCGATCCCCAGGCTGCCCGCGTACCGCTCGCCCAGCAGCAGGGCGTTGAGCGGCTGGGCCAGGAACACCGACAGCAGCAGCACCACCGCGCAGGACACGGCGACGACCCGCAGCTCGTCCCACGTCACGTTGCGCACCGAGCCGCGGGTGAACGTGGTCAGCGCCTGCAACCGGTCCGGGTCGGTGTAGTAGACCAGCATGTCCACCACGGCGCCGGCCAGGTAGCCCAGCATCACGCCCACCACCAGGACCACCACCGGGTCGCCGACCCGCCGGGCGATGCCCAGGGCGATCAGCAGCACCCCGGCGGCCCCCGCGACGGCCGCGCCGGTCACCCCGAGCTGGCTGACCACGCCGAGCCCGGACAACCAGCCCACGCCGCCGGTGCCCAGGATGACGATCGCCGCGCCCAGGATCGCGCCGGAGCTGACCCCGAGCACGAACGGGTCGGCCAGCGGGTTGCGGAACAGCGTCTGCATCTGCACGCCGCCGACGGCCAGCGCGGCCCCGGCCAGCAACCCGGCCACGACCTTGGGCAGCCGGGCGTCCAGCACGATGGTGCGGCCGACCTCCGACTCGGCGCCCTGACCGGTCAGGATGCGCAGCACCTCCAGGACCGGGATGGCGATCGAACCCTGGGCGATCAACACCACCACGGCGCCCAGCAACAACAGGACCAGCAGCCCGAACAGCCCGGCCACATACCCGACGCGCCCGAGGGACGCGGAACGGCGCTCCGGTGCGGTCCTGCCCGCGACCTCGTCCTCGACACCCGTGCCACTACCCGACACCGCGCACCCCGCTCCTCCCTCCGGAGTGGAACCGGCCACCACCACAGGAGTCGTGCCACGACGGCGTTCGGTTCCCGGGATCGGGAAAACCCCGGTGGACGCGATTCCGCACGGTCGGGAACCCCGCTGATCGGCGAACCGACCTGTGGGGCGTGTGGTGGTGCGACGAGCGGCGTCCACCGGCAGCCCGGCCGTGGTCGACGACGCGGGCTCCCGGGCGCCGAGCCCGGACGACCGCGCGTTCCCGACCGCAAGCCCCCCTGCCCACCCGTTTCGCCGCCACGCGGCAGTGCCCGGGACGACGCGGGGGTTCGCGCAACCCCCGCGTCATCGACCGCCGGGGACGAGCCCACCGCGCGGCGCCCACCACGTCGGCCGCTGAACCGACCCTCGGAGGACCTTCCATGGAGAAGCACGGACCGGAGACCTACGGTGAGCTGAACGCCGACGTCTACGACGAGTGGCACGCCGCGCACGACCCCGCGGAGGCCGTGCGGGGCTTGGTCGAGCTGATCCGGGAGGGGCCCGCCGGCCCGGTGTTCGAGCTGGCGGTGGGCACCGGGCGGGTGACCATCCCGCTGGCCGCGACGGGTGTCGACCTGCGCGGCGTCGACGCCTCCGAGGCGATGGTCGCGCGCCTGCGCGCCAAGCCCGGCGGCGACCGCATCCCGGTCGTCATCGGCGACATGGCCGACGTCGACCCCGGCACCGACGACCTGTTCGCCATGGTGTTCGTCGTGTTCAGCACCTTCTTCTTCCTGGCCGACCAGGAGCAGCAGGTGCGCTGCTTCGCCAACGTCGCCGAGCGCCTGCTGCCCGGCGGCCGGTTCGTCCTGGAGTGCCCGGTGCCGGACGTCGCGCGCTACGAGCGCGACCAGACCCTGGAGACCTACCAGGTCGGGCTCGACCGGGTCCGGGTCGTCGCCGTCCGCCACGACCCGGTGAACCAGCGCCTCGACGGGCACCACGTGCTGATCACCAACGACGGCACCCGGCTGGCACCGGCGTTCATGCGCTACGCCTGGCCGGCCGAGCTCGACCTCATGGCCCGCCTGGCGGGGCTCGAACGCGTGCACCGGTGGGGTGGCTGGCGCCGTGAGCCGTTCCGCGGCGAGGGGAATCACGTGACCGTCTACGAGAAGCCCGCGGGGCCGACCCCCTGATCACGCGGGCGCCCGGCGCCGCACCGGCCCGCGCGGGTCACCTCGCGCGGAGCCGGCGCCGCGCCGCCACCAGCACCAGCGGGGGGAGCAGGACGCACTGCGCGGCGACGGCCAGCCAGAACCCCGGCAGCAGGCCCGCCTGCTCGAACCCCCCGTACGCGGCGCCGCCGACGACGCCGCTGAGCAGCGAGCCCGCGCCGACCGCCAGCCGCTGCTGCCCGAAGGTCACCGTGGCCGACCGCCTCGACCCCGCCAACGCCTCCAGGTCGTTCTTGAGGAACAGCACCGCGGTGCCCGCGCTCATCAGCACGACACCGACCGCGAGGGCGACCGGCCGGCCGCCGGCGAAGGCCAGCATCCCCAGCGCCATGCAGCCGAAGCCCGCCGCCATCGCCACCGGGTAGCGGACGCGGCCGACGCGCCCCGCCAGGAGCGGTTGCGCCGCCACCAGGCCCAGCGAGTACCCCGTCATGATCACCCCGTAGACCGCCGTGGGCATCCGGCCCTCCGCGAAGGTCGACAGGTACTGGTAGAACTGCATGTACAGGTAGTGGGTCAGCACGGTGACCGCGAAGGGCAGCACGGCCAGGCCCCGCAGCACCCGCCGGAACGGCTCGACCACGGGCCCGGCCGCCGCCGCCCGCTCCGGGCGCAGGAAGAGGTGGCCGACCGCGAGCACCGCGTAGAGCGCCGTGGTCATCGTGAACAACCGGCTCGGGGCGTGCAGGAACAGCGCCCCGACCACCGGTCCGAGCGCGATGCCGAGGTTGCCCGCGGCACTGCCCGCCGACAGCAGCCCCGGGCGCTGCTCGGCGGTCGCCCGGTGCACCAGGTAGCCGCGGTAGGCCGGTGAGTAGAGCGCACCGGCGGCACAACCCAGGAACAGCGCGAGCACCGTCAGCGCCGGGTCGTCCGACCCGACCAGGTAGGTCGCCGCGCTCAGGAAGTACACGAGCGTGGCCGAGGACAGGCACCGCTTCAACCCGATCCGCTCGGCGAGCGCCGCGGTGAACGGCGCGCTCGCGAACTGCACCAACGTGGCCACGCCGAGCACCACGCCGACCTGCGCCATCCCGACGCCCAGCCGGTCCCGCAGCAGGACGGCCAGGTACGGGTAGACCGCGAAGGTGCCGGTGTTGACCAGGCACCCGCCCACCAGCAGCGCGGACCGGGCGCCGGTCGGGCCCCGTCCCACCCCGCCGCCCCGGGAACGCCTTCGGGCTCCCGTACGAGGCGACATCCCCGTGCCCATCGACCACCCCAGCCCCCGCGCGGCTGCCCTGCTCCCGCCGTGCCCGGCACCAGCCGGTCCGCAGGGCTCGGCACGGAACTGGTCGTTCCACCACCCGGGAGAGTTCCCGGGCGCGCGCACCCGATTCCACCGCCCCGGGAACCGGCGGAGTCCCGCCGACGACCAGTAGTACCGGAGCGGTGCGACCCCCGAACGGCGGGCTGACCGCGTGGAGGGACATGCGCCCGCACGAGGGCACCACGGTCCGGCTCCGGTCCGTCCCCAGGACCGGGCGCAGATCTTCGACGGCAACCGGCTCCGGGAGCGCCACGGCCCGGCCGGGCGGTCCGGCAGCGGTCCCACGCGCCCTCGACCCGCACCGGCGCCGCCCGGCGACACGACCACACCCGAAGGGGCTCGACCATGACCCTGACGCGCACGACGGCGACACCGGGCACAACGCGCTGCCCGCGACCGATCGGGAGGTGAGGACCGTGCTCGACCACAACGCCACGGCGCCGCAGGTCCACGAGCACGTCACCGACGCCATCAAGACGCCCGCGCTGATCCGGCTCACGCCCAACACCGTGCTGGTCCGCTTCGAAACCCTCAAGGTCTACGCCGCGCTCGGCGCGGTGCGCCACCTGCTCGACACCGGCGCGGTCCGCCCGGGTCAGACGGTGGTGGACAGCTCCAGCGGCATCTACGCCCTGGCCCTGGCCCTGGCCTGCCACCGCTACGGCCTGCGCTGCCACATCGTCGCCTCCACCACGGTCGACGACACCATGCGCGCCCAGTTGGAAGTCCTGGGCGTCACCGTGGACCGGATGCCGCCCTCGGACGACTTGCGCCTGGACCAGAGCAGGCGGGTCGCGCGGGTCCGGGAGCTGCTCGCCGGGCGGCCCGACATGCACTGGATGCGGCAGTACCACGACCCCGTGCACCACCTCGGCTACGCCGAGCTGGCCGACCTGCTGGTCCGGGCCCTGCCCGGCGAGTCGCTGACCGTGGTGGGCAGCGTGGGCACCGGCGCCTCCACCGGCGGGCTCACCCGCGCGCTGCGCGAGCACGACCCGCTGGTGCGGCTGGTGGGCGTGCAGCCCTTCGGCAGCGTCACCTTCGGCAGCGAGCGCTTCACCGACCCCGACGCCATCATCGCCGGCATCGGCAGCGCCATCCACTTCCACAACGTCCACCACGAGCTCTACGACCGCATCCACTGGGTGGACTTCCGGCACGCCATGGCCGCCACCATCGGCCTGCTGCGCGCCCACGCGGTGTTCGCCGGGCTGTCCACCGGCGCCGCCCACCTGGTCGCCTCCTGGGAGGCGCGGCGGGACCCCGCCCGCACGCACGTGGTCATCGGCGCGGACACCGGCCACCGCTACACCGAGCGGGTCTTCAACCGCCACCGCGAGGCGCTGGACCCCGCCCTGCTGGCGCCGGTGGTGATCACCTCGCTGGAGGACCTGGCCCCGCCGTGGGCCGCCATGGACTGGGCCCGACGCCCCCGCGGATCGATCGTCCCCACCCAGGAACGCCGGAAGGACCCCGTGCCGTGACCCTCGTGCTGCTGGAAGCCCTCACCTTCGGCCTCGGCCGGCTCGCCGACGCCGCGGAGGACGCGGGGCACGACCTCGTCCTGCTCACCGGCAACCGCTCGACCTACACCCACGAGCTGTCCCGCCACGGCGACCGGCTGCGGGTCGTGGACGTCGACACCACCGACGTCGCCGAGTGCGAGCGCGCGCTGCGGAGCACCCCGGACCTGGCCGGGCTGATCAGCTCCACCGACACCTGGGCGCTGCCCGGCGCGGACCTCGCCCGGCGCCTGGGGCTGCCCGGCCCCGACCCCGCCGCGATCCGCGTCCTGCGGGACAAGGCCGCCGTCCGCGCCGAGCTGCACGCGCACGGCCTGAGCCGCAGCGGCCCCCTCGACCCCGCTTCGACCGGGGTGTTCCCGCTGGTGCTCAAGGACTCGGCGGGCACCTCCTCCCGGGCGGTGTGGCTGGCGCGCTCCCCGGCCGAGCGCGACGCGGCCCTGCTGGAGGCCGCCGTCACCCCGCTCAAGGGCCGCCTGGTCGCCGAGCCCTACTTCCAGGGCCCCCTCTACAGCGCCGAGACCATCACCTGGCAGGGGCGGACGCGGCTGCTGGGCGTGCTGAGCCGGGGCCTCTCGCCCGAGCCCGCGCGCCGGGAGGAGACCTCCGCGTTCCCGGTCGCCTTCCCGGAGCCCGACCTCGCCGGGCTGGGGGACTGGATCAGCCGGGTCCTGGCGGCGGCGGGGCACGAGCGCGGCTTCGCGCACACCGAGTTCGCCCTCACCACCCACGGCCCCGAGGTCGTCGAGGTCAACGCCCGCATCGGCGGGGCCCTCGTCGGCGAGGCCCTGTGCCGGGCCCTGGGGGTCAACGCCTACGACGCGATGGTCCAGATCGCCCTCGGCGCGCGGCCCGGCCTGCTCGACGGCGCGGCGGGCGGGGGCACCGCGACCGGTTTCGTGGCGCTCTACCCGCGTGAGGCCGGGGTGCTGGAGGGGTGGACCGGGCTGGAGCGCCTGGCCGACCTTCCCGGCAACCCCGAGTGGTACCCGACCGCGAGCCCCGGCGACGTGCTGGAGCACCTGGCCGACCAGCGCTCCTGCACCGGCATCGTCCTCGCCGAGGGCCCCACCGCCGAACTCGCCCTGCACCGCGCCCTGGCCGCCGCGGGCGGCATCACCCCGCTGGTCCGGGTCGGGGAACGCCTCGACGCGGTGGTGTGACGGCGACGCCGACGACCGCGGCGCACGGGTGCTCGCACCGACGTCGGCCGCCTCCTCTGCGGGCGAGCACCCGTGCGCCGCCGGGTGACGCGAGCGGTGCGCGTCCGGATGGAGGACACAAGCCAGCCGCTTCCCCTGCGACAGTGGGGGCGCGGGGTGGGGTTCCCCCTCTCCTCGCGCGGTCCCTCCGGACCACGTCACCACCCGCACGTGACAGGACACCACCGCGATGAGAACACGCCCCCTCGGCCGCACCGGGATCCAGGCCGGCCCCTACTGCGTCGGCGCCGTGGACTTCGGCATCGGCGACCCCGACCGTGACGACTGCGCCCGGATCGCGCCGCCGGGCGCCGACCCCGGCCCGCTCGACACCTCCTGCGCCCCACCGACTCCCGAAGACCCGGCGTCGCGCCGTCGCCACGCCGCCGAACGAGCAGCGGGCCGACGATGACCGTGCTGAGCACCCGGGCGCTCAACCGGGCGACGCTCGCCCGGCAGTTGCTGCTCGATCGCGCCGAACTGCCGGTGCTCGACGCCGTGGCGCACCTGTGCGGAATGCAGGCGCAGGAACCCCAGGAACCGTTCGTCGGGCTCTGGTCGCGGCTGCGCGCGTTCGACCCGGCGGCACTGGACGACCTGCTGACCGGGCGGCGTGTCGTGCGGACCCACCTCATGCGCCGCACCGTTCACCTGGTCACCGCCCAGGACGCCCTGGAGTGGCGCACCCGCCACGAGCCCATGCTGCGCCAACGGGTGCTCGGCGTCTACCGCCGCGAGTTCGACGGGGTGGACCTCGAAGAACTCGCGGCGGCGGCCCGTGCGGTGTTCGCCGATGACGAACCCCGCACGATGTCCGAAGTCGGCCGGACGCTCGCCGCGCGCCGGCCTGCCGCCGGACCGCGGGCGCTGGGCGAGATGGCGGTCGTCGCCCTCGTCCCGACCGCCCAGTTGCCACCGCGCGGGCTCTGGCGGAGGAAGGCGGGCGCACGGACCGCGCCACTCGCCGCTTGGCTGGGCCGGGAGAGCGACCCGCCCGCCGCGGACGGCGCCGATCCGGTCGGCGAAGCGCTGGTCATGCGCTACCTGGCCGCTTTCGGACCCGCCGCCGTGGCCGACCTGCGCGCCTGGTGCGGGCTGACCGGACTTCCCGGCGCGGTCGCGGCGACCCGCGGGAAGCTGGTGACCTTCCGCGACGAACGGGGCAGACAACTGCTCGACCTCCCCGACGCGCCGCGGCCGGACCCGGACACGCCCGCCCCCGTCCGGTTCCTGCCCGCCTTCGACAACGCGGTGCTCGGCTACCACGACCGCAGCCGGATCATCGACGACGCCCATCGCGGCCTGTCGGTCACCGGCGCGCGCTTCGTCCTGGTCGACGGTCGCGTCGCCGGCACGTGGACGGCAACGGAAGGGACCGTGACCGTCACACCGCTGCGGCGGTTCACCAGGGCCGAGCACACCGCCGTCGCCGAGCAGGGCCGGGAACTCGCTTCGTTCGTCTCAGGCGACGACGATGGTCGCGTCGTGGTGACAGCAGTGCCACGTTGAGCGAGTGCCCCGTTCGGCCATCCCAGGTCCACCGGACAGACTCGGAGGCCCGGCCTTGACCGCCGTGGGCCTGGCGTCCCTGCTGCCGGGCCTCGGCACGGGTGGCCGCGGCGGCGGTGATCAGGACTTCCACTCGCCGGTCATCTCGACGTAGTTCTCGCCGCGGACGTGCCTGCCGCCGTACCTGCCGGTGAACGCCGCCGTGGCCTCCAGGTAGCCGCTCCCGTCGGGGGTTTCGATCTCCTGGTCCGGGTTTCCGGTGACCTGCACGTCGAGTTCGGCCTGCAGGGCGGGAATCCGGATGCGCCAACGGGTGGGGTACGTCTGGCCGGTGGCCGGGCTGGTCCACCGACGGGAGACGCCCTGGGCGAGCGGTTCGACGGCGACCACGTCATAGGAGCCGTCCGGGTGCAGGACCGTCGCCCAGGTGTTCCTGGTCCCGGCGCCGACCGTGTCCCAGAGGGCGACCTTGTCGCCGTTGGGCATGGCCAGGTTCACCCAGGTCCACCGGACGAGCGACGGGGGCATCTCACCCCACTGCCTGTCCAGCCAGGAGGTGCCCCTGACCTGGTGCTCCACGCCCTCGACGACGAGCTTTCCGGACGTCCGCACCGCCGGGAGCGCGAACTCGTGGTTCGGCACGCCGTCGACCAGGGTGAAGACACCGGTCGACGCGTAGTTCAGGGCAGGGCCGGTCGGCGACAGCTGGACGTCGAGCGATCCCCAGGGCGCCTCGACCTGCACCGACTGGCGGACGTCGTCACCGGTCCAGCTCAGTCCCGGCGCTGTGATGTCGAGCTTACCCTGGCTCCACCGGTAGTCCTGCGGCTCGACCATCACGGCGTGGTCCCGGTACCACCCGGTGGTCTTGTTGATCACCGAGAACGTCCAGCGGTACGCGGCCTCGCCCCTGTTGGGGAGGATGCGCGTGTGGACCTGCAGGCCGAACTCCTGACCGTTCGCCCGCACCGAGCTGGTGAAGTAGATCGAGTCGAACCAGGTCGGCTGGGGCCCCGGCGCGTGCCGGCCCAGGTCGGCCGCGGGGTCGACGAAGGCCGGGATCCCCGACGCGGCCGAGCGGCCGGCGGGTGCCGCGGCCGGGGCCGCTTGGACGGAAGAGCCGGCGGGCACACCGAGTGCCGCGGTCGCCGCTGCGACGGCCAGGGCCACCGCTCGACGCCAGGAACGGAAGGTGGACATGGAAATTCTCCTTGTACTCGAGTGATCGGTCTTCTTGCCGGCGATGCGCGCGGTCAGGCGACCGCGGTGGAGCTGCGGGCGATGTCGAGATCCCTTTCCCGGCTGGTCCTGCTGTTGGCCCGCAGGAAGCGGAGGGCATCGCCGATCACCGGGAGCCGGACTCCGCGCGCGATGATCGACCGAAGTGCGATCTGCCGTCGGTTGTCGGGTGTGAAGAAGAACCGCCCGCTCACCCCGGTCTGCTGGTAGCCGGTGAGCTGGGGGCGCAGTTGGGCTTCCCAGGACGTGAGCGCGCCGGGGATGTGGCCGGGGTGGCGCTGCAGCATGGTGCCGAGCAGGTCGGCTCCGGCCAGTGCGGCGGAGGCCCCCATGCCGGCGTAGAGGCTGACGCACCAGGCGGAGTCGCCGACCAGGACCACCCGGCCGCGCGATCAGGAATCCATTCTGGACTGTTCCACGGTGTCGAACAGGAAGCTGTCGGTGTTGTCGAGCACGTCCAGTGCCGGCCCGAGCAGGGGACCGGCCGGTTCCGGGCCGAAGGCGGCGCTCGTGCGGGCCGAAGACGAGCTGCCGGACCGTGGAGCGCAGGCCGTCGGCGCCCACGACGAGGTCGAACCGCTCCGTGGTGATCGCGCCGTTGCGGTCGAGGGTCACGTCCACACCGGACTCGTCCTGCTCGACCTTCGTGGGTCGGGTCGCGAAGCGGATCTCCACGTCGCCGGGGAGCGCGTCGAACGCGGCGGCCTCGACGTCGCCGCGCAGCACCATGCGGTGTTCGCCGGGGAGGTCGCCGAATCCCAGGCCGGGTTTGCGGTGGCCGGCCCGGTCGACGACGTAGGTCCTGCCGGCACGCACGGATCGGTCGGGGATGGCGTGGTCGAAGCCGAGTCGCCGCGCGGCGGCCTGTCCGGCGCCGAAGAGGGCGACGAAGTAGCCGCCCGATCTGCGGCCCGGCGCTCGCTCCGCGATCACCGGTTCCCAGCCGATCCGGCGCAGGCTGATCGCGGTGGCGAGACCGCTGATGCCGAGACCGACGACGAGACAGCGCTTACGACTGTTGGCGGGCATGGCGCTCCTCCGGGAGGCGGGCGTCGGGAGCGGGCGGGTGTGCTCCGGCCCGCGACGGAGCCGGTGTGGTGGGGGCGGGGTGCTCCCCGCACTGCGGTGAAGCGTCGAAGCTGGTGGCGACCGCGGTGGGCGTGACCGCCCCCCGGGCTTGGTTTGTATTACGCACTACTCCGAGATTGGTTGGTAATGCCAACTATGTCAAGTAGGATCACGGCATGAGATCCGACGACGCGCTCGAGGACGCCCTGGTCCGGACGTCCTTCCGGGTGATGGCCGTGCTCACCCGCATCGGCTCCGACCACGACCTGTCCCTCACCCAGCTGCGGGTGCTCGGCCTCCTGCGCGACCGCCGGCCGCGCATGGCCGAACTGGCGGCGTTCCTGGGTCTGGACAAGTCCACGATGTCCGGCCTCGTCGAACGGGCCGAGCGGCGGGGCCTCCTGGCGCGGGACAGGTCACCGGAGGACCGCCGTGCGGTCGACGTCTTCATCACGCCCGCGGGACGCGAACTCGCTGAGCAGGTGCAGGACGAGGTCCGCGAGGCACTCGCCCCTTTCACCGACCGGCTGCGCGCGGACGACCGCCGCCTGCTCACCCGCCTGCTCGACTCGCTTTCCGGTGCGGCGACAGCGAACCAGGCCACGAGGGGCACCACCGGCACCTTGCCCGTCGACGGCCCGTAGAGCCCTTGCGGCGGCCAGGACGACCCGTGGACGCGGCTGACGCACGCCGGCATCACGAACCGGCCGGACGACTCGGACTTCCCGGGATCGGCACGGTTCCACCCGGGATGAGGTGGAGAAGCACCGGCTGACTCGTGAATGGGTGCCACTCGCCCGGTTCGGCACCGGAAGCCGGTTGAGCACTGAGGGGCGGAATGGGTTGTTGGCACGCACGTCTATTCGTCGTGCTCGCGTTGACCGCTGGGACCTCAGCTCGGACGAGAACGTCGGCGGCAGCTGCCGGAGGAGGTGCTGCGCAACCTGTTCACGTTCTCCGGCTCGATGTTGGACGACTTCGACCGCTGGGTCGGTACGTCGACGGAACGAGAACGGCCGCGCCGGACTCGCGCTCCAGGTGCATCTGCGCTGGGACCGCATTCTCTGTGGGAGCCTCGATGAATACCGGGTCGAGGTTTCCTCGACCGACTTGCTACCCATGCGCCGCATGAATCCTGAGCGACTTCATGCGATCAGCGCGACCGTCGGGATGGATTACGGACATTTCGTCATCGAATCGCGGGGGCTCACCGAGCCCCCGCGATTCGCGTTCGCCGATTCGGAGACGCTGATCCCACCGGCGGACGGCGCGCCGGCCCTTCGGGTCGAGTCGTCGTTCACCCGGTTCGCGCACGTGCGGCTGGAGGCGTGGAGTGGTGAGCCCTCGGGGGAGGTTCCGGCGGGTGCCGCGCACGACGAGGCCACCGTGCAGCTGAGCGACCCGGGGGTGTATGTGCGCGGCGCGATGTCGCCCGCGGCTGAGAGCGAGGTGCTGGTCGCCGGGTCGGCGGGGACTTACGGTTGTCGGGTTCACCGGTGGGGGGCGGAGCGGGTGGCGGCGGCGTTCGAGGCTGATCCCGATGACGTCGACGGGCGGGTCGAGGAGTTCCTGGTGCGGCTGTGGCCGGTCAGCGCAGAGGCGGGCAGCCCCGGCGCCGACCGGGTGAGGAGCCCTGAGGAGGACCGGTTCGAGGCGATCGCGCGCTGGGCGCGCGAGCAGGGCTGAGAAGCGGTTCGATCACCTGGGCGCCGGCGCGATCCGCTCGGCACGGCGGCTGTCGGCCGACCGCCAGGCACCTGACGCGGACTCGAGGCTCGTCGACAACTTCGAGATCATCGGCGTCGACCCGCGCGGTGCCGGCGCCAGCACCAACGTCACCTGCGCCAACGCCGGCTCCCTGACGGTGACCGACCCCCGCGACCGGAGCCGGGAGAACGTCGGGCTGATCTACGACGCGGCAGCGCTCCACACCCAGGGGCTGCACAACAAGGCCAACTTCCCCTACACGGCACAGACGTTCTCGGAACTCGCCCAACCCACAGCACAGCCCGCCACCGCAGCCGCGCCCGGAGTCCGCTACCCCGACGCCGCAAGCGCCACCGCGTTCGCCATCTCGTGCAACGACACGAAGTGGCTGGCTGGTACCAGACAACAGCCCCGTGCGCGTTCTGGAAGCGACCGCCCCTCAGACTGAAGACCCCCACCGGCAAGGGCGTGCCGCCGGTCCTGATGGTGCAATCGGTTCGGGATCCCGCAACGCCCCTGGAGGGAGCGCAACGAGCCCACCAGAGGTTCGCGAACTCCCGCCTGCTGACCGTGGTGGACGAGGGCGACCACGGCCTGTACGCCTTCGGCAACCCCTGCGTGGACGACGTGGTCGAATCCTTCATCGTGGACGGGAAGATCCCCAGCGAAGACTCGACCTGCCCCAGGGTCCCCCTGCCCGACCCGACCGGCCAAGTCCAAAGGAAGGTCCCACTGGCCACCACCTACTTCTAGCCGGTGTTCCAACGCCGTGCGGCGCAGTTCCACACGGCGTTGGAAAGGGCGATCCGCGGCAGCGGCCTGGAGTGGATTTTCCTGCGGTCCGGGCGGGCCGAGTTCCTGCACCCAGGTCGACCAGGCGCAGGCGATCGCGACAGCCATCGGCAGGCCGGTGAAGTGGGTGGAGCTGTCCGGGGAGGAAGCCGCCGGGCAGCTGCTGTCCTGGGGGTGGCCGCGGGCGACGGTCGAGGGCGCGTTGCGCGGGTGGGCGGACACGGTCGCCCACCCCGAACAGGTCAGTCCCGTCTTCGAGGAGCTGACCGGGCGCCCCGGGCGCTCCTACCAGCAGTGGGCCTACGACCACGCCGACGATTTCCGCTGATCGGCTGTTCCGGGCCTTCCCCGCGGGCCGAAGTTCCGGGGAAGCCCGGGAGCGGGCGGCCTGCCGCTCGTTCGCACGCGTTCCAACTCGGGGATGCCGCGCGTTCCACCTCCGCGCCGGGTTGGTCCGGGGCAAGCAGCCGCAGCCGGTGGCCTTCAGCCGACTTCTGGCCGAAAGCAGCTTCTACTTCGCCGGCTACGGCTCCTCGCCGGCCGTCGGCGGTGCCAACCTGCTCGGCACCGCCTTAAGGGGCACGACGTCACCGCGGCGCCGGCCGCGTGGGAGCGCGAACTGCGCCCGGAGGTGCGGCGCGAGCAGGAACCGGACCTCCGGGTCAAGGGCATCTGCGCCCCTGCCGACCCGCTCCGGCTGTGGTTGCGGGACCTGCCCCCGCGCATCGCCGCCCTGCTTCCGGCGAGCGGGCTGCTCAAGCGTCGTCTGCAGCTCAGTCGACCGCGCCCAACGCCGCCCACCTGCCCAAACGGGTGTGCGAGGGGTGTGCGGGGGTCGTGCGGACCTGTGCGGCAGTCCGCGCAAAGCTTCCCGTTCCGAGGTGCCCGCGCTGTCGTGGTCGGGGCGGCTTGACCGCCGGCAAGCGTCACGACGACAAGGAGTTCACCCATGAAGAACCGGATTCTCGGAGGAGCGGGCACCCGAATCACCGCCGTCGCCGTCCTGGCGGCCACTGCGGCACTGGGGACCGCGGGAACCGCCGCCGCCCATGACGACGGTGTCGGCGCCCAGAGTTGGCACCTCGCCACGGTCGGCGGCGGCAACAGCGGTGGCCAGGTGGCGTTGCGCGACTGCTACCACCCCGTCCAGCTGCCCAGCACCAGTTGTTCTCTGGTCAAGTACGTGCCCACCGGCACCGAGGTTCGCGTCGTCTGCCAGCGATCGGGGCAGAACATCAGCGGCAACAGCGTCTGGGACTACGTGGTCTACTCGGGCGGCGAGGGCTACATGTCCGACTACTACCTGTTCACCGGTGCCGACGGCTTCATCCCCGGTGTGGACCGCTGCTCCTGACGCTCGCAGAACCGCTCCGTGGCATCCACCGGTGGACACCACGCGCAGCGTGATCGCCCCGGCCGTCCGCACAGGCACCACGCGGTCGGCCGGGCCGTCGACCTGCTTCGCAGGCGTTCCAGGTGACCGCCTGTCGGCGGTGCAGACCACCGCCGACACACCGCCCCACGACGAACGCGATCTTCTCGTCCAACGGGTTGGTGCATCACTGCCGAACAACACCGATATCGCACCAATCATTTTCCTCGTCCTGATGACCCGTTCGGCAGAACTGGCCGCCAGCCCTCCTCGGTAGCCTCGTGTCGAGGGGGAAACGAATGATCTTCGACACGGCCGCTCGGTTCGCCGCGGAGTTCGACGCGCTCCGGCGCGCCTCGGGAAAGTCCTACCGCAAATTGGCTGCTGAAAGCGGTCTCGCATTCGCCACCATCTCCGGTTATTGCGCCGGGCGGCACCTGCCGCAGTTGTCGGTGACCGAGGAATTCGGCCGCCTCCTGGCGGCGCTCGGCGTTCCCCGGGGACCTGAGCGGGACCGCTGGTTCGAAGGGTTGGCCGAACTCCGGGCGCACGCGGGGCGCACCCCCGCGGTCAACCGGAACCCCTACTGCGGCCTTCGGTCGTTCGAGCCCGAGGACGCGGGCCTGTTCTTCGGTCGTCGTGAGACGACCGCCCGCCTGGTCGCCGAAGTGCGCGCGAGAGGCGCACAAGGGGTGCCCTTGGCGGTGGTGGGACCGTCGGGGTCGGGCAAGTCGTCGCTGCTGCGCGCCGGACTCGTCCCGGCGGTGGGGTCGGCCGTGCTCATGACGCCCGGCTCCAGACCGCGGCGCGAATGGGCACGGCTCGGCGCGAACGCCACCGCCGACGCCGTGGTGGTCGTGGACCAGTTCGAGGAGCTCTTCACGTTGTGCGCGGACGAAGCCGAACGCCTCGACTTCCTGTCCGCGCTGCGCGACCGGCGGGGCGCGCTGGTGCTCGGCCTGCGAGCCGACTTCTACGATCGCGCCCTGCGTTACCGGTGGCTGACGGAGGTGTTGCGGAACGCCCAGTTCCTGGTCGAGCCCATGACCCCTGCACAGGTCCGCGAAGCCGTCGTCGAACCGGCCCGCGCGTCCGGGCTCAACCTCGAAGAGGGCCTCGTCGAACTGCTCCTGCGCGACATCGAGGGCGAACCCGGCTACCTGCCGCTGCTCTCGCACACCCTGCGGACGATCTGCGACCTCGGCCGGCACGACCAACCCCGCACGGCGACGATCGGCGTCCGGCACTACCAGGCGGCAGGCGGTGCGCACGGGGCGATCGCGAGGACGGCCGACCTCGTCTACGACGGCTTGGGCCCGGCGCGGCAGAAGATCGCCCGGAACCTGTTCCTGCGGCTGGTCAAGTCCGACGACAACACCGCGGACACGCGTCGCCGGGTCACGTTCGACGAACTGCTGGACGGCAGGACCGTCGACGAGGTCGACGACCTGACCGAAGTCCTGGAGGAGTTCATCGCGCGCCGACTGCTCACCGCGGACACGCAGACCGTCGAGATCAGCCACGAAGCCCTGCTGCCGGCGTGGCCGCGGCTGGGGGAATGGCTGGCGCAGGACCGCGCGGGACACCACCTGCGGAACAGGCTGACCGTCGCCGCACGCACGTGGCGGGATGAAGGACGGCCCGTGGACGGCCTCTACCGCGGCGGGCAGCTCGCCGCGGTGCAGGACTGGGCGGCCGACCCGGGGCCGAACGAAGCCCTGAACCCACTGGAGCGCGAGTTCCTGGCGGCGTCCGCGCAGGCGGAAACCGCGCGCGCCACTGCGGGGCGCCGTGCTGTGCGCCGTCGCTACCAGTTGGCGAGCGCGCTGGCCGTGTTGCTGCTGGTGGCCGCCGGAACAGCGGTGTACGCCCACCAGGTGAGAACGGCCGCCGAGTCGGCCGGCCGGATGGCGCTGTCCCGCCGGATGGCGGTCACCGCCGCCCGGTTGCGGGAGAAGGACCCGGCGCTCGCCGCGCAGCTCGCCGTGGCCGCCTACTCCGCCGCGCACACCCCGGAGGCGCGTGCCGCCCTGCTGGACTCGTCGGCGCGGCCGACACCGCGCAGGACGCGTGCCCACGACGGAACCGCGACCACCATGGCCCACGCGTCGGGGGTGTCGGTGGTCGGCACCGACACCGGGCGCGTGCTGCTGGCACCGGGATCGGGGGCCGGCGGCGCGCTCCCGTTCACCGAGCCGGTCGCATCCGTGGCACTCAGTGCCGACGCGAAGCTGGTGGGTGCCGGGGGCGAGCAGGGCGCCCTGGTGGTGTGGGACGTCTCGAACCCCGCGCGCCCCACCGAGGTCGACGTCGGTGGCAGGACCCCCACCCGCGTCTTCGACCTGGAGTTCAGTCCCGACGGGAGCCTGCTCGCCACCGGTATGGAGGACGGCTCCGTCCGGCTGCACCACCTGCGCCACGGCTCGCCACCGGTCGTCCTGGCCGGCGGAGGGGAACCGGTCAGGAGCATCGCGTTCAGCCCGGACGGCCGCGTGCTGGCCGCGGGAGGTGACGACCGGGCGATGCGGATGTGGGACGTGGCGGGACCTCCCGTGCCGCTACCCGCCCCCACCGGTCCCACCAGCAGGATCTTCAGCGTCGCCATCTCGCCCGACGGGCGGACGCTCGCCGCGGGGACGGCGGCCGAGCACGTGGTGTACCTCTGGGACATCGCCGACCCCGGCAGGCCCACGCCCCTCGGAGCGCCGATCACCGGTCCGGCGAGCTGGATCAACACCCTCGCCTTCAGCCCGGACGGCACGACGCTGGCAGCCGGCAGCTCGGACACCTACGTGTGGCGGTGGGACCTGCGCACCCGACAGCCCATCGCCGCCCTGCTGCCACACCCGACCCCGCTGTCCGTCGTCCTGTACAAAGGCGACAGCACCGTCGAAACCCTGGCCACGGATGGTGTGATGCGCACGTGGGCGGTTCCCGGTCCCGTCCTGAACGGGAGCACGAACCAGGTGTTCTCGATCTCCTTCGACACCTCCGGTCACCGGATGCTCGTGGGCGCGGGCGACGGCACCCTGCGCTTGTGGGACATGACGGATCTCCGGCACGCGACACCACTGGGCGCCCCGCTGCGCAACGACGCGGGCACCGGGCAACTCAGCGGTGCGAGCGCCCTGTCCGCGGACGGCGCCACCGCCCTCGGCGGTGGCGCCGACGGGGGGTTGTACCTCTGGGACGTGACCGACCCGCAGGCGCCTCGCCGGATCGGTGACCGGGTCCAGGTGGCCCGGAAGACGGTCCAGGCGATCGCCTTCAGCCCGGACGGGACGCTTGCAGCGGTGTCGAGCGACGACGGGAACGCGTACCTGCTCGACGTCTCCGACCGCGAACACCCCACCACAGTGGCAACGCTCTCCGAGCACACCGGTATCACCTATGGCGTCCGCTTCAGCCCCGACGGCCGGCTGCTCGCCATCGCCGCCGCGGACGCTGCGGGCCACCTGTGGGACGTCACGGACCGCAGGAGGCCACGCTTGGTCGAGTCGGTGACCGGCTTCACGGGTGCGGTCTACGCGACGGCGTTCAGCGCGGATGGGTCCCTCGTCGCGTTCGGCGGCACCGACCACACCGTGCGGCTGGTCGACCTCGGCAACCCCTCGGGCCCGGTGCCGTTGGGCGTTCCGCTCATCGGACCGGTCGGAGCGGTCTACGAAATGGCCTTCCACCCGAAGCGCCCGCTGCTGGCGATCGGCAGTATCGACCGGACCATCTGGCTGTGGGACTTGCGCAGACCCGGCCAACCGGAGCTGACGGCCACGCTCACCGCGGCGGAAGGCGGGCTCTTCACCACGGCGTTCAGCCCGGACGGGCACACCTTGGCCGCTGCCGGGCGTGACGAGGCGGTCCGGTTGTGGGACGTGGACCCCGAGGCCGTCGTGAAGTGGGTCTGCGGGGCGGTCGGCGAGTCGATCACGCGGGAGGAGTGGGCGCAATTCGTCCCCGAACAGCACTACGATCCGCCGTGCCGCTAGCTTCGGTTCGACCCGTTCGGCGTGGTTGGGGTGTGCTCCACTCGAGTGCTTCGCGGCGGACCGCTTCCGAGCCGGGTGTGGACATGGGTGCACGCCGTGTCGGATGGCGGGTGCCGGTCGAGTTGTCCGGGTGGTCGCCGGGGCCGGGGTGCGCCGGTCGGGTGAGGCGGGTTCTCCCAGGGGCGGCGCAGATCGACCTCATGAACGCTGCCGGGTCCGCGACGGTGCTCGCCCGGCAGCCTGGAACCGGCCTGGCGCCCGCCGGCCGTCCTGTGGTCGGCGTCGTGCGCACTGATCACCGCGGCCCAGGGCCGACCCTCCGACCGCCGCAAGAAGGGTGATCGACCGAGGGCTGCTTCCGAGGTCGACCGGAGGAGGACGTGCTCGTGCCGATCACCGAGCGTGGCTGGAACACCAGACCTGAGGTGTGCGGACCTGGGCGGGGGTGTGTCCCTTTGTTCGGGCTTTCACCAAAGCCGTCGACACCGGGCGGTCCCCGCTAGACCTGTCGCCGAGGAACTGCGGCGAACGGGGGACTGTCGGCGGTGAGAGGGTGGGGGAGAGCGGTTGCGGTGCACCGGACCATCGTGCTTTTCGACGTCGAGGGGTTCACCGATCCCGCGCGCACGGATGCGGACCAAGCGGTGGTGCGGGAGGCGCTCTACACCTGCGTGCGGAACGCGTTCCGCGAGATGCGCATCGACTGGAAAACCTGTTACCACGAGGACCGCGGTGACGGGATGTTGCTCCTGCTGCCCGCCGACGTGCCGAAGGTGCCGGTCGTCGATCCGCTCACCGACCGACTGCTCAGCGAGTTGAACTGGCTCAACGGCGTTCTGGCCGACCGGAACCGGCTCGGGATGCGGATGGCTGTGCACGCGGGCGAGGTGTGGTTCGACGAGCACGGTGTGAGCGGGCACGCGGTGAACCACGCGTTCCGGCTGCTCGACGCCGATCCGTTGAGAACGGCGCTTGCGCGGTCACGCGCGCCACTGGCGCTGATCGCCTCCGATCGGTTCTTCTCCGACGTCATCCGACACGACCGCCGGGCGCGCCCCGACTCGTTCTCCACCGTGCGCGTACGCGTCAAGAACACCGACGGCACGGGTTGGCTGCGGTGCTTCGACGACCCGTTGCCGGGTGGTGTACCGCCGGGAACGGGTCAGCCGGCCGCGGTGTTCGACATGCCGGCGCGCCGCCGCAACTTCACCGGGCGCGAGCGGGAGCTGGAGGCGTTGCGCCACGCGCTCCTAGCCGAGCAGGGAGTCGGCACCGCCGCGGTCGCCGTGCACGGCCTCGGCGGGGTGGGCAAGAGCAGGCTGGTTGTCGAGTACGCCTACCGGCATCAGGCCGACTACGACGTCGTGTGCTGGGTGCCTGCGGGCAACCCCGTGTCCGTGCGCGCCCACTTGGCGCGGCTGGGCCGGAAACTGACAGGCTCGGCCGACTTCGTCCCTGCCGACGAGGTCATGTCGACGTTGTGGGACTCGATGCGCGGGGGACGCCGGTGGCTGCTGGTCTACGACGACGCGGATGACCCGGCCGAGCTGTCGCGGTACTGGCCCCGGGGCGGAGGACACGTGCTGATCACTTCGCGAAACCCGGCGTGGAGTGCTTTGGCGGTCCCTTTCCGACTGCCCGTGTTGAGCCGCGCCGAATCGGTCGAGTTCCTCCGCCGGAGCACGGCCGGGCGCGACCACGCCCGGCTGGCCCGGCTCGCCGCGCTCGTGGGCGACCTGCCGCTGGCCTTGAACAGGCGAGGGCGTACATGGACATCACCGGGACATCGACCGACGACTACTTCCGCCTCCTCGTCGACCATGAACGCGAGCTGCTCGGCCTCGGGGCGCGGCGTCGTCGGTCGCGCCGGTGATCACGTTCCCCGTGAACCACTGCAAGTCGCCGTGACGACCTGCCTGGCCCTGCACCTGCTCGGCTTCCCGGTCCGGATCGCCGAGACCGCGTCGGCCGTTGCCGATCGGGCCGACCCGATGAATGGCACAGGTGACCGATCCCGCCGTCCACATTCGAGGGGAGCGCCGGCCCGAGGTCGGGCCACCGTCGAGTCGGATTCCATCATCACCTAGAAATGCGCAGGTATTTTCAGGGTGGCGAAATGTGATCGTCGAGCGTTAGCATGTTGGCGCGCAGTCGCATCGGGGAACATTGTGGCTGCGGGAGACCGGGGGTCCGGAGTGCGGCGGCTGCGGCCGTCCGAGTCGTTGTGCGCATTTTATTGTGGAAGCCCCCTGGTGGAACGCCGAACCGTCATCACCGGGGGGATCGTGCGAATTTCCAGGATAGTCGGCGCCGGCCTCGTCTCGGCGCTGTTGTTCGCGAATGCGGAACACGTGGGCAGGGCGTCGCCCGGCGTACCGGTACCGGCCGCGTCACCGGAGCCGGCGCCCGCGTCCGCGCGGTGCGTGGTGCCGGCGGCGCCGTTCGCGACGACCGCGGGTGCGGCGCAGGCGCCAGAGGGCCGTGGGCACGCCTTCGCCGCCGCCGACGGCGCGTACTCCGCCCCCGGCACGCCGCTGCGCTTGATCCCGGGCGACGAGTACCGGGTGCGGGTGACCGTCCGGAACACCACGGCGGCACCGCTGCCCAAGGCGGCCTACGCGCTGTCCTACCACTGGCAGCTACCCGACGGCACCGACCAGACCACCGGGCGGAACCGGGCCGAGACCGAACTGCCGGACGACCTCGCGCCGGGCGCGAGCGTCGAGGTGGACGCGGTGCTGAAGGCCCCGGAGAACGCCGACATCGGCAACAAGCGCGAGTCCTGGGTGTTGCGCTGGGACCTGCGCGACCGGCCGGGACGCCGGTGGCTGTCGGAGACGGCGGGCGTGCCGACGCTGGACCAGGCGGTCACCGTCGAGCACCCCACGTCCGACGAATTGGGGCTGGAGCGGTTCCACCAGTACCGGGGCACGGCGACGGGCTCGGGCACGGGGATCGCGGTCAACCAGTCCTCCGGCAACGCGGTGCTGACCTACAACGCCCTGAGCAATCCCAGTCGGGGCTTGGCGACGTTCGTGCGGTTGACCTACAACAGCCTGGACACGTCCAGCTCCTACGCCGGGCACGGCTGGTCGGTGGCGACCTCGACGCTGACCCGGCTGGGCACGCCGTTGCAGTTCGGCGGAGCGCTGTCCTCGGCCCGCACCGACCACCCGGACAAGGTGACGCTGGTCGACGGCGACGGCACCGGCCACGTGTTCGAGTTGGACCGGCACGGCAGCCATGACCCCGCCGAGTGGAGTTACGCCGGCCCTGCGGGCGTGCACCTGTACCTCCAGCGGCTTTCCGGTGACGACGCGAACCGGCGCTGGGTGTTCACCAGCCCGGACCGCACGCAGATGTTCTTCGACGGCGACGGCTACCAGACCTCGACGGTGGAGAAGAACGGGAACCGGCTGGACTTCGCCTACGAGCGCGGCCGGATCGGCGGTCGGGACGTCAAGCTGCTCAAGCACATCGCCGACTCGACCGGCCGCCGCACGCTGACGCTGGACTACTACCAGCGCGGTGACGACTTCGCGTTCTTCCGCGACAACGCCAAGCTGACGGGCACCGGCCTGGACAACGCGGCGATCGTGGACCAGGTGCGCTCGATCACCGACGTCTCGGGTCGGACCATCAGCTTCACCTACGCCGAGGACGGGCTGCTCCAGGAGTTCGTGGACGGCGCGGGCACGCCGGACGCGAAGCCGTTCACGTTCTTCTACGAGGACTCGCACCGCGCGCGCAACGCCAAGCTGACCCGGGTGGTCGACCCCAACGGCGGCGCGACGAAGGTGCGCTACTTCGCGGCCGACGACGACAGGTTCCGCCGCTGGCACGTGCAGACGCTGCTGGACCGGCTCGACGGCGCCACCGGGTTCGACTACGCCGACCCGGACGGTGAGTCCGCCTCCAAGACCCTGTCCAAGGTCACCGATCCGAACGGCCACACCACCGAATACCTGATCGACGGCTACGGGCGCACCGAGCGGATGACCAACGCCAAGCGGGAGACCACCGAACTGGCGTGGGACGCGGACAACAACGTCGTCCGGATGCGCGAGCACAACGGAGCGACCCGGACGTGGTCCTACGACGCGAAGACCGGTGTGCCGTTGGAGGTCCGGGACGCCGAGGCGAACGCCAACGGTCACCCGCCGACGCGCCTGTCCTACCGCTTCAGCCTCGACGGCCACGTGGCGGACCTGGTGGAGCGCGTATCGCCGGAGGGCCGCAAGTGGCAGTTCGTGTACGACGACAAGGGCAACCTGGTCGCGGTCACCGACCCGAAGGGCACGGCCACCGCGCAGGAGGGTGACTACACCTCGCGGTACGTCTACGACGAGTTCGGCCACCTGGTCACCACGACCGACGCCAACGGGCATACCACGACCTACGGCGACTACGACGCCAACGGCTACCCGCAGCGCATCACCGACCCGTTGCAGTGCAGCAACTTCTTCCGCTACGACGCGGTCGGCAACGTGGTCTCCACGGTGGATGCCAAGCAGAAGACCAGCACGTTCACCTTCGACATCTTCAAGCGCCCACTGGACGCGCGGGTGCCCAAGGACGCCGCCGCCGGGCAGTACGTCGTCACGCCGGGTGCCACCTACGACCGCAACGACAACCCGGTCAAGGTCGTCGCCGCCAACGGCGCGGTCACCCGAACGGCGTTCGACGCGATGGACCGGCAGGTCTCGGTCACCTCGCCGACCGATGACACGCCGGGGGCGCCGGAGAAGACCAGCACGTCGGTCTACGACCCGGCCGGCAACCTGATCCGGCAGACCTCTCCCAAGGGCACGCTCACCCCGGAACGCGACGACTACACGACGACGTACCGCTACGACGAGGTCGGCCAGGCGATCGAGGCGGTCGACCCGCTCGGCCGGCGCGCGGTGATCGACTACGACGCCGTGGGCAACGTGGTCGCCGAGTACGACCCGCGCAAGACCGCCACGCCCGACCCGGGTGACTTCGCAGCGAAGTACCGCTACGACCTGGACCACCGTCTGGTCGAGGCGACCGACCCGGCGGGCAACAGCGTCACCACCAGGTACGACCGTGACGGCAGCGTGGTGGAGACCACCGACGAGGACCGCAACACCACCACGATCGTGCTCGACGAGCGCGCCAAACCGGTGGAGGTCCGCTCGCCGCACGACAAGGACGGCGAGATCACCTACTTCATCACCCGGTACGAGTACGACCAGGTCGGCAACCGGACGAAGACGATCACCCCGCGCGGCGCGCAGACCGGCGACGACCCGGACGACTTCGTGCAGGGCACGGTCTACGACGAGCTGAACCGGGTCAAGGAGGAGATCCTCCCGTTCGACCGGGACGACGAGCACGTCAAGGAACCGGACCGGATCTTCCACGCCTACGACGAGGTGGGCAACCTGCGAGAGGTGAGCGCGCCGCCCTCCAACGGGCAGGCCACGCGCAACACCACCAGGTACACCCACTTCGACAACGGCTGGACCAGGTCGAGCACCGACTCGTGGGGCATCCGGACCGAGTACGACTACAACGCGCTCGGCGAGCAGACCAGGCGCACGCTGCTCAGCGAGGGCGGTGGGTCGAGCCGGACGCAGACCTGGGAGTACCACCCGGACGGCAAGAAGAAGACCCGCACCGATGGCGGCGTCCCGGTGGGCAAGCACGTCGTGGTCGTTGACAACTCCGATGGCAACAACACGGAGGTCACCGGCGACTGGGGGACCGCCTCCGGCGGGGCGGACCACGAGGGCTTCGACTACCGCACCAGGTCCGCAGGCAACGGCACGTTCACGTGGAAGGCGGACATCCCCGCCTCCGGCCGCTACGAGGTGGCCGTCCGCTACGTGAAGGCGACCGCGACCAAGGCGACCTACACCGTCGAGCACAACGGCGGTGTGGCCACCGCGACCGTCGACCAGACCCGGAACGCCGGCACGTGGACCAGCCTCGGCACGTTCGAGTTCACCGAGGACGACCTGCGCAGGATCACGCTGACCGACCAGGCCGACGGCACGGTCACCGCGGACGCCGTGCGGCTCGTCCGGGACAACTCCGGTGAGCCGGACACCGAGGAGAAGCGGTTCGAGTACGCCTACGACGCCAACGACAACCAGATCTCCCTGCGGGACCTGAGTTCCGGTGCGAAGGTCGACGACTACGCCGTCACCTACGACGTGCTGGACCGGGCGACGCGGGTGCAGGAGTTCAAGGACGGTCAGGTCCGCAACACCACCGAGTTCGGCTACGACCTGAACGGCAACGTGGCGTCCTGGAAGCACGACGACCAGTCCGCTACCTACGAGTACGACATCCGGGACCTGGTCTCCAAGGTCGTCAACCGCAAGACCGGTGACGACCCCAAGGAGAAGACCACCACCTTCGAGTACACCAACCGGGCGCACTTGGCCAAGCAGGTCAAGCACAACGGCAACACCGTCGAGTTCGAGTACTTCCTCGACGGCCTGACCAAGCGCCAGGTCGAGCGCAAGAAGGACGGCTCGGTCGTCAACGAGCACACGCTCGCCTACGACCACAACGGCAACCGCACCAAGGACGAGGCGCGCAAGCAGAACGCCGACAACCACGGCGAGCTGAAGAACACCACGGCCACCTACACCTACGACCCGCGTGACCGGGTGCGGAAGGTGGAGAAGACCGGGACCGACCCGGTGACCGAGATCTACCGGCACGACGCGAACAACAACGTCGTCGAGCAGAAGGTCAAGGACACCACGACCACGTACCGCCACGACCGCAACCGGCTGGTGTCGGCCACCAGCGGTGACACCACTTCGACCTACGCCTACGACCCGTTCGGCAGGCTCAGCAAGGTCAGCGCGGCGGGCAAGCAGGTCGAGAAGTACGTCTACGACGGGTTCGACCACACCGTCGAGCACCGCGCCGGCTCCGGCGACGCGACCCGCACCACCAGGTACGCCTACGACCCGCTGGACCGGACGGTCTCGCAGATCAGCACGGGAGCCGGCGGGGACAAGACGACCGAGCTGCTCTACCTCGGCCTGTCCGAGCAGGTGCTCACCGAGCGCGAGGACGGCAAGGTCGTCAAGTCCTACCAGTACTCGCCGCACGGCGAGCTGCTGTCGCAGGTCAACGTCAAGGACGACGGTGCGGAGGAGGACGGTTACCACGGTTTCGGGCCGCACTCCGACGTGGAGAACGTCACCGACGCCGACGGCAACAACAAAGCCACCTACGGCTACACCGCGTACGGCTCGAACAACGACGCGGAGTTCACCGGAGCCGACAAGCCCGATCCGGGCAACCCCGACGACGAGCCCTACAACTCCTACCGCTTCAACACCAAGCGGTACGACTCGGCGTCGGGCAACTACGACATGGGCTTCCGCGACTACAGCCCGAGCCAGAACCGGTTCCTGTCGCTGGACCTGTACAACGGTGCGCTGGCCGACCTGGGCCTGTCCACCAACCCGTTCACCATGAACCGGTACTCGTTCGGTGGCGGCAACCCGATCAGCGCGGTCGAGATCGACGGCCACCTGTTCGGCCTGTCGTTGAGCGACATCGGTCACGCGGTGCTCGACGTGGCGGGCCTGGTGCCGGTCATCGGAGAGGCGGCGGACCTGGCCAACGCCGCCTGGTACGCGGCGGAAGGCAACTACGCCGACGCCGCCCTCTCCGCGGCCTCCGCCATCCCGTTCGCGGGGTACGCGGCGACGGCGGTGAAGGCCGGGAAGTACGCCGACAAGGCCGTGGACGCGGTACAGGCCACGGACAACGTCGCGGACGCGGCGAAGACCGCGGGGAAGGCTGCCGACAACGCCCCCGCGCCCAAGGCCCCCGACCCGGCGCCCGCGCCGAAGGCGGAAGCCCCGGCGCCGAAGGCCGACGCACCGGCTCCGGCGCCCAAGGCCAACGACCCGCCGGCCGCGCCCAGGGCCGACGCGCCCGAGCAACCGGTGAAGGTGTACCGGACGCCTCGCGAAGGCGCCAAGAGCCACGAACTGGGGCAAGGGCTGGACCCGCGGCGGCACCAAACGGGGAACAAGTCGGCCTACGTCGGCACGGAGGACGTCGCGCAGAAGTTCGCGGGGATCAAGGGGTACGAGAGCGGCTACGTCGAGTACACCATGAAACCGGAATTCGCCGACGAGTTCGCGCAGTTCAAGCAGGTGTACGACGGGACGCCGGGCAGTTACGAGTGGAAGGTGCCGCTGAACAAGATCGCGCGCTTCAACGATCTCATCGCGGGCAAGAGGTGGATAAACTCCTACCGGGGGTACACGTGGTAGTCGTTCGGTACCGATGGAGGCGCGGATGAAGCCCGGTCGAGTGGTCCGCTGCGAAGTCACGGCGCACGAGCCGTGGGGGTTGGTCGTGCGGCTCCTACCGCCGGAGCCGCCGGTGCGGGGCACGGTGGACATCGCGCTGGTGAGCGAGAAGAGGCCGTTCGACCCGGCTGTCGACTACCCGGAAATCGGGAGCGAGATCACCGCCGTCGTCATCGCGCACGAGCCGGACGAGGAACTGCGGTTGAACGCCTGGGCATCCGCTGTGGAATCCGCTCGCTATTCCTGAGAACCGGTCCGAGCTTGCAGAGGGGGAAGTGTGAGAAACACGGGTGGAGCCGTTGCCGCTTTGGTCTTGTCGGCGGTGGTGGCGTTGGCCGCGCCTGCGGCGCGCGCAACCGATCACGATCGGCTGCCGTTGCCCGGTTACGGGGACATCGTCGTCGACCAGGCGCGCCAGCGGGTGTTCGTCAGCGGTGGGCCGACGTCGAACGGGGTGGTGGTCACCGATTTCAGGGGCAGGGTGACCAAGCGGATCGACGGGCAGTCCGGGGCCACCGGGCTGGCGTTGAGCGCGGACGGGAAGAGCGTGTACGTCGCGTTGGCGGCCGGGGACGCGATCTCGGTGTTGAGCACGGAGACGTTGACCGAGACCGCGCGCTACTCGACCGGGCCGCAGACGTGCCCGACGCACCTGGCCCGGACCGGTGGCGCGGTGTGGTTCGGGTACGGCTGCGAGGCCGACTGGCAGGCGAAGATCGGCAAGCTGGACCCGGCCGCGACGCCCCCGGTGGACACCGGCAAGCCCTACGGCGGGGCGACCTACCAGCGCGCCCCGCTGCTGGCGTCGGCCGAGCCGGGAACGCTGGTCGCCGGGCAGCTTTCGCTGAGCCTGTCGACGGTGCGGGTGTTCTCCGCCAACGGCGGGGACCTGACCGCCGGGACGACCGGTGACGTGGTGGGGGCGAGCCTGAACGACCTCGCGCTCAGCGCCGACGCCGCGACGCTGTACAGCGCGTCCGGCTCGCGCGACCACGTGGAGGCGTTCGCACCCGACGACCTGTCCCGCCGGGGCGCGTACCGCACCGGGCCGCGACCGGACGCGGTCGCGGTCTCGCCGGACGGCGGACACGTCGCCGCCGGCGTCGCCACCAGCGGCGAGGACGACGTGGTGGTCTACCAGGTCGGCGGCACGCTGCCGGTCAAGGCGATCCAGGTCGAGCGGACCGAGGTGGTGGCCACGCGTGGTGTCGCCTGGTCCGGTGACGGGAAGCGGCTGTTCGTCGTCTCCCAGCCGGCGGACGGCACGCAGCCCCGCCTGAACGTCGTGACCGACCCGACCGACGATCGCGACTGAACCGCACCGGGTGGCCCGGCGACCCGGGCCACCCGGTGCGGGCCCGCGGCGCCGATCGGGAGCCTGTTCGACCTGGTCGCGCGGCCTGCGCACGACATCCTCGACGTCTCGGCCGAAGGCGTCGACGCGGAGCACTTCGTGCCGGCCCGGTCGGTGTTCCCGAGCTTCGGCCACACCGACCGGGCGCCACCGGTCACCGGCACCGCCGCGTCGCCGGGCGCGGCGGTGCCCCCGGTGCGCCGCGGGACCAACTCCTCGGAACCGGCAGCGGTCTCCTGGCCGCGGGAGGTGAAGAGCTCCTCCTCGGCCGCGGCCAGCGCTTCGTCCACGTCGGCGAACTCCGACGCGGACGGCGTCCTGTTCGGCGATCCGGTCTGCACCGAGCCACAGGCGGGACAGCGCGTCCTCGACCGGCAGGTCCTCGGCGTCGGTGAGGCCGAAGAGCAGCGCCTGGGCCTCGGTGTCCAGCGGGTAAGGCGTCCTCGGCGGTGATCATGCCTTCGACCCGTGCCGTGCGGGGCGCTGTGCACGATGAAGCTCGACGACCACGTCCACCAAGCAGGACGCCGCAAGCTGCAGGACTCCCTCGCCGCGATCGGCACATCCCCCCGCTCACCGCACGGCTCACCGAGCTCTCGCCGACGCCAAGGCCACCACCGGTCTGCTGCGCCACTACCCGAGCCACACGCCCGAGGCGGTCAGGGCCGCGCTCAAGCGCCCGGACGCGGCTCGGACCCCCTGATCCGTTCGAGGAGTTCGTCGCGGTACTCCTGCGCCGCCTGAAACTCCGGTTCGTCACCGGTCGCCCGCTTCAGCGCGCCTTCCAGGACCTTCAGCCCCTGGCGCTCGTCACCGCGCGCATCCGCCTGCCTCGCGGCGTTCTCCATGGCTTTGGCGAGCTTGGTCTGCGCCTCGGGCTCCTTGGCGGCTTTGTTGATCCGGATATGGTTGCCACCCGGGTCGACGACGGTGAACCCGGTGTACCGGTCGTTGCGCAGCCGCGGCCGGGTCATGCGCGGGATGCCGGAGATGAGCACTTTTCCGTGCACGGACCGCATCCCCGCTGCGAAGGTCTCGAACAGCTCGTTGGTGTCCGCCACGATGACCAGGCACGTGCTGTACGACTGCGCCGGGTCGTAGCCCTCCATCCCGAAGAAGTGCAGGTTGATGTCTTCCCGTCGCACCGCGACGTACGGGTTCGGCCGCGTCTGCCGGTAGGTCACCTCGAAGCCGAGCATCTCGTAGAACGACGCGATCTCGTCGATGGAAGGACAGGGCAGGAGCGGAATGGTCAGTTCGTTCGCCACCGCCCGAAGCTAAGCCCGGAACCGCCGAAACGACACGAATCTATTTGCTCGTGCGAACACCGCGCGGGTCCGCTTTCCAACGGCATGGGCTCATGGTGTGCGGCCACCGCGGCTCAGCGCCCAGCGCAGTGTTCCGGCACGCGGCAGGAACCTCGACGTGTGGGGCACGATGGTGTGGTGGCACCGACCGAACAGCCCGAACGTGAAGTGCGCGCCTGGTACACCGACGAGACCATCAGGGTTTACCAGGCGTACCCGCCGCCGATCGCCGAGGCCGCCTTGGCCGCCGGGACGTTCGTGCCGCCCTTCAAGCGCGAGCGCATGACCTGGATCAAACCCTCGTTCCTGTGGATGGCCTACCGCTGCGGCTACGCGGGCAAGCCCGGGCAGGAGAGGGTCCTGGCCGTCGACATCACCCGTGAGGGGTTCCACTGGGCCTTGGCCCACGCGGCGCTCAGCCACTTCGTTCCCGCCGTGCACGGTGACCGCGCCGCGTGGGCCTCGGCGGTCAAGGCGTCCCCGGTGCGGGTCCAGTGGGACCCCGAGCGGAGCCTGCGGCTCGGGCCGCTGGGGCACCGGTCGCTCCAGGTCGGCCTGGCCGGGGACGCGGTGCGGCGCTACGTGGAGGAGTGGATCACCGCGATCACCGACGTCACCGACCTGATGCGGGCCGTGGGCGGTCTGGTCTCGGCCGGCCGTGACGAGGAAGCGCACGCCTTGCTGCCGGTGGAAAACCCCTACCCGCTGCCGCAGCACCTGATCACCCGGTTGGGTGCTGGCTGAGCTTGCGGCGCGCCCAGTCCCGGACCGCGTCCGACCCCAGCTCCGCCGCCTCGGCCACGAGTCGCCGCGCCTCGACGGTGCCCACCGCGTCGACCGCCCACAACGCCTTGACCCCGATGTGGTCGAACTCGTCCCACTCCGGCTGCCAGTAGAGCACTTCGCGCAGGCAGGTCAGGGACGCCGGATCCTTGATCTCGGCCAGCACCTGGAGGGCGTCTTCGTTGGGCACGGAGCGCGACTTCAGCCGGAGTGCACCGCACAGGACCGGGGTCATCGACGACGTGGGGTGGTGGAAAGCGGCCCACAGGTACATCTCGAACGCGTCCCAGTCGTGGGCGGCGAGCGCGTCCGACAGCGCCTGGGTGACGCAGTCCTCGACACCGGTCAGCTCCTGGATCCGCCGCATCCGCTCCGGGTGCGGCAGTTCCGCGTCCGCCAGAAGGTCGTGCAGCTCTTCGCACGTCGTCATGATCCGAACTCCCGTATGACCTCGTGGCCTCTGATCCGGTCGTTGAAGATACCGACCGAATCGCGGCGCAAGCCGAAGTTCAGGTACCCGAGCTCGGCCTTGACGTGCACCTGCCCGTTGCCCTTGGCCAGCACCGGCAGGTCATCCAGCCCCATGTTGCGGATGGCCCGCGACGCCGGGTCGTCCCGGGCACCCGCGGCCGGCAACGCGTCGCGGGTGCCGGGTTCCATAACGCGGCGAGCACCGCGCGACCGGTCCGGTTCGGGCTGGGGTTGGTCCGGAGTAGTACGGCGACCTCGTGTCACAGCACCGGCGGTTCGATGTCCTTGGTTGCGGAGGGCAGGCCAAGGAGCACCGGCCGGCCACCGAGTCGAACGAAGATCAGGTACAGCAGTCGTGACGTCGCGTTCCACGACCACGCCGCCGTGGCGCATGGCGTGCGATCACCGCTGATCAGCAGCCCGGTGCAGAGTTCCGGCACCCCACAGGCACACCGCCCGGACCGAACCGACCGCCGTCCCGGTGCCACCGACCCGATCCGGGTGACAACCGCCTCGGGTCATCGGGGGAACCTCACTGCGGAGGGACCGCCCGGCCGCTGGGATGATCGCGGGATGATGCCTGCCAGGCGTGCCCGCCACGAGGAACTCTCCGCCCTCCTCGCCTCGTGCATCGACGTCGAGCTCGCCGCGCTCGTGGACGCGGGGCGGGTCGGTGGCGTGGGCGTGGGTGGCGGCTCGGCGGTGCTCGACGTCGACGGCACGCCGGTGTTCGCCAAGCGCATCCCGCTGACCGACCGGGAACTCGCCCACCCGCGCTCCACCGCCAACCTGTTCGACCTGCCGGTGTTCTGCCAGTACGGCGTCGTCAGCCCGGGGTTCAACGCATGGCGCGAGCTGGCCGCGAACCAGATCGTCACCGAAGCGGTGCTGGCCGGCGGGACGGAATCGTTCCCGCTGCTGCACCACTGGCGGGTGCTGCCCGGCCGCTCGCCCGTCGCGGCCGAGCACGCCGACGTCGACGCGGCCGTCGCCGCGCTGAACGGCTCCCCGGCCGTGCGCGCCCGCCTCGAAGCCCTGGCCGCCGCGACGCGCAGCCTCGTGCTGTTCTGCGAGTACATCCCCCACCCGTTGTCCGACT
>Ga0196958_10000058_pt1 | contig 48745 bp, 44 predicted proteins | sample S1v_10metaG_FD_148654 | JGI IMG/M metagenome (GOLD analysis project Ga0196958, IMG submission 148654) | Soil microbial communities from Anza Borrego desert, Southern California, United States - S1+v_10 | ecosystem: Environmental > Terrestrial > Soil > Desert | place: USA: California | collected... | reverse complement strand
CGCGAGCGTCGCGTTCGCCGTGATCGGCATGGCGATCAGCCTCGTCACCGTGATCGTCACCGCGCGGCGTGTCCGCGCTGCCAGGCTGAGCTGACAGCGCGAGCGGCTTCCGGCCGTCCGTGCGCCCGTGGTGGGCTGCGCACCGCTCGGAGGCGCGACGCGGTTCGCTGGAAGCCGCCGACCGAAGAGCCGGAAATGCCGTCCCGGTACGGGTCCGGGTTGTCGGTCACCTCACCGGGGCTTCGGGCCGACAGCACGGGAGCGCCCTCCGGGGCCGGGTGACGTGCCCGGCCTGCCGCGGTTCGCGCTGTCCGGTCACGACCCGGGCGGTGCTCGTGCTGGACTGACGCCCGGTCGGCCGGCAGCGTGCCGTTCGCGTGCGGGTGGACCACCGGCGGACCTGCCTCACCGCCGTCCCGGTACCCCCGAGCCGGGCTCCTCGCCCGGGGTCGGGGGCACCGGCGCGAAGCACTGCGCCGTGGTGGTGCCGGGTGGCTTTACAGTCGTCGGTCGAGGACGCGGATGACCGCGGGAACGGGAACGGGGATGTCCGAGGAACGGCTGACCATGCGTGAGCGCGCCGCACTGCTGGTGCTGATGGCGGAAGCGCGCGAGTTGACCAACGCCGAGTTGCGGGAACTCGCCGGCTTCACCATCGACGGCGCGTGCCGCCGTCGCCTCAACGACCTCGGGCTGGTCGTCAGCACCAAGACCGGCCGCGCCTACGTGCACGACCTCACCGACGACGGCGCCGTGCGGTGCCGGGCCGAGCTGTCCGGCCGACGGCCGCCCCGAGCCGGTTACGCCGGTGGGGCCCTCTACGCGCTCCTGGCCGGCCTGCGACGCCACCTGGACGCCACCGGCGGCGCCCTCGGTGAGATCTTCACCCCCGACCTGGCCCACCGGGTCGAAAGCGCGTACCGCGCGTTGGCGACCCGCCCCGGCGACGCGGTGCCCCTCCGCGCGCTGCGCGAGCACCTCGACGACGTGCCGACCGACCGGCTCGACCGGGCGCTGACGGCCCTCGCCGACCGCCCCGACGTCCACCTGCGGGCCGAGGCCGACCAGAAGTCGCTCACCGAGCAGGACCGGCGGGCCGCGCTGGTGCTCGGCGGCAGCCCCCGCCACACCCTGCTGGTCGAGGCGGCCGGGTGAACGAGGAGCAGCGCCACGCGCTGTCGTCGGTCCAGTTCGGCTGGGCGGTGACCCCGGACGACATCTGGAGCCCCATGGACCACCACGTCGACGGCCTGCACCCGCGCGCCGTCGAGGCCGTCACCCACGCGGTCGCCTCGGCCCGGCGGCGCCCGCAGGCCGGCCCCATGGGCGTCGTGCTGCGCGGGGAGCGCGGCGTGGGCAAGACGCACATGCTCGGTTGGCTCAGGCAGCACGTGCAGCAGCAGGGCGGGTCGTTCTTCCTGCTCAAGCTCCTCGACGGCCACTCCTTCTGGACCGGTGCGGTCCACGGCGTGGTCGGCGGCCTGCTCGACCGCCAGGGCGGGCAGCTGGGGCACCTGCTCGGCGAACTCGCCCGCCTCACCGGTCAGGACCGGGAGACGGGCCTGCGCCTGACCGGCACCCTGCCGGTGCGCAGGCAGGACGTCGACGCCCTGCTCGACGGGCTGTTCCCCCTCGACCCCCAGGTCGCCGTCGAGTGCCAGGACACCCTGCGGGCACTGGTCCTGTACCGGGCCAAGGGGAGGGCGCGGGAAGCCGGCAACGCCTACCTGGTCCTGCCCGACGGCGTCGAGGAGGCCGACCGGGCGGAGTGGGGGTTCCGCGCCCCGGCCCGGGCGCCGCAGCTGCTGCTCGGCGACCTGTCCAGGATCTTCGCCCTGGTGGGTCCGGTCGTCATGGCCGTCGACCAGGTCGACGGCGTCATCACCGGGTCCGCCGACGTGCCGGGGGAGGGGACCCTGGCCGACCGCTTGGCCGACGGGCTCATGCGGGTGCGCGAGGAGACCAGGCGCACCATCGTGGTGGTGGCCTGCCTGCCGCGCTCGTGGGACCTCATCGAGCACCACGCCGTCAACTCCGCGGCGGACCGGTTCCGCGTGCTCGACCTGCGCACGGCCATGCCGAGCGCGGCCGTGGCCACCGCCATCGTGGAGCGGCACCTGAGCAGCCGCTACGGCGAGATCGGCTTCACCCCGCCCCACGCCACCTGGCCCGTCCACCCGTCGGCGTTCGGAGGGCGCGACGTGGCCCACTGGACACCCCGACGGCTCCTGCAACGCGTCGACGAGCACATCCGCTGGTGCCTCACCCACGACGCGGTCGAGGAGCTGCGGGACTTCGCGGCCCCCGCACCCGAGCCCGCGGGCCGGCCCGCGGCGCTCTCGCGGGAGGCGGAGGAACTCGACGCCCTGTTCGCCCACCTGCGCGACACCGCCGACGTCACGGCTGCCCTGGACCACCACCGGGAGGACGAGCGCGTGCCGGCGCTGCTCGGCGCCGCCCTGCACTGCTTCGTGCTCGAACGGGGCGCCGACGGTCCCGCGCTGACCATCGACGCGTCACGCGGCGGCAACCCGCCCCTGCACGCCCGGCTGCGCCTCACCGTCGACGAGGCCGGCGAGGGCGAGGTCCACTGGTGCTTCCGCGCCATCGCCCACCCCCACCCGCGCGCCGCGCTCGCCCGGCTCAAGTCCGCCCACCTGGAGGCGGAACTGCACCAGGGCAACGACACCCGGCACCTGGTCGTGCTGCGCAACGCGCCCTTCTCCGGCGGACCGGCCACCACCGCGGCGTTGGCCGCGTTCCGCTCCGACGGCGGTGTGGTCCTGCCGATCGCCGAGAGCGACCTGCGCCTGTTCGGCGCCCTGGAGAAGATGCTCGACCGGTCACCGCCGGGTTTCCTGCCGTGGCTGCTGGCCCGCCGCCCCGCGAGCTCCTCGCCGTTGCTGGCCAGGGCGTTGGCCGACCTCGACCACCGCGCGGCGACGCCCGTGCCGCAGGCCCGCCACGACGACCCCGACCCGGAGCCGGAGTGGCCGGGGGTCAGCGGCACGCTGTCCGACACCGACCAACCCGCCGGGCCGGGAGGGTCCGCCGCCGGCGACGAGCCGGTCGTGCGCCTGGGCGTCGGGACGGTGACAGGCAAGCCGTTCACCGTCCCGCTCGCCCTGCTGCGCAAGCACACCGCCGTCTTCGCCGGCAGCGGCTCGGGCAAGACCGTGCTGCTGCGCCGCCTGGTGGAGGAGGTCGCCCTGCACGGCGTCTCCTCGATCCTCGTCGACACCAACAACGACCTCGCCCGCCTGGGCGACCCCTGGCCCGCCGCGCCCGCCCTCTGGGAACCCGGCGACGCCGAGCGCGCCGACCGCTACCTGCGCGACACCGACGTCGTGGTCTGGACGCCCCGGCGCGAGGCGGGCAGGCCGCTCGCCCTCGACCCGCTGCCCGGCTTCGACCGCGAGCCCGACGACCCCGACGAGTTCCGCGCCGCGATCGACGCCGCCGTGGCGGGGTTGGCGCCGCGCACCAACCTCGGCGGGCGCCGGGCCGTCACCGGGCGGGCCGTCCTCACCCAGGCCCTGGCGCACTTCGCCCACGGCGGGGGCGGCGACCTGCGCGACTTCCTGGCGTTCCTGGCCGACCTCCCGCCCGGGGTCAGCACCGTGCGGGACGCCCCGCGCCTGGCCTCCGACCTGGCGGACGGCCTCAACGCCGAGATGATCAACGATCCGGTGTTCGGCGGCGCGGGTGAACGCCTGGACCCCGGCGTGCTGCTGACCCCTCCCCCCGGCAAGCGGGCCAGGGTGTCGGTGATCAGCTGCATCGGCCTGCCCAACGACGACCAGCGCCAGACCTTCGTCAGCCGGCTCCAGCTCGCCCTGTTCTCCTGGGTCAGGCGCAACCCGGCCGGGGACCGGCCCCTCGGCGGGCTGTTCGTGCTGGACGAGGCCCAGACGTTCGTGTCCTCCCGCGCCACGACCGCCTCCACCCAGAGCACGCTGACCCTGGCGTCGCAGGCGCGCAAGTACGGGCTGGGCATGGTCTACGCGACGCAGGCGCCCAAGGCGCTGCACAACGTGGTCACCGGCAACGCCGCGACCCAGTTCTTCGGCCTGCTCAACGCGCCGGTCCAGATCCAGGCGGCCACCGACCTGGCCCGCGCCAAGGGCGGGCGCGTCGACGACGTCTCCCGGCTGCCCGCCGGCCAGTTCTACGGCGCCACCGAGGGAACCGGGTTGACCAGGGTCCGGGTGCCGATGTGCCTGAGCCACCACCCGCCCACGGCGTTGACGGAGGAGGAAGTCCTGGCGCGGGCTCGGGGGGCGGCCCGGGGCGCCGCCGACGGGCGCGGGGCCTGACGGCCGGCGCCGGTGGCGTCGTCCGCTCCCGGCGCCGGCGTCGACCGGTCACCTGCGGGCGATGACCCAGTTGAACAGGGCGGCTGCCGCGGCGGTGGCGGTGCACCCGACGAGGACGGCCTCGGCCGGGTGGTGGCGGGCCAGGGCGGCGAGCACACCGGCGCCGATGCCGGCGAGCACGGCAAGGGTCATGATCAGCGCGGCGCGCAGCCCCACCAGGGGAGCGGGGTCGCAGGGGGCGGGGTCGGAAGTGGTCATCGCGATCTCCTCGTCGTGGTGCGCGGTGGTGCCCGGCATGGCCCCGATCATGTCGGGGCTGTAGGTTCGCCGGCCCCGGCCGACCCACGGAAAACCGATTGCGATCACCGGCGGAAAACCTCGGAAAAAGTCGTGGGGCACCGTTTCCGACCGGTCATAGAAGTGGTCGTCGTTCGTTCCCGGAGCGCAGCGGAGGGGAACGGGCCGCCGATGCCCCTCCGGGGTGAGGTGGCGCAGAGTCGGGGAGAGCGGGTTGGCAGGCGGTGGCGAGCGGTTCGGCGGGGTGCCGCCGCGTCGCGTTACAGACCTACAACCGGACGACCGCGCCGGCGCGCACGGCGTGGGCTTCGCCGGGGACGAGGCGCTCGCGGACGGAGCCGAGGTCACCGGACTGCCGGCCGGGTTCGGGCAGCAGGAGTGGGAACCGCAGTTCGACGCCGACGAGCACGCCGCCGCCGCCGTCGCCGAGCGCCAGGCTCGCTACCTGCGGCACGAGCAGGACCAGTTGCTCTACGAGGAGTTCGTCGTGGCGGGGTTCAGCGGGGCGAAGTACGAGATCTTCCGCGGGGAGATGGCCGCCTACGCGCTGCCGGTGGTGCGGTCCTGGCTGCGCCGCGGTCGGATCTTCGACCTCACGCACCGGCAGGGCCGCCCGCTGCGGGTGACCGACCACGACCGCGCCGGGCTGGAGGACGTCGACGAGCGCATCGGCTTGGCCCACGAGACCGTGGCCATGGCGCTGGTCCTGTTCCACCGACGGGCGGTGGCGGGCACGGGCTGGTCCCCTGACGGGGGTGCGGCGTTGACCACGTTCTTCGTCGGAGCGTGCGTGGCGGTCTTCCCCGGTGTGTTCCGCGCCTGGCAGCGCACCCGCAACCGGTGGGACCAGGTCTCGGGCGTCCGCATGGACGACGTCGACCCCGCCGCGCTGCGGACGCGCGACCACGCCGACCGGGTTGTCAGTCGTGAACGCGTCGTCGCCGAGCTGCAGCGCATGGACCCCAAGGTGCGCGAGGTGGCCGAGCCGATCGTCTGGCACGGCAGCAGCCACGAAGAGGTCGCCGCCGAACTGGGGGTCACCCCCCGCTCGGTGGAGGCTCGGCTGTACCGGTACCGCGCCGAACGCCGACGACGGCGAAGGGGAGGGGAGTCCTGATGACCGGTGGAACCGGCACGGGGGCGCAGCGGTTGTCGCAGCGCAACCGGGCCATGCTCCTGCTGCGCCTGTACAGCCTGCTGCGGCAACGCCAGGAGACCGATCCCGATCCGCAGCGGCAGGTCGTCATCGAGCGCCTGCGACCGCTGCGGGACGAGGTCGCCCGCGGCGCCGACCCGCACGAGGCGGAGCGAACCGCGCTCGACCCGGCCCTGGAAGGTCTGGTCGACTACCTGCGCCTGATCGAGAGCTCGTCGCTGGGCACCGACCAGGCGCAGACCAACCGCCTGCTGTCCAGCCCCGCCGAGATCGACGACGTCCTGCGGCGGAGCCCGCTCCCCCCGCCCACGACCACGCCGAGCGGTCCGGGCCCGACCCGACCCGGCGCCGATGACCTCGAGGAGTTGGTCGAGGCGGCGAGCCGGGGCGAGGTCGGGGCCGGCGAGGCGCTGGTCTCCGCCATCCGGCCGCTGTTGCTGAGGTACTGCCGAGCGCGGATGGGGCGTGGTGAGCGGCTTCGGCTGTCACCCGAGGAGGTGGCCGACGAGGTGTGCCGGGCCGTGCTGGTGGCGTTGCCGGCCCAACGCCACCAGCCCGGCTCGTTCCTGGCGCTCGCCTACGGCGTTGCCGCGCACAGGATCGCCGACGCCCGCCACTCGTCGGCGCGCGGCCGAGGGCGGTCCGCGCCCGACCGGGCCGACGGCGCGGGCGACGAGTGGGAGGCGGTGCGGAGGGCCCTGGCTGAGGTGTTGTCCGGGAGCACGGGGCAGTCGTTGAACGCCCTGCCCGAGCGGCAGCGCGAAATCCTGGTGCTGCGCGTCGTGGTCGGGCTGTCCGCGGAGGAGACCGCCGAGGCGGTCGGGTCCACGCCGGGCGCGGTCCGTGTGGCCCAGCACCGCGCCCTCGTGCGCCTGCGGAAGGTCCTGGGCGGGAGTCCCGGGTCCGGTGCCGTCGAACAGCCCTGAAGCACAGCGGCCGGTTGTTCCCGCACCGGCGGAAGTGAGCCGTTCCCGCCCGGAGAGGTGCTGCCCCGGCAAGTCGCCCCGTGACCGGGTGCGCAGCACCGCCGGGAGGCTCGGTCAGGGCGGCGGGCGGAGGGATTCGACCTCGGCGAGGTGGCGGCGGGCGGTCGGGTCGTCGTGGGCGGCGAACAGGTCGGCCGCCTCCTCGAGCGCTTCCGCCGCGGCCCGCGGGCCCTCGGCCGCCGCCAGCGCGACGCCGAGGTTGCGCAGGGCGACCGCCAACCGCCACCGCTCGCCGAACCGGCGGAACACCTCCGCCGCGTACCTGTGGAACCCGACCGCGTCACCGGGCCGGGCCGACTCCCGGTACGCCTCGCCCGTGGCGTCGAGCACGGCGGCTTCCCGCACCTGGTCGTCCAACTGGCGTTGCAGCGACGCGGCGCGCTGGTAGTGGACCAGGGCCTGCTCCGGGGCGCCCAGTGCCAGGAACACCCGCCCGGCCTCCAGCGACCAGAACGCGTCCCAGGCCCGGTTCCGGCGCTGCGCGGCGATCGACAGCGCGCCCTCGATGAACCGGCGGGCCGCCGACGGGTCGCCGAGGAGGCGGTGCGCGTGGCTCAAGCCGCGCAGCGCGTCGCCCTCGCCGCCGGGGATCGACAGCTCCCGGTAGCCGTCGAGCGCCTTGTCGAGCAGCGGCACGGCCTCGTCCGGCCGGTCCAGGTCGATGAGGGCGTTGGCGACGTTGTTGGCCGCGACGGCCTTCCAGTAGCCGTCGTCCAGTTCGTCCGCGATGGCCTCGCACAGCCGGAAGTGCCGCAGTGCCGCCGCCGGCCGGTGGTCGCGCAGGTGCGCCAGGCCGAGGGCGTTGACCGACGCGACCTAGCCGCGTCGGTCGCCGATCCCCCGCCGGATCGCCAGCGCCGCCTCCTGGAACCCGATCCCCTCCGCGCGGTCGCCCCGCTGGGTGTGCGCCTTGCCGAGGCTCTCCAGCGCGGCGGCCTCGGCCGCGCGGTCACCGCGGCGGCGCACCGCGTCCAGCCCGGCCGTGCCGGTGGCGATCCAGTCGTCGAAGTGGTTGTGGCGGGCGTAGACCTCGCGCAGGACGTCCGCCAGCAGCGGCACGACGTCGTCCCGCCCCTGCTCGCCGAGGGCGCGGACCAGGGAGATCACGTTGCGGCGTTCGCGCTCGTACCAGGTCAGCGCGGCGTCGTGGTCCGCGAACGCCTGGCCGGGCACGTCGGGTGGCAGGACCGGCAGGTCGCGGTCGCGGGCCTCGGGCACGAGCAGCCGGACCGCGTTCCACGCCGTGTGCAGGCACCACAGCGCCAGGCGTTCCAGGGCCGCCGACGCCGACTCGGCCGGTTCGCCCGTCCGGGCCTGGTCGTTCGCGTAGAGCCGGAGCAGGTCGTGGAACTCGTAGCGGTCCGGCGCGGTGTTCTCCACCAGGTGCGCGCCCGCCAGGTCGTCCAGCAGGCGGCGGGCGGTCGGCACCGGCTCGCCGAGCAGCGCCGCGACCGCCGCGGGGCCGAAGTCGTCGCCCGGGTACACCCCCAGCAGGCGGAAGAGCCGGCTCGCCCCCTCCGACAGCGCCCGGTACGACCACGCGAAGACCGTCCGCACGGCGTCCGCGTCGTCATCCGATCCCAGCGCGGTCCACAGGCTCGACTCGTCGCGCAGTTCGGCGACCAGGTCCCGCAGCGGCGTCCACGGCCTGCCGATGGCCCGTTCCGCGGCGATGCGCAGGGCCAGCGGCAGGCGTGCGCACAGCCGGGCCAGCTCCGCCAGGTCGCCGTCGTCGTCCCGGGAGCGGTACGGCCCGATCAGGTCGCGCAGGAGCGACACCGCTTCGTCGAGCGGCAGGACGTCCAGGCGCAGGCGGTGCGCCCCGTCCCGGGCCACCAGGCCGGTGAGCCGGTCGCGGCTGGTCACCAGCACCAGGGAACCCGCGGTGCCGGGCAGGAGCGGCCGGATCTGGGCCGGTGACGCGGCGTTGTCCAGCAGGATCAGGAATCTGCGGCCCGCGAGCAGCGTCCTGAGCAGCGCGGAGCGCGCGTCCACGTCGGCGGGCACCCGGCTCCCCGGGACGCCCAGCGCGCGCAGGAAGCGGTCCAGCGCCTCGTCCGGGCCCATCGGCGGCCCCGCGTCGTAACCGCGCAGGTTCACGTAGAGCTGGCCGTCCGGGAACGCGTCGGAGACCTGGTGCGCCCAGCGCAGGGCCAGGGAGGTCTTGCCCACCCCGGCGGTGCCCACCACGACGCACACCACCACGCGGTTCGCCGACTCGCCGGAGGCCCGGGTGAGGGAGCGGAGGTCCGCCGAGCGGTTGACGAAACCGCGCACGTCCGCCGGGAGCTGCCTCGGCACCGGGGGCTCGGGCCGCCCGGGGCGGTGGAAGTGCACACCACCGGTCACGTCACGGGCCTGGACGACTTCCCGCCCGCCACCGCCGAACTCGTTGTGCGTCTCGTCGTCGCCACGCGCCTCGGGAGGTGTCATGACCGGTCAGCCGGCCGTCGGCAACCGCCACGCGACCTCGCGACCGAAGAACGAGCCCAGCTCCTCGCCCCGGTCGTAGAGGGCGGCCACGACGCTCGTCCAGTACCGGACCTCGTCCTCGGCCACGCACTTCACCGCGCCGCTGACGGCGCCCTCGTCGTCGTACAGGACCTGGTAGGCGACTGCCCGCCCGAGCAGGAACAGCTCCGGCAGCACCGCGCCGCCGGTCTCCCACGCGGCGACCGGGCCGGGGCCGACCACGCGGATCTTCCCGCCCTCCTGCTGGCGGACGTGCAGCGACGTCAGCTCCCAGAGCAGGTAGGGGCTGATCGGGTGCTCGACCACGCGGACCCGCCGCACCTCCAGCCCGTTGCGGCCGAGCCTGCGCTCGTAGTCCGCCACCTCGGCGCGGTTGCGCTCCAGCAGGTCCAGGGACTTCGCCCAGTCGTCGCGGCGGGAAGCCTCCCAGCTCTCGTTCGCGGACTCGACGAACTCCTGCCGGCGTTCCAGCTTCCAGTTGACCCCGCTGTTGCCGTGCCAGAAGTTGTCGCCGAAGTCCCGCAGGTACTCGTCCACGCCCAGCCGGTCGCCGGTGAGGACGACGCCGTCGTCAGCCATCGGGTATCTCCGCCTTGGCGGAGCGGAGCATGACGCCGGGGATGACGACCAGCCGCTCGTCCGTGCCGATGTGCACGCCCTCGGGCAGGCGCGCCGCGTAGTCGGAGGTGAGGTCGCGGCCGATCACCGCCACGTCGCCGTTGGACAGCTCCCAGATGTCCGGGCAGGTCGGGTCGTCGTTCGTGACGCCCAGCTGGACGGCGGACCTGCCGAGCCGCCGGGCGAACTGCGCCACGGGGTCGGCTTCCCAGGGACGACTCATCGGGCCTCCCGGTATTCGACGCGGACGGTGAATAGGTTATGCGGTGCACATGCGGTGCGACAAATCGTTCATGCGGTGGTTCGAGGTTAACGGGCACCTGTCGCCACCGGTCCGCACTTCTGCGGTGGTGGAGGTGTTCCTGCGTCCGCTTCGAGCCTTCTACCAGGTCTTCTGCGATGCTTCGGGGGGTTTTCACGCCGCGTGCAACTGTATCTTCGTGCTGGCCCGAACGGGTGTCACGCTGTCGTGGATAATCTTCGCCCGTGGTCATGGGTTGCCGTGTGCGGAGTAATTCCGGCACCGATTCCAGGGCTTCGGGCCGGTTGTCCGGCAGGTGCGCCCGCGGCGCTATTCCGTTATTCGGCGGCCATCCGTCCGACGCCGATCACCCGTCCGCGTGAGGCCCGACGGCATCAGCCGCCGGGCGGTGGTCCGCCGAGCCGGGGTCGACACGGCCACCCGCCGCCCCGCCCGGTCCGGGAGCGGTCGTCGAGCCGTAGTTCCACGGGGAGCGCGCTCCGCCGCGGCAGTACGTTGGCCCCGACGGGAACGAGGAGGGACCGTGCAGCCCGCGCCTTCGCCCCCGAGGAACCTCGGTCGCCGCTGGATCGCGCGGCTGGTCGACTGGCTGCTGGTGCTGGTGGTCACCTCGCCGGTGTGGGTGGTGGCGGTCGGCCACCTCAAGCACAGCGCCGCGTTCACCGCCACCTCCTTCGCCGACGACGGTGTGCTGGGCGCGTTGTCCCTGCGCTGGGGCGATGTCGGTGACAGCGCGTACGCCGGTGCGTCCGAGGTGTGGGGTTCGGTCAGCTCGACGGTGATCGCGACCGCGGCGGTGCAGGTGTCGGCCGTGGCGCTGTACGACTTCGTCGCCCACGCCTGGCTGGGCCGCACCCTCGGCAAGGCGCTGGTCTCGTTGTCGGTGGAGCCGGTGGACGGCGCGCGGCGGGTGCGGCCGGGGCGGGCGCTGGTGAGGTCGGCGCTGACCGTGCTGCTGCCCGGCGCGGGGTGGGTGGTGCTGATCGCCGCCGTGCTGCGGCTGGACTTCCTGCTCGCCCTGCTCGGCGTGGCGCTGTTGGCGCTGTCCCTGGCCGAGTGCCTGTCGCTGCGCGGCAGGCTGCCGTGGCGGCTGGAGGTCTTCCTCGTCGACGCCTGCCGGCTGGAGGTGCTGCGCCGGTTCGGCAGCACCCACCAGTTCCGCCACCTGGCGCTGCAGCACCGGCTGGCCGCGCGACCCGGGCCCGGTCCGCCCGCGCCGCGCTGACCGGCGGTGCGCGGGGGGTCGTCGTCGGGACGCGCCGGTCCCCGGCGCGCCGCGGTCACAGGTTGGCGCGGTTCAGGCGTTCGACGAGGCTGGGGCGGCGTGCGTAGTCGTCCCGCAGGGTCGCGCAGCGCCGGGTGAACTCGGCGGTGCGGCCGTCGCGGCGGGCCAGGGCCCGCAGGTCGGCGAGGAGTTCGACGGCGGTGTCGTAGTCGGCGGGTTTGTAGGTGGCGATCAGGGCGTGGACGCGCTCCCAGGCGCCCGCCCGGTCCTCGGCCAGCCTGTCCAGGCGTCGCTCGTGGGCAGCGGCCCTGGCGGCTTCGCGGCGGGCTTCCTCCTCGGCGAGCTCGGCGGCCTCCCGGTCGTGCCGCGCGGTGCGCCTGCGGGCCGTTTCGTCCAGGAGGTCGGCCACGGTGCGGCCAGGCGGGGCGGTGGCGCCGGCGGGCGCGGCTTCGCGGTGGAAGCGGTGCAGCAGTTCGGTTCGCACCGCCGCGGCCTCGTTGCGGACGACGCGCAGGAGCAGCCGGTCCTTCTCGGCGGCGGGCAGTCCCGTCAGCCAGGTCGCCAGGCGCTCGGGGTCTTCGGCGGTCCTGTCGCGCGGAGGGCTCGCCTCGGCCGCCACCGCCAGCAGGTCGTCGTCGAGGCGCAGGAACCCGGCCAACGCGCGTTGCGGTGCGGTGAGCGCGCGCAACCCGGGCGGCACGGGCGGTTCGACGTCGTTGTCGGCCTCGCGGTCGAAGGCGCACTCGTCGCGTTCCCACGTGCCGTACGCGGCCAGCCACGCCAGGTACAGCGCGCGGTGGTCGCCGGTGGCCAGCTCGTGCCGGACGCCGATGATGGCGGACAGCGCCCCCGTCGGGTCGTAGTCGCCGTCCTCGGCCTCCGCGTCGTCGTTCGCCAGGTCGAGGACGAGGTGCTCGTCGGTGGTCCACCACTCGACCTGGTCGTCGACGCGGTACGGCTCGACCGAGGCCGGGTCGAGCAGGGTGAGCGGGAGGCGGAGCAGGACGCGCCGCGTGCCCCAGTCGGTCAGGTGGAGGTGGGCGTCGTAATAGCGCTCCACCAGTTCGTCGGGGTCGCCGCGGAAGTCGCCCCAGTGGTATTCGTTGACGAAACTCGTATCGGTGATCTCCGCGCGGGTCGACAGCGCGCGCACTTCGGCTTGCGCTTGTTCGTCCAGTGGTCGGTCTTCCGCGAGGAACTCGTAGTACTGGTATTCGCTCAACGCCTGTCCTGCGTGTCGGGACCGGTGGGCCGAGTCGTGCCCGGGGGGTGAATCGGTGTCGGGCGCCAATCTAGCGCCTGGCGCCCCGGGAGTGCAGCCCGAGTGCCCGGACGGCGTCGAAGTTGTTGCTCCACATGGGTTACGGGTCTGTCGGCGAACGCGTCCGCGTTCGGCAACGCGGTTACCACCGGGGTGCGGCGGGGTAACCGCGAGTGGGGGGAGCCATGAGTCGCAGGATGAAGGTGTTCTTGGGTGTGGTTTTGCTCGCCCTGCTCGCATTGGGTGTCGTCCTGCCCAGCGTGCGGAGCGGGAGTTTCACCGCCGACGTGTCGGCGATGACGACTGTGGCGGTCTGCGCCGTGATTGCGGGCACGGTCCTCGGAATGGGTGAACGCAAGGAGTAGTCGGTTTTTCGCGTGATCAACGGTGGTAGCCGTGCGGACATGGGGAACAAGACGGAGGATTCGCTGCGGTCCTGGGCGGCGCGCAATCGGCGGTCGGTGTGGGTGCTCGGCGCGCTGGTCGCCTACGTCCTCGCGGTCGGGGCCAACCTGCTGGTCCGGTCGGCGCTGCACGGCTGGGCGTGGCACGACGGGATGCTCAGGTCCTCCCTGATCATGTCCGTGGGGGCGCCCCTGGCCGCGTTGGTCATCCCGCTGGCGGAGCGGCGGCGCGAGGGGTGAGCCGTGCGCGGTCTAGGACCGGGGTGGGGTCACACTCCCCGGTGCGATGTGTCGAAACCGGAGGTCCCCGTTCGACGCACCGGTGACAGCACCCGAGAACGGACCGAGGAGCACCCGATGCGCACCCTGATCACCACCGCTTTCGTCTCGCTCGACGGCGTCGTGGAGGCCCCTGGCGGAGAACCGGGCTACCGCAACACCGGCTGGACCTTCAACGACATCGAGTTCGACGAGGCCGCCTACGGGATCAAGGGCCGCGAGCAGGACGAGGCCGCCGCCGTGCTGCTGGGCCGGGTCAGCTACCAGGCGTTCTCCCCGGTGTGGCCGGGGATGACCGAGGAGTTCCCCCGCTACAACGCGATGCCGAAGTACGTGGTGTCCACGACGCTGCGGGAGGAGGACCTGGTCGGGAACTGGGGTGAGACCACCGTCCTGCGCTCCCTGGACGAGGTCGCGGCGCTCAAGGGGGGCGAGGGCGGGCCGATCATCGTCCACGGCAGCGCCACCCTCAACCGCGGCCTGTCCGACGCCGGCCTGGTCGACCGCTACCACCTGCTGGTCTTCCCGGTGCTGCTCGGCGCGGGCAAGCGGCTGTTCAGCGACACCGACAAGGACAAGCAGAACCTGAGGCTCGTCGAGAGCGAGACCTACTCCAACGGGATCGTGAAGCTGGTCTACGACGTCGTCCGCTGACGGACGGACCGTCCACACCGGACCGTCCACGCCGGACGGACCGCGGGCGCGTCACGCCCCGTGCAGGTGGGTGCGCTCGCCCTCGTGGTCGAGGATGGTCAGGATCTCCACCGGGCCGCCGTGCGCGCCGACGGCGTGCGGGGTCATGGTGGAGAACTCGGCCGCGTTGCCCTCCTGGACCAGGACGACCCGCTCGCCCAGGTGCAGGCGGGCGGTGCCGGACAGGACGGTGAACCACTCGCGGCCGGGGTGCACCTTGAGGTGGTCCGAGCCGGTCGGCCGGTCGGGGGTGATGCGCATCTTCGCCACCGCCACGCCGTGCGCGGAGCGCTCCCCGGACAGCAGCCAGCTCGTCAGCCCCGGCGTGTGGCAGGGCTCCGGGCGGATCACCACGTCCTCGTCGTCGTGGGACTCGACCAGCCGGTCGAGGGTGGTGCCGAGGGCCCGCGCGATGGGCACGAGCTGGTCGAGGGCGATCCTGCGGTGCCCGGTCTCGATGCGGCTCAGGGTGGACGGGCTGAGGTGGCTGCGGGTGGCCAGCGCGTCCAGCGTCCACCCGCGGGCCAACCGCAGGCCGCGGATGCGCCGGCGGATCACGGCTTCCCATTCTTGCTCCACGCGCAAGAGTGTATGCCAGTCACGCAGGAAGCGCCTAGCTTGGAGTCATGCACCAACACCACGCACACCACCACCACCACGAGTCGGGGATGGCCGACGTGCTCGACCTGGACGCCGAGGTGTTCGGCCCGTACCTGGACGAGCTGACCGGGTGGGTCGCCGGGCACGTGCCCGGCGACCCGCGGACCATCGCCGACGCAGGCGCGGGCACCGGGGTCGGCACGGTGGCCCTGGCCCGGCGCTTCGAGCACGCGCGGCTCGTCGCGATCGACCGGTCGCCGGTGGTGCTCGACCGGCTCGGGGCCGCGGCGCTCCGGCAGGGCCTGACCGACCGGCTGCGGGTCGTGGCCGCGGACCTGGACGCCGCCTGGCCCCCGATCGGCCCGGTGGACCTGGTGTGGGCGTCCTCGTCGCTGCACCACGTCGAGCACCCCGACCGGCTGCTCGGCGACCTCCGCGCGGCGCTGGGGCCGGACGGCCTGGTCGTGGTCGTCGAGATGGACGGGCTGCCGCGGTTCCTCCCCGACGACGTCGGCGTCGGCCGGCCCGGCCTGGAGGCGCGCTGCCACGAGGTGGCCGCGCGGGCGGGGTGGAACGCGCACCCGGACTGGCGCCCCCACCTGGAGCGGGCGGGGTTCGAGGTCGTCGGGCAGCGCGGCTTCCCCGTCGAGGTGGACCCGGCGCCGCGCGCCGCCGCGCGCTACGCGCGCACCCTGCTGGGCGCCCTGCGCTCCGCCCACGGCGACCGGCTGGCGGCGGACGACCGCGACGCCCTCGACCGCCTGCTGGCCGACGACGCCCCGGAGTCCCTGTCGCGCCGCGGCGACCTGGCCGTCCGCGGCAGCCGCACGGCGTGGGCCGCCCGCCCGTCACCCGCCTGAGCGGCGGGCCGCTCAGCGGTGCCCGGCCGCGCCCCGGGCGCGCTGGGAGGCGCGGTAGGTCGGGCCGCGGAGCCGGTTGAGCCGGCCGTGCGGGTGGAGCCGGTCCAGCGCGTGGGCCACGACGTCGAAGGCGGGGTCCTCGCCGCCCCGGCACGGCCCGAGCAGGGCGAGGGTGGCGACCGGCTGCCAGCGGCCGACCGGCCCGGCCACCGCGACGCGGTAGGTGATCGGTCGGGTCGTGCGCGCCGGCGCGGCCAGGTCGACGGGGAGGCGGCGGTCCGGGCCGGCGGGGATCGCGGCCAGGAGCCGGGTCCGCCCGCCGACCCGGTAGGGCAGCAGCGACGTGAAGGTGGTGGCGAAGTCGCGGCGGGGCGTCAGCAGGTGGCGGAGCACGGGGCGGCTGCCGGTCGTGGCCAGCGCCAGGTCCAGCGGGGAGCCCTCGCCGTCGGCGTCGACCACGCGGACGGCCAGGCCGAGCACGTCCGGCAGGGCGCGCGGGGTGGAGACGGCCTTGGACAGGCGCACCAGCGCCCGGTGCTCCGCGGGCCGGTCGAGCAGCGGCACGCCGAAGCGCTGCGCCCGCGACACGGTGAACACGGCGTCGAACACCACGCCGTGCGGGTGGAACAGGCGCTTGCCGCGGAGCGCGGCGCCCACCCTGACCAAACCGGTGACGAACCGGGTCGGCGCGCCGGTCCCGTGGCGGACCGGCGACGTCTGCGCGGCGGTGTTCATGGCGATCCCTCCGTCGGTCGGGCCCGACTGGGGTTCCCCCGCCCGCCGGCGTCACACCGCCGGCGGGCGGGGGAGCGCTCACCGCGGCCGAACGGGGAGTTCGCGCAGGCGGCTGCCCGCGATGCCGCCCGGCGAGCTGTGGCGCAGGTCCCGGTACGGCACGGCCGGCCGGGCGCGGGGGTGGTGGGCCCGGATCGTCGGAGCCGAGGCGCGCGAGCAGCCGCCGCGCGGTGGCGGGCATCCGGGGGTGGGCCGCCCGCAGCCGCGCCGGCCCGAACAGCGGCGCGCACGCCCGCCGCAGCCGGCCGTGCACCGCGCCGTCGAGCGTGGTCACCGAGAGCTGCTCGGCGGCGGTGGGCTCCAGGCCGGCCGTGCGGGGGTCCCGGTGCGCGGGCGCCGGCGCGGGGTCCTTGGCGAACCGGGGGTCGGCCAGGACCTCGCGGGCGAGGTCGGCGTCGGTGACGATCCGGACCGGTCCGCCTGCCCGGGCCCTGGCAAGCCTCGACGACGGCGAGTTGGCGGCCCTGCTGCGGTTCGTGGAGACCGCCACGCGGCAGACCGACGAGGAGGTCCGCCACTTCCGGGACGGCTCCGGCTGACGGTCGGGCGCCCTGCCCCCGCGCCGGATCGCTTGCTCCGAACGGGTGATCCGCGGCGGTGCGCACATGAGCGGGCGCCCCGGCGGTACCCGTGTCGTCTACGGCGCAGGGCGGGACCTGGGCGGATGGGGAGGCTGGTCATGCGCTTCGGCAACACCCGGGTCGAGTTCCTGGGTGGGCGGGCGGGCTGCCTGACGATGCTGGTCATCTCGATCGTGGCGTCGATCCTGCTCACCGTGCTGCTCAACGTCCTGCTGTGAGGTCCGCGGTCGCCTCGGTCCGGTTCCACCCGTGACCACGCCGGGTAGTCGCGCCGACGAGGACTCGTGAGCGGGATCTGTCGACCTCACCACGAATAGCGGCCCCTCACCCGGATTCCGCGTATGCCGGTTGTGCGCTCTGCGCTACTCTGCGTCAACGACTTTGGGGGTTGTTGGCGATGTTCTACTTCGGGGGCCTCTTCGGCGTGCTCACGCTGGGCCTGTGGCTGTTCTGCCTGGTCGACGTCATCACGACCGACGACGGCGACGCCCGCAACCTGCCGAAGTTCGGCTGGTTGCTGATCGTGCTGTTCTTCCCGCTGGTGGGGTCGATCGCCTGGCTGGTCGCGGGCCGGCCGGCGGGGGTGGTCCGCGCGCCGCGGGCCTACGAGCGCGGCGCGCCCGCCTTCCCCGAGTACGACCGCCCCGGCCGGTTCGCCGCGACCGACTCCGAGTCGGACGCGGAGTTCCTCCGTCGGTGCCGCGCGCGTGCCGAGGAGCAGCGGCGCAAGGCCCGGGAGGCCGAGGGGGAGGCCGGGTAGGCCGCCACCCCGCCCCGGCGCGGGCGCGACCGGGCCCGGCCGCTCAGTCGGCGGTGAGCCCCGCTTCGTGGGCCAGGATCGCGGCCTGGACGCGGTTGGCCAGGCCCAGGCGGGTCAGGATGGTGCTCACGTGGCCCTTCACCGTGCCCTCCACCAGGTCCAGGCGGGCGGCGATCGCGGCGTTGGACAGGCCCGCCGCCAGCAGCGCCAGGACCTCCCGCTCGCGCCGGGTCAGCGCGTCGGTCCTGGTCCGGGCGGTCGCCGCGCGGGTCAGGCGGGTGGTGCGCAGGCCGGCGATCACCCGCGCCGCCACCGCCGGGGCCAGGTAGGCGCCGCCGCCCGCCACCGCGTGCACGCCCGCCAGCAGCTCGCGCGGGTCGCCGGACTTGAGCAGGAAGCCCTGCGCGCCGCCGTCCAGCGCCCGCGCCAGGTACTCGTCGTCGCCGAAGGTGGTCAGGATGGCCACCGCGACCGCCGGCGCGGCGCGGGCGATCCCGGCCGCCGCGGTCAGGCCGTCCAGCACGGGCATCCGGACGTCCAGCAGCGCCACGTCCGGCCGGTGCGCCAGGGCCAGCTCCACCGCCTCCCGGCCGTCGGCGGCCTCGGCGACCACCGCCACGGCCGGGTCGGCGGCCAGGATGGCCCGCACGCCGGCCCGGATCATGGCCTCGTCGTCGGCCAGCAGCACCCGGATCACGGTCCCCCCTCGTGCGGCAGGGTGGCGACCACCCGGAAGCCGCCGTCGCCCCGGCCCGCCTCGAACGTGCCGCCGACCAGCCGGACGCGCTCCCGCAGCGCGGTCAGGCCCGCGCGCCCGCCCGGCCCCCGCCGCGCCGCCGCCGGCACGGCGTTGGTCACCGACACCGTCGTCGCCGAGCCGGTGTTCACCACCCGGACGCGGACCGGGGAGCCGGGTGCGTGCTTCGCGGCGTTGGTCAGCGCCTCCCGCACCACGTGCCGCGCGGTGCGGTCGGCGAGGTGGGGCAGCGACCGCGGGCCCGCCCAGTCCACGGTGGCCGGCACGCCCGCCGCCACCGCCCGGGCCACCAGGGTCTCCACGTCCTCGGGGGCCGGGTCCACCGGCGGCGGCTCGCCGGCGCGCAGCAGGGCCACCAGCTCGGCCAGCCGCTCGGTGGCGGTGGCGGCGGCGGCGCGCAGGTCCGCCACGGCCGCCCGGTGGCCCTCGGCCAGGTCGGGCGCCAGTTCCAGCGCCCCGGCCCGCAGCGCCAGCAGGCTCAGCTCGTGCCCGAGGGTGTCGTGCACGTCGTGCGCGATCCGCGCGCGCTCCCGGAGGTGGACGTGCGCCGCTGCCGCCGCCGCCAGGTCGGCCTGCTGCCGGGCCGAGCGGCCGATCAGCCAGGGCAGCGCCACGGCGGCGGACAGCAGGAACAGCCCCGCGGCCCACGCGCCCGCGCCGACGAGGACCGGCGGGAGGAGGCCGACCCCGAACGCCGCGAGGGCCGGGCCCGGGCGGGGCGACCGGCGACCGGCCAGGAACGCGAGCACGCCCAGGGCGGCGGCCAGGGCCACGCTCCACGGCGGCACCGCGTCGTCCACCGCCGCCGCCAGTGCCGAGGCGGTGACCGCGCACACGCCCAGCGCCACCGCCGGGCGCGGGCCGAGCAGCGCCGCCGCGACCGCCGGCGCGAGGACGGCCCCCGCGAAGGCCCAACCGGTCGGCCCGTCCGCGGACAGGGCGATGGCGGTCAGCAGCGCCACCAGCACGGCCACCGCCCACGGCGGCACGTGCGCCCACCGGGTCCGCGGGATCCTCACGGCCACCGACGCTACCCCGCGGCCACTCGGCGCAGCCGCACCAGCGCCACGGCCCGGGTGACCAGCACGGCGGCGTTCACGGCGCTCGCCACCACCAGCCAGGCGACCAGGGCGGGCGAGTAGTGGGCGAGCTGGGCGTGCGTGATGTCCCGGCCGCCCGGGTACAGCAGCCCCGCGAGGTCCGGCAACGCGACCAGGGCGGCGATCGGCACGAGCCGGTGCGCCTGCCGCAGCGCCTGCCGCCACCACGGGCGGCGCGGCGCCCACGCGGCGGTGCGCCGGAGGGCGCGGGCGCCCAGCACCGCGCTCGACGCGGTCAGGGCGGCCAGGACCAGGTCGACGGCCCACCGCGAGCGGGTCTCCGGGACCCCGCCCTCCAGCAGCACCGCCAGGCCGTCCTCCAACCCGCCGGTCCCCTCGTTGCCCAGGGCGACACCGCTGTTGGCCATCACGGCGATGCCGTAGCCGGAGGGCAGCAGGACCTGGCCCGCCGCGTAGGTGAACCAGATGCCGCCGTGCCGCACGCGCCCGCCGTAGGTGTCCCAGCCCATGCCGTACGTCCAGCGCGGGTCCGCCGCCGTGTGCATCGCCTCGACGCCCTCCGCCGAGACCAGCCGCACGCCCTCGGCGGTCCGGCCGCCGTTGGACTGCACGACCAGCCACCGCGCCATGTCCTCGGCCGTGGTGACCACGTCGTCGGAGCCCGCCACGAAGCGCTCCGGCTCCGCCACCGCGATCGACGCCCCGTACGCGTGAACGTGCCCCTTCTCGACGCCGGCGGGCAGGTCGCGGGGGGTGAGGGTGATGGCGGTGGTGGACGTCATGCCGGCGGGCCCGAACACGTGGCGCCGGAGGTAGTCGGCGTAGCGCTCGCCGCTCACGGCCTCGACCAGCCGCCCGGCCAGGTGGAAGTTGGTGTTGGTGTAGGTGTGCCGCGTGCCCGGGTCGGTGGCGAGGGTCGCGGCGTTGGCGCGGGTGACGGCGTCCGCGGGCGAGCGCGGTTGCGGCAGGCTCTTCTCCGGCAGCGTCCCGTCGGTGATGCCGGAGGTCTGGCTGAGCAGGTGGCGGACGGTGATCGCGGCCCCGCGCGGGTCCGCGAGGCGGAAGCCGGGCAGGTGGCGGGCCACCGGGTCGTCCAGCCCGAGTCTGCCCCGCTCCACCAGCTGCAGCACGGCCAGCGCCGTGAACGACTTGCTGACCGACGCCACGGGCATCGGCGTCGACCCCGTCACGGCCGCGCCCGACGACCCCCGGCCGTGGCCGGTGACGTGCACCACCCGGTCGCCCCTGGTGATCGCGACCGCGACGCCGGGGTGGGCGGCGTCCTCGGCGTAGTCCGCGACGAAGCGGTCGATCGCCGCGAGGTCGGGCCCGCCCGGCGCGCCGACCGCCGTTCCGGGCGCCGACACCGCCGCCGACACCGCCGCCAGCACGGCCAGCACGGCGCCCGCGACCGTTCGGCTCCTGCCACTCTCCACTGCGCGCTCCCCGTCGTTCCGGATCGACGCCGGTGACGCTAGGAAGCGCGGCGGCGCGGAGCACGACCCGAAGGGCACGGCGCCGCCCTGACTTTCGTCAGGGTGCGGGGGGTGGTCCGGGCCGGGGTGTTCCGGCACCGGGTGCGCGCGTCCGCGGCCGGTGCTCCACCCTGTGCGTGCAACGATCTCGCAGCGGCCGGCGATGTGAGACGCGAGTGAGGCGGTCGTCTTCGGTGCGACTGCCCTGGTAGGAGGCCATGCATGGGCGTGCGGACTGGTGCCGCGTCCGACATCGGGTTGGTGCGCGAGTCCAATGAGGACAGCCTGCTGGTCGGTTCGGCGGTGTTCGCCGTGGCCGACGGGATGGGCGGGCACGCCGCCGGCGAGGTGGCCTCCGCGATGGCCGTCGAGCACCTGCGGGCGCTGGACGGGCGGGACGACCTGCGACCGGACGACATCCGGGACGCGCTGGCCGCGGCGAACACCGCCATCCGGGCGGCCGGGCAGGCGGACCCGGAGCGGACCGGGATGGGCTCGACGGTCACCGGGCTGGCGCTGGTGGCGCAGGCCGGGTCACCGCACTGGGTGGTGTTCAACCTCGGCGACTCGCGCGTGTACCGGTACGCCGGCGGCGTGCTGGAGCTGCTGACGGCGGACCACTCGGAGGCGGCCGAGCTGGTGGCGGCCGGGCGGCTCACCCCCGAGCAGGCGCGGACCTCGCCGTTCCGCAACGTGATCACCCGGGCACTGGGCGTCCACCACGGGGTCGACCCCGACCACCTGGTGATCCCGGCGGTCGCCGGCGAGCGGTTCCTGCTGTGCTCCGACGGGCTGAACGGCGAGCTGGACGACGACCGGATCGCCGCCGTGCTGCGCGCCACGCCCGACCCGGGCGCCGCCGCCGAGGAGCTGGTGCGGCAGGCGGTGGCGGCCGGTGGGCGGGACAACGTCACGGTCGTGGTCGTGGACCACGTCCCCGACGACACCCCCGAGGACGGCGGGGCCCCGCCCGGGAGCGCGCCGTGACCGGCTACGTGCCGGGCTCCGCGATCGCCGTGGTGGCGGACGGGACGTGGCTGCTGATCGGCGTCGCGCCGGGCTCCGCGGTGGTCCGCCGGTGCTGGGAGCTGGCGCGCGCCGGGTCCGGTCTGGACGACGTGCTGGGCGCGCTGGCGCACGACGGGCCGCGGGGGGTGGGCGGCTTCGCGCTCGTGCGGTGGGCCGACGACGAACGGCGGGTCGTCGTGCGGGGTGACGCCGTGGTGGGCGTGGTCGGGCCCGACGGGGTGGCGCTGGAGCTGCACGACGACGGCGCGGGGCCGTGGGTGGACACCGGCCTGCCGCACGAGGTGCTGGAGATCCGGCTGGCGGCCGGCGACGGCGTCGAGCCGCCGGTCGAACTGCCGGTGGAGCGCGGTGTGGTGCCGGCGTCCCGGCTGGTGGCGCGAGCCGCCGACCTGGTCCTGGGCGCGCCCGCGCAGCCCCCGGACGTACCCGCGCAGCCCCCGGACGTACCCGCGGAGGTCCCGGGCGCGTCCGCGGAGGCCCCGGCGCAGATGCCTGCGCAGGTCCCGGGCGTGCCCGCGCAGCCCTTGGGCGCGCCTGCGCAAGCCCTGGGCGTGTCCGCGCAGGTCCAAGGCGTGCCTGTGCAGCTCTTGGGCGCGCCCGCGCAGTTCCCGGACAGGTCCGCGGAGGCCCCGACGCAGGTGCTCGCGGAGGGGGTGGTGCGCAGCGCGGTGGCGGAGCTGCCGACCGCGGTCGCGTCGCTGCCGCCGGTCGGCGCCGCGGCGCCGGGGTCCGCGGCGCCGGGGTCCGCGCCCACCCCGGACCCGCCTTCACCGGGGACCTGGCCGCGCCGCGGCCCCTCGCCCGGCGGCCCCTCGCCCGGCGACGCCCGGCACGGGGACCCGGGCGGCGTGCCGCGGGTGCGAGCGGTCGCCTGCCCCGCGCGGCACCTCAACCCCGAGCGCGCCGTCGCCTGCCGGGTGTGCGGTCGGCGGCTCGCGGCGCAGGACGCGCTCGTCGTCCCGCGACCGCCGCTGGGCGTCCTGCGGCTGTCCACGGGCGAGGCGGTCCTGCTGGACCGCGGCGTCGACCTCGGCCGCGACCCGCAGGTGGCCGACCGCGGCCCGGCCCGGCCGCGCGCCGTCCGCTTCGCCAACCGCGGCAACGACATCTCCCGCAACCACGTCGAGGTCCGCCTCGACGGCTGGGACGTCCTCGTCGTCGACCTCGGCTCCAGGAACGGCACCGCGGTGATCGCGCCCGGCTGGTCGCCGCAGGCGCTCGCCGGCCTCGTCCCGACCCCCCTCGCGCCCGGCTCCCGGGTGGTGCTCGGCGACGGCGCGTCGTTCACCTACGAGGTGGCCGGCTGACCGCCGACGCGGCGCGGGGGCGGCTGCCCGCTCGGGTGAGCGGGCAGCCGCCCCCGTCAGGCGGTGCGGTCCGTCAAGAGGTCAGCAGGCGCCCAGGTCCTGCCACACGGCCCACGAGTTCGGGTGGCCCGGCTCGGCCCCCGTGGAGTACCAGGTGGACTTCCACTTGTGGCCGTTGTGCGAGACCTCGTCGTTGGGCACGTAAGCCCTCGCCGCCTCCCACGCCGGCAGGTCGCCGCAGCCGCCCGGGGAGCCGCTGGTGACCGTCAGGGTGTAGGTGGCGGTGTGGCTGGTGTCCGTGCCGGTGCCCGTCACCGTGATGGTGTAGGTGCCCTCGGGCGTGGTCGCCGAGGTGGCGATCGTCAGCCGCGAGGACTCACCGGACTCCACCGACAGCGGCGTGAACGTCGCCGTCGCGCCCTCGGGCAGGCCCGTCGCCGTGAAGTACACCTTGTGCGGCGAACCGGCGGTGGTCCTGGTCTCGACCGTGGTCGTGGCCGCGGCGCCCGCCTCGACGCTGCCGCTGGTCGGGTTCAGCGCCAGCGAGAAGTCGTTCGCCGGCGGCTCGCCGCCGACCCGCAGCGTGTACGTCGCCGAGTGCGACGCGTCGGCGCCGGCGCCCGTGACGGTCACGGTGTGGGTGCCGGCGGGTGTCGACCCGGACGTGGCCAGGCTGAGCCTGGCCGACTCGCCGGACGCGATGCTGGCCGGGGTGAAGGTGGCCGTCGTGCCCGCGGGCAGGCCGGTCGCCGACAGCACGACCTTCTGCGACTCACCGGAGGTGACCTTGGTGCCGACGGTCGTCGTCACCGCGCCGCCCGGGTTGGTGTCGCCGCTGCTCGGGTCCAGCGCGAGGGCGAAGTCGTTCACCGGAGGCGCGCTGCCGACCGTCAGGTTGTAGGTGACGGTGTGCGTGGTGGAGCCCTTGCCCTGGATGGTGATCGGGTAGGTGCCCGGCGCCACGCCGGCCGTGGTCTGCACGGTGATCGTGGCCGACTGGCCCGAGGTGACCGACTCCGGGCTGAACTTGACGCTCACGCCGGCCGGCTGGCCGGACGCGCTGAGCGCCACCGCGTGCGGGCTGCCGGACACGGTGGTGGTGCCGAGGGTCGAGGTGACCGTGCCGCCCGGCTGGACGCTGCCCGAGGCCGGGTTCAGCTGCAGGCTGAAGTCGTCGACCGGGACGGCCGTGCAGGTCGGCTCGCCGGCCTGGGCCGGGACGCTGATGGCCTGCCACGCCGCCTTGACGGTGTTGTACTGCGCGCAGGTCGGGTCGAGCGCCTTGGCCGCGGTCAGCGTCGCGACGCGGTACTTGAAGTGCGTCATGTTCGACGTCTTGAGCAGCATCGCGTTGTAGAACACGCGACCCGCCGCCTGGATGCCGATGCCGGTCACGGACGAGCCGTCGCAGGTCGGGCTGGCCGGCTTGCCGCCGCCCGGGTTGGAGCCCTCGGCGAGCAGGTAGAACCAGTGGTTCAGCGGACCGGCCGCCGCGTGCACCTCGGTGCCCGGGATGGCGCTGGACCAGCAGTTCGGGTGGTTGCCGACGGCCTTCGGGTTGTACATGTTGCGGATCGGGCCCTGGCCCACCAGGTTGACCGACTCGCCGACCAGGTAGTCCGGGGTGTCGAACGGCGCGGGCTCGGCGGCGTACGCCTCGGTCAGCGCGCCCATGATGTCGCCGGTGGCCTCGCCGAGGCCGGCCTCGCGACCGGCGCCGCCGGGCGTGTACTGGTCGATGGCGTGCCCGTGCTCGTGGCCGACCACGTCCATGGACGCGATCCACTGGTTGGCGTTGTTGCGGCCGATCTCGATGTGCTGGCCGGTCCAGTACGCGTTGACGCGGTCCAGGCCGACCTTCACCGTGACGCCGCGGCCGTTGCCGTCGATGCCGTTGCGGCCCAGCCAGTTCTTCAGCATGTCCCACTGCTTCTGGGTCGACCACAGGACGTCGGCGCAGCCGGTCTCCTTGCTGGTCGCCTTGCCGGTGCCGAAGGAGTTGGACGGCTTGCTGAACGGCTGGTTGGTCGAGTAGTCGACGCACCGCAGGCCGGGCCGGGTGTCGTCGACCGTGCTGTTGTTGCTGGTGTCGATGTTCAGCGGGTTGGGGCCGTTCCACTCGCTGTTGCCCGTGCCCGCCTTCACGTCGTCCACCAGGTCTTCGACCACGCCGTTCTGGGCGTTGACGTAGACGTGCAGGCGGCTCGGCTCGCCGTCGCGCTTGCCGGTGACGAGCACCTCGTACACGAGCTTGCCGTGCCCGTCGGCCAGCACGGACAGGGCGCCGCCCTCGACGCCGTCCACGGTGGGCAACTGGGCGCGGGCGATCTGCTTGGCCCGGTCGACGCCGATCCGCGCCCTGGTGTCGACGGCCAGGCCGCCCTCGTTGGCGGCGACGGTCTCCAGGACCTTGCCCGCCGCGTCGGTGGCGACCACCGCGTCGCCGCCGATGACCGGCAGGCCCTTGTAGGTGCGGTCGTAGGAGACGTAGAACAGGTCCTTGCGGCCGGGCACGCCTCCGGTGTAGACCGCCTTGCGGTGGAACTGCTCGTCGGGGCCCTTGGCCAGGGCGTCCAGACCGGACGCGGCGGCCCGGTCGGCCGCGGCGGTGGCCAGGGTGATCGGACTGCCGGCCGGCGTGGCCGGCGCCGCTTGCGCGACGCTCGCCGCGGTCTGGACCGACAGTGCGGCCAGGCACGCGGCCAGGTAGACGCCGATACTGCGTTTCATGCCAGCTCCTCAGGCACGCAGGGAATACCGAGGACTCGGACGAGAATGTCCGGAGTCAGAAGTGGCGACCTCGATAAAACACGTCCCTGTGTAACGCGCATGGCGTAACCCATCGAGTATTAACCGTTGCCAGAGGCGTTGTGCTGGACTGTTCGGGGCAATATCCCAGGACCAGCCGCCGAGCTGGTCATACGAGGTGGTTTATGGCTTTCGGATATACCGCCGAACGGTCGCACGGAATTGTCCGGATCGGATTCGCGAGGGGTGTTCCGTCCGTTGTCGGTCATTGTCCGGATCGGGTCGTCCGGCGGGGGTGGGCGCGCGCCGGGCGTCGCCGGCCGCCCGGGCGCGGGGGCCCGGCGGGGGTCCCGGGGACCTCCCGCCGCTGGTCGCCGCCCTGCGCGCGGGGTCGGCGGCAATGCGGTCACGACCTCTTGTGCTCCTTGTCCACGGCTTGTATACATCTGGTCCATGAGCAGTTCACCACTGCCGGGGGCGTCGGCTCAGGACACGACCTACCGCTGGCTCAAGCAGCACATCGCCACGTTGCCGCCGGACGACGGCACCTTCCTCACCGAGTCCGGCGTCGCGCAGGCGGCGGGCACGTCGCGGACGCCGGTGCGCGAGGCGCTGCTGCGCCTGGAGGCCGAGGGCTTCCTGCGGATCATGCCCAAGAAGGGCGCGTTCGTGCCGCCGATCTCCGACGGCGAGGTGCGGGCGGTGATGGAGGCGCGGGCGCTGGTGGAGGACTGGTGCGTGCGCCGCGCGGTGCCCGCCGACGAGTCGTTCACCGCCGAGCTCGACCGGCTCGTGGCCGACCAGGAGGCCGCGATCGCCGACCCGCTCGGCTTCATCGAGCGGGACCGGGTCTTCCACCGCACGATCGTCCGGCGCGCGGGCAACCCGGTGCTGGCCGACTTCTACGAGACGCTGCGCGAGCGCCAGGTCCGGATGGGCCTGCGCGCGGTGTCCACCAGCGCCGACCGGTCCCGCCGGGTGCTCGACGAGCACGCCGCGATAGTGGCCGCCCTGCGCTCCGGCGACCCGGAGGAGGCGGGCCGCGCGGTCGCCGCCCACCTGGCGAGCACGCTGGCCGCGCTGCACCTGTCCGAGACGAGGGGCACGTGATGCGCACCGGAGCGGAGTACCTGGCCTCGTTGAAGGACGGCCGGCGGGTGTACGTGGACGGCGCGGTGGTGGAGGACGTCGCGCACCACCCGGCGTTCGCGCCGATCGCGCGGACCATCGGCGAGCTGTTCGACCTCGCCGCCGCCGACGACCGGTTCGCGGTGGACGGGGTGAACCGCCTGTTCACCACGCCGCGCAGTCGGGAGGACCTGGCGGCGTTCCGGGTTGCGGCGACGGTGTGGGCGGAGCACACGCACGGTTGGGTCGGGCGCAGTCCTGATCACGTGGGTGCGTTCGCCGCCGCGTTCGCCGCGCACCCGGAAGCGTTCGCCGACGACCTCGCGCCCAACGTCACCGCGTTCCAGCGCCGCATCGCCGAGCACAGCCTCTACGTCTCCTACGCGATCATCCCGCCGCAGGTGTCCCGGGTGTCGACGGCGAGCGCGTGGGAGGGGGAGTTCGTGCAGGTCGGAGTGGTGGCGGAGCGGCCGGACGGCATCGTGGTCCGGGGTGCGCAGATGCTGGCGACCGGCGGGGCGGTGGCCGACGAGATCCTGGTGTCCTGCATCAAGCCGCTGACCGCCGAGGACGCCGACTTCGCGGTGAGTTTCGCGGTGCCGGTGGGTGCGGAGGGGGTGAAGCTGTTGTGTCGTCGGCCGTACGCGCCGGCGGCGAGCAGCGCCTATGACTATCCGTTGTCGTCGCGGTTCGACGAGACGGACGCGTTGGTGGTTTTCGATGATGTGTTCGTGCCGTGGGAGCGGGTGTTCGTCTTCCGTGATGTGGGGGGTTTGCGCAGGCAGTTCTTCGACACGGGTGCGCATGTGCTGGGCAACTGGCAGGCGCAGATCCGGTTCTCGGTGAAGCTGCGGTTCCTGGCGGGGCTGGCGCGCAAGGTGGCCGCGGTCAACGGCGTCGACAAGTTCCCCGGCGTCGTGGAGAAGCTGGGCGAGTCGGCCTCGCTGGCGTCACTGGTGGAGTCGGCGGTGCTGGCCGCCGAGTACGCCGCCCGACCGGACGACCAGGGGCTGTGGCGGCCGGACCCCCAGGCGCTGTACGGGGTGATGGGGTTGCAGGCGGAGCTGTACCCGAGGGTGCTGGCGATCCTGCGCGACCTCGTGGGCGGCGGCGTCCTCCAAGTCCCGTCCAGCGTCGCCGACATGACCAGCGAGCAGACACGGCCCGATGTCGACCGCTACGTGCACAGCCCGGGTGTGCCGGCCGAGGACCGGGTGAAGCTGTTTAAGCTGGTGTGGGACGCGATCGGCAGCGAGTTCGCCGGTCGGCACCACCAGTACGAGATGTTCTACGCCGGTGCGCCCTTCGTGGCCAAGGGCCACGCGTTCCGCAACTACGACTTCGACACCGCGCTCGCGGAGGTCGACTCCTTCCTCGCCTCCTACGGCGCCTCCCACGGCACGGAGACACCATGAGCAAACCCGAGCACGAGTTCTTCCCCGTCACCGACGTCGACTTCACCGTCTGCCCCGGCGACGACCCCGCCATCACCGAGCGGGTCCTCTCCCGCGACGACGCGACCGGCGTCGCCACCCGGATCCTGCGCTACGCCCCCGGCGCGGACTCGACCCCGATGGGCGTGCAGCGCCACGACTTCTGGGAGGAGGTCTACATCCTGGAGGGCTCGTTCACCGACCTGACCCTCGGGCGGACCTTCACCAAGGGCATGTACGCCTGCCGCCCGCCGGGCATGGCGCACGGGCCGTGGCGCACCGACGAGGGGGTCCTGACATTCGAGGTCCGCTACCGGACCTGAGCACCCTGGAGCACCCGATGATCCCGGCAACCACCCCCGTCGACCCGCTCACCATGCGCCGCGCGATGGGCCGCTTCGCGACCGGCGTCGCCGTCGTCACCACCCGCGGGGCCGACGGCGCGCCGCACGGCATGACCGTCAACTCCCTCACCTCCGTCTCCCTCGAACCGCCGCTGCTGCTGGTGTGCCTGACCACCGGCGCGCGCAGCACCGACGCCGTCGTCTCGGCCGGCCGGTTCGCCGTCAGCATCCTGTCCAGCCGCCAGGAACACCTGGCGCTGCGCTTCGCCCGCCGCGGCGAGGACCACTTCGCTGGCCTCGACGTCACCCACGGCCGGCACCGCGTCCCGGTGATCCCGGACGCCTTCGCCCACCTGGAGTGCGACGTCGAGCGCCACTTCACCGCCGGCGACCACGTCGTGGTGATCGGCCACGTGCGCGACGCCTGCGAGCGCGACGGCGAGCCGCTGGGCTTCCTGCGCGGCCGGTTCAGCGACGTGCTCGACCGCGGGCACGCCCCGGCGCCCTGGATCTCCTGACGCCGCGCCGCCCTCCCCGAACACCCCCGAACCCCCACCACCTCCTCGAAGCGAGGTCTCCCCGCCATGCCCGAAAACCCCACCCTGCCGCCGCCGCAGCGGCTGCACGTGCCGATGAGCGACGGCGCGGTGCTGGCCGCGCTGCGCTACCCGGGCGGCTCCGCGCCGTCGCCGGTCGTCGTCACCGTCACCCCGTACCGCAAGGAGGCCGCGCAGAACGCCGACCTCGTGGCGGCCGTGCTGGACGCGGGCTACGACGTGGTCGTGGCCGACGTGCGCGGGTTCGGCGGCTCGACCGGGCCGTACCGCGGAGTGCTCTCCGAACGCGAGTCCCTCGACACCGCCGAGCTGCTGGAGTGGTTGGCGGACCAGGACTTCTGCGACGGCCGCACGGCCATGGTCGGCGGGTCGTACTGCGGCGTCAACCAGCTGCTGGCGGCCGTCCGGCGACCGCGCGGCCTGCGCTGCATCGCGCCGTGGATCGCGCCGACCGACACCTACCGGGACATGTGGAAGCGCGGCGGCATCCCCTCGCACACCGCCTGGGGCGCCCGGACCTTCCTCAACGCCCAGCGCGAGGACACGCGCCGCGAGGGGCTGCGGCACTTCTACTCCGAGCTGGTGGACGAGCCGTTCGACACGGACCTGTTCCACCGCGTGGACCTCGACCGGCTGGACGTGCCCGCCCTGTTCATCGGCGGGTGGCAGGACTACTTCCTGCGCGGCACCGTGCGCGGGTTCCGCCGGGCGGCGGGCCCGAAGCGGCTGCTGGTGGGCAACTGGAGCCACGAGCCGTTCCTCGGCCCCGAGCTGCGCGGCGAACTCGTCGCCTGGCTGGACTTCTGGCTGCGCGACCGGGGCGAGGACCCGACCGCGCCGGGGGCCAACGCCCGCCTGTCGGTGTTCGGGACCGACGAGTGGACCACGCGCGGCGGCTGGCCCGAACCGGACTGGGCGCGCTGGGAGCCGGTGGCCGAGCCGACCCCGGTGGCGGTGGCCGCGAGCCTGCTCAGCACGCCGCCCGCCCCGCCCACCGCGGTGCACCCCCTGGTGGACCTGGCCACCGAGTCGGGGATGCGGCTGTGGGGCGAGTCCGCCGCGTTCGACCTGCCGGTCACCTGGCCCACCGCGCTGCTGGGCCACGTCGGCCTGTCGGCCGTGCTGTCCGTCGAGGGCTGCGACGACGTCGACCTGCACGCCCGCCTCTCGGTGGTGCGCGCGGGCGGCGAGGTCCAGCAGGTCACCGAAGGCCGGCTGCGCGCCTCGCACCGCGCCGTGGACGCGGCGCGCAGCGGGACCGCCGAGCCGTGGCACCCGCACGACCGCGCGGAGAAGCTGCCGCAGGGCGAGCCGGTGGTGCTCGACGTGGAGGTCTACCCGGTGCACCTGCGGCTGGAGCCCGGCGACGCGCTGCGGCTGGGCGTCACGGTGACCGCGGCCGACGAGTCCGGGTCGCCCGCCACCGCCGCGCTCCTGCCCGGCACCGTCGTGCTGCTGCCCGGGAGCCGGTGATGCTGCGCCTGGTCGGCGGCCGGCTGCTGTGGTCGGTCCCGCTGCTGGTCGTGCTGTCCGCCCTGACCTTCCTGCTGGCCTGGCTGACGCCCGGCGACGCCGCGCGGGTGGTGCTGGGCACCAACACCGACCCGGCCGCCTACGCGCAGGTCCGGTCGCAGCTCGGCCTGGACCGGTCGCTGCCCGAGCAGTACGGGGCGTGGCTGGCCGGCGCGGTGCGCGGCGACCTGGGCCGCTCGCTGTTCACCGGCGAGCCGGTGTCGGCGATCGTCGACTCGCGGCTGGCGGTGAGCCTGTCCCTGCTGGTGCTGTCCGCCCTGGTGATCGCGGTGGTCGGCGTCGCGCTGGGGCTGTTCGGCGCGCTGCGCGGCGGTGTGCCCGGCCGGCTGCTGGACGGCATGTCGGTGGTCGCGATGAGCGTGCCGACGCCGTGGCTGGGACTGGTGCTGGTGCTGGTGTTCGCGGTGGAGCTGGCGTGGTTCCCGGTCACCGGGTACGTGCCGGTGGCGCAGTCGCCGGGCGGGTGGGCGCTGGCGCTGGCGCTGCCGGTGGTGTGCCTGGCGGCGGGCGGGGTCGCGGTGATCGCCAAGCAGGTGCGGGGCGCGGTGGTGGAGGTGCTGGGCCGGCCCTGCGTCCGGGCGCTGCGCGCCAACGGGCTGCCGGCGCGGCGGATCATCGGCCGGCACGTGGCCAGGAACGCGGCGCTGCCGGTGGTCTCGGTGTTCGGCGTGGTGCTGATCGGCCTGCTCGGCGGGTCGGTCGTGGTGGAGCAGCTGTTCGCGCTGCCCGGCCTCGGGCAGCTCGCCGTCACCGCAGCCGCGCAGCACGACCTGCCGGTGCTGCAGGGGGTCGTGCTGTGCTTCACGGTCCTGGTCGTCGTGGTGAACCTGCTGGTCGACCTGGTCACCGGCTGGCTGGACCCGCGGGTGGTGGCGCGGTGAGCGCGTGGCGCGCGGCCGTGCGCCGGCCGCTGGGCGCGCTGTGCCTGGGGTGGCTGGGCCTGGTCGTCCTGGCCTGCGCCGGTGCGGACCTCCTGGCCCCCTACGACCCGCAGGAGCAGGACCTGGCGTCGGTCTACAGCGGACCGACGTGGGCGCACTGGCTGGGCACCGACCAGCTCGGCCGCGACGTCCTCAGCCGCGTGCTGCACGGCGGGCAGGTCAGCCTGCTGGTCGTGGGCCAGGCGCTGGTCGCCTACCTGGTGCTGGGCTGCGCGGCGGGCGTGCTCGCGGGCTACCGGCGCGGTCTGCTCGACCGGGTCGTGCTGCGGGTGAGCGACCTGGCGCTGGCCATGCCCACCGTGGTGATCCTGCTGGTGGTGCTGGCGATCCGCCCGCACGACGAGTCCGCCGCGATGATCACCCTCGGCGTGCTGTCGGCCGCCGGGCTGGCCCGGGTGGTGCGCGCGTCCACCGCCGCGGTGCGCGACGAGCCGTTCGTCGCCGCCGCGCGGGTCGCGGGCCTGACCACGCCGCTCGTCCTGGGCCGCCACGTGCTGCCGTCGGTCGTCGGCCCGGTCATCTCGCTGGTCGCCCTGGTCGCGGGCTCGGCGCTGCTCGTGGAGGCGTCCCTGGGCTTCCTCGGGCTGGGCGTGCAGCCGCCCGAGCCGAGCTGGGGCGGCCTGATCGCCGAGGCGTCCCAGGCGATCTACCGGCAGCCGTGGCTGCTGGTGCCCAGCGGCGGCGTGGTGGCGCTGACGGCCATCGCCTGCGCGGTGCTCGGCGACGTCCTGCGGGACGCCGCGGACGACCGCACCAGCCGCGAGCCGCTGTCCTGGCAGCGGATGCGGACGCGGGTCGTCCGGCGGGCCGGCGCGCCGGCCGACGGCGCGGCGGTGCTGTCGGTGCGCGGGCTGTCGGTGCGGCTGGCGGACGGCACGACCGTGGTCGACGACGTGGGCTTCGACCTGCACCCCGGCACGGCGCTGGGCCTGGTCGGGGAGTCGGGCTGCGGCAAGACGATGACGGTGTCCGCCGTGCTGCGGCTGCTGCCGCCCGGCGCGGTGGTGGAGGCGGCCGAGGTGCGCTTCGCCGGCCGCGACCTGCTGGCGCTGGACGAGCGCGGCATGGCGGGCGTGCGCGGCGGCGGCATCGGCTACCTCGCGCAGGACCCGGTCGCGAGCCTGGACCCGCTGTTCACGGTGGGCGACCAGCTCCGGGAGGCGGTCCGCCACCACCACCGGGGCGCGACCGGCGCGGAGGTGCGCCGCCGGGTGGTGGAGCTGCTGGAGGACGTGCGCCTGCCCGACCCGGCCGGGGTGCAGGCCAAGTACCCGCACGAGCTGTCCGGCGGGATGGCGCAGCGGGTGGCGATCGCGCGCGCCCTGGCCGGCGAGCCGGCCGTGCTGGTCGCCGACGAGCCGACGACCGCGCTGGACGTGACCGTGCAGGCCGGGATCCTCGACCTGCTGCGGGAGCTGCGCGAGCGCACCGGCATGGCGCTGGTGCTGGTCACCCACGACTGGGGCGTCGTCGCCGACACCTGCGACGCGGCCGTGGTCATGTACGCCGGGCAGGTCGTGGAGCGGACCGACGTGCGGCGGGTGTTCGCCGAGCCGCGCCACCCGTACACGGCGGCGCTGCTGGCCGCCGACCCGAACGCGGCGGAGCCCGGCGCGCGGCTGCCCGTGCTGCCCGGTTCGGTGCCCGCGCCCGGCCACTGGCCGCGCGGCTGCCGGTTCGCGCCGCGCTGCGCGTTCGCGACCGCCGACTGCGCGCGGCCGGTGCCCGTCACGGACGAGCCGCTGCACGGCAGCTACCGCTGCGTCCACCCCAGGAGCGGCACGACGACGGGAGCCGGGCGATGAAGCCCCTGCTCGACATCGCGGACCTGGAGGTCCGCTACGGCCCGGCGGTCGCGCTGTCCGGCGTGTCGCTGTCGGTCCCGCCCGGCACGACGGTCGGCCTGGTCGGCGAGTCCGGCTCGGGCAAGACGACGCTGGGCAAGGCCGTGCTCGGCCTGGTGCCGGTCGCCGGCGGCGCGATCCGGCTGGCCGGCCGGGAGATCACCGAGCTGCGCCCGAAGGAGCGCCGCGCGCTCAGCGGCGTCGTCCAGGTGGTGTTCCAGAACCCGTACCTGTCGTTCAACCCGAGGCGCACCATCGGGCAGGCCGTGGCGGAGGCGCTGCCGCGCGGCACGCGCCGCGACGAGGCGCGCGAGCGGGTCGCCGCGATGCTGGACCGGGTGGGCGTCGACCCCGACGCCGCGCGCCGCTACCCCGGCCAGTTCTCCGGCGGCCAGCTCCAGCGCATCGCCATCGCCCGCGCCCTGGTGCCCGACCCGCGCCTGCTGATCTGCGACGAGGCGGTCAGCGCGCTGGACCTGTCGGTGCAGGCGCACGTGCTCAACCTGCTGGCCGACCTGCGCGCCGAGCGCGGGCTGTCCTACCTGTTCATCACCCACGACCTGGCCGTGGTGCGGCACGTCGCGGACCGCGTGGTGGTGCTGCGCCGGGGCGAGGTCGTGGAGTCGGGCCGGGTGGACGACGTCTGCGAGCGCCCGCGCCACCCCTACACCCGGGAACTGCTGGCCGCCGCGCCGGTGCCCGACCCCGTGGCGCAGGCCCGCCGCCGCGCCGAACGCCGTGCCCCCGCCCCGAGAGAGGACCCCCTCCGATGAGAAGACTCCCCGCCCTGCTGGCGGCCTGCGCCCTGCTGGCCGCCGGGTGCGCCGGAAACCCCTCGGCGGGCGTCGCCGACGACACGCTGGTCATCGCGCTGCCCGCGCCGCCGGAGAGCCTGGACCCCGCCCGGAACGGCTCGGGCGGGCAGGGGATCGTGCACTGGCTGAGCTACGAGCCGCTGATCCGGGCCAACTCCGACGGCACGTTCAGCGCGGCCATCGCCTCGGACTGGAAGTACGCCGGTCCCGGCAACACGCGGTTCGAGATGACCATCCGGTCGGGCGTGAAGTTCGCCGACGGCACCGCGGTCGACCCGGCGGCGGTGGTCGCGACGCTGAAGCACTACCTGGTCAGCCCCGGCCCGATGGCCCCGTTCCTGACCGGGATCAGCGAGGTGAGCAGCGACGGCCCGATCGTCCGGGTCGAGCTGACCAAGCCGAACCCGATCCTGCCCTACGTGTTCAGCCAGCTGGTGAACTGGGGCGACGTGATCAGCCCGGCGGGGCTGGCCCAGCCCGACCAGCTGACCTCCCGGACGTTCGGCGCGGGCGCCTACGCGCTCGACCCGTCGGCCACGGTCGCGGGCGACCACTACACGTTCGTGCGCAACGCCCACTACTACCGGCCCGAGGCGCAGCGGTTCGAGAAGGTCGTGGTGCGCGTGATCCCCGACCCGAACTCGGCGATGCAGGCCCTGGCGAGCGGCCAGGTCGACGTGAACCTCAACGCCACGGCGACGCTCGCGGACCAGGCGCGGCGCAGCGGGGCGTCGGTGCTGGAGGGCAACCCCGGCGTGCTGGCCCTGTACCTGGTCGACCGGGCCGGGCAGACCACGCCCGCGCTGGGCGACGTGCGGGTGCGCCAGGCGCTCAACCACGCCGTGGACCGCTCGGCGATCGCCGCGGCGCTGGGCCCCGGGCACAGCGCCGTCGGCCAGATCGCCGCCGCCGGGACCGACGGCCACGACCCGGCGCTGGAGGCGACCTACGCCCACGACCCGGACCGGGCGCGGCGGCTGCTGGCCGAAGCCGGGTACGCCGACGGGCTGTCGTTCGAGCTGGTGGACCTGCTGACGTTCGGGATGAACACCGCGTCCCAGGCCGTGGCCGCGCAGTTGGCGAAGGTCGGGGTGGACGTGCGCGTCCAGACCGACGGCAACGACCTGAACCGGTACGTCGCCGACCTGTCCTCGCGCCGGTTCTCCGCCACCACGTTCCGGCTCACCACGCCGCTGTTCGCCAGCGCGCTGTTCAACATCACCGGCGCGGCCTCGCCGCTGAACCCGTTCCAGAGCGCGGACCCGGACGTCGAGCGGGCGTTCGCGGCGCTGGCCACCGCGGCGGAGACCGAGCAGGAGCCGGCCGCGCGGGAGTTCAGCCGCGTGGTGGTCGACGAGGCGTGGTTCCTGCCGGTCGTGGCGGTCCAGAACTACGTGTTCGCCAAGGGCGTCGCGGGGCTCGGTGGCTACGCGCCGAACGGGGCGCTGGACGTGCTGTCGTGGGCGCCGCAGGGCGGGGCCTGACCGCGCCCACCGGCGCACCGGGCTCTCCACCGGGGCCGCAGTCCGCCCACCACTTGTATGCAACTGGTCTACCAATCGTCTACCTGAGCGGGGAACGGCATGAAGATCGCACTGGTCCAGGTGGCCAGCCCACCGGGGGAAGCACCCGACGACCGCCGCGCGCGCGTCGGCCGGCTGGTCGCCGGCGCGCGCGGCGCGGACCTGGTGGTGCTGCCCGAGCTGTGGGCGGCGGGCTACTTCGCGTTCGACGACTACGCGCGGCGGTCCGAGCCGCTGGCGGGGCCGACCGTCGGCGCGGCGCGGCGGTGGGCCGCCGAGCTGGGCGCGCACGTCCACCTGGGCAGCGTCGTCGAGCGCGACGGGCGCGGCCGGCTGTTCAACACCGCCGTGCTGGTCGCGCCGGACGGCCGGATCGCGCACACCTACCGCAAGGTGCACGTCTTCGGGCACGCCTCGCGGGAGGCCGAGCTGCTGACGCCGGGCGACGCGCTCGACGTGGCCGACACCGCGTTCGGGCCGCTCGGCGTGACCACGTGCTACGACCTGCGCTTCCCCGAGCTGTGGCGGGAGCTGGTGGACCGGGGCGCGCAGACCGTCGTCGTCCCGGCGGCGTGGCCGGCCGCCCGGCGCGAGCACTGGCGGCTGTTCACCTCGTGCCGGGCGGTGGAGCAGCAGGTGCTGCTGGTCGCGTGCAACGCGGTGGGCGTGCAGGAGGGCGTCGAGCTGGCCGGGTGCAGCCGGGTGGTCGACCCGTGGGGGACCGTGCTGGCCGAGGCGGGCGCCGACGAGGGCGTGACGGTGTGCGAGGTCGACCCGGCCGTCGTGCCGCGGGTGCGCGCCGGGTTCCCCGTGCTGGCCGACCGGCGCTGGGGGCGGTCATGACGGTGGTGCTGCACGTGGCGGGCTCCGGGGAGGAGCTGGCGCTGACCCCCGCGCGGCTGGTCGTCGCCGGGTACACCGCGCGGGACGTCGCCTCGGTGGAGGCGCACATCGAGGAGCTGGCCGCGATCGGCGTGCCGCGACCGCCGAGCGTGCCCGCGTTCTACGACCTCGACCCGGCGCTGCTGACCACCGACGCCGTCGTGGCGGTCGGCGGGCCGGCGACCTCCGGCGAGGTCGAGCCGGTGGTGATCCGGTCGGGCGGGCGGCACTTCCTGGGCGTCGGCTCCGACCACACCGACCGGGACCTGGAGCGCGCGGACATCGCCGCGGCCAAGGCCGCGTGCCCCAAGCCGCTGGGCGCGCGCGTGGTGGAGGTCGACCTCGCGACCGCGGACTGGGCCGGCCTGCTCGCCGAGTCCAGCGTGGACGGCTGGCAGTACCAGCGCGGCCCGGTCTCGACCCTGCGCCACCCGGTCGACCTCCTGGACCGGATGGCGGCGGTGCTCGGCCCCGTCGAAGGCGACCTGGTGCTGTTCTGCGGCACCTTGCCGCTGCTGGCGGGGGAGTTCAGCTACGGCGGCTACTGGCGGGTGCACCTGGAAGTGCCCGGCGGCCCGCTGTTGTCCCACGCCTACGAGATCAAGCAGAGGAGCACGTGATGCGCACCGGAGCGGAGTACCTGGCCTCGTTGAAGGACGGCCGGCGGGTGTACGTCGACGGCGCCGCCGTGGACGACATCGCGCACCACCCGGCGTTCGCCCCGATCGCGCGGACCGTGGCGGAGCTGTTCGACCTCGCCGCCGCATCCCCGGTCATGACGACCACCGACGGCGACCGCACGGTCAACCGCCTGTTCACCACGCCGCGCAGTCGGGAGGATCTGGCGGCGTTCCGGGTTGCGGCGACGGTGTGGGCGGAGCACACGCACGGTTGGGTCGGGCGCAGTCCTGATCACGTGGGTGCGTTCGTCGCCGCGTTCGCCGCGCACCCAGAGGCGTTCAGCGGTGATCTCGCGGCCAACGTCGTCGCCTACCGCGAACGGGTGCAGGCGGAGAACCTCTACGTCTCCTACGCGATCATCCCGCCGCAGGTGTCCCGGGCGTCGACGGCGAGCGCGTGGGAGGGGGAGTTCGTGCAGGTCGGAGTGGTGGCGGAGCGGCCGGACGGCATCGTGGTCCGGGGTGCGCAGATGCTGGCGACCGGTGGGGCGGTGGCCGACGAGATCCTGGTGTCCTGCATCAAACCCCTCGGTCCGGACGACGCCGACTTCGCGGTGAGTTTCGCGGTGCCGGTGGGTGCGGAGGGGGTGAAGTTGTTGTGTCGTCGGCCGTACGCGCCGGCGGCGAGCAGCGTCTATGACTATCCGTTGTCGTCGCGGTTCGACGAGACGGATGCGTTGGTGGTTTTCGATGATGTGTTCGTGCCGTGGGAGCGGGTGTTCGTCTTCCGTGATGTGGGGGGTTTGCGCAGGCAGTTCTTCGACACGGGTGCGCATGTGCTGGGCAACTGGCAGGCGCAGATCCGGTTCTCGGTGAAGCTGCGGTTCCTGGCGGGGCTGGCGCGCAAGGTGGCCGCGGTCAACGGCGTCGACAAGTTCCCCGGCGTGGTCGAGAAACTGGGTGAACTGGCGTCCTTGGTCTCGCTGGTGGAATCGGCGGTGCTGGCGGCCGAGCACACGGCCTCGGCCGACGAGCAGGGCATGTGGCGGCCGGGCGCGCGGGCGTTGTACGGGGTGATGGGGTTGCAGGCGGAGCTGTACCCGAGGGTGCTGGCGATCCTGCGCGACCTGGTGGGCGGCGGCGTCCTCCAAGTCCCGTCCAGCGTGGCGGACATGGTCAGCCCGGAGACGCGGCCGGACGTGGATCGGTACGTGCACAGCCCGGGTGTGCCCGCGGAGGACCGGGTGAAGCTGTTCAAGCTGGTGTGGGACGCGATCGGCAGCGAGTTCGCCGGTCGGCACCACCAGTACGAGATGTTCTACGCCGGTGCGCCCTTCGTGGCCAAGGGCTACGCGTTCCGCAACTACGGCTTCGAGCAGGCCACCGCCGCCGTCGACTCCTTCCTGGGCAGCTACGACCTCTGACGTCGCGCAGCCGGCCGCCGGCCCGCGGGGAGGCCGCTCGCCACTGCCGGCGGGCGGCCTTCCCACAGGCTGAATTGTGCTTCCCCTTGTGGTGACAATGGAAGTACGGCCACGGGGCATCCACAGGGGGAGCACGCGGACATCAGGTCGTTCGTCCCCGGGTTGCCGGACACCCCGGCGCGGACAACGCCCGCGTGAACCACGCGCTGGGGCGCCGGGCGGTGCGCGTGCCACGGGCCGTCGAGGAGTCGGCGATCGGATGGGGGGCAACGGGTGAACCTGGAACTGGTGGAGCTGGACCCGCACCGCGCGGAGCGCGCCGACCTGGCCGAGTACGTCCGGATCTGGCGGACGCACGCCGACCCGGAAGACGGCGCGGTGGACTACGACAGCCTGGTCGCGCGGATGCGCAACCCGTTCCCCGGCCTCGGCGCGGCCGGGTACCGGCTGGTGCGCGCCGGCGACGGCGTCGTGGGGCTGGTCTACCTGCGGTTCCCGGAGGACGAGAACCGCCACCTCGCGCTGGCCGAGGTGGTGGTGCACCCCGACCACCGGCGGCGGGGCATCGGCACGGCCGCGGTGCGCGCGCTGCTGCCCGAGCTGCGCGCCCGCGGCCGGCGGGTGGTCGAGGGCTGGCTCGTGGAGGCGGGCGGCCCGGGTGACCGCTGGGCCAGGACCCTGGGGTTCCGCACGGTGCGGTCGGTCACGCGGATGGCGCTGGACCTCGCCGGCGCGGACCGCTCGCGGTGGGTGGTCGAGCCGCCCGCCGGCTACCGGCTGGAGCGGTGGACCGACGCGGCCCCCCGGGAGCTGCTCGCGTCCTACGCGCGGGCGCGCTGCGCGATCCACGACGCGCCGTCCGGGCGGTCGGAGTTCCGGTCGCCGGACTGGACGCCGCGGCGGGTCCGGGAGGCCGAGCGGGAGAACCGGGCCAAGGGCATCACCCAGCGGGTGGTGGCGGCCCTGTGCGGCGACGCGGTGGTCGGGCTGACCGAGGTGGTCCGCCCGCCCCGCCGGCGCGACGAGTACCTGCAGGGCGACACGGCCGTGCTCGCCGCGCACCGCGGGCGGCGGATCGGGTTGTGGCTCAAGGGGGAGATGGCGCGGTGGCTGCTCGCCGAGGAACCGGGCCTGACCCGCGTCTCGACGGCGACCGACAGCGACAACGAGCACATGATCCGGGTCAACCACGAGATGGGCTTCCACATCACCGAGACCCGGCTGGTGATCGCGCACGGCGTCGAGGGGATCCGGGTGTAGCCGGCGCGGTCCGTCCCCTCTCCGGACCGCGCCGGCCGCTCCCGCGGCGGCTCAGCGCGCCTGCCTGGTGCGCCACAGCACCAGCACGAAGTACGGCGTCCCGACCAGCGCGATCACCAGCCCGGCCGGCACCTGCGCGGGCGCGATCACGGTGCGCCCCAGCGTGTCCGCCGCGCTGACCAGGATCGCGCCGATGGCCGCCGCCACGGGCAGCACGCGCGCGTTGCGCCCGCCGACCAGCGACCGCGCCAGGTGCGGCGCGACGAGCCCGACGAACGCCACCACGCCGATCGCCGACACCGCCGTGGCCGCCAGCGCCCCGGACGCGCCCAGGATCGCCAGCCGCGACCGCTCCACGCGCATCCCCAGCACGCGCGGGGTGTCGTCGTCCAGGCCGTGCACGTCCAGGTCCCGGTGCCGCGCCCACAGCAGCGGCGCCAGCAGCGCCAGGGACAGCCCGACCGGCAGCACCTGCTCAAGGGTCCGCCCGTAGGTCGAGCCGGACAGCCAGGTCAGCGCCTTCGCGCTGTTCCACGGGTCGGAGGTGACGATCAGCAGGGTGATCAGCGCCGTGCCGCCCGACCACAGGGCGATGCCGATGACCACCAGCCGGTCCGGCTCCAGGCCCGACCGCCACGCCAGGCCGTAGACCAGCGCGAAGGCCACCAGCGCGCCGACGCCCGCCGCGCCCGCGACCGACCAGGCCCCGGCCGCCGGCACGACGGTGATCAGCGCGATGGCGCCGACCCCGGCGCCGGCGGTGATGCCGAGCAGGCCGGGTTCGGCCAGCGGGTTGCGGCTCACCGACTGGATGCCGCAGCCCGACACGGCCAGCGCCGCGCCCGCGCCCAGCGCCGCCAGCACCCGCGGCAGCCGCTGGTCCAGCACGAAGGTCAGCGCGGTGCCGCTGCGCCCGGCGACCCAGTTGGCCAGGTCGCCCAGCAGCACCAGCCGGTCGCCGAGCAGCAGCCCGACCACCGGCGCGGCGGCCAGCAGGGCGGCCAGCGCCGCGCCGGCGGCCACCAGCCGGCGGCGCGACCCGGCCACGCCGACCCGGCCCGCCGGCGCCTGCCTGCCCGGCCGCCCGCCCGCGGGGCGGCCCCGCCGCGCCAGCCAGATCAGCACGACCGCGCCCAGGACGGTGGTCGTGACGCCGGTCGGCACGCGCAGCGCCCCCGCCGAGCCCATCACCGCGCGCAGCAGCACGTCCGCGCCGACCACCAGCAGCACGCCGACCAGACCGGACACCGGCAGCAGCACGCGGTGCCCGCCCAGCCGGGGCGCCAGCGGGACCAGCAGGCGGGTGATCACCGGCGCGCACAGCCCCACGAAGCCGACCGGTCCGGCGACCGTCACCGCCGCGGCCGTGAGCGCCACGGTCAGCAGCACCGCGCCGATCCGCGTCCGCCGCACCCGCAGGCCGAGCACGGCCGCGTTGTCGTCACCGAGGGCCAGGACGTCCAGCGACCGGCCCATCGCGACCAGCGCCGCCGTCCCGGCCAGCACCACGGGCGCCATCCGCGCGGTGGTGTCCAGGTCGCTGACGGTCAGCGACCCGCTGCCCCAGGCGAACAGCCCGGTCGTCTCCTGCTCGTACACCAGCAGCAGCAGGATGGTCAGCGACTGCAGCGCCAGCGCGACCGCCGAGCCGACCAGCACCAGCCGGGGGCCGGTCGACCCGCCGCCGGACAGCGCCAGCACCGCCGCCGCCGCGCCCAGCCCGCCGACGAACGCGGCGGCGCCCGCGGGCAGCGCGGGCAGGCTCAGGCCGAACGCGGCGATCGCCACGACGGCCAGGTGCGCGCCCGCGTTGACGGCCAGCGTGTCCGGCGCGGCCAGCGGGTTGCGCGCCACCGACTGCATCCCCGCGCCCGCCACGCCGAGCGCTACGCCGAGCAGCAGCGCGGTGAGCAGGCGCGGCACGCGGGAGCCGGCCAGCACGGCGAGCGTCCCGGCGTCGCCCTGCCCGACCGCGGCCCGCAGGACGTCGAGCACGCCGGTGGTGGACGTGCCCTGGGTGAGGTGGACGGCGCAGAGCGCGGCGACGAGCGCCGCGATCCCCGCCGTCACGGCGGCGGTCCGGAGCACGTCAGGAGGTGACGGCCTCGACGAGCTGGGCGGCGACGTGGCCGACCGCCCGGGGCCCGCCGAACGTCCAGGTGCCGCGCTCCAGCTTGTGGACCCGGTTCGACGTCACGAACGGCAGCCGCTGCCACACCGGGTTCTGCGCCAGGCCGGTGGTGAACACGTCCTCCTCGGACGCGCTGTAGAACAGCACGGTCCTCGGGTCGGTCAGCGCGGTCAGGCCCTCGACGTCGGTCTGCCCCAGGCCCCACTGCGGGTCGACCTGCCCGGTCCAGGCGTTCACCAGGCCCACCTGCTCGGCCACGTCGGAGACCAGCGAGCCCTTGCCGAACGGCCGGATGTTGACGGTGCTGCCCTCCAGCCACCCGTCGGCCATCAGGAACGGGGTGCCGGCCGCGCCCCCGGCCCGCACCGCCTCGCGCCCCTCGGCCAGCTCGGCGTCCATGGCGGACAGCAGCCGGTCACCCTCGGCGGACCTGCCGACGGCCTTGGCGATCATCCGCACGTCGTCCCGCAGCCGGTCGAGGTTGCGACCGGCGTCGCTGGACTCGGTCACCACGACCGGCACGTACTTCTCCAACTGCGGAACCAGGGTGGAGTCGCGCCCGGAGGCCATGACGACCACGTCGGGGTCCAGCGCGACGATGGCGTCCACGCTGGGCTCGTTGCGCTTGCCGACGTCCTTGACGGTGTCGTCCAGCGGCGTGACGGAGTTCCACGTCCGGAACCCCGCGGAGTCGGCGACGCCGACCGGCATGACGCCGAGCGACGCGACGACCTCCGCCTCGGCCCACTCCAGCGCGACGACGCGGGTGGCGGGCGCCACCAGCTCGACGGCCTTGCCGCGCGAGTCGGTGACCGTCACCGGGCCGCCCGGCGCGGCGGCGCCGCTCGGTGCGGAGCTGTCCTCCGTGGTGCCGCAGGCGGTCAGCACGATCGCGGCGACCGCGATCAGGGCGGTGATGCGCATGGTTCTCCGATGTTGTCTCAGACGGGGCGGGGTGTGCGCCTGCCCAGCGGCCGGCAGTGGACCGCGCCGGTGACGGGGTCGTTGGCGACGTGCACCGTGACGCCGTACGCCTCGGTGAGGTGGCCGGTGGTGAGCACCTCGCCGACGCCGCCGTCGGCGATCACGCGGCCCTCGCCCAGCAGCACCACCCGGTCGGCGACGATCGCGGCGTGGTCGAGGTCGTGCAGCACCACGCCGACCGCCACGCCGTGGTCGTCGGCGAGGTCGCGGACGACGTCGAGGACCTCGACCTGGTAGCGCAGGTCGAGGTGGTTGGTGGGCTCGTCGAGCAGGAGCACGGAGGTCTCCTGCGCCAGGCAGGACGCCAGCCACACGCGCTGGAGCTCCCCGCCGGACAGCTCGTCGACGCCACGCTCGGCCATCGGCGCCACGCCGGTCAGGGCCATGGCGCGGTCGACGGCGGCGGCGCCGCCGGTGTCGACGCCCCGCCACCCGGACCGGTGGGGGTACCGGCCGTAGGCGACGACGTCGCGCACCGACACCCCGGAGGGCGTGGGCCGGTGCTGGGTGAGCAGCGTGACGTTGCGGGCGAACTCCTTGCCGGACAGGGCGGAGCCGGCCCAGACCTGCCGGTCGCCGAGGCGGACGTCGCCGCCGCGCGGCTTGTGCAGCCGGGCCAGGGAGCGCAGGACGGTCGACTTGCCGGACCCGTTCGGGCCGACCAGCGCGGTCACCGTGCCCTGGCGCAGTTCGAGCGACACGCCGTGCACCACGGTCCGGTCGTGGTGCGCGAGCACCAGGCCGCGACCGGCGAGCACGGCGCCATCGTCCTTGAACATGAAGGTGAGCCTAACCTAATGATTCACCCGTACGGTGGTGATCTACTGCACTCAACGGCGTAGTCGATCACTCACCGCGCGTGCTCCGCGATCGGTGGCCCCCGCGTCGCGCGGGCACCGCGAGCAGGGCCGGCTGGAACGGTGGGAGGACGACCTCGCCCGAACGTGTGGAATAGGCGTCGCGGGTCTTGGCCGGAGCGCCGTGCGGCTGGTTGCGTGCACGCGGTGACCACCGACAGGAGGTGCCGGCCGATGCAGCCGTTCCGGTTGCCCGAGTTCTACATGCCCTACCCGGCGCGGTTGAACCCCCACCTGGAGCGGGCGCGGGCGCACAGCCGGGAGTGGGCCCGCCGGATGGGCTTCGTCGACGCCCCGCAGCACGGCGCGGTGATCTGGAGCGACGAGGACCTCGCCTCGCACGACTACGCGCTGCTGTGCGCGTACACCCACCCGGACGCCACGGCCGACGACCTCGACCTCGTCACCGACTGGTACGTCTGGGTCTTCTACTTCGACGACCACTTCGTCGAGCGGTTCAAGCGCAACCCCGGCGACCTCGAGGGCGCCAAGGCCCACCTGGACCGCCTCCCGCTGTTCATGCCGGTCGACGGCGCGATCACCGAGGAGCCCGCCAACCCGGTCGAGACGGGCCTCAAGGACCTCTGGGAGCGCACCGTCCCCGCGCACTCGGCGGACTGGCGCCGGCGCTTCGCCGAGAACACCGAGCACCTGCTGCACGAATCGATGTGGGAGCTGCGCAACATCGACGACGGCCGGCTGGCCAACCCGATCGAGTACGTCGAGATGCGCCGCAAGGTGGGCGGCGCGCCGTGGAGCGCGAACCTGGTCGAGCACGTCACGGGCCTGGAGGTGCCCGCGAGCGTCGCGTCGACCCGTCCGCTGGCAGTGCTGCGCGACACCTTCGCCGACGCCGTGCACCTGCGCAACGACCTGTTCTCCTACGAGCGCGAGGTGCTCGACGAGGGCGAGCTGAGCAACGGCGTCCTGGTGCTGGAGAAGTTCCTCGACCTGCCCGCGCAGGAGGCCGCCGAGGCGGTCAACGACCTGCTCACCTCCCGGCTGCACCAGTTCGAGCACACCGCCGCCACGGAGGTCCCGGCGCTGCTGGACGAGCGCGGCGTCGACCCGGCGGGGCGGCTGGCGGTCCTGGCGCACGTGAAGGGGCTGCAGGACTGGCAGTCCGGCGGCCACGAGTGGCACCTGCGGTCCGGCCGCTACATGAACGAGGGCGCGCTCGACGCGGACCCGGGCGCGGGGCCGACGGGCCTGGGCACGCGGTCGCTGAGGTCGCTGCTGGGCACCGCCCCGCAACGGCTGCGCCGCTTCGCGCACGTCCCGTTCGCCGAGGTGCCGCCGCTGCCCGAGCCCGCCCTGGAGATGCCCTACCCGCTGTCGGTGAGCCCGCACGCGGCGGACGCGCGGGCGGAGGGCGTCCGGTGGGCCGGGGAGATGGGGATGCTGGACGGGGGCGTCTGGACCGAGCGGGAGGTGCGCGACCACGACCTGGCGCTGCGCTCGGCCGGCGCGGACCCGCGGGCCACGCCGGAGGAGCTGGCGGTCTCCACCCTGTGGTCGACCTGGTGCGCCTACGGCGACGACCACTACCCGGTCGCGTACGGCCGCCCCGGCGACCTGCCGGCGGCGAAGCTGGCCGCCGCGCGGCTCGGGCAGCTGCTGCCGGTGGCGGGCGCCGCGCCGATCAGCCCGGTCGGCCCGCTGGAGCGGGGCCTGGCCGACTTGTGGGAGCGCACCGCGGCCGGTCTGCCGCGGGCGGACCGGGAGCGGTTGCGCGCGGCGGTGGGGGCGCTGCTGGACGGCTGGCTGTGGGAGCTGAAGAACCGGCACGAGCACCGCGTGCCCGACCCGGTGGACCACCTGGAGGAGCGCCGCCGGGCCTCCGGCGCCGAACTCGCCCTGACCCTGCTCGGGCTCGGGCGCGGCGACGCGCTGCCGCCGGAGGTCCGCCGGGCGCGCGCGATCCGCGACGTCGAGAACTCGGTGGTCGACCACGTCACCCTGGCCAACGACCTGTACTCCAACCGCAAGGAGGTCCGGTACGAGGGCGAGCTGCACAACATGGTGCTGGTGGCGCAGGACTTCCTGGACGTGGGCGTCGAGCGGGCCCACGCGCTGGTGGTGGACCTGGCCGACCAGCGGCTGCGGCAGTTCGGCCACGCCGTGCGGCGGGAGCTGCCCGCGCTGTTCGAGGGACCGGACCTGGACCGCGCCGCGCGGGCCGCCGTGACCCGGCACGTGGTCCGGTTGCAGGACTGGGCGGCCGGGACCCTGAACTGGCTGCGCAGGACGCGCCGCTACGACCGGGAGGCGCTGGAGCGCCGCTTCCCCGACCGCGGTGCGGCGCCGGCGCCGCGGGCGCCGCGCGGCCCGACCGGCCTGGGCACCGCGTCCACCCGGATCCCGGCCCGCCGCGGCTGAGCCCGCGCCGGGGGCGGCGCGGCCGATTGGTCTAGACCCATTGACATGACCTCGCGCGGGTCAGCACGCTGGACGCCAGCCGGCCGCCGCCTGCCCCCGAGGAGGTCAACGGTGAAACTCCAAGCAAGGGTGGCGCGCGCGCTCGCCGTCCTGGTGCTGCTGCTCGGCGCGTCCGTCGTCTGGTCCGCCGGGTCCGCCCCGATGACGGCCACGGCGGCCGAACCGCTGCGCAGCGTCGTGCCGGCCCCGGTCTCCGTGCAGGCCGTGCCCGGTGCGGAGCACACCCTGGGCGCCACCACCAGGATCCACACCGCGCCGGCGGCCCGCGGGGTCGCCGACTACCTCGCCGGTGTCCTGCGGCCCTCCACCGGCTACCCGTTCCCGGTCGAGGAGACCACCGGCACGCCGGCCGACGGGATCGCCCTGCTGCTCGACGGCGCGCCGACCGCGGTCGGCGACCAGGGCTACCAGCTCGGCGTCACCGCCGCCGCGATCACCCTGCGCGCCAACACCCCGGCCGGGCTGTTCGCCGGCGTCCAGACGCTGCGGCAGCTGCTGCCGGCCAAGGTGGAGAGCGCCACCCCGCAGACCGGGCCGTGGACCGTGCCGGGCGCGACCGTCACCGACCACCCCCGGTTCCAGCACCGGGGCGCGATGCTCGACGTGGCGCGGCACTTCCACCCGGTCGCCGCGGTCAAGCGGTACATCGACCAGCTGGCGCTGTACAAGGTGAACTACTTCCACCTGCACCTGACCGACGACCAGGGCTGGCGCATCGCCATCGACAGCTGGCCCCGGCTGGCCACCCACGGCGGCAGCACGCAGGTCGGCGGCGGGCCCGGCGGGTACTACACCAAGGCGCAGTACCGGGAGATCGTCGCGCACGCCGCGTCCCGGCACATCACGGTGATCCCGGAAGTCGACATGCCCGGCCACACCAACGCCGCGCTCGCCTCCTACGCCGAGCTGAACTGCAACGGCGTCGCGCCCGGCCTGCGCACCGACATCGCCGTCGGGTACAGCTCGCTGTGCGTCACCAAGGACATCACCTACAAGTTCGTCGAGGACGTGATCCGCGAGATCGCCGAGCTGACCCCCGGTCCGTACTTCCACATCGGCGGCGACGAGGCCAGCGCCACCTCCGACCGGGACTACCAGGCGTTCATGGACAAGGTCCTGCCCCTGGTCGCCAAGTACGGCAAGAAGCCGATGGGCTGGCACGAGTTCGTCAAGACCACCAAGGACACCGCCGCCGTCCCGCAGTACTGGGGCACCACCACGTCCAACGCCGTCGTCCAGGCCGCCGCCGCCCGCGGCGCCAAGGTGCTGATGTCCCCGGCCAACAAGGCTTACCTGGACATGAAGTACAACGCGAGCACGCCGCTGGGCCTGTCCTGGGCCGGTTTCATCGAGGTGCAGGACGCCTACAACTGGAACCCCGGCACGCACCTGAGCGGGGTGCCCGAGTCGGCGGTGCGCGGCGTCGAGGCTCCACTGTGGACGGAGACGATCGTGACCCCGGCGCACATCGACTTCATGGCGTTCCCGCGCCTCGCGGTGATCGCGGAACTCGGCTGGTCCCCCTGGTCCACGCACAACTGGGACGCGTTCAAGGTCCGCCTCGGCGCCCAGGGCTCGCGCTGGACCGCCCAGGGCATCGACTTCTACCGCTCGCCACAGGTGCCGTGGGACAACGGGGGCACCACGACCAGCTCCACGACGATCACGACGACGTCGGACGTGCCGTCCGGCAGCTGGGCGCCCGGGGTGGCCTACCCGGCCCAGGCGACGGTGACGTACAACGGTGTCACCTACAAGTGCCGCCAACCGCACACGTCGATGGCGGGTTGGGAACCGCCCAACGTTCCCGCGCTCTGGCAGCCGGTCTAGCGCTTTCAAGGCCGACCGCGCCCTTGACCGCAGTGCACGAACGAGCAGCGCACCCAATGCGCACACCGGTCGCTTCGTGTTCTCCTCCCCGTACGGCCTGGGCGCAGCCCGATCGCATTTGTCGGGGGGTGTCAAGCACGCTCTTCGCTTGACACCCCCCGACAAATGCGATTGCCTTCGGCAGGCCGTGCGGGGAGGAGAACACGACCGCCCTTTCTTTTCCTCCTCCTTGGGGGCCTCTCGGCCGCTCTTCTTACT
>Ga0196958_10000057_pt1 | contig 51569 bp, 54 predicted proteins | sample S1v_10metaG_FD_148654 | JGI IMG/M metagenome (GOLD analysis project Ga0196958, IMG submission 148654) | Soil microbial communities from Anza Borrego desert, Southern California, United States - S1+v_10 | ecosystem: Environmental > Terrestrial > Soil > Desert | place: USA: California | collected... | reverse complement strand
GAACGCCGCACCCAGGCCGCCGTCCTGGCCACCCGACTGCGCAAACCCACCCCCTCCGACGAGGAGTGATCACAACGGCACCCGCCACGTCAGGCGCGTGCCGCCACCCACCCCCGACCCCACCGAACACGAACCGCCAAGCCCCACCGCCCGCTGCTCCAGGTTGCGCAACCCGCTGCGCGCCACGTGCTCGGGCATCCCGACCCCGTCGTCCACCACCGAGATCACCAGCGCGTCGGCCGCCTCGACGGTGACGACCACCTCGCCGGCGCGGGCGTGGCGCACCACGTTGCCGACCGCTTCGCGCACCACGGCCTCGGCGTGCTCGGCGACGTGGTCGGGCACGGAGTTGTCCACCGTGCCGCTCATCCGCACGGTCGGGGTGATCGCGACGTCGGCGGTGAGCTCGGAGACCAGGTCCAGCAGCCGGCGGCGCAGACCGGGCGCGTCGTCGGCCGCCTGGAGGTCGAAGATCGAGGTGCGGATCTCCAACACCGTCTCGTCCAGGCTGACCACCGCTTTCCGCACGCGCTCGCGCACCCGCGGCTCCCCGATGGCGCCCAGCGCGCCCTGCAGGCTCATCCCGGTGGCGAACAGCCGCTGGATGACGTGGTCGTGCAGATCGCGCGCGATGCGGTCGCGGTCCTCCAGCACGTCGACCAACCGCCGCGCCCGCTGGTTCTCGGCGAACTCCAACGCCACCGCGGCCTGATCGGCGAACGACGCCAACAGCGGCACCTGCTCCGCACCGAACCGGGCGCCGCCCTTGCCCCGCGCCACCAACAGCACACCGGTCACCGACGTCCCGGCACGCAACGGCACCGCCACCCCGGGCCCCACGTCGACCGAGGCGCCCCCCAGCGTGCCGTCCAGGTCCTCGATGAGCATGGGCGCGCCCGAATCCAGCACCTCGCCGACGAACGACGCCGCCTCGGCGAACGCCGTGCCGACCAGACCCTCCGCCTGCGCACCGGCGCCGGCCGCCGTCCGCAACCGCCGCTCCCCGACGCCCTCGGCCAGCACGATCAGCGACAGCGACGCCCCGGACAGCTCCCTGGTCCGCTGGGCGATCAGGTGCAGCGCTTCGCCGGAGGACGCCCCGCCCAACAACTCCGCGTTGACCTCCGCGGTGGCCTCCAACCACCGCTCCCGCATCCGCGACCGCTCGAACAACCGGGCGTTCTCCACCGCCACGCCCGCCGCGGCGGCCAACGCCGTCAGCACCACCTCGTCGTCCGCGGTGAAATCCGCACCACCGACCTTCTCCGTCATGTACAGGTTGCCGAACACCTCATCACGCACCCGCACCGGCACACCCAGGAAACCACGCATCGGCGGGTGATTGGCCGGAAAACCCACCGACGCCGGGTGCTCGGACAGGTCGTGCAACCGGATCACCCGCGGATCCCTGATCAACAACCCCAGCAGACCCTTGCCCTCCGGCAGGTGCCCCATGCGCGAACGGGTCTCCGCGTCGATGCCCACGTACACGAACTGCGACAGGTTGTCCCGCGCGCCCAGCACGCCCAACGCCCCGTAACGCGCGCCCACCAACCCGACAGCCGCCTGCACGATCCGCTGCAACGTCGAGTCCAACTCCAAACCCGCACCGACGGCCAGCACCGCGTCCAACAGGCCCTGCATCTTGTCCCGCGTCGACCCGATCTCCGTCAACCGCTCACGCATCTCGTCGAGCAGCTCGTCCAGGCGCAGACCACCCAGCAAGCGATGGGGCGTCCCACCTTCGGAAGTAACCACGGATCCAGCGTTCCACCCCCGGCTGCCGGGGGCCAACCCTCAGGCCACCGACCGCCCGGTGGCCGTCCCGACCGTGGCTGCCCACCACGAGGGGGCAGGCGTCGCACCCGGCCTCCGGCAGCGCGTGCACGGGCTGGTCGCGGACCACGACCCGGCTGGCTGCCACGTCCGGGTACTTCTCCTGCCACCCCCCGAGGCGCACGGCGCTCCGTCCGGCACGGCACCGCAGCCCTGGCGCTGGCGGGTCGGCTCCCGATCGCCCGCGACCGCGCCTGGCGGCGACGAGCCGCACATGACGACCGGGAGGGCACGGGGGTTGTCCCCGGGGTCCGCCGGGTACCCACCGGGCCGCGTCCCGTCGGGCCCGCCGCGCCCGACGACGCCGCACCGCAACCTCCGAACCGGTCGGGTGATCCATCCCATGCGAGTCCTGTCCGAGTCCCAACTGGCCGCCGTGCTGTCCGCCGTGCCCACCTGCCCGCGGGTGGTGGTCAGCGGGAACCACGCCACCCCGCACCGCGCGCTGGACGTGCTGGACAAGGCGGTGGCCGAGTACCGGCTGTTCGCGTTGAACGCCCAGCCGGGCATCCCGGACCGCGAGGGCGTGGTGCTGGAGACGCCGTTCGTCGGGCCGGGTATGCGCGGCAAGCGGGCGCTGCGGTACTTCCCCTCCCGGCTGTCGCTGGTGCCCCACCTGCTCCGGCAGGCGTTGCCGCCCGACGTCGTGCTGGTCCACACCTCCACCCCGGTGGACGGCTGCGTCTCGCTGGGCACGGAGGTGAACGTCCTGCCCGCGGCGGTCGAGGCGGTCCGCGCCCGGGGCGGCCTGGTGATCGCCCAGCTGAACCCCCGGATGCCGTACACGCACGGTGACGGGGTGCTGTCCTGCGACGAGGTGGACTGCGCGATCGAGGTCGACGAGCCGCTGACCTCCCCCGCGCCCCGCGTGACCGGCGAGGTGTCGGGGGTGATCGCCGAGCGGGTGGCGGCGCTCGTCCCGGAGGGCGCGACCCTCCAGACCGGCATCGGCGCCGTCCCGGACGCGGTGCTGGCGGCGCTGACCGCCCGGCGGGGCCTGGCGGTGTGGTCGGAGATGTTCAGCGACGGCGTGCTCGGCCTGGAACGGGCGGGCGCGCTCGACCCGGGCACCCCCGTGACCGCGTCGTTCGTGTTCGGCGGCCAGGAGCTGTACGACTGGGTGGACCGCAACCCGCGGGTGCGGCTGCTGCGCACCGAGAAGACCAACGACCCGGGGCTGATCGCCCGCCGGCGGCGGCTGGTCTCGATCAACAGCGCGCTGCAGGTCGACCTGTACGCGCAGGCCAACGCCAGCCGGGTGCGCGGGGCCATCTACTCCGGGTTCGGCGGGCAGACCGACTTCGTGGTCGGGGCGCTGCACTCCCCGGGCGGCCGGGCGATCGTGGCCCTGCCCTCCTGGCACCCCAAGGCCGACGTGTCCACCGTGGTGCCCCGCCTGACCGGCCCGGTCACCTCGTTCCAGCACAGCTGCCTCGTCAGCGAGCAGGGCGCCGCGACCATCTGGGGCCACGACGCCGGCGAGCAGGCCCAGCAGATCATCGACCACGTCGCCCACCCGCGGGTCCGCGACGAGCTCACCGAGGCCGGCCGCGGCCTGGGCTTCCCGCTGCGGCCACCGGCCTGATCGGCGGCGGGGTCCCGGGTCGGCTGGAGGAGCCCGTGATCACGGGCGTGCAGCGCGGTCTGCGTCCGGTCGCGCAGCCCGAGCCGGCCCAGCACCCGCGAGAGGTGGTTCTTCACCGTGCCCTCGGCGAGGTGCGAGCGTCACCACCTGCGCGGCTCGCGCCACCGGGAACACCCCGGCCACCGAGAACCGGGGGTCCGCGAGGTCCGGCGCCACCAGCGCGCCGGCGAACCAGCCGAACCGGGTCTCCCCCACCCCCGCCAGCCCGGCGCAACCGCCCGCGAGCAGCACGGCGCCGTAGAGCAGGGGCGACAACCGCGCGACCGGGCGCAGACCACTTCCGCCGCGGGCCCCCGGGCGAGGTGCCGATCGGCACCACCGCGGTCGGCCCGACCGGCACTCACCGCCGTGACCGGCCCGCTCCCAGCGTCGCCGGCCATGAGCTTCCTGCTGCGCTTCGGCGCCGTCTGCGGCACCCTGTCCGGCCTGTTCATCGCCCTGCCGGGGCGCTGGAGGCGTTCACCGGGGGAACCCTCACGACCAGCCCGGTCATCGGCGTGTCCCCCGCCCTGGCCGGCGCGCTGCTGTTCGCCGTGGGGTGCGTGTGGTTCGCGATCGGGATGCTGCGCGCCGGCGTGCACCCGAAGGCGCCCGTGTGGGCCTACCTGGTCGCGCTGCCCGTGTTCACCCTCGCCGCCCGCCTGCCCGACACGCCGCTGACCAGCGCGCTGCACGTCGTGGTCGGCGGGGCGCTGGTGTGGCTCGCCGTGTCGGTGCACCCGCGTCGCCGATGACCGCCGGGCGGGTCCCGCCCCCGCGGGTGTGACCGCTGGAGCCCGCGCACGGCGCGTCGGGGGATGGCCGGCGGGTTCGCGCCACCGGGCGACGCCCGTTCGGGTGACGAAAGGCACCGGACGTTCACGACGATGTGATCACCGGATCCGTGCGCCGGCACCCACCACCGGGTACGGTCGGGATGTTGCCCGCATGGGGGCATGGTGTGCCGGGAAGCCTGGTCGGCGTCGTGTTCCGCCGACCCAGGGAGCCGCCCGTGCAGCGCAGTGCCGTCAAGTTGTTCGACCGGGGCACTTGGCCCGAGGCCAAGCGGATCGCCGACATCCTCCGGCTGGAGACCGTCGGCGGGGTGATCATGCTCGTCGCCGCGACGCTGGGCCTGGTGTGGGCCAACTCGCCGTGGGCGCCCACCTACGAGGCGCTGCGCGACTTCGAGTTCGGCATCGCCCAGCTGCACCTGCAGCTCAGCGTCGGGCACTGGGCCTCCGACGGGCTGCTGGCGATCTTCTTCTTCGTCGCGGGCCTGGAGCTCAAGCGCGAGTTCGTCGCCGGGGACCTGCGCGACCCGAGGCGGGCCGCCGTGCCGGTGGCCGCCGCGTTCGGCGGGGTCGCGGTGCCGGCCGTGTTCTACCTGCTGGTCAACCTCGGCTCGCCGGAGGCGACGTCCGGGTGGGCGATCCCGACCGCCACCGACATCGCCTTCGCCCTGGCCGTGCTCGCCGTGATCGGCCGGTCCCTGCCGACGGCGCTGCGGACGTTCCTGCTCACCCTGGCCGTGGTGGACGACCTGATCGCGATCGTGATCATCGCGCTGTTCTACACCGACGACCTGGCGGTGACGCCGCTGCTGCTGACCGCCGTCCCGCTGGCGCTGTTCACCGTGCTGGTGCAGCGACGGGTGCGCTCCTGGTGGCTCCTGCTGCCCCTGGCCGCGCTGACCTGGGGCTTCATGCACGCCTCCGGGGTGCACGCGACCGTGGCCGGGGTGCTGCTGGGCTTCGCCGTGCCGGTGATCCGCCGCACGCCCGGCGAGGGGCCGGGACTGGCCGAGCACTTCGAGCACCGGTTCCGGCCGCTGTCGACCGGGGTGGCGGTCCCGGTGTTCGCGTTCTTCGCCTCCGGGGTGGCCATCGGCGGGCTCGACGGCCTGACCTCGTCGCTGACCGACACGGTGACCATCGGCATCGTGGTGGGGCTGCTGCTGGGCAAGCTGGTGGGCATCACCGCCGCCACCTGGCTGGTGTCGCGGTTCACCCGCGCCGAGCTGGACGGCGACCTGGCCTGGGTGGACGTGGTCGGCCTGGCCGTGCTGGGCGGCATCGGGTTCACCGTGTCGCTGCTGGTGGGCGAGCTGGCCTTCGGCGAGGGCACCCGGCCCTACGACGACGCCAAGATCGGCATCCTGCTCGGCTCGCTGCTGTCCGCGCTCGTCGCCACGGCGATCCTGCGCGCGCGCAACCGCGTCTACCGGCGCATCCACGAGGAGGAGACCCGGGACGAGGACCACGACGGCATCCCGGACGTCCACCAGAAAAAGGTTATTGACTAACACTTGTTAGTGGCTAACACTACGGTTCATGGACGTAGTGGTCGTCGGCGCGGGTCCCACCGGTCTGGCAGCGGCGTGCGCGCTGCGCCACCACGGCGTGCGGGTGCGGGTGGTCGACGCGGCGGCGCGGCCGGCGACCACCTCGCGCGCCCTGGGCCTGCAACCGCGCGGCAGCGAGGTGCTGCACCGGCTCGGGGCCCTGGGCGACCTGCCGGCCCGTTCGGTCGGCATCCGCCGGGTGGTGGTCCACGTCGGCGGCCGCCGCTGCGGTGAGCTGCGGGTCGGCCGCCCCACCGCGCTGGTCCGGCGCCCCGGCCTGCTCGTGTCGCAGGCCGAGGTGGAGGCCGGGCTGCGGGCGCGCCTGGCCGACCTGGGGGTCCGGGTGGAGTGGGGCGCCGAGGTCACCGGCCTGGAGCAGGGCGGGCGCGGGGTGGCGCTGTCCACCGCGGCCGGTCCGGTGGCGGCCGACTGGGTGGTCGGCTGCGACGGCGCGCACAGCGCGGTCCGCAAGGCCGCCGGCATCGGCTTCCCCGGCGTCCCGCTGGTCGAGGGTTTCGTGCTCGGCGACGTGCGGGCCGAGCTGCCGCTGCCGCGGGACTCGGTCGGGGTGTGGGTGCGCGGCGGGGAGGTGTTCGCGGCCTTCCCGCTGCCCGGAGGGGTGTGGCGGTTCATGGCCCCCGCCCCGGGCACCGCGCCGGGGGACGTCGCGGGGTTCCTGGCCCGCGCCGCGCACCGGCACGCGGGCGTGCGCGGCCTGCCGGACGACGGCTGGGCGTGGACCTCGGTGTTCCGCATCCACCGCCGGCTGGCCGGGACCTACCGGAGCGGCCGGGTGCTGCTGGCCGGCGACGCCGCGCACATCCACAGCCCGTTCGGCGGGCAGGGCATGAACACCGGCCTCGGCGACGCCGAGAACCTGGCCTGGCGGCTGGCCCTGGTGGCCTCGGGCCGGGCCGGCGACCGGCTGCTGGACGGCTACCAGGCCGAGCGCCGCCCCGTCGCCGAGGAGGTGCTGGGCGCCACCAGCGGCCTCACCAGGCTCGTGCTGGGCGAGTCCCCGGCGGCCCGGCTGGTGCGCGACCGCGTGCTGTTCCCCCTGCTGGGCCTGCCGCCGGTGGAGAGGCTCATCTGGGAGCGGGCGTCGCAGCTGAGGACCGGCTACGCCCGCTCGCCGTTCGGCCGGCGGCCCCGCGTCGGCGACCGGGTGCCGGAGTTCGCGGCGACCGACCGGTTCGGCTGGACCCTCGCCGCACCGCGCGACGGCGGCTGCGCCGCGGTCGCCCGCGACGCGCTCGGCGACGTCCGGCACGTGCACCGCGCCGACGACGCGCTGCTGGTGCGCCCGGACGGCCACCTGGCCTGGCGCGGCGAGCCGGAGCCGGCGGCGCTGCACCGGGCGCTGGCGGTCATGCTTGACCGGTGACGAACCAGGCAGGGCCGGGTGGGGTGCGCGAGCAGCGCAAGGCGCGCACCCGCCGCACGATCCAGGACCACGCGCTGCGGTTGTTCCTCGACCAGGGCTACGAGCACACCACGGTCGAGCAGATCGCCGCCGCGGCGGGCGTGTCGCACATGACCTTCTTCCGCTACTTCCCCACCAAGGAAGCCGTGGTCGAGGACGACGACTACGACCCGCTCATCGCCGACCTGGTCCGCGCCCGCCCCGCCGGGGAGAGCCCGCTGGAAGCGCTGCGCGCCGCCCTGCGCGCCGGCCTGGACGCGGTGCTCGACACCGACCACGACGCCGTCTACGCCCGCGCCCGGCTCATCGTCACCACCCCCGCCCTGCACGCACGGCAGTGGCGCAACACCGCCGCCACCGGCGACCTGCTCGCCGCCGCCCTCGCCGACCGCGAACGGCGACCGGTCGACCTGCGGTTGCGCGTGATCGCCGCGGCGGCCACCACGGCGATCACCACCGCCCTCACCGCGTGGGTCGAGGGCGAGCGGGCCGACGACCTCCGTTCGCTGGTCGACCAGGCGTTCGCGGCGCTGGGCACGGGGCGCTAGGCACGCCGGTCCGCGCCGTCGCCCGGCCCGCCCGGCGCGGCGCGCGCCCGGCGGTCGCGCCGGGTCGACGCGAGCAGCAGCGCGCTGCCCAGGGCGGCGGCCACGGCGCTCGCGGTGAAGATGCCGACCTTGGCCTGGGTGACCAGCGCCGGATCGGTGTAGGCGAGGTCGGTGATGAACAGCGAGACCGTGAACCCGATCCCGGCCAGCGCCGCCACCCCCCACACCAGCCGCGGCGGCGCCCCGGCGGGCAGCACGCCGACCCGCAGGCGCAGCGCCAGCCACGTCGCACCGCCGATCCCCACGACCTTGCCCACGAGCAGGCCGAGCACGACCCCCCACGCCACCGGGCTGCCCACCGCCTCCCCCACGGCCCCGCCACGCAGGTCCACCCCGGCGTTGGCCAGCGCGAACAGCGGCACCACGGCGAACGCGGTGATCGGGTGCAGGCGGCGCTGGAGGTCGTCGAGGACGGCGCGCCCGCCCACGGGGCGCGCCGGGGTCATCAGGCCCAGCACGACGCCGGCGATCGTGGCGTGCAGCCCCGAGTGCAGCGTCGCGTACCAGACGAACACGCCCACCGGGACGTACGCGGCGACCGGGCCGACGCCGGAGCGGCGCATCACCGCGACGCGATCAGCCCGCCCGCCGCCGCGAGCAGCCACCCCGGTTCCAGCGCGTCGGTGTAGGCCACCGCGATGACCCCCACCGCGATGATGTCGTCGACGATCGCCACCGACAGCGGGAACAGCTTCACCCCGGCCGGCACCCTCGACCCCAGCAGCGCCAGCACGCCCACGGCGAACGCGATGTCGGTGGCCAGCGGGACGCCCCACCCGCGCGCCTCCGGTCCACCACCGACCACGGCCAGGAAGAGCACGGCGGGCAGCACCACACCGCCCAGGGCGGCCAGCGCCGGCAGCGCCGCCGCGCGCCGGTCCCGCAGCTCCCCCACCACCAGCTCGCGCTTGACCTCCAGGCCGACGACGAAGAAGAACAGCGCCATCAACCCGTCGTTGACCCAGTGCCGCAGGTCCTCGGTCACCGACACCGGACCCGGCCCGACGGTCAGCCGGAGGTGCCACAGGGTCTCGTAGCCGGCCGCCGCGGGGCTGTTGGCCCACACCATCGCCGCCACCGCGGCCACCAGCAGCACCACGCCCCCGGCCGCTTCGTCGTGGACGAGCCGGCGCAGGCGACGGCCCCACCGCGGTCGGGCGCCCACCGCGCTCACCGCGGCCCCGCGCCCGGACCGAGGGCTTCGGCGAGCGTGGCCCTGATGTCGAGGAGCGCGTCCAAGCCGGTGAGGCGGAGGGGCCGGAGCACGTCGCGCCGGGCGGCGACCACCCGCGGGGGCACCCGGTGCTCGTCGCACCGCCGCAGGGTCGCGGCCAACGCCGTCAGGCCGGCGGCGGAGAGGAACCGCAGGCCGGTCAAGTCGACCACCAGCGGCCACGGTGGGCGTGCCGCGGCGCGGCCCGTCCGCAGCCCCGCGGCCAGGACCGGCGCGGTGGCCGCGTCGACCTCGCCGACGGCACGCACCACGACCGCGGCGCCCGCCGGGCGGCGCCGGGCGCCGGGTTGCGCACGTCGGGCCGGCGGGTGCCGCATGCGGTCGTGACCGCGAGCGGCACGGGGACCCTCGGCGCCGCCGACGCGTTCGTCGATGCGGCGGCCGGTCACGTCGGTGACGGTGACGGTGAGGGCGGGCGCCTCACGAGTGGTGATCGGGCGGCTGTCGAGGACGTCGTACGCGGTGTCGTGCCGGGTGGGCATGGTTGTGGGCTCCGATGGTCGTGGTGTGCGCCCTGTCGCCGGTTACCGGGGCACATGCGGCTGTTCGGCGGTTGCTGTCCATTGAGGACTCCCGGGTGAGGACTCCCGGGACGGCGCCACCTGGCGGCGGCCGGGACAGGCCCGGGGCGCGGCTTCCCGTCCGGGCCGGTCCACCCGCGGTGACGGCACAGCGGCGAACGCGCCCGCGGGGCGGACGAGCGCACCGGAGCACGCCTTGGTCGGCAGCGCTCCGGTGCGGTGATCGGCCCCCGTGCGGGGACCGCCCCTGATCGGGGGTGGGTCAGGCGGAGGCGGGCGCCCGACTCGCGATCTCGGCGTCGGCGACGGCCTCGGCCGCGGCTTCCGCGGCGCGGTTGGCGTCGTCGGCGGCCTGGGCCGCGGCGTGGTCGGCCGGGCCGGCGGCGGGTCCGGTGGCCGGGACCCTGGGCAGGGTCTCGGTGAAGGCGCGGGAGATCCCCTGGAGCGCCGAGGTGACCTCGCTGGGGATGACCCAGAAGGTGTTGCCGGCGCCCTGCGCCAACTGCGGCAGCGTCTGCAAGTACTGGTAGGCCAGCAGCTTCGGGTCGGGGTCGTTGCGGTGCACGGCCTGGAACACCTGGTCGATCGCCCGCGACTGGCCCTCGGCCTTGAGGATCTCCGCCGCCCGCTCGCCCTCGGCGCGCAGCACGGCGGCCTGCTTGTCGCCCTCGGCGGTCAGGATCTGCGACTGCCGCTGCCCTTCCGCGGTGAGGATGGCGGCGCGCTTGTCCCGCTCGGCGCGCATCTGCTTCTCCATCGCGTCCTTGATGGTGCGCGGCGGGTCGATGGCCTTGATCTCCACCCGGTTGACCCGCAGCCCCCACTTGCCGGTGGCGTCGTCGAGCACGCCCCGCAGCTGGCTGTTGATGGTGTCGCGGGAGGTCAGCGTGCTCTCCAGGTCCATGGAGCCCACCACGTTGCGCAGCGTCGTGACGGTCAACTGCTCGACGGCCTGCAGGTAGCTGGCGATCTCGTAGAACGCCGCCCGCGGGTCGGTCACCTGGAAGTACAGCACCGTGTCGATCTCCACCACGAGGTTGTCCTCGGTGATGACCGGCTGCGGCTGGAACGACACCACCTGCTCGCGCAGGTCGATCGCCGGGTGCACCCGGTCGATGAACGGGATCACCACGTTGAGCCCGGGTTGCAGCGTGCGCTGGAACCGCCCCAACCGCTCCACGTTGCGCGCCCGCGCCTGGGGCACGATCCGCACCGCGCTCAACACCACCAGCACCACCAGCAGCGCGATGAGCACACCGACGATCACTGAAGCTTCCACGACCCACTCCCCGGGTAGACGTACGCGGTGCTGCCGCTGATCCGCAGGACCTCCGCGGTGGCGCCCTCGGGGATCACCAGGGCGTCGTCGAACGGCCGCGCCGTCCACTCCTCACCCGCGATCCGCACCCGGCCCCCGTGCCGCGTCACCTCGCGCAGCACGGGACCGGACTCGCCCACGAGCGCGTCGACGCCGAAGCGCGCGGACGCGGCTGCGCGCCGGTGGCGCCGGGCAAGCGGGCGCAGCAGCACCAGGCCCAGGACCGAAGCGAGCGCGAACACCGCGAACTGCGCCGCGACGGGCAGGCCGATCCCGGCGGCCCCGGCGGTGAGCAACGCGGCGCCGCCGAGGACGCCCAGCGCGCCGGTGAGGCTGAACAGCTCTACCACCCCGAGCAACAACGCCATCGAGGACCACACGAGCCAAGCGTGCACGCGACACCTCCTCCACGACTGGCAGCGACTTCGACTTCGTGCCTTTGACCTGCCTTTATGCTCTCCCGACCGGGCTGGGGGGACAACGCGTGAACCAGGCCGTCCCGGAACCGCCCCGGTTGCCGGTTCCCGGCAACCGGGGTCGGTCACGGAGCCGCGGCCGGCGGCCAGTCGAGCAGCCTGGCCCCGAGCACCGCGACGTGCAGCGACAGGGCCTGCGACGGGTCCTCCACCGAGTAGCCGGTCAGTTCCCGGACGCGCTGCAGGCGGTAGGTCACCGTCCGGACGCCCACCTGCAACTCCCGTGCGCAGGCCGCCGCCACCTGGCCGGCGGCGAAGTAGGCCGACAGCGTGGCCAGCAGCGGGCCGGCCCCTCCCCGCACCTCGCGCAGGGGTTCCAGCACCACCGACACCAGGTCGGCCAGGGCGGCGCTGTCGCGCAGCAGGACCTGGTAGACCACCAGGTCGTCGGCCCGGTGCACGCGGCCGGGCAGCGCCAGGCGCTCGGCGATGTCCAGCGCGTGCCTGGCCTGCTCGAAGGAGCGCACCACGCCGCCCGGCCCGGACTGGGCGCGACCGACACCGACCCACCACGTCGAGGCGTCCCCCAGGGCCGCGGCCACCTGCCGCGTGAACTCGTCGAGGACGCCGGCCATGGTGTCCGGGACGACGCAGACCAGCAGCCCGGCCTTGGTGGTGATGAGGACGTCGCGGGAGTCCAGGCGCAGGTGCAGCGAGGTCTCCACCGCCCTGGCCACCTCGCCGCCGTCGACCACCGGCTCCGGGCAGTGCGCCGCCGCCACGACGTTGCTGCCCGCCAACCGCAGCCCGAAGCGCTCCGCCCGCTCGGCCAGCTGCCCCAGGTTGCGCCCGTCGAGCAGGTCGTCGACGAACTCCCGGCGGAACGACTCCTCCTGGCGCACCGACCAGCGCTGCGCCTTCTCGTAGCCCTCCGCGACCGCCATGACCGCCGCGTCGGCCGCTTTGAACACCGCCTCCCCCAGCTCGCGCAGCACGTCCGGGTTCCTCGCCCGCCGCACGCCGGACAGCAGCGGCCAGGCCAGCCACGTGGCGCTCAGGTACATGTCGATCACCCCGCGCAGGGGCACCCCCTGCGCCGCCGCGCGGGCGCCGACGTCGTGGCGCACCCGCAGCCGGTCCGGTCCGGACGGGCGACCGGACGCGCTGACCTCGTCCAGGTCGGCGAGGTAGCCGTCGAGCAGTTCGACGGGCACGCCGTGCGCCTGCCGGCTCGCCCGCCCGGCAACACCGGCCCACAGCTCAGCGGTGTCGCCGCGCGCGGGCCCCGGCCTTCTGGCTCGTGCCATGTGTCCCACTTCCGCAGTCGTCGGTCGGGGTCGGCGCAGCGGGTGGTCCGCGCCGGGGTGGGTTGTTCACGGCTTCTCGGCCAGCACCGTCCTCTCCCAGGGCGACACCGGCACCTCGCGGCCGGTGGGCCGCACGTAGCGCGCCCGGAACTCCTCGGCCCCGACGTCCTCGACCTTCCACCAGCCGTACCGCGCCAGCAGGGCGCCCACGTCGCGCGGGCGCAGCCCGATCCGCCACAGGTTCTGCCGGGTGACGAACCGGTGGTGCGGCGCGGCGGCCCCGTGCGCGTCGCTGCCGTCGATGAAGTCGTGCCGGACGTAGGTGAACACCAGCCTGCTGCCCGGCGCAGCGCCGGCCAGGAAGTCGAAGGTGCGGCGGAAGCCCTCCTCGGTCAGGTACTGGGTCACCCCTTCCCACACGAACAGGCACCGCTGCCCGACCCGGTGGCCGCGGGCGACCAGCGCGGCGCCCAGGTCGCCGGTGTCGAAGTCGACCGGCACGAGCGTCACGCGCTCGCACGCCCCCAGCCGCCTGCGCTTGCGGTCGACGTTGGCCGCGAGGTCCACTTCGAACGCCGACGCGCCCGCGGGGGCCACCAGGCGGTGCGCACGGGTGTCCAGGCCGGACCCCAGGACGACCGCGCACCCGATGCCGTCGCCCAGCGCCCGCACCACCTGCTCGTCGATGTAGCGCTTGCGGCAGGCGACGCCTCCCCAGACACCGGGGGCGGCGCCCTCGAAGAGCCTGATCAGCCACTCGCGCAGCACGGGGTGGCGGGCCGACCCCGCCACCCACCGCGACACCGGGGGCAGCACCGAACCCGCCAGCGGGTCGTCGAGCAGGCGGCGCCCGGGCGGGTAGTGCTGCTCCACCGCCGCGATCACCATGGGTCCGGCGGCGGTGCCCGCCGCTCCGCTCACCACGGCCGGCGCTCCTCACCGGTCGGGCGCGGGCGGCCCGCGCCCGTGTCGCGCCGCCGATCCCCCTCCGGCGGGGTGCGGGAGCGGTCACGACCGGTTGCCCCGCGACAGGCGGCGACGTGCGCGGCCATGGGTGGCCTCCGTTCCCGGGCGACAGCGGATTCCCCGCCGACCAGGCTTCCCGGCACACCGATGACGATCGTAGCGCCCCCGACGCGCGAATCCGTGTCGAGTGGACTCCCGCTCGGCGGCGGCGGTCGCACATCCGGGTGCGCAGGGCCGGGACGCCTGCGGCGACCGGCTCCCGACTTGCCGACCTCCGGCAAGCAACCGGGCTCTTGCCCACCTGCTCCGCACCTGGTCGCCCGCCGCCCGGCGGGTGACCATGGCGGGGACCGCCCACCCGGCCGGTGGCGACGCCGGCCCGAGGTCGACGGAAGGAGTCGGCGTGCGATGGTTGTTGTGGCTCGTGTCGGCCGCCCTGCTGCTGGCGGTGTCGGGTTCCACCGCTGCCGTGCGATGGGACCTGGTGCTGCTCACCGTGCTCACCGTCGGTCTGCTGGGCGTCGGGTACGGCGCGCGGCACCGGTGTCGGACCCGGCTGCTCTACCACCGCGGGGGCGAGGACCGGCCACGTGCCGTCCACGCCGCGGCCCGCGCCGACCCCACCGGGCTCCGCCCGCACGAGCGACGCTGGCTGCGCGCGATCGAGCGGGCGCTGGAGGACGAGGACCCCGAGTTCGCCGAACGCCTCCGGAGGACCCCGGACCTGCCGGGTCACCGGGCGGACGGGCGGCTCACCGCCGTGGCCGTGTTCGGGGTGGTGCTGGTGGTGGTCGGCCTGCTGTCCGACCCGCCGTTGGCCCTGATCGGCCTGCTGATCACCGTGTCGGCTTTCGGCGTCCGACTGCTGCTGTCCGCGCGACGACCCCAGGACCCGGCGGCCGGGCCCGACGACGAACCACCGCACGGCCACGACCGGGGCGCGCCGGTATGACCGCTCCACGACGGGGGAGGCGCGGCGCCGCAGGCGCCCGGCCACGAGCGCCGGTGGCCGCGGCCCGGCCGGACCGGCGCGGGCGCCGGTCCGCGGGCGGGGCTGCCGCCCGCGGACCGGCGCCGGCCTCACTCGGCGGCCTTCTCCAACTCGACCAGCGCCGCGGCCAGTGCGAAGTACTTGCTCGTGCCCAGGTCGCGGACGGACTTGATGCCGAAGGCGGACTCCAGCTTCTCCGCGTCAGCGCCGCTGACCCCGGCCAGCGCGGCCACCGGCGCGTCGAGCACCTCGGACACGCCCAGGCCCTCGTAAGCCTTGTCCAGCTGCTTGTCCAGGTTCACGGAAACAGCCACAGGTGGTACCCCTCCACGGGTAGTCGATCATGGACTTCCCCACCCTATCGGGTTATATGCCGCTTGAGTCCGCCCATGCCCCGAACAGACCAGGCGCTGCGACGGCCACCCCCGGCGACCTCGCGCTACCGCAGCGCACCCGACCACCCACCGCCCGCCGTGTCACCGCTGCCGGTGCGGGCGCGGCCGGTCGACGTCCCGCGAGGCGGCTGCGACCCGGCTCAGCCCGGCCTCGTGGGCGAGGACGGCCGCCTCGACCCGGTTGCGCGCGCCGAGCTTGTCCAGGATGGAGCTGACGTGGGCTTTGACTGTGCCCTCGACGACGTGGAGGGTGCGGGCGATCTCGGCGTTGGAGCACCCCGCCCCGAGCAGCGCCAGGACGTCGCGTTCCCGTTCGGTCAACGCCGTCGTCCGCTGCCGCGCCCGGGTCGCCGAGGCACCGGCGGCGCGGTAGTGGCGGACGACGCGCTGGGCGACGGCCGGCGACAGGAACGCCGCCCCGGCGGCGACGGCGTGGACGGCGGCGAGCAGCTCGCGCGGGTCGCAAGCCTTGAGCAGGAAGCCCGCCGCGCCGCCGCCGAGCGCGCGTGCGACGTAGTCGTCCTGGCCGAACGTGGTGAGCACGACGACCTTCGTCGCCGGTGCGACGGCGGCGATCTCGTCGGCCGCGGCCAGGCCGTCGAGGCCGGGCATGCGGATATCCAGCAGCGCCACGTGCGGGCGGTGCGCGCGGACCACCTCGACGGCCTGGCGGCCGTGGGCGGCCTCGGCGACGACCTCGATGCCGTCGTCGGCGGCCAGCACCGCCCGGACGCCGGCGCGGACCATCACCTCGTCGTCGGCCACGACCACCCGGATCACGGCATCACGCCCGTTCCAACCGGTTCTTCGAGGCCAGCACGTCGCCGACGAAGCAGAGCCGGTAGACCTCCGGGCCGAGGTCCAGCAAGCCGTCACCGGCCGGGTAGTGGACGCACCTGGCGCCGACCGGTGGCGGCGGCGCGGCGACCAACCCCGGCTCCGGGTCGAGGTCGCGCGGGGGCAGCAGCCCCGCGATGTCCGCCAGCGGCTGACCGGGCCTCAGCCCGTCGTACCGGTCGTGCGCGAGGCCCGTTCCCGCCACGGTGGCCACCTGCGCGCAGGCGAGCGCCGCGAGCAGCGCGAGCCCGGCGCACAGCGGCAGCGCCGCGGCCCGCAGCCGCGCCCGCCGCCCGGCGACCCCGAGCCCGGAGCCCCGCCGGCCGACCTCGGCCCGCGACGGCGTCGTGCCCTGCGGCGCCACGTCATCGGGCAGCACCGCGACCACCGCCCAGCCCCCGCCCGGCGACGGGCCCGCGTCCAGCCGGCCGCCGACCAGCTGGACCCGCTCGGCCAACCCGACCAGCCCCCGGCCGGTCCCCCCGCCGACAGCCGGCCGAGCCGCGGCGTCGTTCACGACCTCGACCCGGGTCCCCTCACCCTGTCGGGTGATCGTGACGGTCACCCGCGCGCCCGGCGCGTGCCGGGCGGCGTTGGTCAACGCCTCCCGGACCACGCGGTGGGCGGCCTGGCCGGTCATCGCGGACCAGGGGCCGGGCGGGCCGTCGCGCCGGAGCCGCACCCGCAGGCCGGCCGCCGCGGCCCGCCGGACCAGGTCGTCGACGCCCTCGTCCGCGGGCCGCAGGTCGGCGGCGCCGTCCGCGCCGCCCAGCACCTCGACGACGTCGTGCAGCCGGTCGGTGGCCCGGACGGCGCCCGCCCGCAGCTCGCCGACGGCCGCGCGCTGCTGGTCGGTGAGGCCCGCGGCGAGTTCCAGCGCGCCGCCGCGCAGGGCGATCAGCGCCAACTCGTGACCCAGCAGGTCGTGCATCTCCCGGGCGATCCTGGCCCGCTCGCGCAGCCGGGCCTGCTCGGCGACGACGTCGCGCTCCCGTTCCCGCTGTTCGGCGCGCAGGCGCCGGTAGCGGCCGAACGACCACGGCAGCACCGAGGCGGTCAGCTCGACGAACACCACCGAGAGCCAGTCCGCGAGCGGGTCGGTCGAGCGCCAGAGCGCCAACGCGAGGCCGGTGGACGCCACCGCGGTGAACACCCGCAGCGCGAGCGGGAGCGACACGAGCCGCCGCCCCGCCGGACAGGCCAGCGCGGCCATCGGCAGCGCCAACCAGCCACCGCCGTCGAACGTCAGCGCCACGGGGAGGGAAAGCCCGGCCGACAGGAGCAGCAGCGCAGCCCAGGCCGGATCCGCTCGTCGGTACCGCACCGGCCCACGATACAAACCACGGCGGCGGCACACCCCTGACGAAAGTCGGGGTGCCCGCCCGGCGCAAGTCCCATGTCCCGGCACGGCGGCCTGCCTAGCGTCGACGCCGTGATCACCGCAACGGCGCCGCACAGGCGATACGGCGACAAGGGCGCCGCCGCCGACCTGCCCTCCGAGGTCTTCGACCGGTGGGTGTCCGGCGGCGCCTCCGCCGCGTTCGCCGTGATCACCCCCGCGGTCGCCCGGGTGCGTTCACCCGACGTGACACCCGATCCCGGAAAGGGGATGAAGTGATGCGCACGTTCCTGACGGTGGTCACCAGCGTGGTGATCACCGCGGCACTCGCCGCCCCGGCCGGCGCCGCGACGCACGAGCTGGTGCTGCCCGCGCCGACCGGGCGGCACCCGGTCGGTGTGGACCGGCTGCACCTGGTCGACGAGGACCGGACCGACCCGTGGGTGCCGACCGGGCCACGGGAGTTGATGGTCTCGGTGTGGTACCCGGCCGCAGAGGCGCGCGGCGCCGGGGTGCCGTACGCCAGCGCCGAGGAGTCCCGGCTGCTGCTGGACCTGTACGGGATCACCGACGCGCCGCCGGACGCGTTGACGCGGGTGCGCACCCACGCGCGGGCGGGGGCGCCGCCGTTGCGCACGCCCGTCCGGCAGCCGCTGGTCGTGCTGTCCCCCGGCCTGGCGTTCCCCCGCTGGACCCTCACGACCCTGGGGGAGGACCTGGCCAGCCGCGGCTACGTGGTGGTCGGCGTCGACCACACCCACGAGGGGGCGGCGGTCACGTTCCCCGACGGCCGGGTGGCCGGGTGCGTGGTGTGCGGCGGCGAGGCGAGCGGAGCGGCGATCACCGCCGGCCGGGCGCTGGACATCTCGTTCGTGCTGGACAGCGTGCTCGCCCGGCAGCGGTACCGGGAGCTGGTCGACCCGCGCCGGATCATGGCCGCGGGGCACTCGATCGGCGGGGCGTCCGCCGCCGCGACCATGCTCGCGGACCCGCGCGTCGACGCCGGGGTCAACCTGGACGGGTCGTTCCAGCCGGCGCTCGGGCAGGACCTGTCGCGCCCGTTCCTCCTGCTGAGCGCGGAGGACCGGAGCCCGGGCCGGCGCCCGGACTGGGACCGGACGTGGCCGCGCCTGACCGGCTGGCGGAGTTGGCTGCACGTGCCCGGTGCGGGGCACAGCTCGCTGAGCGACGCGGCCGTCGTCACCGAGTGGCTCGGCCTGCCGCCCCGGGCACTGCCCGGCGCGCGGGTCGTCGAGGTCCTGCGCGCCTACGTGGCCGCGTTCGCCGACCAGCACCTGCGGCACCGCCCGCGGCAGCTGCTGGCGGGGCCGTCACCGCGCTTTCCCGAGGTCCACTTCGTGGGTCCGCCGCGGTGAGCGGGCCGGCCGCCCGCGGTGACCAGCCTCCGGCTGCCCGCGGGCGGCGTCAGGCGTCGACCAGCAGCCGGTCGAGGCGGTGGCGGGCGAGGTGGTGCAGCATCTCGGCGAGGGCTTCGCGGACGACCTGGCCCTCGAGGTCGCGGCGGGCGGCGAGCACCGTGCCGGCCACCGCCTCCCGGGACAGGGCGCCGCCGAACTCGGCGGTCAGCCTGCCGACGGCTTCCAGGCAGTACTGGTCCGGCTGCTCCTGCTGGGTGGGCACGGGACCTCCAACGCTCGTGGTGTCTGCTCCCAGGATGCCTCCGCCGTGGCAGGCCCGACCTGACGACTGGCTGACGATGGAGCCGGCCGTCCCGGGCGGGTGCTGCTCACGGGCCGGCCCCGCCGGTGGGCGGGTGCTCGCGCGCCCTCCTCCGGCCCGCCGGGGTCCGTGCCCGGTGCGGCGCGGTTCGTGCGGTTCGTGCGGTTCGTGACATGGGACGGGGCATCGGGGGTAGTCCCGAGGCATGTGCGCGCCAACCGCCGTCCCCGCAACCACGGGGTCACCGCAGTCGGTCGAACCCGTCGATCCCGCGCCGGAGCGGGATCGACGGGTTCGACCCGGCGGCGCGGTGGTCGTCGTCGAGCCCGCCGGGAGACGCTGACCGATGCCCTCGCCGATCGAGGACTACGCCCTGCTGGGAGACCTGCAGACCGCCGCCCTGGTGGGCCGGGACGGCAGCGTCGACTGGCTGTGCCTGCCCCGGTTCGACTCCCCTGCCTGCTTCGCCGCGCTGCTGGACGACGTGGACGCCGGGCGCTGGCAGCTCGCCCCGGCGACCGGCGGCCCGGCCACCCGGCGGCGCTACCGCGGCGACTCCCTGGTGCTGGAGTCGGAGTGGGACACCCCGCACGGCACGGTGCGCGTGGTCGACTGCATGCCGCCGCGCGGCGAAGCCGCCGACGTGGTGCGCGTGGTGGAGGGCGTGTCGGGCAGCGTGCCGATGCGCATGGACCTGCGGCTGCGCTTCGACTACGGCAACGTCGTGCCCTGGGTCCGCCACCACGACGGGGCGCTGGCCGCGATCGCCGGGCCGGACGCGGTGTGGCTGGAGGCGGGCGTCCCGGTGCACGGCCACGACCTGACCACCACCGCCGAGTTCGAGGTGCGCGCCGGGCAGCGCGTGCCGTTCGTGCTCACCCACACCGCCTCCCACCTGCCCCGCCCGCACGCCGTCGACGCCGCGCGGGCCATCGGCGACACCGAGGACTTCTGGGCCGCCTGGATCGGCCGCTGCACCTACCGCGGCCCGTGGGGGGACGCGGTGCGGCGGGCCCTGGTCACGCTCAAGGCCCTGACCTACGCCCCCACCGGGGGCATCGTCGCCGCGGCCACCACCTCGCTGCCCGAGCAGTGGGGCGGCCCCCGCAACTGGGACTACCGCTACTGCTGGCTGCGCGACGCCACGTTCACCCTCCAGGCGCTGCTGGGCACCGGGTACGTCGCCGAGGCACGGGCCTGGCGCGAGTGGCTGGTGCGCGCGGTGGCGGGCGACCCGGCGAAGCTGCAGATCATGTACGGCCTGGACGGCAGCCGCCGGCTGCCGGAGGTGGAGCTGCCCTGGCTGTCCGGCTACGAGGGCGCCTCGCCCGTCCGGGTGGGCAACGCCGCGGCCGACCAGTTCCAGCTCGACGTGTGGGGCGAGGTCCTCGACGGCCTGCACCTGGCCCGCGAGGCCGGTCTGCCGGCCACCGACACCGCCTGGGACCTCCAGCGGGCGCTGCTGGACCACCTGGAGGGCCACTGGTCCGACCCGGACAACGGCCTGTGGGAGGTGCGCGGCCCGCGCCGCCACTTCACCCACTCCAAGGTCATGGCCTGGGCCGGGCTCGACCGCGCCGTGCACACGGTCGAGCACCACGGGCTGCCCGGGCCGATCGGGAGGTGGCGGGAGGTTCGCGACCGCATCCACGCCGAGGTCTGCGACCGGGGCTACGACCCCGAGCGCAACACCTTCACCCAGTTCTACGGCTCGCAGGGCCTGGACGCGTCCCTGCTGCTCATCCCGCGCGTCGGTTTCCTGCCCTGGGACGACCCGCGCGTGCGGGGCACGGTGGACGCGGTGCGCCGCGAGCTGTGCTTCGACGGGTTCGTGCTGCGCTACCGCACCGACGCCGACGGCGGCGTGGACGGCCTGCCCGGAACCGAGGGAGCGTTCCTGGCCTGCACGTTCTGGCTCGCCGACGCCTTGCACGGCACCGGCCGCGCGGCCGAGGCCCGGGAGCTGTTCGAACGCCTGCTCGACCTGCGCAACGACGTCGGCCTGCTCAGCGAGGAGTACGACCCGACCACCGGGCGCCACATGGGCAACACACCCCAGGCGTTCAGCATGGAAGGTCTGGTCAACACCGCCCGCCGGCTCGCCGGCGCCTCCACCCGCACCTCCGCCGGCAAGGACGAGCAGGCCCTGTGACGGCGCCGCCCGCCGGCTGATCCGGTGGCGGCGGATCCCTTCCGGCGTCCGGGATTCCGGTCGCGGCCGAAGTCGGGTGCCCTCGGGCCTGCTCGGACGCGGCGGCGTCGCCACGCGAGGAGGACGGCGGGGTCGGCTTGGCGGGGTCGCGTTCACCACGCGCGTCCCGGAGCTTGCGATCGCCTGATGAGGCCGTCACACGTGCTCCGCCGTGGGCGTGCCGGGTAGCCGAGGGGCATGAACAGGATCGGCACTCTGGGAATCACGACCGCGGCGGTGGCCGCGGTGCTCGCGTCGTGCGGTGAACCGCAGCGGGTGCTGGAGAGCGGCACGATGGGCACCAACGCCGAGGTCGGCGACGTGGTGCTGCGCAACGTGTTCGTCCAAGCGCCCGGCGACAGCTCCTACCGGCCCGGTGAGGACGCCGTGGTGCGGCTGGCGATGTTCAGCGATTCGGGCCGGCCGGACGCGCTGCTGGGCGTGCGCTCGCGGAGCGCGGGAGCGGTGGAGCTGCGCTCCGATGCCGACTGCGACGGCTCCAGCGAGACGGTGCCGCGCATCCCCGTGCCCGCCGAGGGCGCCGTGGGCGAGCCCGGCGGCGTGGACCTGGCCTACCACCTGCGCGTCGTGGACTTCTCCGAGGAAGTCCAGGCCGGCACCACCGTTCCGCTGACCTTCGACTTCGAGAACGCGGGCGAGGTCACGGTGGAGGCGATGGTGGAGGCCGTCGACGACGGCGACGTGCCGCCACCCACCCGCTGCGCCACGGCCACCGGGAGCTGACGACAGGAGCGCTTCCCGCGCGGCACCGCCCCGGCGGCCGCGGTGGGCCGACCGCCGACGAGGTCGCCGACCCGGCGGTGGCGTGCCCTCGGCGCGCCGTCACCGCCACAGCGGTTGCCGCACGCCGAGCAGGCGGTTGAGGGCCACGCCGAGCACGGTCACCAGCAGCACCCCCACCGCGATGGCGAGCAGTTCGCGGGTCGAGGTGAGCAGGCCCAGGCTGACGATCAGCGTGGTCGCCCCGGCCGGCGGGTGCGGGCAGTCCAGCAGCCGCAGGACCAGGGCGGTCAGGGCGACCGAGAGGGCGGCGGCGCCGACGCGGGCGCCCGTGACGCCCTCCTGGATGACCGGTGGGTGGTCGGTCAGGCCGAACAGGGCCAGGCACCCGGCGCCCGCGAGGATCGCCACGCCGTGCCCGATCAGGGTGCTGCGGGGTGCGGCGGACCGCTGCCGGGGCGATTCGAAGAACAGCATGACGGTCGGGCCGAGGCTGGGGAACAGGTAGGGCTGCTCGACGAGCAGGGCGATCCCGCCCACGGCGGCCAGGACCGCCAGGCACAGCGCGAAGGCGTAGCCGGCGGCGCCGAGGCGGCCCGCTCGCCGTTCGGCGGCTCCCAGCGCGCCACCGGGTCCTTCGCTCACGCCGCCCGCCCGGCCGCGCCGGGGGCCGGGGGCGCGGCCTGCCCGACGCGGGTGCGCGGCAGTCCCGGGTAGGTGGCCAGGTGCATGGTTCAGCCCTCCTGCGCGGACCCGCGTTCGGGCGCGGGGCGGGGTCCGTTGGCCGGTCGACACCGCGTTCCCCACCGTAACCGGGGGCAGCGGGCCGTGCAGGACGTGACGGGTCCGGCGCGGTGTCGGGGCGCACCGCGCACGCCGACAGCACCACATTGGTGGTTTGCCGTTCGTCCCCGTGGGAAAGCACAGGGCTGTACACCGAAAGGAGTCCGTGCCGGTGAGAAAGCGTTCCCCGACGGCGATGCGCTTGGGCTCGCTGCTGATCGCGACGCTGCTGGTGGGCGGGTGCGGTTCGGGTACCGAGGACCTGGTGCGGCGGGCGGCGCAGGACTTCTCCTCCGCGGTCGCCGACGGGGACGGGGCGCGGGCTTGCGGCCTGCTCACCGAGCAGGCCCGCGAGAACGCCGACTGCGCCGCCCTGGAGGTCCCGGGCGGCCCGGTGGAGCAGGTCGAGGTGTGGGGTGATGCGGCCCGGGTGCGCACCGCGGGCGACGTGCTGTTCCTGCGGGAGCTGGCGGTGGGCTGGCGGGTCTCGGGCGCGGGCTGCGAACCGCGCGGTGACCGCCCGCACGAGTGCGAGGTGGGCGGGCCGTGACGCAGCGCGGGATGTTCTACGCCTACCTGGTCGGCGTGTCGGTCCTGCTGGTGTGCTTCGGCGTGATCGGGTTGGTGGGCATGTGAAGCGGGTCCTGCGCGACAACGGCCTGGGCCTGTTCTTCGGCCTGCTGTTCCTGGCGTCGCTGGTCGGTCAGGCGTTCGCCGGCAACGCCGACCTCAACGAGCGCCGGCTGACCGACGGCGGCGACCCGATCGGCCTGGGGGCCTACGTGCTGTCCTCGGACTTCGCGGTCGACGTCGCGGAGAACTGGCAGTCGGAGTACCTGCAGTTCGTCCTGTTCATCCTCGCCGGCGTGTGGCTGGTGCAGCGCGGCTCCACCGAGTCCAAGCCGGCCCACCGGCTGGGCCGCGAGACCGACGAGCAGCAACTGCTGGGCGCGCACGTCGAACCCGGCTCCCCGCCGTGGGCCAGGGCGGGCGGGTGGCGCACCGCGCTGTACTCGAACTCGCTGGGCCTGGTGATGCTGGCGCTGTTCCTGGGTTCGTGGGGCGCGCAGTCCATCGCCGGGCGCAGCTCCTACAACAACGAGCAGCTGGTGCACTTCCAGGACACCGTGACCTGGTGGGAGTACCTGGCCTCGCCGGACTTCTGGAACCGGTCGCTGCAGAACTGGCAGTCGGAGTTCCTGGCCATCGGGTCGATGGTGGTCTTCAGCGTCTACCTGCGCCAGCGCGGGTCCTCCCAGTCCAAGCCGGTGGGCAGCCCGCACACCGACACCGACGAGAACGGCTGATCGGCGACCGGGCCCGCCGCCAGGCCGCGCACCGCCTCCACGGCGCGGTCGACGTCCGGGCGCACCGTGAGCACCTCGCGCATCCCGGTGATGTCCAACGGCTTGAGCACGGCGTGGTGGTCGGCGGCGACGGCGAACACCGCACCGCGCTCGTGGGCGTGTTGAGCGGCTTCGGCCAACAACGCCAACCCGTTGGACGCCAGGAACGACACCCCGGTCAGGTCCAGCACGGCCACCGGCACGGCGGTCTCCAGCCACCCCAGCACCTCGGCGCGCACACCGGGCGCGGTCGCCATGTCGATCTCACCCGCGACGCGCAGCAACGGCACGCCACCCCGCGCCCCGGCGGACACCGACACGTTCACAGTCGATTCGTCTTGACCCACCGGACAACCTTCCGAAGACCCGATCCCACGACGACGGGCTGGCTGCTCAACCCCGGCACGGACGCACCGACCACGGCAACGACCGGTTCCCACCGCGGGATTCCCGCCATCGCCGCCACGTGACCCACCACACCAGCGGCTCGGGGACGCGCACCGACGTGCACATCCGGCTTTCCCGGGGTTCGGCAGGCGTCCGCGCGGTCGGGCGGCCACTTCCCGTCTACGGGACGCGGGCTACCGGAGCCGGACCGGTCCTGCGTCGATGGGCACGCGGAACAGGTGGTACGGCTTGCGCCTGCGGTCCTGGCCGCCCTGGTACTTGGCCTGGCGGTGGAGCTGGTTGGCGGTGACGTAGAGGTGGCCGTCGGCGACCGACATCGTGTCCGGCCACAGCAGGCGCGGGTCGTGGGCGACGGCCTCGAACGTGCCGTCCGGGAGCCTGCGCAGCACGGCGTCGTGCTCGTAGTCGGTCAGGTAGAGCCGCCCGGCGTCGTCGGTCTCCAGGCCGTCGGAACCACCACCCTTGTCTCCCTCGTCCACGACCTGCTCGCCCACCTCGTCGTCGGGCAGCGACCGGTCCAGCAGAGCGCTGGTGGGCACGCTGTACCAGCGGCGCGAGGCCAGCGGGCAGTAGTGCAGGCGCGAGCCGTCGGCGCTGATCGCGATGCCGTCCGCGCCCATGGTGACCGGTTCCGGCGCGCCCTCGGCGGGGCGCTCCAGGAACGGCGCGCCTTCCACGACCGGGCGGAAGCCCTCCAGGGGCTCGGCCTTGGTGGAGGGGTGGTCGTGCAGCCTGCGCCACGACTCGCCGCTGTCCAGGTCCACCACGATGATCCCGTTGGGACCGGAGTCGGCCGAGTCGGTGATGTAGGCGACCCCGGCCTCGCCGCGGCGCAGGTCGAACCGCACGTCGTTGAGGTAGGTCGTCTCCAGGGCCACTTCGCGCGGGAAGGTGATCACCTGGGCGACGGTGTCGGTGGCCAGGTCGACGCGCACCAGCTTCGGGCCGCCCGGCTTCGTGGGCCGGAACAGCGGGCTGCCGGTGTCGAGCACCCACAGCCGGTCGGCGGGGTCGACCACGATGCTCTGCACCGACACGAACGCGTGCGGGTCGTCGTCGGACGACGGCGAGTTCCACGCCTGGTCGGGGAACGGCGCCTCGACGCCGTCGCGCAGCTCCACCACGGTCGCGGGGACCTCGTCGCCCCACTTCGGGAAGTTCACGAAGATCCGCCCGGTGTGCGACACGCTCACCCCGGTGGGCATCGGACCGGTGAACTCGTGCACCACTTCCAGTTCTTCCACGGGAACGCTCCTCACTGCGCCGGCGGGCGCCAGGACTGTTCGGGCGACCGCGCCGAGTGGGCGGCGTCGCTCGCCGGCCCGCCGCGGGCGGGCAGCCGGCCCCCGTCGTCGGTCACGGTTTCCACCTACCCCGGCAGGAGCGGGCCAACCCCGGCGGGTCGCGGCGGCAGGTGCGATCCGCCCGCGTTCGGGTATCCCCACGGAACCCGCCCGGCCCGAGGAGGAGAGCGATGGCACGACCGAACCCACCGCAACCCACGTCCCCGCAGCCCCCGCAGCCCGCGCCGGGCACGCCGGGCACGCCGGGCACGCCGGGCACGGAACCGCCGGTTCCGCCGACGCCCAGCCCGCCCGACCCGACCACGCCCGAACCGCCCACCCCCAGCCGCTGAGGGAGGGCGGGTACGGCGGTCGGACCCCCTGCCGGGATCGGTTCCGCCGGCGTTGGTCCCGAGTGAGGAGGGGTGCCCGTAGTGAGCCTGGTGCTGGCCTTCGGCGTGGTGATGCTGGTCAGCGTGGCCCTGTCGGGCCTGGCGGCGCGCACGGTGCTGTCGACGGCGCTGATGGTGCTGCTCGCCGGCGCGCTGCTGGGCCAGGGCGGGTTCGGCCTGGTCGAGATCCCCTCCGACAGCGGCGTGGTGTCCGCGCTGGCCGACCTGGCGCTGTTCACCGTGCTGTTCACCGACGGGCAGCGCGCCGGGCTGCCCGCGTTGCGCCAGGAGTGGCGCAGCTCGGGCAAGGCCCTGGGCATCGGGATGCCGCTGGCCATGGTCGGCATCGCGCTGCCCGCCCACTACCTGGCCGGGCTGGACTGGCCCACCGCCTTCCTGCTGGGCGCGATCCTGTCCCCCACCGACCCGGTGTTCGCCTCCGCCATCGTGGGCCGCGCCGACGTGCCCCTGCGGCTGCGGCGCCTGCTCAACGTCGAGTCCGGCCTCAACGACGGCCTGGCCCTGCCCTTCGTCCTGATCTTCCTCGCCGCCGCCTCCCACGAGACCGCCCACCCCGGCACCATCGCCCTCGAACTCGCCCTCGGCCTGCTGCTCGGCGTCGCGGTCCCGGCGCTGGTCGCGCTGGCGCTGCGCCTGCCCCTCCTCGGCGCGGAACCGCGCCTGCAAGCCCTGGGCCCGCTGTCGGTGGGCATCGTGGTCTACGCCGCGGCCGACCTGACCCACGCCAACCCCTACCTCGCCGCGTTCGCCGCGGGCTCCACCATCGCCACGCTCGCCCCCGCCGCCGCCCAGCGGTTCGAGCACTTCGGCGACCTGCTGTCGGAAACCACCAAGTTCGCCGCCCTGCTCGTCTTCGGCGCCCTGATCACCCCCGAACGCCTCTCCCACCTCAGCCCCGGCGACTGGCTGGTGCCCGTGGTCGCCATCCTGCTCGTGCGACCGCTGTCGATCGCCGTCTCCCTGCTGCGCAGCAGGCTGACCGGGCGGGAACGCGCCGCGGCGGCCTGGTTCGGCCCCAAGGGGTTCGCCTCGGTCGTCTACGGCCTGCTCGTCCTGCAGTCCGGGCTGCCCGAGGCCGCGCACGTGTTCGACCTGGTCGCCGTCACCATCGCCCTGTCGATCGTCCTGCACTCCTCCTCCGACGTCCCGGTGGCCAAGGCGCTGCGCATCGAACCGCCCGACGACCTGCCGGCCGGCGGGTCGGGCGGCCCGACCCGGCCCTCGCCGGACGCGACCTGACCGGCCCCGGATCACCACCGGGCGCCGTGCCCGCCGCCTCGGGCGACCGCCACGACGCTTTCCGGCGGTTCGATCAGGACCTCGCGCCGGGACCGGTGCTCACAGCGCGCTCAGGGTGTCGCGGCAGAGCTGCAGCTCTTCGCGCGGCTTCACGACCAGCACCGGCACGGCGGCGCCGGGCGGGCTGACCGGCCCGTCGCCGTCCGGTGGGGTGGTCAGGTCACCGGGGACGCCGAGCAGGGACAGGCCGGCCACGACGTCGGCGCGGACCTCCGGTTGGTCCCAGCCGATCTCGCCGGTGAACACCAGGGCGTCGAGCCGGTCCAGCGAGGTGGCCGCGGCGGCGAGTTCGCGCCGCGCGCGGTGGGCGAACACGCGCAGCGCCAGCGCCGCCGCCGGGTCCTCCCCGGCGGCGGCGACCAGGTCGCGGGTGTCGCCCGACCGGCCGCCGGACAGCCCCAGCAGGCCGGATTCGTGGTTGAGGCCGTGTTCGAGGGCGTCCAGGTCGACCCCGTTGCGCAGCAACCACAGCAGCATCCCGGGATCGACGTTGCCCGAGCGCTTCGACATCGCCACGCCCTCCAGCGGCGTGAAGCCCATCGAGGTGTCCACGCTGCGGCCCCCGCGCACCGCGCACACCGAGCAGCCGCCGCCCAGGTGGGTCATCAGCACGCTCAGCCCGTCGGCGGGCCGGTCGAGGATCCGCGCCGCCCGGTCCAGCGCCCACCGGTAGGACAGGCCGTGGAAGCCGTAGCGGCGCAGGCCGTGGCGCTCGCGCCACCGGGCGGGCAGCGGGTAGGTGGCGGCGACCTCGGGCAGGTCGGCGTGGAAGGCGGTGTCCGGGCACAGCACGTGCGGCACGTCGGGCAGCCGCCCGCGCAGCGCGTCCAGCAGCCGCAGGGCGGGCGGCACGTGCAGCGGCGCCAGCGCCTCGGCGCGCCGGGCCGCCCCGACCGCGGCGTCGTCGACGACGGTCGGCGCGCGCAGGTCGGGGCCGCCGTGCACGAGCCGGTGGCCGACCGCGACGACGCCGTCCGCGTCGGCCGACAGCTCGTCCAGGGCGCGGCGGGTGTCGTCGGAGTCCGGCGGGCCCTCCACGTCGACGGAGCCCACGACCTCCTCGGAACCGGCGTCGACCAGGTGCGCCTTGAGGCTGTTCGACCCGGCGTTGACGGTCAGGACAGCGGTCACGCGCCCCACCGCCACTCGGTGATCTCCCGCGGGTCCACGCCGTCGCGGTAGGCGGCCTCGCGCAGCTCGTCGCGCTCGGCCAGCACCGCGGTGTCGTCGCGGCCGGTGCGGCGCAGCGCGTCGGCGGCCAGGTCGTGCCGGCTCATGCCGTTGCCGACCAGCAGGTCGAACGGCGTGGTGGTGGTGCCCTCCTCCAGGTAGCCGTGCACGTGGAACCGCTCGGTGTCGGGCCGGCCGTGCAGCGTCTCGTGCACCGCCGAGGGGTAGCCGTGGAAGCCGAACACCACCGGGACGCCCTCGAGGAAGCACGCGGCGAAGTCCTCGTCGGCCAGGCCGTGCGGGCGCCGGTCGGCGGGCGCCAGGGACAGCAGGTCCACGACGTTGACCACGCGCACGGTCAGGTCGGGCGCGCGCTCGCGCAGGATCGACGCCGCCGCCAGCACCTCGACGGTGGGGATGCCGCCCGCGCACGCCAGCACCACGTCCGGGTCGCCGTCGCCGTGGCCCGCCCACTCCCACGTGCCCGCGCCCGCCGCGCAGTGCCGCTCGGCGGCTGCCAGGTCCAGCCACTGCGCGCCCGCGTTCTTGCCCGCGACCACCAGGTTGATGCGGTCGGTCGAGGCCAGGCAGTCCCGCAGCGTCACCAGCAGCGTGTTCGCGTCCGGCGGCAGGTAGACGCGCGCGGTCGACGCCTTCCTGGTCAGCAGGTTGTTGAGGAACCCCGGGCCCTGGTGGCTGTAGCCGTTGTGCTCCTGCCGCCAGCCCTCGCTGGTCAGCAGGTGGTTCATGCTCGCCACCGGCTCCCGCCACGCCACCTCGCCGGACACCTTGAGGAACTTGGCGTACTGGTTGACCATGCTGTCCACGATCGGGGCGAACGCCTCGTAGCACGGGAACAGCCCGTGCCGCCCGGTCAGCAGGTAGCCCTGCAACCAGCCCTGGCACAGGTGCTCCGACAGCACCTCCAGCACCCGCCCGCCCGGCGCGACGTGCTCGGCCGTGCCCGGCAGCGGCCAGGTGAACCCGCGGTCGGTGGCCTCCAGCAGCGCGCCGAGCCTGTTGGACTCCAACTCGTCGGGGCAGACCACGCGGAAGTCGCGGCGGTCCTCGGTGGCCCGCACCAGCTCCGCCAGCCACCGCCCCGCCACCCCCGTCGGGCTCGCCGTGCCGCCGCCCGGCTCGGCCACCTCCACCGCGAACGGCGCGAGGTCGGGCAGCGGCAGGTCCCGGCGCAGCCGGCCGCCGTTGGCCTCGGGCACCCGCCCCAACCTCAGCTCCTCCGGCGGCAACGCGGCGAGCAGGTCCTCGTGCGGGCGGCCGTCGGCGTCGAACAGCTCCTCGGGCCGGTAGGACCGCAGCCACCGCTCCAGCAGCGCGAACTCCGCGTCGTCCTCGTGCACCCCGCCCAGCGGCACCTGGTGCGCGCGGAACGTGCCCTCCAGCGGCTTCCCCCCGGCGTCGCGCGCGGGCACGCCCCAGCCCTTCGGGGAGCGCAGCACCAGCATCGGCCACACCGCCCGCTCACCGGGCCGCCACCGCTCCCGCACCGCGGCGATCCCGCCGTGCGCCCGGTCCAGCGCCTCCGCCAGCAACCCGTCCGGGTCGTCCGTCGCGGTCACGTCCACCACGTGCGGCGACCAGCCCGCGCCGCGGAAGTAGGCGACCAGCTCCTCGTCGGACATGCAGCCGTAGACTGTGGGCGAGGAGATCTTGTAGCCGTTGACGTGCAGCACCGGCAGCACCGCGCCGTCGGTGCGCGGGGACAGGTACTTGTTCGCGTGCCACGAACCGGCCGTGGGACCGGTCTCGGCCTCCCCGTCGCCGACCAGGCACGCCACCAGCAGGTCCGGCTTGTCCAGGGCCGCGCCGAACGCCGTGGCCAGCGCGTAGCCCAGCTCGCCGCCCTCGTGGAGCACGCCCGGCACCTCGGGCGAGAGGTGGCTGGGGAAGCCGCCGGGCCAGGAGAACCGGCGCACCAGCTCGGCCAGCCCCGCCCCGTCCCGGCTCAACGCGGGATCCAGCCGCGCGTGCGTGCCCTCCAGCCACAGGTTCGCGTGCACGGCGGGCGCGCCGTGGCCGGGGCCGGTGACCAGCAGCGTCCGCTGCCCGGTCCGCCGCACCAGCCCGTTGAGGCCGCCGTAGAGGAAGGTGATGCCGGGGCACGTGCCCCAGTGGCCCAGCAGCCGCGGCTTGAGGTGCTCCCGCCGCAGCGGCTCACGCAGCAGCACGTTGTCCTTCAGGTAGATCATCGCCGCCGCGGCGTAGTCGCACGCCCGCCGGTAGCGTTGGACGGCCCCGGTTTCGCGGGTCTGCGTGGTCGTCATGCGCCCGGATTCCCCGAGGTCACCCGTGGCACACCACGGCGAGGGCGAAGGAGCGCGGATCGCAGCGGGAGCGCCCGGGGATCCACGGGCGATGCGGCGGGGCCTGCGCGAAGTCCGTGCGGCGTCAGTCCTTCAGGGGGTCGTGCCCCCAGTTCATCAGCGAGTAGCGCCACTTGGTGTGCTCGACGTCCCCGTCCGGGCGCTGGGCGAGGTGCCGGTGGACGTAGCCGACGACCTTGCGCATGTGCGCCTGGTCGTCTTCGGTCAGGTCGCCCTTCTTCGTGCGCAGCAGCTCCACGATCCGCCGGCCGGACTCGTGGCCGACCGACTCGCCGCCGTCGGACTGGCCCACCGACTTCGACTCGTCGGTCCCCAGCCACCGCTCCAGTTCGGCCGCCGTCATGTTCACGGCCTCGTCGAACTCGCCGCTCACGACCCCTCCCCCACCACGTCCCCGCCGCGAGCCCGGCGTCGCGGCCCTTCCGCTGAACCCATGCGAGGAGTCTGTGCCGTCACGGCCGGCCTTGCACGACGGTGGACCGCCGATCCGGTGCGCCGCGCGCGATGTTCACCCGGCGGGGTGGTCGCGACCACCGCGTGCCGCGCAGCCGCCCGGCGCGGGCCTGCGCGGGCGGGGAGGGCCGGATCGCTGGAGAATGGGCGCCCATGGACGAGGTCACCGCGGTCGACGTGTTGCTGGACGGGTTCGGGCGGGTCCGCGAGTCCGCGGAACGCGTGCTGGACGGCCTGACGCCCCAACAGCTGACCCACCGGGTCGGCGGCACGGCCAACCCGATCGCCTGGCTGGTCTGGCACCTCACCCGCGTGCAGGACGACCACGTGGCCGAGGTCGCCGGCGCCGAGCAGCTCTGGACCGCCGACGGCTGGGCCAAGCGCTTCGACCTGCCGCTGCCCACCGGCGACACCGGCTACGGGCACGACGGCAACCAGGTAGCCGCCGTCACCGCGCCCGCCGACCTGCTGCTCGGCTACCACCGGGCGGTGCACGAGCGCACCGGCTCGTACGTGCGCGGTCTGAGCGCCGAGGACCTGGCCCGGGTCGTGGACGACTCGTGGGACCCGCCCGTCACCCTGGCCGTGCGGCTGCTCAGCGTCATCGAGGACGACCTCCAGCACGTCGGCCAAGCCGCCTTCGTCCGCGGAACCCTGCCCGGCGCCTGACCCGTGCCCGCTCCGACGGCGGCGCGGGCCGCCGGCCGTCGCCGCGCTCCCGGGCCCTCCCGGGGCTCCGGCCCGCGGGGACGGTCCGGAACAGCCGATCGGCGGAAACCGTCCGGGGCAGCGGTTGCCCGATGGCGCCCTCTCCGGGTGGGGCAGGGCCGGCTCCGCCCCACCCGGGGGACCCGGACCGCGGGATCAGGTCTGCTCGGCCGGCTGCCGCGACCTGGACCGGCCGGTCAGCAGGAGGTGCACCGCGACGAGGACCACCGGGACGGCGATGAGGCGGGCCAGCCACGGGTAGCCCCAGGCGTCGAGGACGGCGCCCGACGGGTAGGCGGCCAGTGCCGCGGCCAGCTGCATCAGCAGGTCCGACACACCTTGGGCGTGGGGCCGCGAGGGCTTGTCCACCGACTCGGTGAGCAGCGCCGAGCCCGCGACGAAGCCCGCCGACCACCCGAGCCCGAGGACCACCAGGCCGATCACGATCCCGGTCACGGCGTGGCCGTGGGTCGCCTGGAGGATCAGGCACGACAGCAGGAGCATGGCCAGTCCCAGGCCCAGGACCGCCCGTGCCCCGAAGCGGTCCACCAGCCAGCCGAACAGCGGTGACAGCAGGAACATGCCCGCGAGGTGCGCGCTGATGGCGAAGCCGACGACGTCGAGCGACCCGCCGCCGTGGTGCAGGTGCAGCGAAGCCATGTTCATGCCCGAGACCATGACCGCGTGGACGACCGCCACGGCGATGACGGCCCGGCGCGCCTCGGGGGTCCGCACCAGGAGCCGCAGGGTGGGCAGCAGCCGACTCGCCCGGTGCGCTTGGGGGTCGCCGCTCGCCAGCGAGCGGGCCAGCAGGAGCGGGTCGGGGCGCAGCCACGCGAACGCGGCCGCGCCGGAGAGCGCGAGCCCGAGGGCGATGACGAGGAACGGCCCCGTGAACACCGGCAGGCCGATCGCCTGCGCGACCTTGTCCGACGGTCCGGCGAGCAGCGGCCCGGCGACCCCGCCGAAGGTCGACGCCCAGACGACGATGCCGATGGCGCGCCCGCGGTGTCGCGGCTCGGCCAGGTCGGTGGCCGCGAAGCGGGCCTGGAGGCCGGCCGCGACCGCGGCGCCGACCAGGGTGGTGCCCACGAGCACCATGGCGAACACCTGGACCACGCCGCCGAGGACCACGAGCACGGCGCCGATGCCCGCGACCAGGTAGCCGGAGACGACACCGACCCGACGGCCGCGGCGGACGGTCAGCTCCGCCAGCGGCACGGCGGCGAGGACCCCGCCCGCGATGGTGGCGGCCTGGGCCAGGCCGGCGAGCGCCGGCGAGGACGTGAAGTCCTGGACGAGCAGGGCGGTGACCGGCGAGGCCATCGCCATCACCACCGCGAAGATGACCTGAGTGCCGAGCAGCACTCGTATGGTGCGCCGTTGGACGGCGGGGACGTCGATGGTCACTGCGTTGGCTGGCACGCGACTTCTCCCTTGGGTGGTCGCACCAGGGGTCATCCACCGGGCAGCCGGCGGAAAACCCCTGGGGCGACTGACGAACGGGCCGACGACCGGACCGCGTCATCCACAGGTGTCACACCCCTGCGCGGGTGAGGCGCCGTGGCCGGGCAGGCGGCGGACACGGCATCGGCGCGGCGTCCCGGTGGTGTTCGGGGGGAGGTCCCCGACCGACCGGATCGCGCGCGAGCAGCGGGTGTCACCGGTGGCGGCCCGTCGCCGGCCGGCCCTCGTGGCGGCGTTGTCGTTGCCGCACGGGGGGAAGGTCTTCGGTGGCCGGGTCGGTGACGACCCGGCCGACCGGTGGCGGTGGATCACCGGTCCTCGAAGGTCGTCGCCAAGGCAGTGCGGTCCTTGACGCTGCCACCCGGGTTGTGGGGTTCGAGCTTGCCGATGAGCCGGGCGGGGACGTCCCGGAGCACCGGCGCGTGCGCGCCGACGACCGGGTCACGGCCCGCGGTGGCCGGCCCGAGGACGCTCGCGCCGGTGCCCACGACCACGCGGTCGCCGAGCGCGGGGTGGCGCTGGTCCAACCGGTTCCCGTCGGTCCCGGTCAGCACCCCGGCGAGTCGGGAGATCAGCCGCGGCGGCAGCGGGACGCCCCGCTCGTGCGGGCGGTGGGCGAGTCGGTACGCCCAGAGCGCCCGGACGCCCGGGTGGACGAGGACTTCGACACCTCGCCCGCCGCGCGAGGAGGGGTCCTTTTCCCGCGCGACGATCACGTCGTCAAGCACAATGCGCTACCCCCGTGCCCGCGGCGCCTCGACACGCCGCAAACCGATGCCACCTCCCGGGGGCCCGCACGACCCTGCGGCGTAACGCCGATACCGCAGGTGGAAGCGCTCTGGCACCACGTCGGTGGGTACGTCGCCAGACTCTACATGCACTACTATGCTATTCCAAGGAACACTTGAGGAGGGTCTGTGCCGAACGACGAGCGCCGGTCGATGCTCGACCAGTTCGCCCTGGTCGGCAAGGCCCTGGGCAGCGGGAAGAGGTTGGAGCTGATCGACCTCATCGCCCAGCGGGAGCGCACGGTCGGCACCCTGGCCGAGCTGACGGGGATGGGGGTGTCGACCACCTCGGCGCACCTCCAGGTCCTCAAGCGCGCGCGGCTGGTCGTCACCCGCCGCGTGGAGACGTCCATCTACTACGCGTTGGCGGGCAACGACGTCGCCTCGCTGTACGTCCTGCTCCAGAAGGTCGGCCACAGCCACATCGTCGACGGGGAACGGGCGCGGTCGCACCCCGGCGCGGGCGCCGACAGCGACGTGGAGGAGCTCAGCCGCGAGGAACTGCTGGCCCGCGCCCGGTCCGGGTCGGTCGTCGTGCTCGACGTGCGCCCGTGGGACGAGTTCGCCGCCGGGCACATCCCCGGGGCGGTGTCGATCCCCTTGGCGGAGCTGGAGTTGCGGCTGCCCGAGCTGCCCCCCGACGTGCGCGTGGTGGCCTACTGCCGGAACGAGCACTGCGTGCTGGCGCCGCTGGCCCTGCGGCTGCTCCACGCGAGCGGGCGGGAAGCCACCCGCCTCGACTACGGCATGATCGAGTGGCGCCTCTGGGACGAGCCCGTCCAGAGCATCCCCGAGCAGCGCGACGAGGTCGCACCGCCGAGGTGAGCCGGCCGGGCCGACCACGGCGCTGGTCCGCCAGGGCGGGGAAGTCGGGTGTTGTGGCAGCTGCATGGACGCCCGCGGCCTGGACCGGAGGCCGTCCCGGGTGATGCGCCCGCGCGTCACCCGGGCGCCTCGTCATGGGCCGGCAGCGCTCGTCGTCCGCGTACCGCGGCGTTCCACCGGCTCATGCCGCACTGCCCGGTGCGACGGCCCTGTCCGCCCGCTGAACGGCGACGGTGACGGCGGCGACGCCGGCAGCGCACAGGACGCCTCCGGCGACGAGCAGGGCGCCGGTCGCCGCCCCGCCCTGTTGGAGGGCGCCGACGACGACCGCTCCGACCACCACGCCCGAGTAGGCGAGGCTCCGCGAAGTGGCCGAGACCCGGCCGAGCAGCTCGGGTTCCACGATGCCCTGGCGGTAGGTCCGCCAGTGCACGGTGTAGCAGACGGTCGCGGCCGACAGGGCGCAGTACAGGGCCGCGGCCACCCAGGGGTGGTCGACGGCCCCGACGCCGATCGCGCACAGGGCGATGACCGCCACCGCGCCGAGCATCACGCGCCGCGGCGATGTCGTGGTCGCCCACCGCGCGAGCACGAGCGAAGCGGCAACGGCCACGACGCCCGCGGTCACGACCACCGCGGACGTCGTGGCCGGGGACAGCGCGAAGTCCTGGACCATGCGGGCGAGGAACAGCGGTTGCTCGGCCCCGAGCGTCACGTTGACCAGCAGGCTCAGCGTGATACCGAGGCGCAGCCTGCGCCGGCGCACCACGGCGCGCAGTCCCTGCGCGATCTGCTGCCAGGCCGGAGCGGGAGAGCGCCGCGCGGGCGCGGGCGCACGCCGGTTCCAGCCCAGTCCCGCGGCCAGCGCGAACGCGGTGGCCGCGATCCCGACCACCACCGCGAGATCGCGCGAGGCCGCCGCCACGCCGGCGGCGGCCGGACCGAGGATCACCGCGGCCGTGCGGGCCGACTCCACCAGCGAGTAGCCCCGCGGCACCCGGTCGGGCGCGCCGACGAGCCGGGGGACGCCCGCGTCCATCCCCGCCGCGGACAGCGCGGCCATCAGCCCCAGCGCCCCGCCGGCGAACAGGCACACCAGGTACCCGTCGGCCCCCGCGGCGATGGCGGCCACCGCGGCGCCCAACGCCGCCGCCGAGCCGAGGTAGGACGCGGTGAGCAGCCGGTCGGGGGCGTGCCGGTCCACCACGTACCCGATCAGGAAGCCCGCGGCCACCGTGGACCCCACGACGACCGCGCGGAGGAAGGTGGCCGACGCCGCGGAGTAGCCGATCCCCAACAGCACCAGCGGTAGGGCGAGGGCGTAGAACTCGTCGCCCACCGCGTTGACCGAGTACGCGCCGAACGCGCGCCAGAACCGCGTTCCCATCCTGCTCCGATACCGAGGCGGGGCCGGTCGGCCTCCCCGGCGGCGGGGCCGACCGGCGGAGGTGGCGTCACAGGCTGAAGTAGTCGACCTTCAACCGGGGGATGTAGTTGGAGATGTCGGAGTAGTACAGGATGATGTTGTCGCTGTACTGGTCGAACGAGTGCTTCAGGTCGTGCAGGTTGTTCACGGCCCGGTGCGCGCGGTCGGCGGCGACGTGGCCGCGGCCCTCCAGCGCCTCTTCCAGCAGACCGGTGTGGTTGGCCTCGACGTCCTCCTCCACGTGGGAGACCAGCGGCTGCAGGCAGTCCTCGGGGTAGCCGTACTCGACGGCGAGCCGTTGCAGCGTCGAGGCGCCTTCCAGCGACTCGGCGCCGCGCGCCTCGAACAACTTGGTGCAGGCCAGGTAGCCCAGGGTGTCCTGCCGGGCGATCTCGCACAGGTTGTTCACCAGCGACCAGGTGCCGATCAGCGGGTGGGCGTTCTCGACCTCGGCCTTGCTCAACCCCATGCGCACGAGGCTGTCCCGGGCCATCCACGCGTGGTTGTACTCCTCGCTGAGGTACTCGGAGAGCAGGTGCTTCCACCCGGGGTCGGTGCAGTGCGCGATGGCCGTGGAGATGTGCCGGCTCGCCGAGTTGATGTAGTGGTAGGTCTCCAGGATCAACCCCAGGAAGACCTCTTTGCGGTAGTCGTGGTTCTCCAGCCCGGACCACAGGCGGTGGTAGCCGATCTGCTCGGCCCACATCGCGGTGGACTTGTCCACCTGCTTGATGAACGCGTCCACCGGAATCCGGTCGAGAGCGGGGTTCTCGTCGCGCAGCAACCCCTGCTCGGCGAAGCTGTTCACGATCCCGAGGGCGTCCTGGACGCTCACCCCGGTGATGGCCGAGATCTCGGCGATGGTGTGCCGCCCGTCCAGGTAGCGCTTGAAGTTGAGGAACGCCTTGAAGTCGGCCCCCTGCTGCTCGATCTCGAAGTGCTGGTCCCCGACGATCATCAGGGTGGTGCCGCCGCGGTGGGGCACGAAGAACGTGCAGTGCCGCAGCTGCGGTTTGTAGGAAATATCCTCTTGCCGGACTGTCATGGTGTTCTCCGTGCCGGTGGGAGCGCCGAATGGCGGGGTGGGCACGGCCGGCGCCCCGGAGACGCCGGCCGTGCTGCTACAACTCAGCACCGCGAGCGGTCAGCCGCACAGCACGGCGCCACGCACCTTGCTGACCTCGGGCTTCTCCACCTTCTTGATGGTGATGGTCATCGTCTTCACCTCCTCCACCGGCTCGGGAGCACACCGCGAACACGGCGCGGCAGGAGAGGGGGCGGCGATCGGGGCGCCGGCCTCGGACACCGCTCGGCCGGCCGGCGACGAGCACGTCGAAAAAGAGCGTCAACCGCCCGTCACATCAACCCCAGTCCCCTGTGCCCGATTTCACCGCGGACACCAGACCTTCCTAGCGAAGCTCCTGTGCGGTGTCAAGGGATGCCATTGACGCTGGAATAATGGGAATGCCGCGCGGCGCGCCGACATACGACAACGGGCACGTGGATATGCCGCGGAAATGGATCACCCCGCCACATCGGCCCCAAGATCCGGGAACCGGCGCGGCTCTCGTCTCCGGGGGCGAGGCGGCCCCGGGCATTCCCGAGCCGGGGTTTCGCGACCGACGCCGATTTCCCGGCGGCGGGCCGCGCCACCGGGCGGACCGGGGGCCGCGGCCCCGCCCGCCGCGGTGGCGGTCGCCGTCGACGCGGGTCGCCCGTGGCGCTGTTGAGCCACGGGCGACCCGCGTCGTCACCCGGCGGCCGACGGGGCCGCCCCCACCCGACCCCGGGCCGATCCGCTCGGGCCCGGTCGAAGCGGGCTCCCTGGGCGCGGCGCCCACCGCGGTCACATGAAGTTGCGGGTGTGCAGCGCCGAGAGGTCGGCGGCCTCGTCGGACGGGAAACCGAGGTGGACCAGGCGCCGCTGCCTGCCGTCGTCCATTTCGGACTGGAGCTTCATGACGGCGTCGTACCCCTTGCCGACCGCTTCCGGGGTCCACCGGCCCGCCGCCAGGACGACCAGGGAGTCGAAGACGTCCTGGTTGAGGCCGGCGGTGTCCACCAGCGCGCTGTAGCGGCGTTCGACCGCGGCGCGCAGGCGGTGGCGCACGGTGGGGTCGAGTTCGGCCTGGTGCTGCAGGTGGGCCACCCCGAAGGCGACGTGGCGCGCCTCGTCCCGGCGGGCCAGGCGGGTGACCTGCCTGGTGACGGGGTCGGGCGCGTTCTTGTCCAGGAAGTCCAGCAGGTTCAGGAAGCTCCCCTCGCCCAGGACGGACAGCAGGAAGGACGCCATGGAGAAGTCGGCCTCGGTCAGCAGCGTGGCCAGGGACTCCCGGCCGCTGACCGCCGAGGTCCCCATCTCGTCGCGGCGCAGCAGCGCCCTGCGGGTGAAGACCTCCATGTGGCGCGCCTCGTCGGCCGCCTGCACGGCGAGCAGCTGCAGCACCTCGCGGAAGTGCGGGTGGACGCGGGCGAGCAGCTGGGCGGGGATGACGAGGGCGGCCTGCTCGTTCTCGATGAGGTAGGTCATCACCTGGACGACGGCGCTCTCGATCTCGTCGGGCAGCGTGAACTCGGCGTCCCACCGCACTTCCTTGGCGGGGTCCCACTGGCTCGCGGTGGCGTTGGCGTACAGGGCCGGGGCGATCTCGGCCCACACCACGTCGCGGTGGGTGATGTCGAACGGGGTCCGCGGCCCGCCGCTCTCGATCAGGGCGCCGCGCGCGGCCACGCCCCAGTCCGACGGCGGCTGCGCCACGATCCCGTCGACGCCCGGCCCACCGGCGCGCCGGGCGTCCGCCCAGCGGTCCAGGTCCGCTCGGCCGCGGACGACCCAGGCGCGGACGCCGAAGTCGGTGTCGAGCGCTTGGCGCACGCGGTGGCCGTTCTGGCGGCACCAGGCTTCCAGGTGCACCACGAGCGCCGGGTCCGCGCCCGTGACACCGAGTTCCCCGCCGGGGCGCACGTTCTTGAGGGCCTGCTGGACGAGCAGGTGCGCGCCCCGTTCGAAGCCGAGCTCCTCCAGGTCCAGGATGCCGTTGCTCATGGCTTGTACTCCCGCGCGGTGACCTCTCCCTCGGCGCTGTAGAAGCCCTCCTCGTCGACGGCGGCGTCCAGCAGGGCGTAGCCGGTGCTGCGCCCTTCGTGCCACGCCGTCAACCCCTCCAGGTCGAACAGCGGCCGCACCTCGGGTTCGGTGTAGGACATGGACAGCAGCAGTTCGCCGAGCTTGTCGGCGAGTTCCGCCGGCGCGGTGTCGACGACGCTGAGGTTGCAGTGGTCGTAGGGGGGCGTCTGGGCGAGGATGCGGGTGCTCCCCGGCGGCAGCGTGCCTTCGCGGCTGAAGAGCAGGTGGTTGACGTCGATGATGGCGGCTGCGTCGACTTCGCCCGCGAGCAGGGCGCGCGCCGCGTCGCGCTCGCCGCCGATGTGGTCGCCGTGCAGGCCGACCCCGACGTCGAAGCGCCGGACGGTGACGTTCCGGCCGGGCGTCAACCCGGCCTCGCGCACGAAGGAGCGCGGCACGAGGGTGGCCTGCGGGGAGTCGACGGCGCCCAGCGCCACGGTGCCGCCCTCGAGGTCGGAGACCTTCTCCCAGGAGGAGTCCGCTCGAACCAGGATCAGCGAGTGCAGGTCGCGGTCGGTGTCGCGCATGACCAGCGGGCGCAGGCTCCGGCCGGCGGCCTTGGCGAGCCGCTCGGCGCGGATCCAGGCCAGCGGCGAGTTCCACGCCCCGTGGATCCGGCCGGCGACGAGGTCTTCGACCTGGCGCTCGTAGTGGGAGTAGAGGACGAAGTCGAACGGCAGGCCGCGCGCCTGGAGCCAGGACCGGAACCCTCCCCAGATGGTGACGACCTTCGGGTCGTAGGCCACTGCGCCGAGAATGAACGTCATCGCTGGTGTCTCCTCGTCCGGCTAGAACAGCGGTAAGCCGAGGGCGGCGCGCCCGACGAAGTCGCGCAGCGCCTCGGTGGTCGGCGCCATGACCCGGGCGGCCAAGGCGTCGCGGAAGTGGCGCTCCACCCCGAGTTCCTTCCGGAACGCGGCGCCGCCGCACAGCTTCAGGACCCCGTCGGCTACCTCGGCGGCGGCTTCACCGGCGACGGCCTTGACCTGGAGCACCCGGAGGGTGGCGTCCGGCCGCCCGGCCCCGAGGGCCCGGAGGGTGTCGTCGAGGAAGGCGCGGACCTCGTCGGCCCGGGTGAGCAGGCGGGCGTAGGCGGTGCGCTGGTGGTGCTGGTCGGCCAGGGTCTGGCCGAGGTGGCGCAGCTCCGTGCGCTTGAGGTGTTCGCCGGCTTCGGTCACCAGCGCCTGCATGAGCCCGAGCGAGAAGGCCGCGTTGAGCACGAGGAAGCGCGGCAGGATCGTCTGCAGCGCGATGTCCAGGCCGGCTCCGTCGCCGCCGAGCATGGCGCTCCTCGGGATCGCGACCGCTTCGCCGCGGACCGGGCAGGACGCGTTGCCCCGCAGGCCGAGCCCGTCGAAACCGCCCCGCACCGCCACCCCGGGCGAAGCGCCGGGGACGGACCACAGCGTCATCGGCCCCGTCCCGGCCACCGGCTTGCTGGACCACACGTAGCTGTCGACGTGGCCCGCCGCCGTGACCCAGCTCTTCTGCGCGTCCAACCGGACGGTCCCGTCACCGGCGTCGGTCGCCGTGCTCAGCGGGGCCCAGAAGTGGCTGCGCGACCCGGCTTCCGAGAACGCCAGCGTGCTCAGGTGCTCGCCCGCCGCGATGGACCGGCGGGTCGCCTCGTCGCCGTGGGCCTCCAGGGCGGCGGTCGCCGAGTAGTGCATCAGCACGATCATGGCGGTGGACCCGCAGGCTCCGGCGAGGGCTTCGACCACCTGCGCCGCGTCCGCCAGGGACCCGCCCGCCCCGCCGACCTCGGTGGCGGACAGCAGGCCCAGCAGGCCCGCTTCGCCCAGCGCGGCGATGCTCTCCCGGGGGAACTCCCCCGCGCGATCGACCTGGGCGGCTCCGGGAGCGACGACCTCGTCCACCACGGAAGTCACTGCGCTCAAAGCATCGGACGACACTGGGGCACCACCTCGTCAGGGATCGGGAACCGGATCCGGGGACCGGATCGGCGTCACGCCGTGCCTTGCCCGGGAAGATGTTCCAATATTCAAACGATCATTGGAATACTAGTAGTGACGCACAGGCGTGTCTACATTTACTTACAGTCATCGCACTCCCCGGGCGATTTCACCCGTTGAGCAGCATGGACAGCCCGCGAACAGGCGTTCATGATGCACGCCCGGATGCAGAAGAATGTGACGATTGCTTGCAATCCGCCGCTTTCACGCGCCGGTCCACCGCACAGCGGAATCGTCGCAAATGGATACAGGGAAGTCCGCAGGCGACCGATTCGGCACATCGTGGACGGTCCACTCCGGGCTCGCGCCCTTCCGCGGTTCAGGACCCGACCACCGCCGCGGGCCGCGGCGGTGAAGGCGCAGTGGCCGACGACGTGGCGCTCGCAACGGGCGACTCGGCGGTGGTCGGGAAACCACGAGGTCATGCGCTCGACCGCGTGTGCACACCACCTCAGTGTTCACGATATTCTGAATGTTATGAACACTGAGAGAGCACTGCGCGGGGACGGCGCGGTGCTGCGGTACCGCGATCTCCCGGGTCCACGGCGTCCGGTCGTGTTCGTCCACGGCGCCGGGATGGACCACCGGATGTTCGACGCGCCCGCGCTCGCGCTGCACCGGGCCGGGCACCGGGTGATCCTCTGGGACCTGCGCGGTCACGGCGGGTCCGACCTCGGCACGGGGGTGCGGTTCACCGCCACCGCCGCCTTCGCCGACCTCGTCGCGCTGCTCGACCACCTCGCCGTGCGGCGCCCGGTCCTGGTCGGGCACTCGTTGGGCGGCAACCTCGCCCAGGCCCTGGTCCGCCGGCTGCCCGACCGCGCGCACGGCCTGATCGTCCTGGACGCGACCTGGAACACCGGCCCGCTGAGCACGGCCGAGCGGTTCCTGCTCAGGCTCGCCGCACCGTCGCTGGCGCTCGTGCCGGCGTCCCGGCTGCCCCGGCTCATGGCCCGCGCCTCGGCGATCACGCCCCGGGGCATCGCGGAATCGGAGGCCGCGTTCGCGCGCATCCCGAAGCGGGTCTTCCTGGACGTGTGGCGGGCGACCGCGTCCCTGGTCGACCCCGACCCCGGCTACCGCACCCCGATCCCGCTCGGCCTCGTCCGCGGCGAACACGACCGCACCGGCAACATCGCCACCGCCATGCCCCGCTGGGCCGCCGCCGAAGCCGTGGGCGAACACGTCATCGCCGGCGCCGGGCACAACGTCACCCTCGACGCCCCCGACGCGACCACCACGGTGATCAGCGCGCTCCTCGACCGGTGGGAGCACACGGCGTGACCACCCGGGACGGACGTGCCACGTCCGTCGCGATAGGACACCGGACCCATGTCCGAACCAGCGGATCACTTATTGCGCGCGGAACATGCGGTGGATCGACGCCGGCGACGCAGCACGGTGCGCACGCCGAAGGCCGGCAGCAGGTACAGCGCCGACGCGACGACGACCTCTCCCGAGCAACCCCGATGGTTCAGTCGTGACTGTAGTACAGCATCTACTGTATGGTCGCGGTCATGCTGAAGTGTGAGACGCGGGAGGACGCGCTGGCCCGGCTGGGCAAGGCACTGGCCGACCCGACCCGCTGCCGCATCCTCGTCGGCCTGCTGGACGGGATCAGCTACCCCGCCCAGCTCGCCGACCACCTGGGCCTGACCCGCTCGAACGTGTCCAACCACCTGACCTGCCTGCGCGGCTGCGGTCTCGTGGTCGCCGCCCACGAGGGCCGCCAGGTCCGCTACGCCTTGGCCGACGCCCATTTGGCCCGCGCGTTGGGCGAGCTGGTCAAGGTCGTGCTGGCCGTGGACACCGCCGAACCGTGCCTCAACGACGACGAGCGGCCCGCGAGCGCGGTGAAGGCGAGCAGATGAGCACCGACCACGGCCGCATCGAGCCACCGCCCACCCCCGCCCCGACAGCGACCGGAGACGGGTGCGCGGACCACTGCTGCGCGCCCGCCGCCGTCGAGAACCCGAGGCTGGAACCACAGCGACGGGCGGCGCTCACCCGGCGGGTGCGGCTGCTGGTCGCCGCGACGATCACCTACAACGTCGTCGAGGCGGTCGTGGCGATCACCGCCGGGACGATCGCCTCCTCCACCGCGCTGATCGGCTTCGGCCTGGACTCGGTCGTCGAGGTCGCCTCGGCCGCCGCGGTGGCCTGGCAGTTCTCCGGCGCCGACCCCGAAAGGCGCGAGCGGGCGGCGTTGAAGGTCATCGCGGTGTCGTTCTTCGCGCTGGCCGCCTACGTCACCGTCGAGTCCGCGCGCGCCCTGTTCGGCGCCGCCGAAGCCGACCACTCGGCGGTCGGCATCGCCCTGGCCGCGGTGTCGCTGGCGGTCATGCCGTTCCTGTCGGCCGCGCAGCGCCGCGCCGGACGCGAACTGGGCTCGGCCAGCGCCGTCGCCGACTCCAAGCAGACCCTGCTGTGCACCTACCTGTCCGGCGCGCTCCTGATCGGCCTGGTGCTCAACTCCCTGCTCGGCTGGTCCTGGGCCGACCCGGCCGTCGCCCTGCTCATCGCCGCCGTCGCCGTCAAGGAAGGCCGCGAAGCCTGGCGCGGCGAACACTGCTGCTGAACCGCCGACCGGGCCGCGGGTCCGAGCCTCCCCGATGACCCGAAGCGGTTGCCGCCCGGATCGGCCGGGCTGGTGGCCGGTTCGGTCCGGGCTGCGTGCCAGGCGGCTCCGTGCTCGTGGACCTCGTTGTCCGCCATGTCGGAGTTGTGGCCGTGAGGCGTCGCGCTTGCGGCGACAGCACGCTCGTCCCACGCGGGGCCGGTACGACCGGTGCTGGTCGCGGCGCCTTCCTCGTGGCTGCGGATTTTCACGCCTACCCGGCCGACTCATCCGCGAACCGGCCGAGGTCGGCCCACACCACCGCGCGTGCCGGGTGGCCGGCTGCGACTTGACCACACCGCACGAATCCAACGACCTCGGCCTCGCGGACTCGCCCGCGGCGGGCGGCCAGAACCACGCCGGACTTCCGACCCGGCGCACTCATCGGCGTGGGCTCGTAGCGCATCGTCTGCTCCGGCGTGAGCATCGGGTGGTCCTCGTCGGAGGAACGCCATCCGCGGACCGCCGTCACACCGCGGCGAATCGCACCTTGACCCACACGGTCGTGCGGTCCTCCATCGAGACGACGCCCCACTGCTCGCTCAGCGCCTCGACTATCGACAGCCCGGCCGCCGGCGCCCAACCGGCGGTGCTGCGCGGGGCGCGGTTGCGGACCCTGATCGTGAAGATCCCGGTATGGCGGTCCAGCACCAGCTCCACCACGTAGCGCGGCTGACCGTAGCGCCGCGCGTTGTCCAGCAGCTCGCCGACGACCAGCTCGACCCGCAGCACGTCGTGATCGGGCCGGCCGGCCATGCTCTCACGCAGCCACAGCCGGATCCGCTCCCGCGAGAGTGCCCTGTCGTCCCGGATCACCAGGAGGGCCGTGTCGCAGCCGGCGTCGAAGCCGGCGGTGTCGTCACCGGCGCTCATCGTCGGCTCCGGCTCGCCCCGGGGTGGCCGGGGCACGCGGTGACGGGGTCTCGGAGCACGCCCCGAGTCTGCCACCGGCGCGTTCCGCCGAACCTGACGATCACCTTGCGCCGCGCCTCCCGCTCGGGCCGACCGGCCTCACCGCGCCGGTCGGTCGGCAGCGGACCGGAAGCCCGCGTCGAGGTCGGGGGCCGCGCCGCTCACCCGTTCCGGCGGTTTGACCGCCCGGGTCCGGGCCGATCCTGGACGGTGATGAGCGACGACCCGAAACCGCCCGACTCCGACCGCGTGGCGCGCAGGCTCAGGTCGGCCGGCCTGACCGGGGCGGCGGTGCTGGTGCTGGTGGCGCTCGGCTGGCTGGCGCTCCGGCTGGTGGCGCTGCTCAGCGCGGTGGTGATCCCCCTCGCGGTGGCCCTGCTGCTCGCGGCGCTGCTGCACCCGCTGGTGGTCCGGCTGCACCGCGCGGGCCTGCCGCGGTGGTCCGCCGTCGCGCTGGTCGTGGTCGGCGCCCTGGCCCTGCTGGGCGGGCTGCTGACCTTCGCGGTCAACTCCCTGCTGCGCGAGCTGCCCGCGCTGCAGGACGCCATCGAGTCCAGCGTCGCGGGCGTCCGCGACTGGCTGGTCAACGGGCCTCTGCAGCTCAGCCGCCGCCAGCTCGAGCAGGGGGTGGACGACCTCACCGACTGGCTCCGGGGGAACGCGGAGTCCCTGGCCTCCGGTGCGGGGACGACGGCCTCGGCCGCCGGCCGGTTCCTCGCCGGATCCGTCCTGGCGCTGTTCGTGCTGATCTTCCTCCTGCACGACGGCCATCGGATCTGGTCCGGCCTGGTGCGCCGGGTACCGCGCGACCTGGGCGCACGGGTCGACGCGAGCGGGCGGCACGCCTTCGCCCGGCTGTCCGGCTACACCAGGGCCACCGTCGCGGTGGCCCTGCTCGACGCGGTGGGCATCGGCATCGGCCTGCTGCTGGTCGGCGTGCCGTTCGCGCTGCCGCTGACCTCGCTGGTGTTCCTCGGCGGGTTCATCCCCTTCGTCGGCGCGTTCGTCTCCGGCGCCGCCGCCGTCCTGATCGCCCTGTTCACCAACGGACCGGTCGCCGCGCTGATCATCGCCGCCGTGGTGATCGTGGTCCAGCAGCTGGAGGGCAACGTCTTCCAACCGCTGCTGCTGGGCAAGGCCGTGCGCCTGCACCCGCTCACCGTCGTGCTCGCCGTGGCCGTCGGCGGCGTGCTCGCGGGTATCACCGGAGCCCTGTTCGCGGTGCCGGCGGTGCTCGTGGCCAAGTCGTTCCTCACCGAACCCGAACCCGAACCCGGACCCGGACCCGGACCCGGACGCGAACCCGGACACGGACACGCGGACACGCCGTGACGCCGCACCGGACGTGTGCCGTCGAGCGCACGGGGTAGGCGTGAGGCATGTTCTTCGACTCTTGGAGCGGGTTGCTGCGCGTGGTGGTCGTGGGCGTGTGCGCCTACGCGGCGCTCGTGGTGCTGCTGCGCCTGTCCGGCAAGCGGACCCTGGCGAAGATGAACGCCTTCGACCTGGTGGTGACGGTCGCGCTCGGCTCCACCCTGGCCACCGTGCTGCTCACCTCCGACGTGGCGCTGGTCGAGGGCGTGCTGGCGCTGGCGCTGCTGATCGGCGCCCAGTTCGTCGTCGCCTGGACCTCGGTGCGGCTGGGGCTGGTCCGCCGGGCGGTGAAGTCCACCCCCACCCTGCTGGTGTGGCGGGGTCGGCTGCGCGAGCAGGCGCTGCGCGACCAGCGCGTCAGCCGCGCCGAGGTGCTGCAGGCGGTCCGCGCCCAGGGGCAGGGCGCCCTCGACCAGGTCGCCGCGGTCGTCCTGGAGACCGACGGCTCCTTCAGCGTCATCCCCGAGAACTCGGCCGGGAACCTCGACGCGCTCGGCGACGTGCCGCACGACTGATGCCCGCGGGGGCGGCTGCCGCCGTTCAGTCCTGGTCCAGCAGGATCTCGGCCCACGTGGTCGTGGTGCCGTCCCGGACCAGGGCGCCCCACTGCTCGCTGAGCGCCTCGACCAGCAGCAGCCCCGACCGCCGCCGCCACGCCGAGGTCACGCGCGAGACCCGGTTGCCCACGCTGGCGGTCACCACGTCGTGCGCGCGGTCCAGGACCAACTCGATGACATAGGGCGGCGCACCGTGCAGACGCGCGTTGTCGTACAACTCCCCGACCACGACGCCGACCAGCACCACGTCCGCGCGCGGCCAGCCGTCCAGGCAGCCGCGCAGCCAGACCGCGACATCACCGAGGGACAAGGCGTCGTCGTGCAGCACCAGCATGACCTTGTCACCCCCGCTCACCGCTCACCGCCCACGCCCTCGGGACGACACGGCGGTGCGGAGGTGGGGTTCTGCCGAAACACCTCCCAGCCTCCCACCGCTCGCCCCGGGCGCACCTGACGAGAACCTTGCGATCACGGTCGCCGAACCGCTCCTGACGATCACCTTGCGGTGCAGGGCCGCCAGGCCCGGGAACACCGGCGGGAACATAGCCTCGGCGGTGACGCGAACTCCCGGACGACGGAGGTGATCGACGGTGCTGGACATCACCCACGCGGCCGGCGCCGTGATCGGCGACCTGGCCCGTGACGCGGGCGGAGGCGGCAGTGGCCTGCGGATCGGCTGGTCGGACCGCGACGGGGCGCGGGCGATCACCCTGGCCGTCGCCGCGCACCCCGTGGAGCGGGACGAGGTGGTCGCGGCGCCGAGCGGCGGCCGGGTCTTCCTGGCCCCGGACGCCGCCCGCTACCTGCGCGACAAGCTGCTCGACGTGCGCATGGACGTCGACGGGCGGTTCCGCTTCGCGATCAGCCCCAGGCGCTGACCCGCGGGCCGTCGACCGTTGCGCCGAACCTCCCGCGCCTCGCCGGGTCGCCGGTCGTGAGTGGGGAACGGGTCGGTTCCCCACTCACGGCGCAGCGGCGGGTCAGGCGGGGTCGCCACCGTTGTTGAGGTAGGCCCGCACCGCGCCGTCGTCCGGGTTCACCAGCAGGTAGTCGTCGCGCCCGTCGCCGTTGAGGTCGGCGAACTCGATGCGGTTGAGGATCGCCTCCGGCACTCCGGAAGCGACCCGCCCGCGCGGCGCCCACCCGGGGGTCGAGCCGGAGTCGCCGCCGGTGTTGAGCCAGGCGTCCACCGAGCCGGACCGGCGATCGACCTTCAGGTAGTCGTCACGCGGGTCGCAGTCCATGTCGGCGAACACCAGCTCACCGGCGCCGGCGCCACTGGCGATCCGCCCGCGGGGCACCCAGCCCGGCGCCCCGCCGCTGTCGCCACCGGTGTTGATCCACGCGTCCACCGAGCCGTCGTCGTCCACCCGCAGGTAATCGTCCCGGTCGTCCCCGCTGACGTCGGCGAACACCAGCTCGCCGGCGCCGGCGCCACTGGCGATCCGCCCGCGGGAGATCCAGCCCGGCGCCCCACCGCTGTCACCACCGGTGTTGATCCACGCGTCCACCGCACCGCTCGCGTGCACCCACAGGTAGTCGTCACGCCGGTCACCGTTGATGTCGGCGAAACGGACCTCGCTGGCCGGTGCGCCCACGCCGGACGCGATCCGGCCGCGGGAGATCCAACCCGGCGCCCCACCGCTGTCACCACCGGTGTTGATCCACGCGTCCACCGCGCCGTCCGCGTGCACCCACAGGTAGTCGTCACGCCGGTCACCGTCGATGTCGGCGAAGGTGACCTCGAAGCCGGTCGCGCCGACTCCGGAGGCCACCTGGCCGCGATCGATCCAGCGACCGGCGCCGTCGGTGCAGTCCGGGTCGCCCGAGCCCGGCTGACCGATCCAGCCGGCTTCGGCCGCCCTGACCACGCCGAGGTGGAAGCTGACGGCCAGTTTCCGGTAGCCGCGGTCGTCGGGGTGCAGCCCGTCGGCCAGGTTGGCGGTCGTCACCGCGTTCGGCTCGACCAGCAGGACGTGCTCGCCCGCTTGCCGCCGGGCCGCCACCACGCCGGGAACGGCCCGGTTGTACGCCTCGATCCGCCGCTGGGTCGCCGGGTCGGCGGCCGGGACGATGGTCGAGACGACCAGCGTCACCCCCGGTTCGACGCGGAGGATCTCGTCGATCAGGCTGCCGAGCCGCGCCGGGGCGCCGGCGGGGTCGACGTTGTTGTTCATGTCGTTGGTGCCGACGTGCAGCAGCACGACGTTGGGCCGGTTGACGGCCAGCGCCGCGCCGGTGATGCCGGCGACCTGCCCGATCGTCCAGCCGCTGTGCCCCTCGTTGGGCAGCCGCTCCGGACCGGAGCGTTGCGAGCCGACGAGGTCGACCTGCCCGCCGGCGCCGGCGAGGCCGCGGAAGTCCGCCAGGTAACCGGAACCATCCGAACTCGCGAAACCGTACGTGATCGAATCACCCAGCGGCATGACCCTCAACTGGCCGCCGATACCGCGCGCGAGGCGCTCCACCGTTTCCAGGACCACCCGGGCGACGCCGTCGTCGAGCAGGTTCGCGATGAACTCGAGCGGCCGGGCCCAGTTGGTGAAGATCGCCGCGTACCGGCGGACGGCCTCCTGCGCGCCGGTGATCAGCCCGCGGGAGCCGGTGGCCAGGAAGTTCGCCGCCGCGCCGAGGAACGCACCACCGACGGCGCCGCCGATCGCGGCGCCGACCGCCTGTCCCCACGCCTGCTTGTCGATGGGTCTGCCGTCCAGGGCGACACCGACCAGCTCGGCGACCCCCGAGATCATGGCACCGCCCACGGCACCGCAGACCGGCCCGGCCGCCGGCGCCCCGACGTTGAACGCGAGCAGGCACAGCGCGGTGGACGCCGCTCCTGCCGCGATGCCGGCCACGCCGGCCAGGAACTTCTTCCAGAACCCGTCCCAGAACCCGGCGGTCCCGATGTCGCCGGCGGGCACCGTGAGCACCACGCTGTCGCCGACGACGTGGATGTCGCCGCCGAACCTGACGTCGGAGCCCGGCGTGGAGAACCCGATGCTGTCCCGCTGGATCCGCAGCATCATGGCCTCGCTCAGGGGGTGCCCCTTCGCCATGTCGGCGCGGACGCTCGTGACCGCCTGCTCCATCACCTGCCGCAGCAGTTCCGACGACCCCGGGAACCGGAAGTCGATGGCCGCCACGAGGTCGTCCCCGCTCCTCGCGCGCTCGTCCAGCACCCCGGCGTCTCGCGCGCACCCGACGCGCAGCCCGGAGGAATGGAGCGGGATCTCGCGCATGGCGAAGGACGAGCCGAACGACGCGCAGCCGGCGTCCTCCGCCGCTGCGGCGGCCCCGGCACCGGGACCCACCAGCAACCCCGCCAGGAGCGCGGCGACGACGGCGACGACGGCCGCGGGCCGTCGCACGGGTCTCGCACCGGCCGAGGCGAATGGGGAGCGGATCGCGGAACGTCTGTTTCTCATGGGGTACACCGTGCCAACGTCGACACCCGTCGCATCCGACTCCGGCCCGAAGGAGCCTCCATCCTGCCCTGACGTACCGCCTTTCACCGGGCCGCCCGACACCGTGCCTGCCGATAACCGGACCCGGCGACCACCGCGCAGGCTCCGCGGGTGGCGGGCGCTGCCCGTACCCGCCCACCTGCGTGACATCCGCGACGACTACCCGGATGGCGGTGCCGCCGCCTATATGGTTCGGGTATGAGCCAGTCGATCCCGTTCGCCGACACCAACTTCAAGCTCGCCGTCGTCCAGGAGCTGATGTACGAGCAGGGCCTCCTGCCGAAGTTCGAGTTGGCCGAGCACGCCGCCGAGCGAGGCTTCACCTACGACGGCGGGAGCGTCGAGGCGGTGCCCGAGGCCCTGGCCTACTTCGAGGCGCTCGAGGTCCCCGTCGAGCTCGCGGAGAAGGTCACCGGGATCGAGATGGACGGCGGCAACGAGATCTACCTCCAGATCGCGCCGAACTGGGACGGCGAGGACGGCCTGTTCGACGTCGACGAGTTCGCCGACCTGCGGCACTTCCCCAACCTGAAGTCGATGACGCTGTTCTACACGGGCAACGAGGAGGCGCTGGAGACGCTGCGCGCCCGCGGGATCGAGGCGGACTGGCTCTGAACCGGCCGCCGCCGATCCTCCCCGCGCGAGCGGGGTGGTCCCCCGTCGGCGGTGAGCCGTCGGCGGGCAGTGCGGTGATCGGCGGATGACCGGTCGGGCACGCCACCACGGCACAGTCCCTGCAGCGTGCACCCGCCAGGCCCGCGCCGGGGTCGCCGGACCCCGACGCGGAACCTGGCCTGTGCGGGCCGTCCCGGCCATCCGCCGGCGGCCCGCCCCGGACGGGCGCACGCGGATGCGCGTCGCCCGCGCGGTGTGGCGGGTCGGCCGGGGGTGCAGCCGGTCACGTCGGGGCGCCCCGACGTGGGATCAGCGGTTGGTGTTGACCGTCTTGTGGATCCAGCCGGTGTACGCGGTCGCGTTGGTGTACAGGCCCGGGCCGTTCGCGCAGGTGCCGTCCGCGTCGCCGGGGCCCGAGGTGACGCCGATCAGCTCCCAGCGGCCC
>Ga0196958_10000056_pt1 | contig 52251 bp, 89 predicted proteins | sample S1v_10metaG_FD_148654 | JGI IMG/M metagenome (GOLD analysis project Ga0196958, IMG submission 148654) | Soil microbial communities from Anza Borrego desert, Southern California, United States - S1+v_10 | ecosystem: Environmental > Terrestrial > Soil > Desert | place: USA: California | collected... | reverse complement strand
CCCGAGCGCGAGAGAAAACGAAGATGCAAGCCGCCAAAAAGAAGAGCCCAGCCCCGAAGTTTCGAGTCATCACCGCAGATTCGCGATACGGCAACAAGAATGCCTACGCAGAATCGCTCACCAGCTTTTCGGCGGCTCACCGCCTCGCGGCCGCCTTGCTGGAGATGGTGAGCGATTGGAACGGAATGTCGCATCCCCATGTTGATGGAGTATGGGTCCGCATTGAAACTCTGAATGGCACCGAGCTGGAGGCCGAGCGCGCCGCCGAGCTTATCCGCAAAGCGGTTAAGGCGATGGGCGGAGAGGTGGTGGCGCAATGAAGCCCCCCCAAGTGGATGGAGCAGCCCAAGCAATGCTTCTCGGTCGCAGGCATCGACGTAGGTTTCGACGTGCGCACCCTGGGCATGCGTGTTGCCTGGCCCGATTGGCCCGCTGCGGACGCATGAACTCTACCTCTGCGGAACGAAAGGGTGCGGATGATGATTCGCCGATACAGGATACGGGCGCGCGGCCCGCGCGGAACGCATGGGCTGGTGCACATGGTCAGAGACCAAGTGAAAGTGGTGGCCGAGTCAACCGACCGTCTGCACAAAGACGTCAAGGGGCTCGGCCAAAAAGTCGGGGAGCTAGGCCGGAAAGTCGAGGAGCTGGGCGCTGGAGTCAAGGCAATGGGCGAGAGCGTCATTGTATTCAAGGGCGAGGTGAATGCGCTCGGCGCATTGCTTGAGGACGTGGCCGAAGCGGCCGACAAGCAAGAGGAGAAGTCCGAGGACTTTGAAAAACGCATCTCCGCTCTGGAGAAAAAGGCGCACAAGAAATGAAGCCTGACATCTGCAAGAAGTGCCACCACCCGCTTGTTTTCACGCTCACCAAATTCGACAAGAGCCCGGAGGGCCAACCGGTCCTGGCCGGCAGGACTCTCTGCGGTTGCCCCCAGGTAGTGCTGTCGCGGGGCGGCCGCAAAACTTTGGAGGAGCTGGCCGCCACCAGCCCGGACGACCTGGTCATCATCGAGGACGAAAGCTGATGGTCGCGACATGGGGAGTGCCTGGCATGCCAGGCTTTAGCTGGCAGAGAGTGCGCAGCGAGAAAGAGGCGATGGCCTGGTGGATGCAGCGCGCCGACGAATCCAGTTGGGTGGCGGGCGCCGGCCGGCAGCTGCTGACAGAAAAGCAATGGAAACAATTTGCGGTCGACTGCCTCACGGTGGGCCGCACCCTGGCAAGCCTCAAGCCCAGCGGCGAAGAGAAGGAAGGTGAAAAAAATGGCAGCAACAGTTGACGAACAGATTCGAATTCTAGATGGGCAAATTGCCTACCGCGACGCTTCCATGTGGCTGGAGAGCGTCGAGAATGACGCCGAAAAATACGGAGCATGGCTCGAGAGCGAGAAGCTGCCGAGCCTTCCTGCCGAGTTTTCACGCGCCCTGCGCGAGGTTGCCAGCGGCCTGCAGAGCATGAAGCGCGACCTGTCTACAAAACTTGAAGAGCTGTCGGAGTTCGCTCCGAAAAAGGGAAGGAAGAAGTAAACGTGGAGCATTTCACACTGCAAATTCGAGGCGTCCGCGTTTGGACAAGTCAGGTCGGCGGGACGTGGGCAGCGTATGCCCAGCCCATTTCAATGGAGAGCGACCCCCTGGGCCTGAAGCTTGGCTCGGCCTATGCGCTCGCCGCGCACGTGTGCACGAGCGCCGTGGCCGGCGGCTGGCTCCAGCTGCCGCGCGTGGAATGGCTCGGCGCGCCCAGCACCCCCACCCTGCGCATCGCCGCCGAAACCGAGCCGGAAGCGGCCACCGGCGCGCTCATCCTAGAGCGCGGCTGTAGAATGTTCGGCTTGGCGGTGGTACGCGAAAACCCATGGACGATGCCCACGGTGGTGCTGAAAGTGGCCGGGGCGAAGAAGCGCGCCAAGTGGTGGCCGTGAGCGAAGCCGCCGTGAAGTACATCGGCACCGGCCGGTGCTTCGAGGACGCCGCCACCATGGCGTGGCTGGTGTTCAGCTGCGCGAAGCATCCGGACGCAGCCGTGGTGCACGGCCTCTGCGTCTTTCCGCCTGGGCACCCGGACGAAGGCGAAACGTTTAGCCATGCCTGGCTGGAGTGGGACGGCAAGGTGTGGGAATACGCCATCCGCAGCAGCGACGGCGAGAAGGTAGTCGACAGCGCCGATTCGAAAATTTTTTACCTCGCATACCAGGTGCGGGAAACCACCAAATATTCCCTGAGCCAATTCCTTCGGCTCACCGTCGAAAAGGGCGACGGGCCCTGGGAGGAGCTGTATAAGCGGCACCGCAACCCGCCAGCGAGGTAACCCCTGTGGTGATGCTGCCCAAACCGCTTGAGCCGTTTGCCGAGTCGCCCGAATGCCGCAAGTGCGGCAGCCATTCCATCTCGGCCAAGTGGTGGCCGCACATTTCCGAGAGGAACGACCCGCTCCACTCGCCGCCCTTCCGGCGACCAGAAGAACACCTGTTGCGGTGCTGCCAGGAGTGCGGTTTCAAATGGGCGGAGAAAACGAAGGACGCGCCCCCCGCCATCACCTGCCCGAAGTGCGGCATGACGTCGGGAAACGAGAACGACATCCGCGAAGGGTATTGCGGCAACTGCCACGAGTGGACTTCGCCGCACAAAACCCAGTAGCTGAGCAGGAGGTCGCTGGCCCCACGCCAGGAGGGCTTGGGATGGACGCCTCCCGCTCAGCACCAGGCGGCAAAACGCTACCATTCCGCGGTGAAAACAACACCCGCCTCCGCGCTCGCGCGGCTGACTTCTGCATACAGGCCCGCACGTACACGTTCAGCCAGCTGCTGCCCAACTTCCGCGCGCGCGTAGGGCCCCGCGCCCGAGGCGACAGCCGCCTTGAATTCGGCGTACCCGGCGCCGGCCTTCGGAACCAGAGCGCGCTTCAGCCCCTCCTCCAAAACTTGGAGGGGGGCATCTAAGGGCGCGGCTTGGCCCCGCTGAGCACGTCGGCGATGCCGGCGGCTATTTCCGCGGCGGCGCCGGTGGCGGGCTTGATGGTTTCGTCCATTTTGGCCATCGCCGTTTCGGCGGCCTGGGTCGCGACTTTGCTCGCGGCCGCGGCGGCGAGCGCCTGGGCTGAGGCAATTTGCGCGGTGGCTTGGGCCTCGACTTTGCGCAGCTCAATTTGTTTTAGCTTCAGGTCCGTGCGCTTGGTGGTGTTTGTCATCTGCGTGAACATCATCTGGATGACGCCCAGAATGGAGATGAACAGGCCGACCCATTTTATTTCGGGGTTGTCCGCCTGCAGCTGCGTGAGGGTGGTGATGAGCCCGGCCAACACCGCGGATGCGCCGCTGGCCATGCTGATGGCGCTGAATTTGCCCTCGGATGATTTCAGGCCTGGTTTTTCCGGGTCGCTCACCGGCACTGGTTTCACTTCGGTCGTGGTGTCCATCTCAGCTCGCTTTCAGGGTGGTGGGCACAAGGGCTTGAGGAATGGTGCCGCGGTAGCCGAACATCTGCAGCGCGCGCGCGTAGTAAGCATCTCGGTGCGCTTTGCCCCTCAAGCCGCCGTTGATGCGTTTGGTAACGGCATCGAAATAATAGGGGCCTTTGTCGGCCAACACGCCGCATCCCCACGTGCGCCAATAGTGGCCGAAAACCCTGAAACCGACGTGCGGCTCGGCGGCCAGCTGAGGCATGGCCTCGAGGGGAACGCCGAGGGCATTGCCGACCAAAATATAATTTTTGCGGCCGGTCAGCTGGATGGGCCCGCGGCCCTTGTACTTCACGCCATCGCCCGGCCGGGTGTTGCCGAGGTCCGCGCGCATTTCATACTGGAGGCCGGTGCCAATTTCTTCCCACCAGCGCAGCTCGCCGGACTCGTGCGCCATTTGGGCCAGCGCGGCCGCATTCTGCAAAAGCGAGGCGATGCCGAACTCAATGAAGGCCGCGCGCAGCTCGGGCAGGTAGGCCGTGGCCTTGGCCCGCTGAAGGTTCGGCATAATGAGGCGCAGCTGCGTCAGCGAAACGACCATGGCGGAACGCATTCTACTACCTAGCCCTCTCGTGTCGGGTAACACTCCACAGAAGGTAAACCCCCCAGCCGACACCGCCCCAACGCAGCAGCCGGCCCATTTGTGCGGACTCGAACATTTCCAGCCCCTGGCCGGCCAACACCATCCACCCCAGAGGCAGGGAGATGGCGAGGCCGAAGCTGCTGGGGTTTTTGGCAACGGTGCCGCGGTAGAGAAAAAAGCAGCCGAGCGCGCCATACACCACAACCAGCGCGACGTCAGCGGCGACGCTCGGGCTTCGGTTTGCCGAATAGCTCGAACTCGAGGGAGGTTGCTGTAATTCCCCCCACCTCTCCTGCGCTGGAAAGCGTTCTATCCAGGGACGTGAGGGCTTGGCGGGCTTCTTTGATGGCGCTGCGGTGGCGGCCGAACCAAGGCAAACCGAGAGAAGGCAAAGGCAGAGTGCCCACCATGTCAGCCTCCTACCGCGGTAAGCGGCGGCTTTATTTCGGCCGGCACGCGTGGCGCGCGCGGCCTTTTTGCTTGGGCCGCCTGCATCAACAGCGTTGCGTCTTCGAGGGCTTTCACGGCTTCTGTCAAAAGACGGGAGTTGGCCTCCACCGTCGCCTGCATTTTGGAGGCGATGGGCGCGAGCATCAGCGCGGTTTGGAGGTGCGCTTTCTGGCTGCGAATGAGGAGCCAAAACAGGACGAGGACAGCCAGGGCGCAACAGGCAGCAAGGGTACCAATGGGCCCGCTGCCGAAGATGGCTTGCAACTCTCTGAGGGACGAAAAGGCCGGGCCCATTGGTACAGCGAAAATGTCTCACGCTGGGCCGGTGAGCGCGCAAGGCCTGGCTCCCCTACCCTGGCTTCACGGGGTAAATGGCGGGTTTATTTGCAACACGAAATGCCCGGCAGTTGGCTCTCCATTGCCGTCATCCCCGTTGGGAAAGGTGAGTGGCCGGCCGTCTACATCCAGCGCGGCCAAGCGGCAGAGGTAGGTGCCGGGAGTATCGGTGTCGCCTTCTTCCCAAGACAGCAGCACCTGGGCCTCAGACTCTTCGGCGCCGTCGAGGATTTCCAGCTCGCGGTTAATTTTCAGCGGCGCGTCCGCTGCCGCACGAATGCGCTTCGCCTCCAGCCATACCGAGGCCAACGTCGTCAAGTCGCTGGTGCCGTCCGTCGGCCCGCGCAGCGTCAAAATTCTCTCGGGCAAAAGGTCGCCCTGAACCATGATGATTCGCTTCACGAGTCCACCTCCGTCTTTCCGCTCGTCCACTCCACGGATGTTGCGCCATCGCTCCAGCCCACCGCGGCCCCGCCGGGAGAAATCTCCATCGAGAGAATGCGCGCTTTCGCTGGATACTCGGCAGGGTCGCCCGCCAGGTAGGCATTGGCCGGGAGCGACCGGAGCAGCGCGGCCTGCAGCACCGCGTTCGCCGGCAATTGCAACGAACGCAAACCCGTTTCTTCCAGATATGCGTTCGCCAACAGCGACAGCGACAGCCGCTCCAAAAGTACCGTGTTGGCGGGAACGCTGCGGCTGAAGGCTTCTCGCAACACCGCATTGGCCAGCAGGCTGTGCGAGAATTTTTCGAGCAGGACGGCGTTGGCCGGAACGGATTTTTGGAGGTATTCCAAAAGCACAGCATCCGCTTCCAGCTGAATCGTGTGAGCGCCGGGCTCTTCGAGGACCGCGTTGGCCAGCAGCGACAGCAGCCGCCGCTCCAGCAGAATGGCGTTGGCATCCACCTGCACCGAAGGCTTCTCCAAAAGCACGGCATTGGCGGGCAGCGAGCGCGCCAGCACCTCCAGCAGCACGGCGCTGGCTTCCGCCGAGAGCGCCCGGACGTCTTGAAGGACGGCATTGGCGTCCACCTGAACGTCGCCCGGCTCCTGCAGCACGGCATTCGCCAGCGCCTGGCGGATTATTTCCTCGCGCAGCACCGCGTTGGCCGGCACGGCCGCTTCTGCCGGCTCGCGCAGCACCGCGTTGGCAGGCACTTGGGCGGCGAGTTCTTCGCGCAGCACCGCGTTCGCGGGGACACTCTTTGTGGGTTTTTCTTGCAGCACGGCATTCGCCGGAACGCTTTTGGTGGGCTTCTCTTGCAGCACCGAGTTGGCCGGAACCGCCTTGAAAAGCACCTCTTGCAAAATGGCGTTGGCCGGGACGGACTTGTTGAGAATGCTTGGCCCGGTGGCCGTGCGCCGCTGAGAGGTTTTGTTGACTCGCCAGTTGAAGGCGTTGGGCGCGGCCAGCTGCAGCGTCGGCGTGCCGGTGGCCGTGAGAGTGCGGGCGTTGCCGCTCAAGTCGGCATAGTCGCCCGGCGCGGCCAGCCGGTAGTAGGCCCAAATGTTCGCGTGCCGCAGCGGCGCCGCATAGAAGGACTGCGCCAGCATTTCCGCGTCCGTCCAGGTGACGCCCGAAGCCATGATGGGCGCGATGAGGTCGCCCGCCAAATATTCGCTGCCGTAAACGCTTTCTCCAAAAGTCGTGCGCGTGGGCGCGTGGGTGTTGCTTCGGGTGCCGGTGTTGGTGGTCCACGTGGCCGAGGTGTGCGCGCGGATGTACGTTTTGACGGCGGCGCCGTTCAGGGTGAAACCCACGCACGTCCAAACGTTGGCGGCGATGGTGGGGCTGTTAATTTGGGCGGTGTTGGAGAAGAGGTTTCCGTCGAAGAAGTTGATGCGGCCGGCGTCGAATTGAAACGCGATGGTGTTGGAGTTGCCGGCGCCGGTGTCTAGGCAAAGCACCGTCTGCCAGTTCGACACGGAAGGCAGCCGCACCCAAGCCAGAAACGAAAAATTCGCGGTGGCCGGGCCCGCTGCGTGCCGCAGAAACGCGCCCGAGGGTAGCCGGACTGCCATGGGCGCTGCCTCCTTTTAGGTGAGGTTCACCTTCACTTCGAAGACGTTGACGGAAACGGCGATGGTGCCGCCGATTTTGCCAATCTCCAACACCGCCGTTTTGGCTGCGGTGGCGGAGTCGAGGGCCGCCAGGGCAATGGTGGTTTCGTTGATGTCGTTGGCGTTGGCGGCCGTGGTGGTGGTGGCGTTGGAGCCCGCCGCAAAGGCATGGCTTTCAACGCTGCTGCCCGCGCCCACCCCGTGCGCCAGCATGCGCGCCTGCAGCTGGGCGGTGCCGGTGGTGGCGTTGGCCTTCCATCGAATTTTGACGGACACGGCGCTGGTGAAACCCGTCAAGTCGATGAGGCGGGTGGCGGTTTGGTTGGTGCCGGTGAATTGCAGCTCGGTGACGACGGCGCCGTTGCTCCAGGCGACGGGCGTTTTCGCCGGCGCGTTGGTAAGCGGCGTGTTGAAGTCATCAGCAGTCAAATGCAGGTCCGCAGCCACGTGTCACCTCACGGCAAAGGGAAGTTGCGGCTCGCCGCAATGACGATGAGAAGCGCCAACGTTTTCTCGTCGTTGGTAAGTTTGGAGCGGATGCCGGCGGGGATGGCTTGGTTGTATTCGGCGGCGTTGGCATCGCGCCACGCGTCCGTCGCATCCACCAGCGACTCCAGCAGCGGATTGTCCAGCTGGCAAACGCCCGGCTCGGGCAGGGAGCTGCCTTTGCGGCGGCTCCAATAGTCGGCCAGCCAGGCAATGGCGGTGGCGCGCTGGGGGGCAGTCATTAAAGCCATGTCAACTCCCGGGTAGAAAGCCGCGGCACTCCGTCCGGGGCGATGTACATGTAGGCGACGGGCTTGCCGTGCCGAAAAATGGTGAAGGTGGAAATGGACAGCACCTCATCCGTGCCCATGCGAAGCACGCGCGTTTGGTGCCGGCGCACCGTTTCGCCTTCCTTCAAGTTGGCGTAGGCCATGGCAAAGCCGCCGTCGTGCGCGGGGCCCAGCAGCTCGGCGGTTTTCTCCACCGGAACGTCATCCATGGTTTCGAACGTTTCGCTGGAGCCGTCTTCGTAGGTGGCGGTGACGGGCCAACTCACCGGGAGGCCGCCTTGCGCAGCGCGCCCTTGCCGTTGAGCGCATCCGTCACGCGCCGGTCCCATTTGTCCCAGCCTTCTTCCGGCGCGAAGACGTCGGGCTTGCCGCCCATGTTGTCCAAGGTGGCCTCTTGCAACAGCGCCCGAAGCCGCGCGTTCTCCAGCCGAAGCTGCCGAAGCTCTTCGTCATGAGTCATGTCTCGCTCCATTGCCAGACGTTGGTTTGGTTGCTGGGAGTAACGCCGGGGCCCACGGCCGTGTCTGCGCGCTTGGCGTACAGCGCGGCCCAGTCTCCAAAATCTGCGTTGGTGGTGGTGTAGGGGCCATCGCCCATGTTTTTTGGCGAGCCCGAAGTGTATGTGCTGGCGTCCGTTGCGCCGGTGTCGTTGGCGGGGACGGTAGGCGTGGCATAGCTGCCGGGGTTGGTGGTGAGAATGTACTCCGTCATCCCCGTGCCCATGTTGCCCGTGGTGTAAAAGCGCACGTCGGTGATGCTGCCGCTGGGCCCGGTGGCCCCCATGTGCAGGCGGTAATACTTCAGCATGCTGCGTTCCACTTGGCCCGAGGCCGGCTTGGGCATCGGGTCCGCGCTGTTGACGAGCGCATTGTCCGCCTTTTTAAAGCGAATGGTGCCGCCGGTGGTTTTGTCCGTGGCCACTTCCGCCCCGCTGGTTCCGTTCCATTCTTGAATTGTGACGTCTGCTGCCATGGGTTGGTTCTCTCCTATTGGGCGCCGTTGACATGGAAATCGACGTAGATGCCCGCGGCGTTAAAGAGGACGTCGGCGCCGGCGAGCGTTTTCCCGCGGATGTCAAACCCCGAAGCGGTCTTGTTGGTGTGAGACAGAATGTGCCCCGCGGTGTTTCCGGAGGTAACAACCACCGAGTAATTGGAGCTGGCCATGTTGCTGACGAAGTCGACGTGCAAGACCTCTGGGCTTGGGTTGGTGACGGCCTCGATGTTGAACCCCTCTAGGACTCCGGTGCCCGTCAAAATAGAGGCTTGCGCTTTCGAGAAGTTCTTCGATGTCAGCGCATTGCTAAAGCCCTCGTCTGAATCAGGCGCGTCGGTGAGAAACTGAATGCGCCCGCTGTCGATATACATGGCCGGCCCGGTGCCGGCCCCCGCGACGCGCATGCCTGGACCGAAAGTGCCCCCGCCTGTCGCCACTAGGCCAGGGCTGTTGTCCGAAAAGCTTCCGGTAAAATGCCCGCCGGCGCCTGTGCCGCTGCCTTGCCCCGTGACGCCGGCGCCATTGCCGGCCCCCTGCCCTCTGACGCCGCCACCGCCGTCTGGCCCGCCGGTGAAGCTGCCGCCCAGCGCTGCGCCGGTACCTTGCCCGGTGACGCCGATGCCGCCGTCTTCGCCTCCTGTAAAGCCGCCGCCCGGCGCTCCGCCGCCGCCCTCCCCGATGACGCCATACATGTCCGGCCCGCCCATCGCCATGAGGCCGGGGGCCGCTGACGAGGCGCCGTCTTCGTGGCCGCCGCCCGTAAAGAGGCCGCCGGGGACGTCGCCGATGCCTGTGCTGCTGATGCCCGCGTTAAATGTGTGCGCTGCAGTCCACGTCAAAACTTCGGCGGTGAGGCCGTTCAGGTATTGCGCCCACTTGTAAATGTTGTTGAAAAGCCAATTCAGGTGTTGGGCGGTGGGCGCATCCCCCGGGTTCCACCCTAAGTCTTTCAGGCCGCTGAGCGGCTCGGTTACTTTGGCCAGCGCGTCGGTGGCCCATCTCGGCAATGCGCTCGGTTTTGGCACGGTGTCTCCTCTTTAAATGACGCTGATGAGTTTGCCGCCGGTGCCCGGGGCGTCGGCGTCATCCAGGCCGAGGCCCGGCAACTTGGTGGCGACAATGTCCGCCCACTCGGCATCGGCGCCGTCAGGGGCCAGGCGGAACACGGTGTCGGGGTCGGCGATGGTTTCGGGCGCATAGTGAAACTCGAAGCCCACGCCGGCGGGCTTCATTTGGCGCGCGGCGATGCCGTACACCAGCGGCACCAACTCATCCTGCAGCGACACGCCATTCATCACGATGATGAAGGCCGCAGGGTAAAATTCGCGCAGCATGACGTAGGCGTCGGGGAAAAGCGTCTTCAGCACCTGCAAAAACTCAGGAATGGTGCCGCTGGAGATGTACACGCGCACCATCGCCTTGAGGAAAGGCCGGTAGGTTTCATCTGCCAGGCCCTGCCGCGGGAATTTTAGAATTTGGCCGATGCCGTCCAGCTGCGCGCCCACGCTGTTGTCGATGGCCCTCTCGGTATGCAGCTGCCAGAAGGCGTCCTCCAATTCCTGAAACGGCGCCAGCAAACATTCGTACAGCCCGCGCACGTTGGGCGAGTCGTCAAACTGGCTGGGCAGCAGCGCCAGCCCTTTGTCCACCAAGTCGGTGATGTGGGTGAGCGCCATTTTTAGGGAGCCCCAAAGGTGACGTTGACGGTGGTGCGGCTGGTGTCGAACTCGGGAATTTGGCGCAACCCCATGACAACGGTGGCCGTTGTGGCGGGCGAAGCCGCATCATCGATGAATACCGTTGCATCCAATACGCCGGGCACCTGGAAGCATTGCGCCACCAGCGCAGCGGAGATGACGTCATGCGCGAGCGGCAGCGCATCGCCAAAGGCGACAATGAGGTCGCGAATTTGCGCGGCGCCATCCGCCGGGAAAAGCGTCGGGTTGGCCAGCACCTCGGCACGCACGTGAATGTCGATGGTGCTGGCTCGCGAAAATTTGACGAGGTGTGGCGTCCCTTCGGAGTCCGTCACGGTTTCGCTTTCGGTGCCGTGGGTGGCGATGCCCGCGGGCTTCGAAGCCAGAATGACTTCTGCCAGCTCGGCATCATCCCCGCCCACCGCCAATATTTCGAAGCTGTGCGGCGGCAAGCCGTCCGAATTCGTCGTGTCGCCGGTGTTTTCATAGCCAGAGACGGCTTCGACTTCTTCGGGAAAGGCGTTGGAAACGGCAGAGACGATGGCCGGGACGCTGCCCAAGCCGCGCTGGTGCAATTCGGAGTCGCGGCGCCGGCGCAATTCAGGGTCGGTGTCTTCGCTGGTGCCCAGCACCGCGTCCAGCGGGTTGGTAACGCTGGAGAGGCCAGCCACCGGCGTTTCAATAACGGTGAGGGTGCCCGCGTTGGCAGGAATGGCGCCTGTCTCTTCGGCTTCCGCCTCTATGGACACGGTTCCGCCGCCGCCGATGGTGGCATCCGCCAGGGAAACGAAGCGGTGGCCGCTGCCTGCGACGGAGAAGACGCGCCCCTGGGCAATGAGGGTGCCGGGCGTTCCGGTGGCGGTAAGCGTCACGGCGCTTTTGGTGGCCTCCTTCGCTTGGGTGCCGGTAATTTCGGAAACCTCGCGCAAAGACATGCCGGTGGCGCTGGAGGGGTAGGCGGCCGCGTAGACGGCTTGGGCCACGTCCCAAAGTTCCGATGCTATTTCGGCGATGATGCCGCCCAACATTCCAAAATTGGAGTTGGCGGTGGTGTCGATGCCGTCGCCCCATTTGCTGCGCATGCGCGCAAAAATGTCTTCCTGAATTTCATCGAGCGTCTTCGGCGTGAAGCCGTTGAGGCCAAGCCCAGCCATTTACGAAGCTCCTTCTTCGGGCAGCGCCGAACCATTGCCGACGATGAGTTCTCCGAGGTCCGTGGTGGCGCGAAAACTCATCGCCAGCTTTCGCAGGGCGGCGTCGTACCGCGTCTCAAATTGTGTCACCTGGGCCACGCCCGGAATCCGCTCGGCGCGGCTGCGAAAAATGCTCGCCAGAGCCAAAGGGGAAGTTTGTTTGCGGTAGACGCTTTGCAGCCAGGGAATGCCTTCGGTGCCGTCGGTGTCCAAAAACCACTCGAAGCGGCCCAGCTTGAAGCAAATGCGCATGGACTGGGCGACCGCGTAGACGCCGGCGACAACAGGCAAGTCTCCGCGGGAGAGGACGTAGTCGTGCGTGACGGGGTCCAGCCCGAGGTCTCGCACCATGCTTTGCTTGGCCTCACCCGTGGCGGTGATGACCCACCCAAAGCCAGCTGCCATGGCCGAGGATAATACCCGGAAAACAGGGAATTCGGGGAAAACCAGTCCTATGGCAAAACCCACCAATTGAAGGGCACGTCAGCGGTGGCTGCGGCGTTGCCGTAGACGGTGAAGCTGCCCGCGCCCGCCGCCACCTGGAGCGCGGCCGTCAACGTGGCGTCGAAGCTGCTGCCGGTTTTTTGGACGAATATTCGAGAGGCCGCCGTCACCAGCGAGTTGGCGACAACCACCGAGGAAGTGCCCGCGGCGATGGCCGCCCGGCCGCTGGCAGTGTTGGCGGTGGCCGCGCCGGGCGTTCCGGAGGAGTCGGTGGAGGGCAGCAGGACGGCCGGCGTTGAAAGCTTGCCGTCCTTGTCGATGTAGGCCTTTTCCACCGACGCATTGGTGATGCTGAGAATTTTTGCGCCGGCGGTGGTGAGATTAACGAGGTTATCGATGGTGACGGCCACGGCGCTGGCGCCGTTGGCGATGCGGCCCTTCACCGCCAACACCTGCCCCGAAATGGCCTGGATTCCGCCGCCGGCTTCGAATTCAGCGCCGAAGGTGGTGGCGAGGCGCTGCGTCACCCGAAGAAATGTGCCGTCGTGATAGAGGTCTTGCGCGCCGCGGCCGGTGAATGAAATGCCCTGCCCAATAGGCATGACTATCGCCACGTTCGTGGCGGCGTCGCCCCCCAGCTGCAGCGCGCCGGTTACCCGAGCGTCTCGCTGAGACGACAACGCAAACCCCTGCAGGTACTCCGCCACAACTTCTTCGGCCGTCAACACCTTGTCTTCAAACCACCAGTCTTCGAGTTCGGCGCGACAAATTCCCAGCGGGCCATTGGCAATAAGCCAGGACGGAGTCGCCGGCGTGTCGGTGGAGTTGGCCACAGTGACGACGCCATAGCTGATGCCGTTGATGTAGAGCCGGTACTGTCCCCCTGTGCGCACGACGCAAATATGCGACCACAGAGACAGCACCGCGGTAAGCGTCAGGCTGCCCGAAACGGTGGCGTCTCCAGCGCTCGAGCTGCCCATATAGACGCGTTTGTCGGCCGTCTTCATGCCCACATAAAAAGGAGAGGCCGTGCCGTCCGAGTGGGCCAGCGCAAAAAATGTCTGGTTGACGTTGGGATTGATGAGGCGCACCCACCCGCCCACCGTCCACCCCTCGGCCTTTACCTTGGCGACGCTGGCCGAATCCGCCGGGCCCCGCGCCCACGAAGCGCCCTCAAAATAACGGGCGTTCCGGAACTTCCCGGCGACAACGGTGGGCGTCCCGGTAACGGTGGTGAGAGGGTACACCCCGCGCACCTCCGCCGCGGTGGCCGTGCCCGACGTCTCATCCAAGCGCCAAATGGCGCGCGTGGCGGCGCCCAAAATATGGCCGGCAATGCCGCTGGCCCGAATGGCTTCGGCCGTCAGCGGGCCAGCCGTGGCCAAGCCCGGCCCGAACAGCGTGCCGTCGCGGCCGAAGTAGGCAATTTCGGCGCCGCCGTTGCGAATGGAAACCGGCTTGCTTGCGGCGTCGGTAAAGCTGCCTTCGGTGGAGGCCTCCAGAATGATGCCCACCGCCGTGTTGGAATTTGCCTGCCGCCCAGCCAGGTGAAGGCTGTCTCCCAGCGCGGACTGCACGCGTCCCGCGTGCGAGACAGCCAGCTTTTCGGCGCCGTTGTTGCGCACGGCCAAAAGCTTGGCGCCGGCCGCGGCCAGCGAATTGCTGTTGTCCACCGCGGCGCCCACCGCCGAGGCCCCATCGGCTGCCTGGCCGCGCAAAATGCCCGAGTCCCCAGCCAGCCCGAGGTGCGCGGAGGCGGTGGCGTTGCCGGCGGACACCAGGCTGCCGGCAGAAACCTGCCCAGTGGCGGTGAGGCTGGCGCCCAGAATGGCGCCCGAGGCCTCTAGGCTGGCCGCTTCCACCGCGCCAGAAAAGCCGCCCACTCCGCCCGAAACGCTATCGGCCACGACGGCGTCCGCGTGCACCTCGTGTGCGGCAATGTCGCCGGTAAAAGTGGCCGAAGCGGCCGAGACGGCGCCGGCCGTGTTGAGGCCCGCAGCAGCCAGCTGGCCGGCAAAGTCGCCGTCGCCTCCAACGGCCAGGTCTCCGCCGGCCACCACGTTGCCGCTCGCGCCCAGCGAGCTGACGCTAATTTTGCCGTTGGCATACACGGCTGCCACCTCGCTGCCGGCGTTGCGAATGGACAAAATTTTGGCCGTGGCATTGGCCAGCGCGACGAGGTTGTCGACAACGACGGCCACCGCCGAAGCACCATCCGCCGCCTGGCCGGTGACGGGCGCCGTGGCCGTCAAATCAGCCAGCACGCCGATGGCCATTCCGCCGCCCCCCCCGCCGCCTTCAATGCCGCCCTCGCCTATTTCATCCACCACGCCGGTGGCGATGGCCGTGGCCAGCGCTTGAAGCCAGGCCATTGCCCCCGCCAAGCCCTCCGCCGGAATGGGCGGGCTGGCAAACTGCGTGGTGGGTTGCGCCTGCCACTGCGCGACAATGCGGTTGGCCAGGCTAAGCGTGGAGATGGCCATTTATTTCACCTTGACGACAGTCGACAGGTATCCAGAGGCGCCGGCCTCCAGCGTGTTGATTGCAGAAATGGCGCTGGCGACGCTGCCGGCCGCCGCCGCGCAAGCGCTCGCCGCGGCCGGGCCGGAAAAAGCGACGGAGCCCACGCTCGCCACCGCAGAAGAAAGCGCCGTCAGCGCGGACTGGAGCGCCGTCAGCGCGGAGGCGAGCGCGTTGTTGGCGGCGGCTTCGTTGGCTCGGTAGGTGGTGCCCCGCACCACCGCCTCGGTGGCGGGCGCGTTCAAGTGGATTTGTCCACTTGGTGTGAAGTGAATTTGTTCACCGCTGGTGCGGCCAATGGTGGCGTTGGCGGCGTGGGCATCGGGCCAAGGCTGGGCGAAGCTTTTCAGGCCGACGATGGCCACCGCGTCCGTCATCGCGTGGCGCTCTTCGCCCACCGGGTCTGCAATGCCGCCTTTGGCCAGCCAGGCATCGAGGCTGCTGTCGGCAAACACCAGCAACGCGGTGTCCCCCGCGGCCACCGGCCACGTGGCGCGAAAGCCGCCGCCCCCCAAAAAAAGCACCGGGACGTTGGGAATAATGGGGCGCGCTCGGAATGAGACGTTTCCTTCTTCGTCCACCACGCGCAGCCGCACCAGCGGCAAAACGTCGGCGAGCTGTTTGGCTGCGTCGTACCGCGTTACCTGGCCCACGCCCGCGACGTGCAGGCCAATCTCGACGGATTCGCGGACGACCTCTGCCACATCGACGAGCGAAATCATCGGGCGCACCTCTGGCAGGGAACCAGCACTTCGCCCACGCAGTTGACGACGTGCAGATGGCCACAGGGCGCGTCCACGTAGCGCGCGCGGTGTTGCCGGCCAGGGACGGTTGTCTTCTTCCCGCACTCCGCGCAGTCAACCAGCGGCGCGTATTTCACTTTCACCGTCCCCTGGATGTCGACACCAGGCTTGCGGCTGGAGGTCGTCGAGCGCTGAGAGGAAATATATTTAGGCTCTTCTTTCATGCGGCCACCCTTACAAATTTTGTGGTGGGAGTGGCTTCAAATTCTGAGTACCACTCACCGCCGTGGGTATCGCCCGAGTGGCCGAGGTTTTGGATGACGAAAATTCCTTTCTGTTGGGCGCTCCGCAGGGACACCATCGAGCCGATGCGCAGCGAGGGGCACAAGAGGACCTTGGCCTTTACGCTGGTTTTCTTCTCCTTCGTCTTTGTGGCGGTGTTGACGCCTTGCTCTGGCGAGCCCACCAGGCCGTTGTCCGGGGAGAATTCGAAGACGGTTTGCTGCTTCTCGGTGGGGACGAAGAGCGCGCCGTTTTGGATGCTCCAGGGCAAGTCCAGCGTTTTGAAAAGCTTGTCCAGGTAGTAGCTGCATCGGCCTTCGAAGACGTACCCGTTGGCGAAACCCTGCGGCCGGCCGGCTCGGACGGCTTCTTGCGCGGCTTCGATGGCGTTGCCGGGTTCTACCCCCATGGTGGAGATGAGGCGCTTCAGCAGCGCCACCGTGGAAACGCCCGCTGCATGCGACTCATAAATGGTGCGGTTTTGGTAGGCGACCTCGCCGTCGCCGCACTGCACGCGGGTAATCCAGTCGGAGCCCTCGTGCTTGTGGTCGATGAGCCGGGCATTGCCCTGAAAAATCATCGCCACGTCTTGGCGGTAGCCGGCCTCCAGCTGCACCAGGGCGCCCTTTTTCTTCAGGCTGCCGCGGGACTCTGGCGAGAGGTTGTAGATGGCGAGGTCGAGCGTGTTGGGTTGCTTGCTGGAGGTTTTTGCCACCTTGAAGCTGGTGCGCAGGCCCTCCACGCGAAGGCCCTCCACAATAACCACGCATCTCCGCTCGAAGAGGTCCGCCACGCTTACCCCTCCAATTCTTCCTTGTCGGCGTAAATGAGTTGAATGCGCTTGCCCAATTCATCGCGGCCGGGGTTGAGGCCCAGGTTGGCTGTGTCCAACACGATGAAGTCGCCCGGCGGAAACGTGCTTTTGCGCAGCCGGGACAGCAGCGGCCAGTCCACCACCATTTTGCGCGGCGCCAAAATTTCGTTGCCGGAAGAGTCGGCAATACTCATCCACCAGCTGAGGTCTCGGCGGTTCCACCGGAAGCCGAGCGTGTACGTGGCGCCATCCAGAGACACGTCCAGCGAATAGTTTTCCAAGTCGCTGCGCAGAGGGATGGTGTGCAGGCCCATCAGCTGACCCCCAGAAGTTTCTTCCCTTTTTCAATGGCGCCAGGGAGGTGCTCCTTGAGCAGGCTCTTCGATTTTTTCTCCTGCTGGGGGTCCGGCTTGGCGGTGGCCTTTGTGCCCGTGGGCTTTTGGCCGCGGGCCACCTTCACGCGCAAGGTGTCGACGATGCGCACTTGCCTAAACGTGGCCTGAAATTGCAGCGCATTCCCGAGTTCCAAGCTGCGCACAAAATTCAGCCGGCGCAGCTGCATGTTTTCGTAGGTTTCGAGGCCTGTCACCACGGTGACAAGTGTACCTTCGCGGTTGATGCGCGTCAGGGCGTCCCGCGCGAGCGCCACGCGCGAAAGGTCGATGCCCTCGTTGGTGGGGCGGATGTCGGAGATGATGGCCTCTAACTCCAAGGTGTCCGGCTTGCGGCGGCAGTGGTCCGTCATATCCACGCCGCGCTCCACCGGAGACTCGGTGCCCTCGGCTTCTTTGGGGTGGCTGTCCCCCAAGACGGCATCCAGCTCGATGGTGTCGATGGCTGGGGTGGTTTTATTGTCCACGAGGATAACGGAACTCATGCCTGCCTGGCCTCGCCCACTCGGGGTTTGCTTTGGGTGCGTCGTCTAGGGACTTGTCGAACAGCGACAGCTTGCACTTCGCCCAGCGCTTGGAGCACCAGCGCTCGCACTCGTAATATTCCCAAATTTCGGACTCGGTGCGCTTCACCGGGCCGTGGAAGCCCAACCGGCAGAGCCCCTGTTGAAGCATGCCTCCCATGCTGCGCAGCAGCGCCTTCATTGGGCCACTCCTTTGATGGCTTCCGAAAGCTTGGTTTCGTACCAGTCAGAAAAGACATTCTTCGACTGGTTGGCTACCTCGCCTTCGCTTTGCCCTTGGGCCGCATTCACTTCGAAGTTGGCCCTGAATTGGGGGGCCAGCACGTAGGGGGTTTGCACCGCGCCAGGCTGGGCCATGGCTGCAGCGGGCGAAGCGCCGCCGCCAAACAAAGACGCCACATTCACCGCTTGGCCATCTTCCCCCACCAGGCCAACGGCTTTGGCCAGCGCAGCGCCGCCGGGAATTTTGGCCAGCACGCTGCCCAAATATTCCACGTACCACTGCAGAAAGCCGAGGAAAGCTTCCTTGGCTTTGTTGATGGGCCACAGCAGCGCATCGAGAATGAGATTGCCGATGATGGGGAACTGGCGGGCCGCCTTCTCTTTGATGTTTTCCCAAATTTGGGCAAAGCCATCTTTGATGGCCGGCCAGGCAGTCGTCTTCAGCCATTCGATGAGGTCGCCGATGTAGCTCTCGCCGCCCGTGGCGAAGGTGTAGAGGTCCTCCAGCAGCAGCGCGAAGAGGATGAAGCCCAGCGCAAAGGCCGCCCAGAGGAGCGCCGTGGTGGCGATGGTGGCCCGTTGGGCCCACATGACAGCCACCAGCGCCTTCACCTGCGCCCAGTGGAGGGCGATGGTTTGGATGATGCTGGCGCGCATCAGCCATAGGTACTTTATCCAGGAGACGGCCGAGGCAATGGCGCGCAGAAAGCCGTAGGCGGCCAGCGCGGCCAGCGCAAAGCGGAAGGCCTTCACCGGAGGGCCGTTGTCTTTAATGCTTTGTTTCAGCTCGGCCAGCCACGCGCGCAGCTGGCGAACCTTTGTTGTCGCCCACTCCATTCCAGCAATGACGGGCTCAAAAAAGCTGCTGCCAATTTCTCGGCGCAAGCCATCGAAGGCGAAGCCGAGCCGCTGCAGGGTGTCGGCAAATTTCTCCGAACGCTCGATGTCTTCGGGCGACATCACCATGCCCGTGCGCTCGGCTTCGTCGGCGAAGTCCTTTAAGCCCTTCTTGCCTGTCTTCAGCCAGGCAACCAGGGCGCCGCCGCTGCGGCCAAATTTCTCCATCGCCAGCGCGGAGGCTTCGGTGTCGCGCCCCTGCTCTTTCAGCGCTTGCACCTGGTCTGCAATGGCCAGCGTGGTGGCGTAGACGTCCTTCACGCCCTGTTTGGCCAGGTAGTTGAGGCTTGCGGCCAACTCGTCCATGGTGATGCCGGAGAAGCTGGCGCCGTAGGCTAATTTTTGGAGCGCGTCGGTGGAGAGGCCGGTGCGGTCGGCCAATTCGTCCAGCTTGTCGCCATACTCCGCGGTCGAAACGATGGCAAAAGCGAAGTCCCGCGCGGTTTTTTGCACCACGCCGACGAGCAGCTGAAGCCCTTTTTTGAGGGCCTCCACCGCGGTGACGCCGACTGCAACGGACTGCTCGTCAACTTCGAGGCCGAGCGCCGCGTACAGCTCTCTTAAAACTCCGCCTGCAGCCACGCTCCTACCTCCTTCCTTTTGTTTCCGCCTTCTTCTGCGCCGCCTTGTGCGCGGCGGCCTGTGCCTCGTGCCAAGCGTCTAGGGCATCGTTTGCGTCGTAGAGGTCATCGATGCTCCAGTGTTCGTCAATCTCCCGGAATGTGCCCGCGCCCTCTAAGACGACGCGCCAGACGGGCCAGAGAAGGTGTTCAACGTGGCGGACTTTTCCTTCACCACCTTCCGGAGCGCCGCGCCGAGGCCTCCGGACCCTTCGAAAAAATCGGCAAAATTGCAGGCGATGCACCAGGCCAAAAGCTTGATGAGGTCTGACACGCGGCCGTGAAAGAGGTCCGTGTCGATGATGGGGTACACCTCCACCTCCTTTCCGTCCCTCATGACCGTGCATTGGGTGAGGTACGTTTGCAAAAGCGAGCGCACCTCGCTTTCCTTCAGGCGCCCGAAGAGTTCCCCGATGGCGGGCAGAATGGCCTCCTCTGCGCCGGCGCCCTCGGCATCTTTTTTGGAGGACGCCAGCGCAGCCAGGCTGGGCCCTAAAAGGTTCATCAGCTTTGTCAGCTCGACGAGCGCCCGCGTGGCGGGCAGCTTCGTCATGGTGAAGGTGTTGCCGTTGATGGTTTTCTGCTCGGAAATTTGGCGGCCCAATTTTTTTACCTCGGAATGGAGAGAAATTCACTGCCCAACAGCCCACCCGGGACAGTTGCGAAGTTGGGCCCTTCCAGCACCCATTCATAACTGCCGGACTCTTCGGCCAGCTCAATGGTGGGGATGCGCTTCACCCATACCCACGGCGCGCTGACGAGGATGTTTGAGTTGTTGTCCTTCAGAAGGAACGGCACCATTCCCTTTCCTGTCAGCAGGTCGAGCGCCATCTGCGCGGCCAGCATGTCGTTGGAGGGCGAGGCATGCATCAGCGTCATGGTGACGGTGGCGCCGCGCGCGCCGTGGCGGCTGCGCACCCAACCGCCATCCACGCCTTCTTTCATTGTCCAAAGGTCGTTGTTTTGCTCGACCGTTATAAATGTCCCGGGCTCGAAGCCGGTGACGCGGGCGACGCCGTAAACGACCATCACTTCTCTCGGGTTATAGTCTGGCATTGTTGCCCTCTCTCAAATGGTGACTTCGCCGACGATTTCGGCTTCGTGGATGGCGCCGGCCACGCGCGCGGTAAACGTGATGCCTCTGACGATGCGGTTGGCGCGGTCGTTTTCGGGAATGTCCGAATACTTGGGCACGGTGACGGTGGGTTCCGGGTCATCCGCCAAAAAGCCCGTGCCGATGCCTGCGCTCAGCTGCCCGCGCACCACCGCTTCCAGCCGGGCCAGGCCGCCGTCCGTCATGGGAATTTTGGGCTCAGAAATGAACAGCCTGAAGCCCTCCTCCTGAATCCGCGCGGTCAGCCAATCGACGCCGTGGGTAATGTCGGCGAAGGCGCCCGAGGCGGTTTTCCCCTCCACCATGATGTTGGTGCCCAACACCCGGTCCAAAAAGTTTCCATTTTTGTTGCGCAGGTTGGCGCGCTGCGTGGCGTTGAGCGCCGGCAGAGAGACGCCCGCGGGCGTCTTGAATTTCCAGGTGCGGCTGCCCGGGTCATAAGGGAACACCGTGGCCATCCACGCGGCATCGTTAAAGGCGATGGGGTCCGGGTGGTAGACGCCCACCGTTCGCGCGTAAGCGGCATTTTGCAGCTCGGCCAGGAGGTCGGTGGTGGTGCTGTTGGCGGCAGCGGTGTCGGAAGTTTGGGCCAGGAAAAATTTCTTGTTTGCTTCCACCCATGCCGCCGCCGCCATCCCTTCAGCGACAGAGTTGTAGCAATGAATCAACCCATACCAGTCGTCATTCTCCAAAAGAATGGCGTCGAGGTCCGCAGCCACGCCGGCATCGGCATGGTCCAGCGCCACCAGCAGCGTGGTGGGCGTCAGCGATTCAACGTAGTGGTATGCGCCCACTGCGTTGGCCTCAAAGGTGACGGTGGTAGGGTTGGCCGTGACGGTGATGGCCTCGCTCAGCCCATCAATGGCCGCGGCAAGGCCCGCGGTAATTTCAGCCGCGGTGGCGGAAGAGTCGCTGGTATAGGTGGCGGTGTCGCCATTCACCTTCACCCTGTAGACGGTGCTGTTGCCTACCACGGGCGTCAGCGTCCAGTGCAGCGTGGGGCGGTTGGCCCGCCGGCCCACGTACACGCGCGCCGGCGTGGGCGTTTGCGAAAACCAGCGCATCGCCGCGCGGTATTCGGGGTCTGTGGTGGCAAAGCCGTCCGCCACCATTTCCGACAGGTTGCCGTAAATATGGACGCGGTCTGTCCAGTGGTTGTGCGCGCCCAAAATGAGCGCGTCGGAAAAGCCCTGCTGGGTGATGCCCTGCGTCTGGGCTGAAATGCTGACGCGCATAATGTCACTGAGAGGCATTGTCCGCTCCTAATCTTCTGGGGGCTGGTATTCGACTTCGGCTGTTTCGATGTACGTGCTGAAGAAGCTCTCCACGTCCTGCAGGGTGAACGTGATTTCCAAAACGCTGCGCGGCTCGACTTCGGTGCCCACCAGCGTCGGGATGACTTGCTGGATGTCCCAACGCACCGCCACCAGCCCCGCGTCTTTGAGAAGCTTCTCGTTTTCGGGCAGCGTAATTTTGCTTTGAATTTGGCTCAGCAGCGCGATGGGCGCGGTGGGGCCGGTGGGCGAAGAGGTAAACGCCATCACCTGCACCGTTTGGTTGTAGAGGGTGACGTGCCGCTCTTCGATTTCCTCGCCCTCTCGAGCCAAATTCTCCAGCGTTTGCACCCACCCGCCCCGCCGCTGCTGCGTGGTTTTCGCCAGGGTGATGAAGTCGGCTTGGTCCGCCGTGGCGAGGCGCTGGCCCGCCCAAATGACGGCCACCTCGCTGGGGACGGCATTTCGCACCAGCGTCAAAATGGCGTCTTCTTTGTTCGCCCAGTCGATGGCCATTTTTCACGTCCTCGTTACCCGTGCCGCGAGTGCGTGGGTGATGCCGCAAAAGCCGTCCAAGTCGCGGGCGGTTTGCACTTCGTAGTCGTCATCGTCGATGCGGATGATGTCGGCCTCCTGCTCATCCGCCAGCGTGCGCAGCGGCGTGGAGGAATAGATGGCCACCACGCGGCTGGCCCGGCGGCCTTCGGGCAGGCGCTCCAGCTGCGCTCCTTCAACGTCCATAACCAGCGCCAGCACCGTGAAAGTGCTAACCGCCCCTGCCACGCGCCGGCCCATCACCACCGTTGAGGGCTCATGGCGCGTTACCGCATATTGCTTCGAGGGGAAGCGCTTCAGCCCGTCGCGAAAGCGCTCGGTGGCCGTACTCATCGCTTGGTTACCTCGTGCGTTACCGCATTCAACATGCGGGCGGTGTCGATGAGCGCCTTGGGCATCGCGCGCGAAGCCTTGGGCCCTTTGCCTCTGCGGTGGCGCAGCTTCGCCGCTTTGGTGGACTCGGCCAGCGGGCGCAAGTCATTGGGTCCGCGCACATAGCGGTTGATGTCCGCCACCATGCTGAAGCCCACCAAATTTAGAGCGTCGTAGGGCGTCAACTTGCCGTCGTAGCACTTGCCGATGGCCTTCCTTAAAAGCTGCTGCGTCTTGGCGGCGTTGCGGTCCCAGCTGTTTCGAATCCATGGGCGCGAAGGAATTTGCATCCACGGCCTGCCCGGCACGCTGCCTTTGGCCACGCCAAATTCGTGGATGGCCCCCAGCATGACAACGTCGGGAACGCCCGGGCCCGAAGGGGCAAACTGCCGGCTTTTCCCGAGGAGGCCGGCCTTCACTTGGAGTTTGTTGTTGGCCAACTTGTCCAGCATCCGCACGAGGGCTTTGAAGCCCTTGTCTTTGTCGGTGATGGTGATTCGGACTTTGCGAACGGGCATTACAGCACCACCCCTCCAGCCCCCGAGGGCTTCACCAGGGCGATGAAAGCAGCGCCGTAAGAAGTTCTCCGAAATTCCGCTTCGCGCGGGGTGCCTCCGCCCGCTGCCGCGGCGGACGAAGGCGCCGCGTAGGTTTTGGAAACATCGCCATACTTCTCAGAAGTGAGTGGCCCGGCCGGCGCGTTGGCATCGACAACCACCCCGTCCTCTTCTGCAAGCGTCAGAAAGTGGGCGACGAATAGGTTGCCGGCCAATTCATAGCGGGAGGTGCCCAGCCGCGTTTCATCGGTGAATTCCTTGGCCAGGGCAAAGGCGAGCGTCCAGCGGCCGTCATCCGTCGGCACGAGTGACAATTCAGGCGCAAGGGCCAGGACGCTGTCTCTGTCTACGGGCACCCACGCACCTCATTCCTTGCGCTTGGAGGGGGCCGGCGCGGCCGAAGTGGACCTGGCCGTTTGGTGCGCGCCAGAGGAGGTTGGCGCGGTGGTGGAAGCCTCTTTCTCTCCCGGTGGGGGGCCGATGGCCGCCAGTTGAGTGTCGAGGGCCGCCACCACCGCAGAACGCTTTTCGGATTGCTTCCACTTCGTCAGCAGGATGCGGTCATACGTCTGCTGCACCGTGCCTGTGGCGGCCTCTTCGGTAAGGCCAGAGAGGCCCGCGGAGGGGTCTCCGCGGGTGGTGGCTTGGCCTTCGCCCGACACCTCTTCGAGCATCTTCGCTTCCAGGTAGTCTTTGACGAGCTGAATTTCTTTGGCTTTGGCCCATCCATCATCGGGCACTTCGTTGATGCCCGGATTCAGCTGCACATGCCCGCCCAAGTCCAGGCGGCGCGCTTCGTTGTTGTTTACCAATGCCATGTTTCACTCCGCGAAAAAGGGGGTTGGGGGGGTGCTGCGCTGCTAAATTCCGTCGCCGTAGGCGATGGCCAGCGGGTAGTACACAACGACGCCGCCAATTTTGGAGCGGCAGGGAACGACGTAGTCGAGCCCCTCCTCCTGCGGAGGGAATTGCTCGAACTCTTGCGCCACCAGGGCCTGCAAAACGTTCGGGTTGCGCTGGTACGCCACCATTCTGTCGGTGCCGCCGCTGCCCGCGCCCTCCAGCTTCCACCAGGGGACGACGTTTTTCACGTAGGGATTCATCTTCAAAAACACCTCGAGCACACTGCGGCTGTCGGTGCTGGACATGATGGTGGTGACGAGGACGTCAAACCTGCGCTGCGGAAGAATGATGGTGTCTGGCGGGTGAATGTTTTTCGTTGCTGAGGTGATGCTGGTGACGATGCCGTGCAAGTCCTTGAGAATTTCGGGCGCCGTTTTGTTCGCCCACAGAGGCGAGGCCGAGGCGCCGTTGGGCACGGTATAGATGGTCGCGTTCGGCTGATTCAGAAGGCCGAGCAACCCATGGATGGTGGAGCCCATCGCAAACAGCTCGTCCTGCTTTTGCTCCATCACGTCTCGGGCGGCCTGCGCTTTGCGCTGCTCGAGGCCAGTGCCCTCCGCGCGAGCGGCGCGGATTTCATCGATGTTGAAGCCGTAGCTGTCGCCGATGTTTTTAAAGTGGCTCTCGAATTCCTTGGCCGACACATCGACGCGCGGGAAGTCGTGGGCCCAAGAGGCCACAATTTTCGCCATGCCCGCCTTGTCCCATTGGCGATAGCGGTACGTTTGGACGTGCGAGGGGATGTCGTTTTTGACGGGCAAAAAGTTCCGCACCATGTTGGGCGGCCTTTGCACGTCATAGGTTTGCGCCTGCACGTACTCCAGTTGGCGGAGGAAGAAGGTAGTTTCGACAGCGTCCATGTTGTCGAAGCGGCGAACTTTTGAGGTAAGCATTCCAAAATTCCTTGTGTGAGAGGGGAAAGGGGGAGCGGGCCTTTAAATGAGCGCCGTTACCTTCTCCGCCGCGCGCTGCACGGGGATGTCCACCCAGAGGACGGCGAGGCCGCCCGCACTGGCGGAAGTCATGAAGTAGCAACCCTGGGCCTCGACGGCGGTGGCGGTGTCGGCCGACTTGCGCCAGGCGCCTTTTTGGGTGTTTCCGCCTGAAGCGGTGTGCCTGAAAAAAGCCGGGTCGTTTTTCACGACGGCTTCTTCCACCTTCACCCAAATGGGGCCGCGCTTGCGAATGGACAGGCTGGCCTTGGGCTTGAGGCCGTTGGCATCGAGGTCGATGCTGCCGGGCGCGTAGGAGTCGTCCTTGATGAGGACGCCCTCGAATTTGGAGTTGGCATCAACCGGAAGGATGCCGCCCTCGTCGGTGCTGCCCTTGCAGACCGCGCACCCAAAAGGGATGACGGCCGAGGCCTCTGTCGACACCAAGGTGTCGTTGTATCCCTTGTGCAGGTCGTAAATCAGCCCGGGGTAGCCGACCGGGATGGTGTTGTCGTAGGTGAGCTGGCTCATTCGTTTTTCCTCTCGAAGCGATGGGGTTGGGAGGGGGCCTTAGGCCTTCTGCATCAAGGGCTTTCGCCAGTGGTTGCGGTCGCGCTCAATCATCCGCTGGCGAGCCGCGTCGGCATCGGCGTTGTCGGCGTTGTATTCGGTTTCGTCTTCGGCATTCTTGCGGCGCGGCGGCGCAGCGGCTCGGCGGGCCTCGGCCAATTCGTCTTCACCTTCGTCGGCTGCGTCGGCCTGCCAGGCCTCCATCGCCAAGTCGAAGCGCGCGTCGATGTAGGCGTCGCTCTTGTTTTTGGTGTCGAGGTTGGGCGCCAGCTTCTCCAAAATTTTGAAGCGCAATTCTTTGTCGGTGAGCGCGTCCAGCTTCTCGGCTTTGGGCCCGAGAATTTTCTTCGCCTGGTCCTCCATCCGCAGGCGAGCGCCGATGATTTCGCGCATCCGCTTCGGGTCGGCCGCATCCGCGTGCGCCTTCTTTTCCTTCTCCAGCTCTTCTTTGGCCGCATCCAGCTTGGCCTTCATTGCCTCGACTTCTTGGCTGGCTTTGGCGGCGTCGGCCTTCAGCGCGGCGATGGCTGCGTCGTGCTTGGCCATCTCGCGGGACAGCGCCTGCTCCAGCTGCTCGCTGCCGTCGAATTCAACTCCGTCGATTCGAATTTTTTTCATTGGGGTTTCGTCCTTTTCTTCGTCGTCCTTTGAGTCGACTTCGATGGTGGATTCGATGGCGTCGGCGGCGTCCATCTGGATGCGCACTTCGGGGCCCGCGCGGCCGCGCCGAACGATGGCCACGTGGTTGCCTCGGATGTTGGTTTGAATGGCGTCGTACTTCTGGCCCTCAAATTCGCCGGGCTCATTCAGCAAGTCGCAGGTGTAGGCCATGGAAATTTCGCGCCGGTCCCCGCGCAATACCTGCTTCACCGTTTCGGCGTCTGTCACATGCAGCGGCCCGGCCACCCGCTCGCCATCGCGCCGGATGTTTTCACCGGTGGTGCCCACCGCATATTCGCGGGTGTTGTTGGCATCCAACGGCACCGGCGGATGCTCCAGCGTCAGCGGCACCAGGGCGAAAGACTTCAATGTGTCGGGGTGAAACGCTTCAGCGTCGCGCCGCAGCTCTCGGTGAATGCTGCCATCGTCTTTTCGGTATTCGAGAATGCCTGTGCGGCCGAGATAGGCATCGACGCGCAACCACCCATTCTCCATTTTTTGAGGCTTCTGCAGCTCGCCGCGGTCAAAACGACGGACGCTCATGCCAAACACTCCCGAGGTCGGGGAATCCGGGTTTTCCGGGTTTTACCTGATTTCCTCAAGAAATGCCTGGATATTTGGTTCCGGGTAGCACCGGCACTGAATCGGCTGCCCCGGGTGGCCGTCTTCTGGGGGGTCATCCCAGCTGAAAACTTTGCCTTCGCGCGCCTCGTGCTCTTCGCGCACGCGGTTGTCTTGGCTCGTTCGCCAGATGTATGTGTTGATACCGAGGTCCTGCTGGCGGACTTGATTCAACGCTCCGAAAAACTTTCCGACTTGGTCTCGGGCCACCCGCTTGGCGTCGCTCTCGGCCACGCCGGTGAGGTCCTTTATTTCCTTGGCCAGCTCCTCGTGCCGCTGGCCCGTCTCCACCGCCCCGAGCACCAGTTTTTTGACGCCATCAAAGTATTTGGTCGAGATGGTTTCGATGTAGGCAACATTGCGCTCGGTGAAGAGGTCGAGCCGGGCCTGCATTTTGGGCTCAAACACAGGCAGCTCGATGCCCAGCGTGGCGCGCAACTGCTTATTGAGTTCCTTTTCGTGGAACCGCCCGGTGTCTTCGCCCACCTTCCGCGCCAGGCGCTCCAGGCGAGGCCCGGTGGCCTCCTGGCTGAAGCGCGCCACCGCCCGGTCCACCGCTTCTTTGATGCGTTTGGGGCCGTCGGCGTCGATGCGGACAACAAAAGCACTGTCCGCCAGCACCTCCCCGCGCGCGAGCGAAAGCAGGCGAGGAAGCTGATTCAATAGCTCTTCTTGGAGAATTTCCCTCGCCCGCAGCAGCAGCCTCCGGAGTGCGGCGAAGTAGGACATCCGGATGGCATCGGGCTGGCGCTGCGGAGGCGGGCGCCGCTTGCGCCGCTGAATTTTGGCGCGGCGCGCGCGGATGGCAGCGAGGTTTACGGCCATGGCATGCCGCCATTACCCCTGGCGAAATTGCTCCACGTGCACGGGTTGCTGCTGCTGCTGCTGTTGTTGTTGCTGAGGCTGGGCGGCCTTCTTCTTTTGTTCCGCCAAAAACTGCGACTCTTCGATGAGCAGGTTATCGCGCAGATACCCGCGCCACCGGCCGTTGTCCAAAATCTCCTGCACCGAATAGCGGCCGTCGGCCTCCTTCAGCGTGTAGCCTTGGCCATCGGTGCGGATGCGGCCATTCTCGCGGCGGCCGCCGTCCAAAAGAAAGTCGCTGCCATCCGGCAGGCGCACCACCAAGGGCGAACGCTTGCCGGCCCACTGCGTGCGGTATTGCTTGGACAGAATGCCGCTGGTGGTGAGCCCATCAAGCAGTTCCGCCATCGGCCACATTTCGCCGGGTTTCGGGTCTCGGTCCGTTGGCCTGCTGGGCAGCAACGTTATTGGGTGAGACATTTTTCGCTCCGTTGGTGGGGGGTGGGGGTGGGTTTTCGGCCTGGGCCAGGGCGATTTCGTTTTGGGCTTCGAGCTGGGCTTCCTCTTCTTCCTTGAATGCTTCGCGCAGCTCGTCATCCAAAACGGTCTCGAGGCTGTATTCGTCGCCGCCGAAGCGCGACATCGCCACCTCTTCAGGCAGCAGAATGGTGGCGTCCACGTAGGCTTTATCCGCGGCCGCCATTTTACTGCGCAGCTCCGCCTTTTCCATCTCCGTCATTTGCCACAAGGAGTTGAATTTGACGGTCCAAGCTTCGGGCTCCTTGCCCTTCGCGGGCCAGTTTTGCGCGGCAAAGGCAACCTCCAAAAGGCGATTCAGCTTGGGCCTGAGCGCCTTCTCCTGCCAGGCGCGGACGCTGTCGTACCAGTGGCGCGTGTCGCTCTCGCCGGTGGCATTCAGCCCTGCCGGGCTGATGCCCATGAGGATGGTGACGGGCATTTGCGCCGCGGCCGCCAGGCGCGTTTGAAAGCGGTCCAGCATTTCCGGAATGCCGGTGAGGTTGGTGGTTTTGCGTTCGAATTCTTCGTTGCTGTCGAGGAGGATGGCCCGGAGGACGGAGCGCGCATAGTCCATGATGCTCATGCGCTTTTTGATTTGCTCTTCTTGGCCGGCGGCCAGCATCTCGCTCAGCCCTTCGATTTTGTAAACCGCTTGGGCAAAGTCCTGCAGCAGCACCGCCACCCCGCCCCACGCCAAACCGAAGTCGCGCAGCACCTCGTGGCAGCGCACCAGAACTGAGTCTCCCCAGCCGTTGTTGGTGGAGAGGCTTTGCCGCCCTTGCCGGTCCACCCGAACGCCATCCCACACCAGGCAGCGCGACTCGTGAATGAGGACGTCCGGCCGGGTGCGCTGGGGGCCGCCGGCGTGCGTCTTGTCCAAAATTTTGTACAGCTTGGGCCGGCCGAAGCTCGGCTCCCTGGGGTCCTCGTACCAGGTTTCTACCTTCACTTCGCCGGCGTGGAAGTTGGTCAGCCATTCAAAAGTGCCCGCGCGCTCGATTTCCAGGGGACTGCTGAGCGAGGCGCCGTCGCGCACGCCGAGCAGGGTGATGGCGCCACCGTAGGCGCGCTGCCAACACACCGCCTGTTTGATGGTTTCGTTCCATTCCATCTCATCAATTTTGGCGAGCATCTTATCGGCCAACTCTTTGTCCTGCTCTTTGCCGATGGAGAGGCCCCACCCTTCGCGCAGGCCATTTTCAGGCAGCTGCTCCACGATGCGCGCGGCCACGTCGTTGGCCCGGTAGAGGTCCACCAGCTGCTCATGCACCAGCACCGGGGCTTCGAACTTGGCCCCCAGGCGCTTGTCTTTGCCCTGCACGCCGAGCGCCGTGAAGACATTTTGCCACCCGTCGAGCCGAAGCCATCCCATGCCGGGCAGGCTACCAAATTCCAGCAAAACCAGGAAAACGAGAAAGCCAGGCGTTCCCTACCAGGCGACCAGCTGCTGCATGCGGTGGGCGGGGATGCTGCTGTCGAGCCGCAACAGCGCATAGCTTTGCTGGTCTATTGCATCGTCGTGGTCTCCATTGGGAAAGCTGCACACCTCTTCGAGGTACCTCTTTACCCAAGGGGCATACGCGGGCAGCCACACGTTGCCGGCCTCGCAATCCGGCGTGGTGGCGCTGGCGCGGGCTTCTTTGCCCCCCATCGGCTCGAGAGCAATTATCCGCGGGAAACGCTTTCTCAAAACGTCGATGATGGCGCTGCCGTTGGCTTTGTCTTCAATGCAAACTTCCCTCGCGGCCGGATGCTTTTGCATCAAGTCGACGATGGCGGCCAGCGTGGTGGGAAAATCCATGATGTCCCAGCTGACATCAAGCAGGTACCTGTCCGGCGGCGCATACCCCCAAACGCCCGCGCAAACATAGTCGCGCTCGTGCTCGCTGCTCTCCCCCTTGAAGCTGCAGTCCACCACGATGATGGTTTTGACGAAGTTGGGCGGAAGCAGCCGCATCTCCATCCCCTCTAGCTCGGGCTCGCTGGGCCGGCGCCACCGCCGGTTGAACCAGTGGCGCTTGAACATCGCCCCGCCGGGAGGCACCGGGTCCTGCTGGTGCTGCGCGGAAAAGCCGGCCAGGCCCAAGGTGCGCTTTTCCTTCTCAATCTCCTTTCGCCCGTACATTTGGGGAAACAGCAGGTCCAGCTCGTTCTGCCGAGGGTCCTTCCAAATAGGCGTGACGCATTTTTTGGAAACGCGAAATTCCGTCGCCAGGTTGAGGTGCGTCCATCCGCCCTGCTCGAGCAGGTGGCCGGCCAAGTCGCGCGTGTGCAGCCGCTGGTGGATGATGACTTTTTGCACCTTCCGCGGGTCGCTGCCGCGGTTGGACATCGTCTGGTCCCACCAGCGGATGGTGTTTTCGCGGGCCGCCCGAGAAAAACTGTCCTGCACTTTCATCGGGTCATCAACGAGAATGGCATCCGCCCGGTGCCCGGTGCCCTGTCCCGCCACCGTCGTGGCGATGCGGAAGCCCCTCAAGGTGTTTTCGTAGAAGTGTTTGACGTTCTGCGAAGTGGACAGCTTCCAGTTTTTGGAGAAGTGGTTTCGGTACCACTCGCTTTCAATAACGTTGCGCGCGCGGTAGGCGTCGCGCACGGCCAAGTCATCGCTGTAGGAGGCCGAAAGAATTCGCCAGCTGGGGTTTCGCGTCCACATCCACGCCGGCCAAAGCACCGCCACCAGCAGCGACTTCAGATGCCCGGGCGGCAAAGAAATAATGAGTTGGTTGTCGGGCAGCTCTCCGCGCGAAAGCGCCTCCAGGTGCAGGCAGATGGCGTCGACGTGCCAGCCCCAGACGAGCGGCGTGTTGGGCTCGACGATGGGCCAGGCCGCTTTGACGAAGTGGACGAGGCTACGCCGGCTCTGCTCCGCCCTCACTTCCGTCAGCGTCGGTAGCTTCCTCCCCTTTAGCTTCGCTTGAAGCTCTTTCAAGGAGGCCTGCGAGAGTGCCGAGGTCATCGTTGCCTAAACGCTCCAACTCTAGAGGTTTGCTGTCCACTTCAATGGGCTTGCCCTTGGGGCCGCTGACTTCGTGCCTGTCCCTCCTGCCCCACCGCTCCGGGAACTTCCGCTCCAACCACCATTCCGCGTGGCGCGCGTCCTTTTTGGCGGCGATGAGAACCACCGCCACCGCGCTCATTTCGGCCTGTTTTTCCGCCCTCAATACGTCCCGGCTGAATTGGCCATACACGCTGTCCGGCCGCTTCCTCCCCTCCTCCATCCATGAACGCATTCGGCGCGGCGAAACGCCGGCCCACCAGCACGCCACGTTGCGGAAATTTCCAGCCTCGATGGCCTTGAGAATTCGCGCGCGCACTTCCGCAGTCAGTTTATTTTTTCGCCCAGCCATTTGGTGTATTGGCGTGTGTGACAACTCGTGACACTGAAAACCTTGCCCATTGTTAGCCGGCGCGCAAGGCGCTGCAACAGCCGTGGATTTCTGTATTCGCACGGCAATGAATTGTCGGCAACTTGTGGGTAGCGAGCGGTAAAAGGGGAAATGGCAAAGTGGGTCATCAGCCGCAGGCAAGGCCAATGGCTGGTCCAGATATGGACCAGGGACGCGGAGGGCCTGGAGAGGCCGGGCACCTCGCTCAACTTCCCCACGCTGCAGGCCGCGCGCGCCAGCATCCCCCGCGGGCTTTGCGCCCGAAACCCGCACCCCGAAGAAGGGCCAACCGCCTTGGAGGTGTGGGAGTGATTTTCAAGTTCGACACGCGCGTGGCCAACAGGCGCCTGCAGCGAGCGCTCGCCGATGCGCGCGACCCGGGCTTCCCGCGGGAGGTCGCTGCTGATGAGCTGGAGGACGCGGTGCACGAGCTTTACCTCCTGCTTCAGGGCGAATACCAAGACGTCCGCCGGCAGCAGCAATTTCTCATGTGGGCTGTGCCCTTCATGTTGGTTTGCGCCTACCTAGCCGGGGTATTCGTTCGGTGAATTTCGGAAGTCGTCAAACATGTCTTCCCGGCGCGACAGCGAGCTTTCCACCCGCTCGGTTTCGTCTTCTGCTTCGAACTCCAAGGGAAGCACAGAAGTGGTGATGCGGCATTCCGCGCCGCATTCGCACCGCGCCATGCGGTGGCTTTCGCCGTTCGCATCCGGCGGGCTCGCCGCCCCCACCAGCCTGAAGTGGTGTTTGCATTTTTCTTGTTCCATTGGCTCACCTCACATGTCCATCTGAAGCGTCATGGTTTTGCCTGCCTCGACTGCCTTCTGGGCGCAGGCCTCGCAAAAGCCGGCGAAGCGGATAAGCAGCGCCGTTTCAAACGCGGCCCGGGTGATGGGTTGCTGCTGCAAAAGGCGGGGGATGACTGCGCTTTCGTAGGGGCCAACGCAAAGGCTGCACTCAGCCACCTTGAACGCCGGCACCCTTTCCTTTGGGGCATGCCGCTGCAGGAATTCCGAGTCTGTCACCGGGCCTCCGGGGTGATTTGCTGATAAGACACCTTATCACCAAATCCATTGGCGCCCATATCAGCGAATCACCTGATGCCCAAATCACCCAGCGGATTCGGTGACACATCCACCCATCACCCAGCACACGCGGTGATTTGGTGCCAAAGGGATTTGCCCGCTCGGTGACGGGGTGATGCGGTGACTTGTTGATTCGGCAGGGAATCTCCCAGTGAATTGGGTGACTTTGACGCGCAGCGACAGGCTTTTTGCAGGAGGAGTTAACTTGACTCGCATGCCGCGCCAGAGAAGATTGCTTGCATGGAAAACGGGAGAGCAAAAGTTATCGCCTTGGCAGGGCAAAAGGGGGGCATCGGCAAAACGACGGTGTCCATTTTGCTGGCGTGCGAGCTGTACGCGCGGGGCAGGGAGGTCGCCATTCTGGACGCCGACCCCCAAGGCAGCAGCCTGGGCTTCGCGCAGGCGGCCGCGGAGAAAAACCTCGCCCATCCGGACGTGTACCCGATGGCCACGCACACGCTGCATTTGCCGGACAACAAGGACATGCAGCGGGCCCGGCGCAGCCACGACATCCTCATCATCGATTGCCCGCCCAAGCACGACAGCGTCCAGGTGTCGGCGCTGATGGCGTGTGACTTGGCCTTGTTTCCGTGCGGCCCCAGCACGCCGGACATTTGGGGAATGAGCCATTCCGCCGGGCTTTTGCGGCGCTGCCGGAAGCTGCGCCCGGAAATGGATGCGGCGGTGGTTTTAACCCGGCTGCCTCAGCACACGGTGATTGCCCGCCAAGCCAAAATGGTGTTCACCACGTTCGAAATTCCGGCTTTGCAGGCGAACCTTTCGCGGCTGGTGTCGTATGAAGAATTCATGGACACCGGCCAAAGCATCGCCGTCTATGCGCCCGAGTCGGCCGCGGCGCGCGAAGTCGTTGCGCTGACGGACGAGGTGCTGAAGCGGCTCGAGGCGCTCCCGTGACAACGCAGAAAAAGCCGCTCATCGTTCCTCGGTTGCCTGGCGACAACTTTGCCGCCATCAATCGCCTGGTGGAAACCGGCGGCAAGGATGATGGCACCGGCGAGCAGGCGCCCGAGGCGGCTCCAAAGAAGGAGAGGGCGGCCCAAACCCGAAGGCTGACGGTGTACGTGCCCAAGGCGCTTTTGCGAAAGCTGAAGCTGCGGTGCGTGCATGACGAATTGACGCTTTCGGATGCCGCGGCCGAAGCGCTGAGCGCCTGGCTGGAGAAGCGGCCAAACAATTGATTTTGGCGGCCCAAATCCCGGCCGGCCAAAAATTAGCAGCCGGTTCCGGAACGTTCTGGAACTTCTCGGAACGCAGAAATTGCTATCGTGTTATCTTTCGGGCAAGGTTCGCGCCTTTACTTTCATGGGGGAGCGATGACTGCTTTTCTGTTGGGCGTGCTGGGCATCACGCTGTTGGGGATTGTGTTGGGGGTGGGCTTGGGGTTTTTAACGTTGCGCTGCCGGGACTTGTGGCAGCAGCGCAGGAGGCTGCGGTGATTGTTTCCGGTTACTGGTTGGAGGTGCGCACCGACGCCGCGGTCGAGCAGCCGGCCGTCATTGTGGATGAGTTGCGCCTGGTGCACCCAGATGATGCCCGCGCGCTGGGGACGGCGGCCTGCGCAATGGTGTCGGCGTTTCTCCAGGCCAACGGCGGCATGGAAGGCGGGGCGGCCGTTCGCCTGGACCAGCTGGAAGAAATATTCGCCAGGTGGGTGGCCATGCTGGTGGAGGAGAAGCGGATTGCGCCGGGCGGGCCAGACTTTACCCATACCGCCTGCGACCACTGCACCTTCCTCGGGCATTACCGAGAGCACGACTTGTACCACTGCGCGCAGCCTTCGCTGGGCCTGGCCACCATCATCGCGCGCTATGGCGATGATGGGCCCGAATACCTCTCCTGCCCCGTGGCCATCGTGCCGCGGCCCACCGCCGAGGAAGAAGAGGACCTGGCCATTTTATGGGAGGGCCGCCGGCGCGCCCTAAAGCAGTTCCCCCAAACCTTCACTCTGCTGAGCTGAGGAGCTGCCCTTTGTCCCACGATTGCAAAATGCGCTACCGCTTCAAGTTCGAAAAGGGCAGTTTCCCGGTAAGCGACGCCGCTCCGGGCGGCTACCACTCCTGCGATGCGCTGGTGTACATCCCCGTTGTTTTCAGCCGCCCTTCGGATGAAACAGGCCCCCAGCAAGCCGCCATTGCGGTGGCGTGCGTCGATGGCCGCCGCGAGGCGGGCGAGCCCCAAGTCATCCCCGAAGAGCAGATGATGATTATTTGGGCGGCCTGGGCGATGTCCTTCGCGCAGTCGAAGACGCTGCCGCGGCGGCTGCGCAACCTCGCCGCGTTGGTGTGGCAAGGCATGCAGCAGATGCTCGGGTTGCACGCCACCTATTACGAAAAAATGCATCACCATGCGGATGCGGCCGCCGAGAAGAAGGCCGTTGAAAAAATCAAAGCCGCGCTGGAGGAGCTGGCGCGCGAAGAGCAGGAGAAGCGGGAATGAGCAAGGGCTTGACGCAGAAGGACCTCGCGAAGATGGGGTGCGCCGTTTGCGGCAAGGGCCTGCCCCCCTGCGGGCACTCAAACTACCTGTCGGCAAAGTGCCACCTGAAGGCAGGGCTCGCCGTTTCCTACTCCATCGATGGCGCCATGGTAATGCGCTGCGCGAAGTGTGCGGCGTTCGTCGCGCGCTTTGAAATCGCCATCGGCGAGGGCGCATGAAGTCGACGGAACTGCTTTGTTTTATCGCCTTCATCGCTGGCATTCTGGTCGGCTGGGGCATCTTCCTGGTGCGCGTTGCCCGCCCGCTCCAGCAGAAGCTCCGCACGCTAAAGGACGAGTTGGCGCTGCGCACCATTTCCGATTTCGACGTTGCCAGCGGGCTGGACCTCGAAGCGATGGAGCTTGAAGAGACGCCGCCGGGCGAGCGCGAGGCGAAATTTGGAACCCCAAAACAGCTGCGCACAATTGCCCGGGTGCTGCGCGCCGGGAAGCCGTGGACAGAATGATGCCGCCGAACGCCTCCAATCAACGCAGCACAAAGCTCCGCGCCGCGCTCCTGAAAATGGAGCAGGCCAGGCTGGCCGCAATGGTCGTGGGGCTGGAACTCGAACCGGACTGGGGGAGCGAACACTGGCCTGTCTTTTACCAGGCCATTGACGAAATCCGCCTGGCGCATGAACTCGCTGAGACGGCACTTCGGGGGATGTTGGCTTATTGGGAAGGCATCGAGAAGACGGCGCAGGGGGGCGGGTAAGGCGATGGCCGTTCACGACGAAAAGCAGGTGGCCTTGCGCCTGTTGAAGCGCGCGCGAAAGCAGATTGAGGCCCATCTGGCGTTGCGCTCGATGTACCGCTCGCTGGACGCGCCGCTGCACGCAGTTGTCGCCAGCGTTGCTCCTGCCGCCCATAACCCAATTTTTTTTATCGCTGCCTCGCGAGTCCTCTTCATGCTTCGTTCGGCGCCTGGCTTCCGCGAATGGGAGTGGAACCGAAGCGTGTCTCGCCGGGAGGCGCTGGCCTTTTACGACTGGGCCATCGGCGTGCTGAGCGCCGAAATAGCAGAGCAGCGGAGGAGAGCAGCATGAGCGGCGTTGTCCACATGTGCATCCATTGCGGCGAGCTGCTGAGAACCGACCCGCAGATTCGGGCCCACCTGGAAACCATCCACGGAATGGCGCGCGCGCTGCTGTTCCGCCCGGGCGAGGAGCCGGTGGAGAAGATGGTCGATGGTTTTGAAGGCATCGTCCGCGCGCTGGACGGCGCCACCGTGGAGCGCGTGGTGTTGATTTCACGGCCCGATGGTGCTTTCGGCGTGCAGCTCTGGTGTGACGAAGATGGCATCGGCAAGGGCCTCCCGTTGAACGTCCTCATCCCGGCCGAGAATGACTCCAACCCAAACAACGGCACACCCATTGTGGGGCCGGCGGTGGTGTGCGGTTTTCGGCGCGTGCGCGTGGGCACGGAAGATGAGGACGAGGAGGAGCGCTCGTTGACGGATGCGGAAGTGCGCGCCTTTCGTTTGCTGCCGCGCTTCGGCAAGCCGGGGAGGCCCAAGCCATGAGGAATCCCTTCCCGATTTTTGCCATGCTGTTTCTGCTGATTGCCTGGTTCACCGTGCTTTACGGCCAGTAGAAGGGAGGCGAAGCCATGAAGCTCGCTGAGCTGTGGAACCAGAACCACCGCCGAGTGCGGCGAGAATGTTGGCTGGAAAGCGGGTGCTACTTGCGGCTGCCCTTCAGGGCGGAGGACGGAACGCGCGGGGTTTGGGCACATCTGTTTAGCCGCAAAACCCAGGCGCTTTGCGGCCTGCCCACGCCGCAGGAATTCTTGGTAATGGCTCCCGAGGAGGACGTGGGGAACGACTGGTGCGTTTGGAACGGGCCGCTGGACCCGGCAGACTCCGAGGAGCCCAAGCCATGAGTGACGACTGCGAACACCACTGGGGCCACGTCTTTCTTCCGAGAGGCTCCTCGGCGCATACAGCCATCGCAGCTTGCGCCAACGATATTTTTGATGGAGCCGAGTGCACTTGGCGGATGGACAAGTGCCTTCTGTGTCAGCTCGTCCAAATAGTAATCACCGGCAAAAAGAAGCAGGAGCCGAGGCCATGAAGGGCGGCCAGCACATACACATTTGGCGAGCAGAATCCCAGCCTGCTACCTGCTGGCGGCTACCTTTTGACGATAAGAGCCCGATGATGCGCAACAGCCCAAACAAACAGCTCCGATGCTTCACGTGTGGCCGCCTGCGCTATGCCCGGAACCTCATCGTGCACGCCTACTACGATGGCACCTACTACTTTTGCCGGGCAGGTACGGGGTGCAAGCGGAAGGAGGGCCCGACAAAGAAGGAGCGAAGGAGTCGGAAGCCATGAATGCAAACATGGGGCATGGATGGGTGAGCCCGCGGCCCGACGGCGCAAAGGCGCGGTGCGGCGGGCCAGCGTTGTGCGAGACATGCCAACAGGAGGTGCGCGCGTTGCGCATCATAAAGGAAGTCGACAAGCTGACGAGCAGGTGCGCTCACGAGTGGAAGGAGCTGAAAAATGATGATGACGACTTCGCCAAGGTCGCCGGTGCTGCCCTTATGGAGGTAACAGGGTCCAGGCCGCGATACTTCAGTTGCCCTAAGTGCGGTAGCAGCTATCTGACTGTCAGCGACGGGCCCCGCGTAAAAGTCACCGCCCGGCCCGAGGGAGCGCTCGAAAGCATTTCCATCGACGGAGTGGTCGAGGAGCCGAAGCCATGAAACAGCCGCCACTGAGAAATGTCGCCGATATCGTGCGCGTTTTGCTCGGCGTGGTCCACGGGCTCGACTTCCAAAGCGCAGCCGGCTGGGCAGCGCTGACCAAGAAATGGGCGAACGCTCGCACTGCGGCCGATGTCGCTCGCCTGGAATCCATGGTTTGGTTCTGGGCATCCCATGCGGCGCCCAGGGAAGGCGTCGTCCTTGCGAAGTTCGCGGATGTGCTCCGCGCATTCGTCGAGCTGTACGACTTCGAAGAGGCGAATGCAGAGTGGGTGCGCCCTTGGCTCCTGGCCGGCGCACCGCGGAAACGAGGGCGCAAGCGATGAACGAAGGCCGTTGCAAACATATTGTTGCGCAAGCATACGCAGCCGAGCCCGAGGAGCTGCAGCGGGCCGCGGCGTGGTGGGCAGTACAAGGGCGGCCCTTGACGGATGCGGAAAGAATCCAGTTTTACCGCTGCGTCGACTGCGGCAGCACCCACTCGGTCCGAGGCAAGCGGGAAAAATTAACATAAAGGAGCCGAAGCCATGAGCGAGCCCGAGTGTCCGCACGAATGGAAGGACTTCCCGTTTAAAGAAGGAGCGCCGCTGCCAGAGGCAATAACGAATGCTGTCCATGCATTGGCAGGCATCGGAGCAGGGTGGAATCTGAAACATTGCGTTCGGTGTTGGGTGATGAAGCTGGAGGCATGGCCTCAGACCAGAACCATGGTTGACGCGCGATGCAAGGTCCGGCCCGAAAAGAGTTAACATAAACTCCATTATCGGACGTTGGGGCGTTTTCCCCCGTGGGAGAGACCGGAGCAAGAAAATGGAGTTGGAGTGGATGAAGGACCCGGTGAGGCTGCCGGTCGCGCAGGCAGTGGTAACGCCCGGCGGGCCCGTTTTAGGCCAAGCTTGCCCGGCCTGTCGAGAGAATTTCATATGCGGCGAGGACTTGGCGGTGCTGGGCTTGTGCACCGAGGCCCTGGTGCCTTTCCACTGGGAATGCCTGTTCGGCGAGGAGGGGTGATGGAATTGGAATGGGCGGACAAAACGTTTCAGGTGGCGCGGCGGCCGGCGCTCAAGCACGGGCATCCGCTGATAGGCCGGAAATGCGCCGTCTGCGGCGACTTCTTTGAGGCGGGCGAAACCCTCGCGGCGTTGGCCAGCGTCAAAGGGCGCCGGCGAACCGTTCTCCTTTACGCGCACTGGGAATGCCTGATTGGCGAAGAAGCCGGTTGACGCCAAGCCCTCAACAGGCGCAGAAGGCGGGGCCAGGAGGGCGCATGACATACACGGCACCGAAGCAACAGCTGGTGAATGCGCAGTGCGGGCCCGAGGGCCAAGTGCGGCTGAAAGTGCCCGCTTTCACCCTGGAATTCCCTCCAAATTTTGACCACACCGGCGTGGCCCAGCTCGAAGAGCACATCGCCCGCACTGTCGAGATGGCCATGCGGGCTTGGCTGGCGGATGAGATTTTGCGAAAGCTGAAAATCACCGTGCTGACGGCGGATCCCACCCTGCACGTGGACATCGAGGATTTCGAGGGAAAGCCCGTTCGCCGGATGCCCAGCGACGAGGCGGACCGGCTTTTGGAGTCAATGGCGGCGGCGGCGAAAGCGGTGGCCGAAAAGGCCGCCGGGCACGAGCGAGGCTGAGGATGCCCACGGACATCGGCACGCAGCTGGCCGAAGCGCTGCGCAAGCTGGAGGCGCGCGTCTCCAAGCACTGCCTGGACATCATCGCCAAGGAAAAGCCGTTTCAGGCTTGGGCGCTGGGAAAGGAGCTAGAGGCGGCGCGGGAGGCGCTGCGCCTTTGGGATGGGGCGCCGGTCCCCTGGGAACGGGCGGCCGCGGATGCCGAGGTGGAGGCGGTGCTGGCGTCGCTGGAGGAGCGGAAGTAACCCCCCCCTTACCCGGCCACCCCGCGCAGCTTCTTGAAGTGCTTCCAGTTGATGGCGATGTCTGGCCGGCCGTCCGCTTTGACGTTCAGCTTGCAGACGTCGGGGCCCCACTTTTCAATCATCTTTTTGCTGACGGCCAACTCCCGGCCTGTCTCGGCGTAGGCCTTAAACAGGCCACCCGCGTTGCTGCCGTTTTTCGGGGCGGAAAAGCTGTAGCGGGTAATGCGCGCCGTCTGCAGGCCGCTGGCCAAGACTTGAAGGGTGAAGTCGCGGTCCTCCTTCAGCGCGAGCTCGGGCACGTACCAGAGGGCCTTCGTCCGGCCGCCGTGCACGGCCACGAAGACGTCGCAGTACCCCGTCTGCACGAAGGGCTGAGGCGACCTCCAGGCGAACTGCTGGTACTCCAGGGCGACCTGACCCAAGCCTGCAGCCTGCGGCACGTCGACGAGGCCGGCGACGTATTCCATCGCCTCCCTCACCGAGGCCGGCACGTTGCGCTTGTTTACTGTTTTGTAGACTTTTTCGATGTCGTCATCGAGCATCCAAAACCAGTCGGGGTACGCCACAGCTTTGATGCTGTTGCGGCTGAAGGGCAGGCCTTTGTCGTTGGCGCCAAGGATGAGAAAGTCGACGCGCGGCCATTGGCGACGGTAGGCCGCTTCGTCCTGGGGCTCAACAACCAGCGTAAACGGCACGCCGTCATCCGCCAAAAGCGACATCGTCTTGCCGCCCGGACGGCCCTTGCTGGGGATGTACACGGGCCAAATTTTAGGAGACATGAGGCGCTTTCCCTCGAGGAATGCTGAGCCCTACCCGCTTTTCTTCGCGCTGGGTTTTTACCCGGCGGATGCGCTGTAATTCCTCTTGGGCGCTGAGGCACTTGGCGCAGCCTTGGAGCGCGTAATACACGATGGAGTAGCGGAAGCTGTCTTCAGCGGTGCGGCGCAAAATGGGCGCGACGCCGTGCAACAGCGCGGCGCCGTCGAACAAAAGGACGTTGACGCCAGAAAAGCGGAACGCCACGTTTAGCGACGGCACCACCAGCTCGCCGCCCTGGATGCTTTTGCTGAGGACAATCATCGCGCTCCAGCAGTCTCTGAAGTTGCCTTGGTCCTGGTGATACATGAGTCGGTTGTCCCAATTGACAATGCCGCTGGTAAACGGCGTCCGTGGAATCCGCCACTCGGGACGCACCGCGGCCACGGTGTTCTCTTGGGACGCGTACTTCGGGCCATTCAAGTCGCGATAAATTTTGGCGGCGTGGGCCGCGTATTCAAGAATGATGGCGTGGGCGCCGGGCGTTTCGCGCGCGACTTCGGACCGACAACAAAAGTCGCGGCGGATGGCCACGCGCGGCAAAAAGCCCACTGTGCGCGAGCGGCTTTTTAGGCCGCTGGTGCGGTACGTCGTATTGTAGCTGATGGCCTGGACCGCACCCAGCAGCGCGTGGGGGTAGCCGTCGCCCACCCCACCCGTCATTATCGCCAGCGGCTGCTTGGTTTTGGCGTCGCGGACGATGGCTGGCTGGTCGATGATGTCTTTTATATGCGACACATCGGCCGGCGTCTGTTTCAGTTTTTTGACATCCACCGGCCGCGGCGTCACCGCGCATTCAAACATTTACACGTCCTCCGCCCACTCGCCGTCGTCGTCGGCGGGGGCCGCCGGCGCGCCGGCCTTTTCTTCGGCTGTCAATTCGGGCAGGGGTTGGGTGGCGAGCTCGTAGGTTTCTTCGTAGCGCTCCAACATCGCCAAAAATGCTTCCGAGTTGTTGTCGACATTGGCGTGTTGGGCCACGCGCTTTAGCCGCGGCATGATGCCGTCGTATTGGGCGCCTTCGAAGTACAGGACAATTTGCTTGATGGCGCCTTCTTGGTACGCCTCGAAGCGCTGCTCAGGGTCGGGGCCAACGTCCGGCGTCAGCTGTTTCACCATGGCGTCCAATTCTTTTTCGTCGAAGCCGATGCCCACCAACGAGGCCGGAATATTGGCGCGCAACTCATTCAACAGGCCGGCCAAGTCTTCCGTGTGCCAGCCGCCCCGCTCTACCAGGCGGTTTGAAGCGACGAGGTAGGCGTTGGCCTCGTAGTCATTTTTGCTGGCCCACCCGTGGATGACGGGCACCAGCCATTCGCCTTTTGGGCTCTGCTTTATGCCCTTGGGCAAAATGCCTTCGGCGTGCATTTGCAAAAGCGTTTCTAACCGGCCGTGCCCGGCGATGAGGCGGCCGGTGCGCTCGTCCAGCAGCACTGGCTCGGTGAAGCCGAAGCGGGCGATGCTTTCGCGAATTTCAGGAATGGAGTGCTTCTTTGGGTTTCGAACGGCTTTTTGTATTTCGCTGATGGGCTGCCACTCCAGTCGGTGTTGAATGTGGGCGGTACGTGGCAGGTTGGGCTTGGACTTCTTTTTGGCTGCGGCGGCTGCGGCTGGCATGGGCGGCTCCTGGCTTTAAGGCGGGGTGAGACTCGTGAATGGCGCCGATGGCCAACAGGGCCTCGGCGGCGCTGCGTGCGGTGGAAATTTTTGCGCCGTTCCAGGCGGCGTAAAAGGCGAGTTGCGACTCGCGGTGCTTGCCGGTGCGCTGCTTCACTTCGATGAGGAAGTTGAGGCCGCGGTACCCCACCAGAAGGTCCGGGCAGCCGCGCCCCACCGAATGCAAAAGCACCACGCTGGCGCCCACGGCTTTTAGCGCGCGGACGATGTATTTCTGGTTTTTGTCTACACTCCAAGCAACGAAAGGCCGATAGCCTTTCCGCACTTGCCCGAGGGTTTTCATCCCGTCATCCCCCCATGGCCCGCATCGCCGGCGGCGTCAGGCGGCCGAGCTTTGCCGACAAGACACCCGCCGTGCAAAAGAGATTGGTGGCCCACCCCCGCCCTTGCATTCCCCAGTAAGCATCGCGCAAAAACGTCCGGTAACCCTGCACCAGCGCCTCGAAGGGCAACCCGCGCTCGCGGGCCCAGGCCAACGCAAACACCAGCCGGTCCCGCTTGGGCGCGTCCGGGCACCGCTCGGCCGGCGTGCCCAGGCGCATGGCCTCCGCCACTTCCGAAAAATGTTCAGGAGTCCAAATTTGTTTTAAGGCCTCCTGGCGCCTTTCTGCCGCGTCCGAGCGCCAGGCCTGGAGGGTTTCCGGGTCTTCGATGAAACAAACGCTCCAGGGGCCGTTTTTGGCCGTTTGGGGGGATTCTACGAGGGCCTGCATGGCCCAGTCGGTCAGGTGCTCCTCGCACCAAGCCCGGCGGAACCTGTCTTCGCAGGCAATGACCAGGGTATCGCCATCGACGCGGACAGGGGCAGTGTCCTCGCGGAAGCTCTGGCCTTTGCCTTCAGCGCGGAGGTCCTCCTCCACCGCCTTCCAAGCTTGCTCGGCCGCTTCGGTCCATTTTTTCTTACCAACCAAACCAAGCGGGCAAGTTGGCGCCTCTACGTATGTACTCTCTGGTTGGTTGGTTAAAGCTTCTTGTAAATGTACCTGTATCTGTATGCCGCCGGTCGACCGTCGGTCGTTTTTTTTCAACTCACCGTTTTTACTAGGTATTTGGTGAATATAGGGGGGGGAGGTACCCCCCGGGAGTGGGGCGGGAGGCGGGGGGTTTGGTGGGCGCGGCCCTTCATTGGGTGCCCCCTTCAACGCGTTGCGGCGGAAGGCCGAGCGCGCCCTTTCCCTTTGGCGCTTGGCTTCGGTGGACTGAAGCAAAGGCAGCTGGGCCCGCTCGTACCCATGGACGAAGACGTAGTCCTTCACGTCCTGCCCAGGCTTGAGGACCCAATGGCTGGGGAACTCCCCCCTTTGCTCTAGGATGTTAGCCTTTAGGCAAGCGGTGAAGAATTGGCGGACGCGCGAAGTGGGCCAGGCCGCCATGCTGGCAAATTGCCGGATTGAGGTGTCGTTGAGCGGAAAGCCCCCATCGGGATGATGTAGGCGAACGAAGCGGTCCAGCTGGCACCACCGGCCAAAAGCCGTCTCCACCTCGTTGAGGCGCAGCTCCTTTTGGAGAATGAAAAGCTTGGCGTTGCCCCATCTGTCCATGAAAACGGGCGCCCAGGGCCCCCGGCGCTTTTCCAGGTAAGCCAATGAATCGTTGTCGGTTGCCTGCCCGCCTTCCGCCACCACCGCCACTTGACTCGATGCTCTTTGAAGCACGTCAACTCCATCGGCCCGCAGGCCAGGTGAGGACGAGAAAAGCTTGACTCCGAAAGGCAGGCGTATCAGAACTGATATGCCTGGCTTTGGCGCGGAGTCCCTCTGCAAGGTTGCTCTCCTCGTCCGGGTTTCGGGTAACTTGGTGCTCTGATTTGCAGCTGCGTCACCTCCGTATTCTTGGCTCCGATGGTTCACGTCCCATCGGGGCCATTTTTTTTGGCCCGACGTTTATGCGCCGCGAAATCGTTCCAGAAAAGTAGTTTTTTTGGGCACCCAATCTTCCCTCGTGCCCACACCGACGCACGATGTGCGTTGTGTCAGCTGTTGTTGATAAATTTTTTCCCTCCTGAATTTGCATAACTGTTGTCTTTTCCTACAAAGTACGGCAGGGTTGCCGCGGGACCAAAAAAATTTCCATTTGGGGTGCGCATGTCGAAAGAAATCCAGAAGGCGCCAGAGGGGCAGCAGTCGAAGACCGCTCAGCGGAACGCAGGGAACGCGAAGCAAAGCGGCACCCTGAGGCAATATTTCGAGCAGGAGAACGTGAAGGCCGCCCTCGCGAAGGCGATGCCCGAGCACATGAAGCCCGACCGCATGATGAAGGTGCTGCTCGCGGCCATCAACCGAACGCCGGGTTTGATGAAGGTGTCGCGCACGTCGCTCTACGACGCCGCGATGACGCTTTCCAGCTTGGGGCTCGAGCCGAACAGCGCGCTCGGCCACGCGTACCTGATTCCTTTCGGGCAGGAAGTCCAAGTTATCATCGGGTACAAAGGCTACATTGAGCTGGCCCGGCGCAGCGGGCGAATCAAGTCCCTGCGCGCGCGCGTGCGCCGAGCGGATGAAAAATTTGAAGTGAAATATGGCCTGCACGAAGACCTCACCCACGAATACAAAGGCAACAGCGACGCCGAAGTCACCCACGTCTACGCGGTGGCGGAGTTCACCGACGGCGGCTATGCCTTCGAAGTGATGACGCGCAGCGAGGTGGAGGCCATCCGCGCGCGCAGCAAGAGCGGCAAAAGCGGCCCTTGGCAATCTGACTGGCCGGAAATGGCCAAGAAGACAGTGGTGCGGCGGCTGGCCAAGTACCTGCCCCTCTCGGCGGAGATGGCCGACGCAGCGCAAATTGACGATGATGGCGATGTGGTCGACTCGGTAGCGGTCCCGGTGCCGCCCGCGGAAAGCCCGAAGTTCAAGGTGCTATCGCCTGACATTGAAGACGCCGCCGACGAAGAGCCCGAGGAAAGCCCCAGCGCCGAAAACAACACCGGCGAAGAAGCCATCAACCCCATCGAGCGCGATTTTTTGGAGGCCCAAACGGTCGAGGAGCTGATGGCGCTGGGCGTAAAGTACCGCCACCTGGAAGGCCCGGACAAAGAAGCGGTTTCAAAATGGTACAGCGAGGCCAAGGAGAGGCTGGAGAAGAGTGCGCCCGAAACGAAGAAGTAAACGCAGCCTCGTGGTGAAGGCCGCCGTCGCCTGGTTTAGGAGCCGGCGGCCTGAATTGTGGCTGGAAAAGGAGCACCTCGAGCGGCCGACAGTGTATCATGATAAAGCTGAAGACAAGCGCCTGGCCAAGGCGGTGGCCCGCCTGCTGAAGGCGGAAAAAGAGAAGAAGGCCAAGCAGAAAATTGAAGCAGCTGTAGACGGAAAATCCAACTTATCCCCGTAGGTGTAGCATGCCAACCAACCTTCCTGGTCCCTCGTCGCTCGCGAGAATGCAGGCGTGTATTCGAAGCGTCATCCCCCCTCATGCCGATTCGCCTTCGGAATACGCCGAACACGGCAACGCGAAACATGAATACCTGGCCAACGTGTTGACGCATGGGCGCGAAAAGGCGCTGATGTTGGCGCGGGACGAGGACCGCGAATGGCTGGCCGATATTGACACCGACGCCCTGCCCGCCTCCAAAACCGGTGCCTACGCGCCGGAAGTGAGCTGGGCTTTGGACATGCGGACGGGCAAGTGCCGCGTGTTAGGGCAGCAGCTCTCTCGAAAGGAGGCGCGTTTCCGGGCGATGGAGAACGAAGTGGTGGGCACGGCGGACCTGGCCGGCTTGCGGCCAGGCACCATCATCATTCTTGACTACAAAAGCGGTTGGCTCGCGCCGGCCGCCAAGCTGAATCCCCAGCTTTTGGCGTATGCGGTGATGGGCGCGCGGGCATACTCCAGCAAGCAGCAGCGCATCACCCAGGCCGAAATTTCCATCGTCCGCGCGCCGGATGACGCGCAGCCTTGGGTGGACACGTTTCACGTCGACGAAATGCAGCTGGACGTGGCGTTTATGCAGATGCGCCAGACGTACCAGCTGGCCGAAAAGGCGTTGCAGCTGGCCAAGGAAGGCCGCTGGGACGAGATTCCGCCGGCGGTGGTGGGGCCGCATTGCCGCTATTGCCCGCGCTTTCTCTTCTGCGAAGCGCAAATGGCCATCGTGAAGGCCTTTACCAAAGCGCCCGAAGAAGGCCGGCCGGTGCTGCCGGTGGAGGCGCTGACCGACGATGAATTTTTGGAGTTCAGCGAAAAGCTGGAATGCGCCGAAACGGTGTTGGAGCAGCTGCGCATTCGCCACGACGGCCGGCTTCGCCAGCGCCCCATCCCCCTTGGGGATGGCCTGATATTTGGCGAGAAGCATTCGAAGAGCGACCACATTTTGCCCAAGCCCGCGCGCGAAGCATTGATGCAGCTGTTTGGCCCGGCGCTCGGCGAAGGCGTCTACAATGCCGCTGCCGAAACCGTTACCAAGCTGCCCAAGGAGAGGCTGCGCAGCGCGTTGCGCGCGCTGGTGCTGCCCGGCCTGCCAAAGGCCGAACAAAAAATAACCAAGCTTCTGGAGTCCACGATGGATGAATTGCGCGAGCGCCAGGCGGTGAGCCCCACCCCCACGCGCAAAATTTGTCGGTACAAAGGCGAGCTGCCGCTGCCGAAGCTCGAGGACAAGACCGGCTAAACCTCGGCAAGCAGGCGCGTTCTCCCGGGTTCTTGCTAATTAGACAACTTTTGCGCTAGTGTTGTCTCGGTCGAGCAAATCAGCTCGGCGCACCAGGAGAACGCAAAGTGAGCGATACAGAAAGCGGCGGCGCGAAAGCGGTCGATGTTTTTGCCCCCAAAGTCATCCGAGCCAGCCTGCTGAGCGAGGGCATCGTCATCGACTACAGCCACATCCCCGGCGGCCTGCCGCGGGCCGCGCGGGTGATGGCGCTGCACATTTCGGCTGCGCTGGAGCAGCTGCTGTTGGAGCAGGGCGCGCCGCGCACCTACTACACGAAAATCATCGATGAGACGGGCCACCTGTTCATCTTGGCTTCGGGCGTTCCCGCGGTGACGCTGCAGCGGGCCATTCAGGCCGCCGGCTATTTGCATCGCTCTGTTGTCGTGGTCAGCTAAAAACGCTATGCCCAAAAAACAGCGAGGAAGGCAACCTGTGAACAAGGAAATCACCCAAATCAGCTTGAGCCCAGAGCGGGATTGCCCGGAGTGCGGCGGCCCGGTCTATATGTTCGCGCGGGCAGAGCCCCCGCCCCGCCCCGCCTTCAAATTTTTGGCGTGCGGCAGCTGCGGCAAAAAAATATTCAAACCGCGCGGCCGCACCGCGCCGGTGAAGGCCGAGCTGTCGCAGGGGCGCGGACCACCGGCGCCGGCCGAGGAAGTGAAAATCCACGTTGGCGAAATCGCGCCGCCCATAACGCTGGAGCGCGTGGACAAGGGCGAAAGGGAAAGCGAAGGCGGGGCGGAGAAGCAGGAGGCGCAGCAGCAGCCTCAGCCGGAACCGCCTCCGCCTCCGCCTCCGCCTCCGCCGGCGCAGCCCGGCTTGGAGGCCGTGGCCGAGCTTTTGTGGGCGCTCATCAAGCCGCGCGTGGACGAAGCGCTGGCCAATGTGAAGGCGGCCGGCGGCAAGGCCGAAGTCACCCACGAATGGAAGATGAACGGCGCCAAAGTCGGCGAGACAAAAGGCGCCATCCATCCGGCGATGAAGGACCTCAAGGTGCGCGTGGAGGCTGGGCTCAAAAACTTGCTGATGGTGGGGCCCAGCGGAAGCGGCAAAACGAAGCTCGCCTTTGACTTGGCGGCGGCGATGGGCCTGCCGATTGCGGCCGTTTCTTGCACCGCCGGCATGCCCGAATGGCACCTCACCGGCCGCAGCATGCCCAGCCTCACCACGGGCGAAAGCGTGTTCCAGGCCTCGGCCTTTCTCGACGTATACGAAAACGGCGGCGTGGGTTTTTTGGATGAAATCGACGCCGCTGACCCAAACACCCTTTTGGTGGTGAACGCGGCCACCGGCGGCGAGGGCGACAGCGCGCGCCTTTCCATTCCCGCGCGCGTGGGCAAGCCCTTTGCCCAGCGCCACCCGAACTTCATTTTGGTGGCGGCCGCCAACACCTGGGGAACGGGCGCCTCCCGCCGGTACGTGGGCAGAAACCAGCTCGACGCTTCCACCCTGTCGCGCTTTGCCTGCGGCATGGTGGAGGTGGACTACGACAAAAAGCTCGAGGCGCAAATTATCGGCGATGAGCCGGCGTCCAAGGCGCTCGCTGCCAAATTCTGGAAGATGCGCGAACATTGCGCCAAGCTGGGCATGCAGCGCATTCTCGGGACGCGGGAGTTGCTGCGCGCGAACCAGCTGCTGCCCAGCATGGGCACGGGCCAGGTGCTCGATGCCGTCATGGCGGGGTGGACCATCGATGAAATCTCCAAGGCGATGAGCTGCCTCGACGGAGAAGACCTTCAAAAAAAAACTAGAATAACGGGAGAGCAGCTGCGCGAAGACCGCGAGCGGATGGAGCGGATAACGCGCTTCCGAGAGATAGATGGCGTGAACCGCGGCAACTGGAAGCTGATGGAAAGGCCCGACCTGAAGCTTCCCATCGGCAAGGCGACGGACGGCCAATGACGCGCGAACAACAGCTGGCTGAACTCGCCCGGCTGCGCGGCGAGTGCGAGAAGATGTTTACCATGTATCGCGACGCCGGCGCGCTGGCCGACGCCAAGATGCAGATGGGATGCTTGGCCGCCATCGAGAAATTCTGCCGCCAGGCCGCCGAAACGCTCGACTGGGACCTGGCCAAACACCTGGTGCATGAGGTGATGGCCGGGGTGGTGGCGCTGCGCTTTGGCCATATGCCGGGCTTCAAATTGGCGGAGCTGGAGCGCATCCGCACCCGGCAAAGGCAGGCAGAAATTCTGCGCGTGTACCGCCGGCCGGACGAAGTTTTGCCGCCGCCTCCGGAAGAAACCGCGCAGCCGGTCACCACGCTCTAAAAAATTGCAGCACAGTTTACTTTCTGGCAAGGTTAGGTATGTTTCGAGAAGTGTCTTTAGATGGCGGGCGGCTGTACGCATCGCTGCAGGATGTGGGCGAATTCAGCCGGATGATGGAGCGGCCGCCGCACCCGAGCAACGCGTGGATGGCGAACGAGCTAAACCCGGAGCGGCTGATAGGCCAGCGCGAATACAAACACAAATACACCCCGGCGTGGTGGGGCGGCTTTAAGCACTCGCGCGAAGCGGGAGAGTTGCTCTCCAAAGGCTGGGCCGCCGGCTACCAGCGGATTCGAAAGCTGCAAAGCGAGCTGGCTGCGGACCTCCCCTCCCCCACCAGCCGCCGGCGCCGCTCTTGCTGGGCGGAGGACGGCGATTCGCTCGACCCGGACCGGGCGATGGCCGGCCAATGGGACACGGCTTACCGCGTGGCCAAGCGCCAGTGGGCGCCGGGCTCAACCTCCGTGGACATCGCCTTTGTTTGGGGCGGCGACTACCAAGCGAACGCAGAAGAATTGTTTTGGACGGGCGCGGCCACGCTGGCCGCGGCCGAGGTTTTGGAGGAGGCCGGCTACAACGTGCGGCTGGTGGCCATCAGCGCCATCGCGAGCGGCGTGGTGTTTGGCGCCATGTCGTACCACGGGGTTGTCATCAAAGACGCCGAGGAGCCGATGCGCCCGGATGCGCTCGCGGCCATCGCCTGCCACGCGGGAATTTTTCGGACGCTGGGCCTCCGGGCGCACCTGCTGGCCGCGCATGAGCTTGGCCCAGGCTGCGGCAAGCCGCGGCAGAACTGGCCGAGCGGCACAGGCAGCACCTATGAGGCGCTGATGCGCACGGGCATCCTCGATGCCGGCGCCATCACCGTGGGCGCGGCGTACACCAAGGAACGCGCGCGCGAGGCAGCTCAGCAAATTTTGAAACAGGTAGCCGAAGCGAACGAATGAGGAAAAGCCAGGAGGGCAAAAAAAATGGCAGACAGGATAAGCGGCCGGTACGCAACGCCCGAGACTCGGGAAAAGGCAGTGGAGGCGGTTCGCGGCGGCAGAAAAATTAAGGAGGTCGCCAAGGAGATTGGCTTTTCGCCTACCGTCGTTTCCCGGTGGTGCCGGGCCGTGGGAATCCAGAGGCGCGAGACTGTATCGGCCTACCCCATCGAGCTGCGCACCAAAGTCGCCAAGGAATACCTGCAGACGCAGTCGACCCGCGAATCCCTGGCAAAAAAATACAAGTTGAGCCCCGCCACCATCTCGAGGTTTGTCGCCGAGCACCGGGCTCACCTGAAGGCCGAAGACTTCCCGGAGCCTCGGCCGCCGCCCAAACACAACGCAGCGCCCCAGAAGAACGGCGCCGCGAAGTCGGACGCCGTGGAGCTGGCCCGCCTCGAAGTGAAGAAGCTGCAGCTCGAGGTCTTCAAAAAATTGATGGAGCCGTGAAGTGCTGCCTATTCAGAGCCGAAGAGGTGGCGGCCGCGCGCGAGGGGCGAAAAACGCAATACCGCTTTCCCATGAATCCGCAGCCGCGCGGCGGCAAGCTGCCCGCGCCGCCCTTGCGCGCGGGTGAAATTGTTTGGGTGAAGGAGCCATGGCAGGCCTGGCGCGATACCACCAAAGGAAAGGCGTGGACGTTTCAATACAAGGCGGACGGAGGGAAAAGCCCCATCCGATGGCGGCCAACGGTGCTGATGCCCAAGCGAGCTGCCCGGCTATGGCTGCGCGTCAAGGAGGTCCGCGGGCAGAGGCTGCAGGACATCTCAGAGGAGGACGCTCGGGCGGAGGGCTTCAGCCCGGGCCCAGAGGCCCGCGCCGCCTTTCGTCAAAGCTGGGACACCAGCCGCCGGACGCATCCCGGCTACCAGTGGGCCGCCAACATTTGGGTTTGGGCGGTGACGTTCGAATTGGCCGAAGAGCCTGACCCGCTGGCACCCAGGCCGCCCGAGCGGATGCTTCTCACCAAGGAACAGCGCGCCCTCATCCGCCGCTACCACTGCGGAAAAACCAAGTGCGGCCGGGCGGAATTTCTGACCGAGGCCTATGCTGGCCCGGCTTGGTACGCGTACTGCACGCAGCACCCCGAAGACGGGTGCAGGTTTTTGGCTTTCGCCAAAGCCGGAATGTCCATTCGCTTCGTTAACCGGCAATGGATGTGGGTCCGCGATTGATGCAAAGCGGCACAGCTTCGGTAGAATTTTTGGAGATTTTGCTGGAGAGTTAGCTTGGCCCTATAATGGACTTCAAAAATTTTTCAGGAGCAGCACGGATGGCGAAGGACAAAAAGCATTGCAAGGTCGAAGGCTGCGGAGAGCTGGCCAAGGCGGCAAAACAACTGTGTTGGCGCCATTACCGGCGGGCCGCGAAAATCGAGCGGGGCGAGCTGCGCCCGGACGAGCTGAATGCCAAGCGGCGCCCGGACAACGGTGGATATGTGTACGTGGGGACGCGCGTCGAGCCCGAGGTTTTCCAAGCGTTGACGAAGGCCGCCGGCGCCAAAGGCGTTGGCTCATACACCCAGCACCGGCAGATTCTTGCCAAGTGGGCCCAGGCATACCGAGCGCGGCATGCCGGCTGAGCCCGAGGGCTTGGTCGAAGGCGAAGACCCCAAGGAACTCCGCGCCGTTCTGCGCGTTCTGCGCGATAGCCTGGAGTTGCGGCGGAAGAACGATGCCCTTCAGCTTCGGGAAATCCGGCTCCTCTGGTTCTGCTCCTGCATTCAAGGGCTTGGGCTCATCTGGCTTTTCCTGAGGAATACCTAGTAGGAATACAATTCGCCCCTCTTGCAAATCTGACAACTTTTGTGCAAAAGTTGTCTGCATGGCAAACGAAGACTCGCAGTTTCCGAAGCGGTGTACGAAGTGCCAAAAGGCGCATTCCTACGCGGAGTTCCGCGCCCTGCCCTTCGATGGCTTTCAGGAGGCCGGGCTGGCCGGCGTTGTCATCGAGCAGCGCCGCTGCAACGCTCTCCGGGGGTACGTCGCCTGCAACGGAACCATGGGCGTCGTGGTGGACCGGCAGGCCAAAATCCCCCTGACGGCCAGCGCCGCCCAGCTGCTGATTTTGGTTTAAAAATGCCCCGAAAAACCGAGCAAAACCGAGCCTTTGTAGGGCCTCCCAGAGGCCTGAAAAGAGGCCTGTTTTCGGGCGTTTGGCAGGCCTGTTCGGGCGCTTGCAATTAGACAACAGTCATGCAAATATATTGTTCATGGGGAGCCGCGGTGGCCCTCCAAAAAGGAAGCAAAAAAATGAATCCCGAGACCGTCACCTTCTTCCAGATTCTCTCCCTGCCCCTCGGCATCACCGGCCTCGCGATTCTCATCTGGGCGGCCATCAACGCCAAGCTCGACGCGAAGAAATTCAATATCGAAAACCCCCGGATTTGGAAGTAACCCCCAAG